>Ga0068712_1000095_pt1 | contig 171710 bp, 160 predicted proteins | sample MTBAKSrepl1MetaG_FD_62987 | JGI IMG/M metagenome (GOLD analysis project Ga0068712, IMG submission 62987) | Enrichment culture microbial communities from Arthur Kill intertidal strait, New Jersey, USA, that are MTBE-degrading - MTBE-AKS1... | ecosystem: Environmental > Aquatic > Marine >... | reverse complement strand
GTGCCGAAGCCGTCATTCCGGACTTGATCCGGAATCCAGAAGTATTTGAAATTACTGGACCCCGGCTTTCGCCGGGGTGACGAAAATGGGCTCTTTTGGCCTTTTTACGATCTTGTCAAATTTATTCATAATGGATAAAAATAAAACAAATCCATGGGATTGTCAAAAACATAGCATTTTAATCGGCTAAAAGGGGCTTTTCATGCGCGAAGCCGTCAAAAAGATGTCCGGTCGGTTCCGATTGACACTGCGCGATCCTTGGGATAATTGAAACCCCATGCACCATGACAACCGCCGGCGCCCGCATCCCGGCCATGGGTCATTCCGAACCATCGCCGTTTTTCATCCGTGCATGAAGAACCGGTTGTATTCTTTCATGACAAACAAGACGGCTTCGTAAACTCAAAAACGCCCTCTCCCTCGAGGGCTGAGGTGATGGTGAAAACAGGATGTATTTTCTATGGGTTGTATCCCCATCCCCTGAATCCCCTCCCGCCAGGGGAGGGGAAAAATGGTTTTTTACGAAGCCATCATCTTTGATTTTTTACGATTTTATTAAACAAAATTTCCCGGAGTCGTTAAAATGCCGCATTGGGATGAACAAACCGATATTATCGTGATCGGCAGCGGGTTGGCCGGGCTGGCCGCGGCCATCGAAGCCCGGGAGGCCGGAGCGTCGGTGGTTGTGCTGGAAAAAATGGCCGTTACCGGCGGGAACACGCGGATCAGCGACGGCGGCCTGGCCGCCCCGGGGAATTTTTTTCAAAAACGCATGGGAATCGAGGATTCGCCGGAGCTGTTCCGTGAAGATATGATGAAAGCCGGAATGGGACTCAATCATCCCGAACTGGTGACCGTGGTGGCTGAAAAGGCCGCGGCGGTCATTGACTGGACCCGGGAGGCATTGGGCGTGCAGTATCTTCAGCGGCTGGACCGTTTCGGAGGCCACTCCGCAGCCCGAAGCCTCACGACCCGGAGTCATTCCGGCGTCGATATCATAAAGGCCCAGGAAAAAAAGCTTCGGGAACTGGGGGTGACCATTCGAACGCGCTGCCTGCTGGCGGGCCTGATCACCGACACCCGGGGGGCGGTTCGCGGGGTGGAATTTCAACCCGGCTACCGGTTCCCGGAAGAAACCGACGCACCGAAGAAAACCCTCCGTGCGGTTCGTGCCGTTGTCCTGGCCACCGGCGGATACGGCGGCGACGTAACATTCCGCAGGCTCCAGAATCCCCGCCTGGATGCATCGATCGGTTCGACCAATCACCGGGGGGCCACATCAGAGGGCCTGGTGGCCGCGTTAAGGATCGGCGCCGCACCGATCCATCTTTCCTGGATCCAAACCGGGCCGTGGGCCTGTGCCGATGAGGCCGGCTACGGAAAAGGATCCCGCTTTGCCTCCTACAGCGTGTATCCCGCAGGCATACTCGTGGATCCCGCCACCGGCCGGCGCATTGTAAACGAATGGGCCGACCGCAGAATCCGTTCAGAGGCCATCATCCGGACGGGGCGGGCGTGTGTGGGCATCGTGGATGCAGCGGGCGCCCGGCTGGACTCCCGGAGTCTTGAGGTTTGTTTGAAAAGTGAAAAAGTGAAGGGATTCGAAAGACTCGCGGACCTTGGGGGTGCATACGGGATGCCGGCCGGTGCGCTGACCGAAACCGTCGAGGAATACAATCGAAGGATCACCCAAGGCGGTACGGATCCATTCGGCAAGCCGCTGCATCAGGGTCCCCGGCCCTTATCCGAACCCCCCTTTTATGCCATACGCCTCTGGCCCAAGGTCCATTACACGTCGGGCGGTGTGGGCATCAATTCCAGGGCCCAGGTATTGAACCTGACGGGACGGCCCGTTCCGAACCTTTTCGCGGCCGGCGAGGTTTGCGGCGGCATACACGGTGCCAGCCGTTTGGGAAGTTGTGCCCTGACCGAGTGTCTTGTATTCGGGCGCATCGCCGGGCAGCAGGCGGCCGTCTCCCCGCGCTCCTGACCCCGTCGGCCTTATTTTTTCTGGCGGGTGGCCAGGGCGTGGGTGATCCGGTCGATGATGATGGCCAGGATGACGATGCAAAGCCCCGCTTCAAAACCGCGTCCCACCTCGATCCGGTTGATGGCCAGCAGCACCTCCATCCCCAGGCCCCGGGCCCCGATCATGGAAGCGATCACCACCATGGCCAGGGCCATCATGGTGGTCTGGTTGATGCCCACCATGATGGACGGCCGGGCCAGCGGGAGCTGGACATTGAACAGGATCTGCCACGAATTGGCGCCGAAGGCTTCCGCAGCCTCCACGACACTCTTGGACACCTCCCGGATCCCCACGTTGGTGAGCCGGATCACCGGCGGCATGGAATAGATAATGGTGGCAAACAGGGCGGGGACCTTCCCGAGGCCGAAAAGCATCAGCGCCGGGATGAGATAAACGAAGCTGGGCATGGTCTGCATGGCGTCTAAAATCGGCTTGACGATGGACTCCAGGAGATTGCTCCGCGCCATGGCGATGCCCATGGGAATTCCGAAAACCAGGGACAAAATGACCGCCCCGGTGACCAGGGCAAGGGTCATCATGGCCAGATCCCAGTAGCCGAAGGTCCCGATCAGGACCAGCATGCCGGCCATCGCGATGCCGTGCCACCAGCGGCCCATCAGGCGCCATGCCAGGATGCCGATAAAGAGCACCACCACGAACCACGGGACCCATAAAAAGAAGCGTTCCAGTTGCAGCAGAAACTTCAGGATCGCATCCCCCACGGTGTCGAAAAAGCCGCCCCATGCTGTCAACACCCAGTCCATGGCCACGTCGATCCAGTCTGCCAGGGGGATTCTGAATATTTTCGGAAACTCGGTCATGGGGCTATTTTCCGGTGTCCTGGATCATGCTGTTGATAATGGTCCGATGGCGGATGTCCCCTAAGAATTTTCCTTTTTCATCCAGCACGGCGATGGGATACGGGCTCGACGTGGCCAGGGGAAAGAGTTCTTCAACCGTCATCTCGGGCGTGCAGCGGGAGACATCTTCGATCAACCGGGTTCGGAGGTCTTTTGCGCCGTCAGCGATGAGCGCCTCCAGGATCTCGTGAGTGGCCAGCCCTTTGAGCCGATGGTCCTTGGTGATCACGAAGGCCCGTTCCTGGTCGCTTTTGCTCAGAAGCGTTTTGGCCACCTTGGGACCCTGCCACTCATAGAGCAACAGTGCCGGAGTCTCCATGATGGTTCCGGCCCTGAGCACCTTTGCGGGGGAAGCGTCTTGAACAAAGTCCTGTACATATTCGTCCGCCGGCGAAGAGATGATATCCTCCGGCGCATCCACCTGGATGATTTCGCCGTTTCGCATGATGGCGATCCGGTTTCCCAGTTTCAGGGCCTCGTGCAGGTCATGGGTCACAAAGACGATGGTCTTGTGGAGCTGATCCTGGAGCGCCACCAGTTCGTCCTGCATTTCGCGGCGGATCAAGGGGTCCAATCCGCTGAACGGTTCGTCCATGAGAAGGATTTCCGGATTGATGGCCAGGGATCGGGCGATCCCGACGCGCTGCTGCATGCCGCCGCTTAACGCCCCGGGAAGGGAATCTTCCCACCCCTTGAGCCCCACGGTTTCGATGGCTTTCAGGGCGGCCGCGTATCGGTCTTCCTTTTTGATACCGCGGATTTTCAGCCCGTACGCCACGTTATCCAGGACCGTGTAATGCGGGAACAGGCCGAATTGCTGAAATACCATTCCGGTGACGGTTCGCCGGAGTCTTCTCAGGCGCTTTTTATCCAGGCGGCAGACGTCTTCTCCCTTGATCAGGATCTTTCCGGCAGTGGGTTCGATTAAACGGATCAGGCATCGGACGAGGGTGGATTTTCCGCTTCCGGAAAGCCCCATCAGCACGAAAAACTCCCCCGGCATCACCTTGAAGGAAATGTTGCGCAATCCCAATATGCATCCGGTTTTTTCTTGGATTTCTTCCTTGGAAGCGTTTTTCAGATCGGAATCCATCACGGAGTCGGCTTCCGCGCCGAAAAGCTTCCACACATTCCGGACTTCAAGGCAGGGTTCCGGGGTGTCGCCGGAATCGTCGGGCATGGATTTCTCCGTTTGAAAATGTCGCCGCCCGGATACGGTGTTCCGCCACGGACCGGGCGGCGATGCACTCCCCGTTTATTTCAGGGCGGCTTTCACTTTCGCCGCGGCCTCGGCCGGAACCCACTGCGTCCATACGGCGTCATATTCTTTCAGAAACCATTTTGCCGCATCTTCCGTACTGGCCCTGTTATCCTGCATATAGGCCAAAAATTTGTTGGCCATGGCCTGGGTAGTTTCGTATTTTTTCAAAAATTCGACCACATCCGGCGCCTTTTTGGACAGATCCGAATTGACGATAATGTTGACGCGGACGGCGGGATAGGCGCACTTGTAGCTTTTTTCCCATATCTTTGGATCGTACGGCGGCTCTTCGAGGGGCGTCATGTCGAATTTGCCCAGGACCCAGGTGGGCGCCCAATAGTAGCCGAACCAGGGCTCCCCTTTTTTGTAGGCGGCGGCCATGGATCCGTTCAGGGCGGCATCGGATCCCGGGGCGAAAATGTTGTAGGTTTTGTCAAGCCCGTAGGTCTTGAATTTTTTTTCGTTGATCTTCTCGCATTCCCATCCGGGGACACAGGTGTAGAACCGTCCTTTGTTCGGATCTTCCGGGTCTTTGAACAGTTCCCAGTACTTGGGCATGTCGAAGACGGACTTCAAATCCGGCGCCATGGGCTTGATCCCCCGCTTGGGATCCCCTTTGATAACGTAGGTGGGCACGAGCCATCCCTGCCAGGAATCCGGGAAATTGGCGCCCAGGTCCATGACGCTGCCTTCGGCAATGGCCTTGTCGTAGGCTTCCTGCTGGTTTTCCACCCAGCATTCCATGTTGACGTCCACATCCCCCCGCACCAGGCCGGCAAAGAGGGTGATGGTGGCGCCGGGGGTGAACTGGATTTTATACCCGTAGCCGTTTTCAAGGATGAACTTGGCGATGCGGTTGTGTACCTGGGCGCTGTCCCAGTTGAGATCGGCGAAAACAAGGACATCGCCGGAAGCGGCCGTTGCACGGGTGCCGGTAAAAAACAAAAGGCTCGGGACCAGGACGCACAATACTAGTAAAAATGGGAATTTCCGTTCCATAACAACCTCCTGATGTTAGGGTTTTTCTCGAAATTGGAAAAAAGGCGCCGTGCCGTAAAGGCGCATGAACGGAAGAGCGATCAGGGCTAGTGTTTTACTATTGAAATCCTAAACTATTGTCAATCAAATTATTTAAGCATTAATGTTATGCGTAAAGACGGCCGACAGCCGGCCGGCCCTTGATGATTCGGAAAGGAAATCGAGAAAAGCGGTTTGGGAAATGAAATTCAGCGGCGTCAGCAGGTGGAATGGAAAAGACCGCCCACGGAAACGCCTTGTGCCGCCAGGCGGTTGTATACTTCAACGGCGCTTCGGGTCTCTTCAAAGTGATACGCGATCCCGCGCGCTTTCAAAAATTCTTCTGTTTTCGGCGCCAGCCTGAGCCGCAACGCCATACCGCGGGTCAAGACGAGCACCGTGCTTCCCTTTGAAAGGAGTTCCTCAACGTCTTCGGGCTGAATCCCCGGGTCGTGGTGGGTGCCGGTCTCGGCCCAATTCCACTCCCGGCCACCCCCCGGCCAGAGTTTGAAATCCCGCCCTTTCCCGATGCCGTCCACCACCATCGCGCCCCACGAGAGAGAGATGATCTCCGGGGATTTTGGAACGGGACTCATGTTCATTACTTCCCGTAAACCCGTTGCTACAGGCTGCTCGGTTTTACAAATACCCGTACGGGGCGCCGGCGGATCACCGATTCCGGCTACATGTCCAAATATCCGACCCGCAGAATAAACTACGGAATATCGGGCTCAAGGCGCTTGCCCATGCTCACGACAGGATCCTCCCGGTATCCGATCGTTTCGTAAAACCGGATCACCTTCCGGTTGCCGGATCGAATCTGCAGATTGATCTTGGGGCATCCCGCACCCCGTAAGAGGCGTTCCGCGTGTGCCATGATCTGCTTTCCGAGTCCGCGTCTTTGCAGATCCGGCCGAACCGCCAGGTAGTTCACCCAACCCCGGTGCCCTTCATATCCCACCATGCAGGTGGCGGCCACCTGCCCGTCGATTTCGCCCAACAGGAACCACTCCGGGTTGACCTTCATTTTGCGTTCGATATCCCGGACCGGGTCATTGTGGGGAACCACCAGTCCGCATTGGATCCACAGGTCAATGACCGCGTCCCGGTCTGCTTTCTGGAAGGGTCGGATTTTCATCAAACTGGTCATTGAAAGCGCTTTCCGGTGTTATCCATTCAGGCGGTTGAACGGCAAGAACCGCGGATCATGACGAACGGTCTTTCTGGATTTATTACCTTGAACCGCATGGAAATGCAATCCAGGGGTAAAGTGGGGGCGCCCCGTTCTTTAAACCCCCGCGCTTCCAGGATGCGGGCACGGTTTCACAGGCGAGGCAAACAATACATCCCGCTCATGGCATGTTGTATGGAATCGGCTTTATCGCTATAATGAATCATGCGTGTCTTGCTCATTTCGGCCAACACGGAAAAAATCAACATGCCCACCCTGCCCACGGGGCTGGGGTGCGTGGCGGCGGCACTGGAAGGGACGCGGCATTCAGTGACGTTTCTCGACCTGATGGCAGTGGAAAACCGGCATGCGCTGCTTCAGAAAGCCCTGTCACAGGCATCCCCGGACGTCATCGGTGTTTCCATTCGCAACATCGACGATCAGTTCAGCGAAGCGCCGCGTTTTCTGCTGGAAAACGCCCGGGAAGTGGTGGCCGTCTGCCGAGCCCACGGCCGGGTGCCCATCGTGCTCGGCGGCGCCGGATACAGCATTTTTCCGGAAGCGGTGCTGGATTACACCGGGGCGGACATGGGCATCCAGGGCGAAGGGGAACACGCCTTTGTCATGCTGGTGGACCGGCTCGAGCGCTCGGCCCCCCTTTCGGACGTTCCGGGTCTGTATATCCGGGGAAAGGGGCTTCAGTCCCCGCGAAGCTATCATCGGGACCTGGACCGGTTTCCCTTTCCTGCACCGGACCTGTTCGACTCCCGCTTCGCCGACGATCCCGACTATTTTCTGCCCATCCAGACTCGGCGGGGGTGTCCCCTGAACTGCAGCTATTGCTCCACCCCCGCCATCGAGGGGAATCGGATCCGGAGGCGTTCCCCCCACACCGTGGTGGATGCCTTGTCCCGCTGGCGCGGTGCAGGCTTTTCGCGGATCTATTTCGTGGACAACGTCTTCAACCTGCCCGAAGGCTACGCCATTGAACTTTGCGACCGCATCTCCAAGGCCGGACTGGACATCCGTTGGAGGGCCATCGTGTATCCCGGTAAACTGACCGAAACGCTGGCACGGTCCATGGCCCGTGCGGGATGCCGGGAGGTCGCCCTGGGATTCGAAAGCGGGGCTGAGCCGGTTTTGAATGCATTTCAAAAGCGTTTTACTCCCGACGATGTCCGCCGAACCAACAAACTCCTTGCAGATCACGGCATCGGCCGGATGGGGTTTCTCCTGCTGGGGGGACCGGGAGAAACCCACGAAACCGCCATGGAAAGTCTGGCCTTTGCGGACGAACTGAAACTGGATATGGCCAAGGTGACCATCGGTGTCCGGATCTATCCGAATACGGCACTGGCGGGGATGGCGGTGCGGGAAGGCGTGATCGAACCGGGGGACGACCTGCTCCAGCCCCGCTTTTATATCGCCGACGGACTCGAAGAATGGCTCCGCGAAACGATTCGATCCTGGATCGCCGACCGGCCCGACTGGGTCTACTGATCATTTTTGAGGGAACGACAATTTGCACTCACAAGGAAGGATAATGACAAAAGTAATGATTCATCCGGCAACGTATGACACGGTCCGGGAGGCCGTGGACCTGGCATTTTCCCATTTTCCCCGGAAACTTTCCGGGAAAAAGGTGCTGATCAAGCCCAACGTCCTTCGGTCCGCCACTCCGGCGGAAGGGATCGTCACGCACCCGGCCGTGCTCCGGACGGTGGTGGAACGGGTCGAAGAAGAAGGCCCCGCTGAAATCATCGTGGGGGACAACCCGGGCGTGATCAGTTACGGCGCCAATGAAAAGACCTTCGAAGACACCGGGCTCATGGCCGCCGCCAAGGGGTATTATCGGAACATCGGAAACGATTCGGTGAAGGCGGATTTCAACCCCGCATTCCTGCCTTCCGTGAGCATTTCCCGGATCGTCCTGGAGGCCGACGTCATCATCAGCCTGCCCAAGTTCAAGACCCACGGGCTGACCGTGATGACCGGGGCGGTCAAGAACAGCTACGGGTTCCTCCCCGGGGCCCAGAAAGCCAAGCTCCACCAGGCCGCGGGGAGCCCGGAACGGTTCCACGAAGCGGTGGTGGAGGTCTTCAAGCTGCGGGTACCGGATCTTTTTATCGTGGACGCGGTGCTGGGTATGGAAGGAAACGGCCCGGCTTCCCCGGATCTCAGGGAAATCGGAAAGATTTTAGCCTCGGACAACGCCGTGGCCGTGGACGCGGTGATGGCCCGAATGATGGGTCTCGACCCGGGGCGCCTCCGGTTTTTCCGGAAGGCAAAAGAAGACGGACTTGGAGATTACGCCCCGGAGAGTATAGAGGTGATCGGCCGCCTGGAACCGATTCCCGATTTCGTTCTCCCGCCCTTGGGGGGCGAGGCCATTTTGGAAAACAAGGCGATGCAGGACGCCATGCGTCAAAAAACGCAGTTGATCCCGGAAGCTTCCGAGGCCTGCACCGGCTGCGGCACATGCGTGGACCAGTGCCCCGTGGGAGCCCTTTCCATGGGCGACGATGATCTGCCCGACGTCGATGCCGGCGTCTGCATCACCTGTTTCTGCTGCCAGGAAATCTGCCCGGAAAAAGCCATGGTTTTGAAATAACCCCGCGGGAATTTCCTGATGTCGGGTAAGGCCCTCAGCGCCCGCAGCATTTTTTATACTTTTTCCCGCTCCCGCAGATGCACGGATCGTTTCGCCCGATTTTGGCATCCACTTTCCGGGGACTGGGCCGGTTTAACAGCATTTCCAGATCGGCCACATCCTCGGGCTTGTCCGGATCGAGTTCGATTCTATATTTCCATCCGGCTTTTTCAAAAACCGCAGCGACTTCTTTCATCCTTTCCGAACTCGCTACGGTGACGACGGCCGGGTTTTTTTCCGTTCCCAACCTGGCGGCTTTTTTACCGTTGAAAATTTTTTCCATTGGGCCCCTTTTGTCCCTGTCAGACGTTTCCGAAAAGGCGTGTGCATTTTAACGGGGAGCCTCCCCTGGGGGCGAAGGCTCCGCAACGGATGGTACAGGCGGTGCCGAACACCGCCTGTACCATCAGAATCTCAACGTGCAAATCAAAGGCGCTTATTTTTTCTCGGTCTTCGGGTGGCATTCATGGCAGGCCATGGGCGCATTGGCGCCTGGATTTTCCTTGTTATAATCCCGGTGGCAATCGCGGCACAGATAATGAAACGCATCGCCGTGATATTCAAGCCGTTCTTCCCTGGAAAGTTTGGGATAGTTGAGCCCGATTTTCGCCCTCCCGGGCCTGTCGTGACACGCGATACACTTCTGGATTTCGTATACGTCGATCGGGTTGCCCTCTTTATCTACATGGCAGCTGCTGCAATCGACATCCATTTCCGGGGTGTGGCTTGTATGGATAAAGTCCAAATCATGACAGTTGATGCATGTCGGGACTCTACCCTCCATTTTAAAAGAATCCAGCGGGTCCCCGCTGTCGTCGTGGTGGCATTGACCGCAACTGAGCTCGTATTCCGTCACGTGCTGCTTGTGTTGAAATGTGACGATCCCCCTTTCGTGTTCATAACCCTCGGTTTGGATTTTCACCGATTCCGGCCCCAGGGTCTGGGCGAAAATTCCCGTGACCACCAACAGGCAGGAACCGATTGCAATCCCCAATTTTAGTACCCAAGATGTCTTACGCATAGACCCGTTCACCCTCCTTTCGATTGATTCCATTGATATTCGAAAACAATTATATCTTTGACGAATCGAAAACGCGCCCTAAGGAGCAGATCAATTTGCCTGAATTCTGGATAAAATCGCAAAACAGAATCTCCAAAGAGGCTATTTCCATCACAAAAGGAGCAACCTTGTCAAGAAATTACGGCTTTTTGCCTGTCGATACGGTTCCATTGAAATCTCATAACGCGGCGTAAGTCTCCGAGGTTCACAAAGGCTGAAAAAAACCGCCCGGTCATTTCAAGTGGAAACGATCCGATGTATTGATGGGTGGCGGAAAGGAAAAGACTCGGCGCGGCGATTTGTGGAGCCCCCCGCCCTGAAGGGCGGTGCTCCCCGGTAAGGTAAGGACCTATTTTGAGATCGCTTCCCTTGACCCCGCCTTAAACGACGGGGCTTGCGGGAAGCGTTCCGGTCACCCGCTAAGGTAGGCCCTAGGGGTGGGACGGCCTTGTCAGGGATTCGACAGCGGTGCGTTTCTTTTTACGTTTGATCTCCGCCTCTCGTTTGACGGCGCTCGATCGATCCGGAAAGATTTCTTTGTAGACGAGTTTCCAGGGGCGTTTGGTCTTGGTGTAGCGGCTTCGTCCTTCGTTGTGGCGCTGGATGCGTTCACGGACATCACGGGTGCTGCCGATATAGAAACTGCCGTCCACCTCGCTTTGGAGTGCGTAAACCCAATACGCCATGAATGAAAAAGGCCTGATCCATCCTTATATGGATGTCAGGCCTTGATAAGAATGGCGGGGACGAAGGGACTCGAACCCTCGACCTCCGGCGTGACAGGCCGGATATTCGGATATCCTGTTTTTTTCCTTCCTTTTACCTCTACGTTTATAAGCTACTGATAATAAAGGAAAATATCCGATACTTTTTTTATTGACTTACTTTTATTTTTATATATATTCAATTCACAGGTTGGAAATACGGTTGGAAATTGGCTTTCCTGCGCCATCTTGGGTTGACGAAAATTTGGGGATGAACTCCCCGGCTTTGACATAAAATTTGCCGGAGCTTGTGGGTTGGAAAGGTTGGAAAAGCGAAAGGACCTCCGGTGTGGACCTACCAAAAACACCGGGATATGGACTGAAAAGGACCTGAAGCCATGACGAAGCGAATCAAAACCGGATATCCAGGCGTCTTTTACCGCATTGCGGACCGTATCGGCGGACCGGGCAAGGAAAAGGTTTTTTACGCCGTATATAAAAAAGACGGCAAGGTCTATGAACGGAAGGTGGGGCGTCAATTTACCGATAACATGACCGCTGCAAAGGCCGCACGGCGCCGCGGGGAATACATCGAAGGGAAGGACCTCCCCCGGAAGGAAAAACGCGAAATAGAGGCGATCAGGAAGGCCAAAGAGGATTCCAAGTGGACCATCGACCGGCTTTTCAATGCCTACATGGAAGACCGAAAACCCGGGAAGGGTAAAGACACGGACCGCGGCCGATACGAAAAATATCTCAAGGACGCCTTCGGTAAAAAGGAACCCTCCGAAATCCTACCGTTGGACGTTGACCGTGTGAGAATCCGGCTTTTAAAAACCAAGTCCCCGCAAACTGTAAGGCATATCCTGAACCTGCTGACCTGGACCATCAATTACGGCGTCAATAATGGATTGTGCGCCGGGTTGAGATTCAGAATCCAAAAGCCGCCGGTTGATAATACCAAAACAGAGGACCTCACAGCTGACGAACTCCGCCGCCTTCTGGCCGCCATCGACCATGACTCGCATCCACAGGCCGGGCCGATGATGAAACTGGTGTTATGCACTGGCATGAGGCGCGGAGAGCTTTTCCGGTTGAAATGGGCGGACGTGGATTTTGACCGGGGATTTATCGTGATCCGAAACCCAAAGGGCGGCCGTGACCAAACCATACCGTTGAACGATGCCGCCCGGAACCTCCTGGGGAAGCATCCGCGGACCAGTGAGTACGTCTTCCCGGGGCGTTCCGGGGGCCAGAGGGTTGACATCAACAAGGCCGTCAATGAAATCAAAAAGGCGGCCGGGCTTCCCGCTGACTTTCGGCCGCTGCACGGACTCCGCCACGTTTACGCGTCAATGCTGGCGTCTTCTGGCCAAGTTGATATGTACCAGTTGCAAAAACTCTTAACTCACAAAAACGCGGTCATGACGCAAAGATATGCCCACTTGCGAGACGAGGCGCTGAAACGCGCCGCCGGAGTTGCAAGCGATATCATCACGGGGGCCATGAATGGCACAAAATGACCTGAAACCTGGTGTGAACGACTTACGGTGGGAAGTTATCCGCCGGAGTTGCGAATACTGGAATGACTTTGAGCAGCACGGCGACACCATGAAAATGCGGGAAAAGTGGGACGTCTTAAGGATGGAGTACCCGGACACCGCATGGGATGAAACTGTTCTTGCGCTACCATCCGGCCAGACAATCGCCATATCCCCATGCTGCACCGGGAGCGGGGCGCCTATGATGTGCTGGACTCCGGGCATTCGATCTGAGGATATAACACGAACCCCTGGGAAAAAATCTTTGATTGTGGAAATAGACCCCTGGGAAAACCTGGATTCCATCAAGGCGAAAATTGGAACGCTCGTTGAAATTTACCGAAAAGCAATAAACAAGCCGCCACCGAAACAAAAAATCACCGAGCGCATAGCCTGGCTGGAGATAGTGGACGCCATCCTTGCAAAGAACCCAAAACCCACGGCAAAAACCTTCAGGGGCGCAAATCGCCGCGTTCAGATGCGCCGATATGCCAAGGGACGCCTTTTAATTGAAAACCCCTTCCTGGACCCCATGCGGCCGATCACGGACAAAGCCGCCGAAACCTACCTGCGAACCGCATTTCCGACTTCGTAAAACTTCTTTTTTACTTCTATTTTTCATTCCCTTCTTGAGTTGTATTTTTAAACCTACCCCTTAATAATACAAATTATTGAATATTATCAAATATTTACGCTTGACTCCACACTCTTCCATCCGTACCATGCCACCATAACCGACAGTAAAGGAGTATGTGTGATGGAAGAACTTTTGACCGAAACCCAAGTTTCACGAATCATCAAAAAGAGCCTGCAATCCCTACGGAACGACCGACACTTAGGCCGGGGCATCCCTTATGTGAAGATTGGTGCTTCGGTTCGGTATCCGCGTGAGGTCCTTGAGGAGTACATCAAGAAAAACTTGGTGGTCCCCGAAAAGCGCGTGAAGGCGCAACAGGTATAGTAATGGACCGCATCGAAGCATTTCATTTCATGCCCTTCCACGAACGGGCGCGCCGTTATCCGGGCGATTACGTCATCGGTCTGCGTTTCAAATTTGATGAATTTTTAATCGAACTCATCAAAGACACCCTCCGGCCGCTGCATAAAAAACTGCGAAACCGGGACCGCTTTGTCAATAATGCCGGGGGTTGGCTTCCTGCGTATAAGTGTTGGTTTTGCGAAGCTGAAGCCTGGGAGACCCTCCGGGAAGTCCTGAAGGACGAAGGCTTCCGAATCGAAGAACAAATGCCGTTGAGATTCCCGGAATGTTTCCAGGTGCTTTGTCTTGAGCCGCCGGTTTCCGAGGCGGAAGTCAAGCGGGCCTATCGCTATTTGTCTATGCGCCGACACCCGGACCGCGGGGGAACGTGTGAAGATTTTCTCCGCCTGCACTCGGCCTACCAGGAGGCACTCGACTATGTGGCGTAAGCTGTTTGACTCCCTCTATTCCGAATGTGACCGCCTGGTGGAGCTTCGACCACTGCCAAAGGGAGAGCGGGCCTTTTTTACGAGAGGCGACTACTCCGGGATGGAAGCCTTCCTAAACAAGAACCGGGCCACGAATCTTTTCTTTGGAGTTGGGACCCGTGACGGTCAGGGTGGCAAGAAGGGGAACGTCCGGGAAATCCCCGCCGTTTGGTGTGACATCGATTTTAAGGACACCCCAAAAGAAAAGGCCATCGAAAATGTGAAACGGTTTCCATTCCGGGCCACGGCCGCGGTGTTGTCTGGGAACGGTGTCCATCTTTACTGGAAACTGCGCGAACCCGCGAGACGGGATGAAATCGACCGGGTTGAAAACTTGAATCGGCGGATTGCTTATGCCCTGGGCGGTGACATGGCTTCGACCGAGGCAGCACGGGTCCTTCGAGTGCCGGGAACCCTGAACTATAAGTACACTCCCCCACGGCCTGTCAAACTGCATCGCCTGGATTCCTTCCTGTACGACCTGGAAACTTTTGAGGACCTTTTACCGGAAGTGCCGGAAGGCCAAACGGTTAAGCCGATGGAGTCAAGAGACCCCGAGGTCATACTTGAGTGCGATTTTCTCCGATTCTGCAAGGAACGCCCGGAAAAAGTGAGCGAGCCACTTTGGTACGCGATGATCTCCAATATGATCTGCGTTCGACCGGGCGGCCGGTCCCTGGTGCATGACCTGTCCCGCGGATATCCGAAATACAACCCCAAAGAGACCGACAATAAAATACTCCATGCCCTGGACGGACCGGGGCCGCACACTTGCCTGTATATAAAAGGCAAGGGATTCAAATGTGAGAAAACCTGTCCGGTGAAAGCACCCGCCGGGCTATTATATCAAATGTCAGAGGAGCCCAAAAATGCAAAGCAAAGATGGAAATTCCCCACTGGATGAACTCAAAGCGACTGTTTCCAAGTGGCTTTTTTTGGATGATGATCGACTGATCGATTTTATCATGGCCGTTTACGCGGCGAACCTTTACGACTCCGACCCGTTATGGGCGCTTATTGTCGGGCCGCCATCACACGCAAAAACAGAACTACTCCGAGCCCTAGATCAGAGAGAAGACACTTACTTTCTGTCCACCATCACACCGCGGACACTCGTATCCGGCAAAATAGTAAAAAAAGGGAAGCCGAATCCAAGTTTGATATTCAAGTTGACCGATAAACTGGTGGTTTTGAAGGATTTTACGTCCATCCTGTCCATGCGGGCGGATTCTCAAAGGGAAATCTTGGGCCAGTTGAGGGAGATTTACGACGGCGCGTATGACGGGGGTTTCGGCACGGGAGAGCCGAAAGTCACATGGAGAGGGCGAATCGGGCTTATCGGCGCCACGACGCCTGTTTATGACTCCCATCATGCGGTTATCGGTTCAATGGGGGAGCGGTTTATCCTCTACCGTTTGACAAATGGTAATGAGCAGAAGGCCGGGGAGCGCGCTCAAGAAATCGTTGGACGCGAAACTGAGATGCGGGACGAAATCCGGGCGGCGTTTCATGGCTTCATGGACCAAGTAAGAGATCTCATTCCGAAATTCAAGGGCGGATGCGACGATGTGGTCAAAGAGATGCTGGTTTCCCTTGCCATCTTTTGCGCGCATGGCCGGTGCCCGGTTGACCGTGACTGGCGAACCGGGGAGGTTCGGTATTTACCGGAACCGGAAGGGCCGCCACGACTGGTAAAGCAACTTACACAAGTGGCAACGGGTCTGGCCTTAGTGCAGGGGAAGGAGCAAATCGACATTGAAACATTCGAGGTGGTTAAAAAAATCGGGAAGGACCTTTTGCCGTCACATCGATTGAAAATCTGCGAGTACCTATGGAGGCAGCGGGCCTTCGACTTCACTGAAAAGTATATCCGAACGCGGGACATCGGAAACGCCACGGGTATCATTTCCAAGACGGCGGGCCGGGCGCTGGAAGACCTGATGCTGTCCGGTGTGGTGGTAAGGAGGCAGGAAGGCCAGGGGGAAAATTCGCCTTACTTTTGGGCGCTGTCAAATCGGATTATTTCGCACATCGAGGGAGCGGATGTTTTTGAGACCACGGACCAAAAGTAAGACACAAATATACAAAGAGAAAAGGAAGAAAAAAAAATTAAAGGCGATATGCCGGGTGTCTATGTACATTTGTGTCCTACTTTTCAAACTGGTGTGCTGGCGGTGGGCTCCGGTCAGCGGGGTGGAGGCGGGCTTTTAGAGGTGATGGAATGAACTATCGGGAACGGCCACGGTGCCGAAAGGTCATTGAAGGCATCCTGCGAAATGGTGATGTGACCCTGGAAGATATTGCCGAAAACAGAACACGGGTTCGGTACTCCGCCGGGATACGGATACAGGCAAGAAAAATGATGCAGGAGGCCAGACGGATGCAGAGAGAGAAACGCGCATGGGTGAGAAAATGAAAAAGCTACTCCGAGTCGATGAAGCGGCCGAAATTCTGGCTGTCGATCCCCGGACGGTTTATCGGGAATGTGCGGAGGGCCGCCTTTCTGCCCTGCGGGTTCGCAACGCCTTGCGGATTCCGGCGGCGGCGCTGAATGCTTATATCCGGCGGCGGATGGAAGAATTCTCAGAAGAAAATGGGACTCCCCTTGACCCTGATGTACTGGCTTCTTTTGGGGTTTCGGACGCCGATGGTAATCTGAAGTCAAAAACAATGGAGGTTTGAAATGTTGACTCTTTTTTCAAGTAACAAACCGACCGAAAACCCGGAAGACGAACTGCTTCGCCTGGGCAAGGCGATCCACGAAGCGCGGCTGCTGCTGAAAAAGGCGAAGGCCACGAAGGATGAAGCCTTGGCCGCCCTACTGGAAGCCGAAGACCGAGGCGAACCCACGGAGAATTTCCAGAAGGGTCTTGCAGCGGCGCGGGGCGAACTCGAAAAGGCGGAAGCCCGGTTGAAGCACCGAGAAGACAGGTTGCGATCCGCCATCGAAAGGCAGATCGATGCCGAAATTGAATCGCTCCCCGAACTGCAACAGGAGTACAAATCGGAAATCGAGCAGCAGACCCAACAGGCAGGAAGGGCGTTAGGCGAACTGTTGTTTTATTGCCGATCCCTTGGCCTTGCATCCGAGGCGGACGGCATCCGGGCCGCATTTTTTGGGCCGCATGGAACCCCACGAAATCCAATCGCCGGGCAAATCTGGGGATCAAAAGGGCGGTTTAAAGGGGACACCGAAATGCCGGACTTGTATCAAAAGCGACAACGGATTGCGGTTTTGGATCGGCTGCGCCGGATGCCTTACGACAAGCCGACCAAGATTAAAAGGCGGTTCGGTGAAATTCTGAAACAGACGGAGGCAAAAAATGGCTGAAGTAAAACTCAATGGAAATGTCGAGATTTTCAAGAAAGGAAACCGTATCATGCTATCTGAACGAATTCAGAGAACCCAGACCGAAAATCGGCCGAAAAGTCTGGCCGAAGCGGTCCGGCAGTTAATAGCCGAAGGCATGAGCTTTCACGAAGCAGATCAAGCGGCCAAACGGAATTGGCCGGAGTTGGCGCGGGAATACGCGGAAACCCTTCACCCACGGTAACGATCCGCCATGCCGGTCCTAATCGTCTCCGAAACGGGCGGAGACGGTGAACGGAAACCCCGATCCGAGGACCGGCATTTTCCCAAAACGGCCGGATCTTCGAGGGGGGCGGGCCGGCCGGGGCGTACCGGAATGCACGCCTTCTCAAACCCGCCCCTTTCCTACCGATGGATGCGAAATGTCACTTGCCGTTTTTACTCCGAATGTCTGGACCGGACGATCCGGGAAGATCGATCCGGTTTCTCATGTCGGGGGTGCCGCCATGTCAATGACCATGAACCGATCCCGCCGGATGAACCGATGCGGGCAGCGATCTTACTGGCGGCGGCGTTTCGGCCGAAAATTTTCAAGCGATATCGGGATGATGTATCAAAAGGGGCCGCGGGTCCTTCCAGAGGACCATTTTAAACGGTTTGCGGCGGGCGCGATATTCCCGGACCCGCGGCGAAAAAATCGACGCAAAATGCAAGGAGGTTGAATTGATCCCGGTTACATCTCAACAGGCGGCTGAATTTTTTGAGGTCCATCAATCCACGTTGACCCGATGGAAACGCCTGGGCGCAAAGGGCTATATTTCGCGCGGGAAATGGGACCTACAAGCCCTTTTTCGATGGTGGCAAGCCAACATTCAAGCGGACCGATCCGGCGATACGGGCCTATCGGAAGCGCGGCGGCGATACTGGCAATCGAAGGCCGAAATGGGCGAACTCAAAGCCGCCGAAATGCGGGGTCAACTGATCCCCATTGAGGAAATCGAAAAGAAATGGGCGCAAAGGGTTGCCGCCGTGTGCGCCGGTCTTGAGTTGTTATCCGCCCGGTTGCCGGGGTTGCTTGCCGGGAAAAGCCGCCGGGAAATGGCGAAAATTATCGAGCAAGAGGTTTGGCAGATCAGGGATGCTTACGCGAACCAGGGGGCGCGATAGCGGCGAGAAATCCGGGGGCCATACTCTACCATTACCGGGGGAGAGAAAATCTGTTTCATCCCCCACAGGAAGGATAAAACAGCAATTCTCCGTGGGTCCAAGTGAACCCACGGGGCGATCCGCCGAGGCCACCGCCGAGATCGTCGGCACGTCCGCCCTGCAAGTGGAATAGTTGCTACGGGTTCAGATGAACCCATTGCAAAAGAGGTCAATACAACCTTGGTTCAAGTGGACCAAGGTTGAAAATCCAGTGCGCCAACTGGCGCAATGGACAAAACGGGCAAAAAATCAATAGCATCAGGTGATGCTATTGGTAAATAGGCAAGGAATTTCAAAAATCAATGGGTTCAACTGAACCCTTTGATTTAAGGATGAAGACGAAGCGATTCAGTACGCCATCCGGTGCCAGAGGGACCGGCGGAATCTCACATGGGCGGACCTGATGCGGTGCGTTGAGGCGTTGGATAAAAGAGAAGCGCACGGCGGAGATCGTAAGTCAGAAAAAATCAATACGCCAAGTGGCGCATTGAAACGGACATCTCAAAAGACTGCTGAAATCATCGGCACGTCCGCCCGTCAGGTGGAGAAGGTCTGAAAAGTTCTGGTTCACTTGAACCAAAACAAAATGGTTCACTTGAACCAATTTTCCGGGGCGAACTAAAAAGACCCTACCCTTACCCTTCGCCGGGCGGAGATCGTTTAAAATACAGCAAATGGCGCGGTGGATTTTTGGCTTGACATCATAAATCGGGGGTGATGATTGGGGCGGCTCCCTACCCATTGAATTATTTTTTTGGTTCTGATTGCTTTGTTTTGAAATCCTTGAGGTCAATTTCCTTTATCGGAAATTTTTCTGGCGTATCTAAAAGCGCATATTTTTCAAAAATTATTAACAAAGTGTTTATTTTGCCACGATCAATTAAGGTTTTACCACAGTTTGGACATGATACGACGACCTCACGGTTAAATCTGAATGATTCTGAAAATGTTTTTTCTTCGATGGTAGTTAATGCGCCACATTGCTTATGTTCAACTAAAAACCATCGTTCCTTGTTTTCCATTTTTATTCTCCCTCAAACCTTAAAAACCTTTTTAAAGCGTTACAGGAATGATTCCGTCACAATGCTCTTTTAAAGCATGTTTAACGAAATGCCCTAAATGTGATAGAAATATCATCAAACCTTCTTTTCTTGCCAGTTTCATGGCCGGAACAATATCAGAATCTCCTGTATATATTACCATCTTATCAACAATTTTACGGCTTGCAATCCATGCAATATCCAATCCGATTTTTATATCCACCTCTTTTTGTTTGAATTCGGCCTTCAACATATCGGCCGTAAACTGGACTCCTTGACGCAACTCCTTGACATACTTTCCTGGTATTTCCCATCCAGAAAAAGATAACGAACCCGACCTGAGTGCAACTCTTGGTTGAAGAGACAGATCGCGTAAAAAATTTGTCCTTGCGGCAAAAAGGGGGGTTTTCGAAAAATCAGTTTCAACTTTGGTTATTGGGTGCTTGAGTTTTTCTCCGTATGGATAACAGTCATAATAATATGTTCGGAATAGTATATCATTTGCAAACTCGTTATCGTCCATTGTTTTTTTAATAATATTTATAATGTCTTGAACAGATATGTTTTTATGGTGGATTTTGAAAAACTTTTTTTGGAGAAAGGCGCCATCAATTAAAATTGCAACCTTCATAGAACCCTCACATGTCATATGAGATTAAAAATTATGAAAGCCCGCCACCGTGAAGGTGTAACGGGCTTTCTTTTTTTGCCGCCCTAGCGGCGATCGGATGTTTTTTAAACCTCTCATCGAGGCGTACCTATAATATAATAGGCCATTTTTCGATGTCAACAATTTTTTACATGACATGATTAAAGCTTTTCACATTAAAGATTTTAATTTTATAGCACGTTTTTAAAAAATAAAACACCCAAAGTTCGGACACAATTCAATCGTTCTGGTGCCGCAAGGTGCCGGGTTTTTTTATCCCCGTTCCGGTTGGAAATACGGTTGGAAACGACCTTTGGGAAATAAAAAAGGACTTAAGAAAACCTCCTAAGTCCTTGATTTTATTGGCGGGGACGAAGGGACTCGAACCCTCGACCTCCGGCGTGACAGGCCGGCGTTCTAACCAATCTGAACTACGCCCCCGTAATGGGAACAACTTCGTAAAGCCAATGGCAATGGCTTGTTTTGCTTTATTGGTAGGCGGAACAGGATTTGAACCTGTGACCCCCGGCTTGTAAGGCCGGTGCTCTCCCGCTGAGCTACCCGCCCTAAAGCCGCTTCCTTATATTCGGTGACGGATCCCTTGTCAACAGATATTCCCGCGACGGCGGTCAAATTAAAGACGGCCGTTCTTCCTGTTTCTCCTCCGGCGTCATCTGGAAAGAGATATCGTTTTCCTTGAAGCAAGACTCCCCGGGGCCCATGATCATGGCCTGGGGCAGGACCTCGTCCATGTGCTCCACCAGGACGATTTCGATCTGCTTGGAAATACTCTTGGGGATGTCCCTTAAGTCCTTTTCGTTTTCCTTGGGAATGATCACCTTCTTGATCCCCCCCCGATGGGCGGCCAGGATTTTTTCCTTGAGCCCGCCGATGGGCAGGATCCGCCCGCGCAGGGTGATCTCGCCGGTCATGGCCACGTCCTTACGGACGGGCCGACGGGTCAGGGCGGAGACGATGGACGTGCACATGGCGATCCCTGCCGAGGGGCCGTCCTTGGGAATGGCCCCTTCCGGGATGTGGATATGCAGGTCCAGGTTCTTGTAAAACTTCGGGTCGATCATGAGGCATTCGGCCCGGGACCGGACGTAGCTCACGGCGGCCTGGGCGGACTCCTTCATGACGTCTCCCAGTTTCCCGGTCACGGTGAGCTCCCCTTTTCCGGGCATGGTCAGCGTTTCCACCCAGAGTAGCTCACCGCCCACCTGTGTCCAGGCCAGCCCGGTCACCATGCCGATGTGATCTTCCGGCTCGATCTGATTTTCCCGGAAGCGCGGCGGTCCCAGGTATTTTTGCACGGCGTTGACCGTCACGTGGATGGTCTCTTTTTTCCTGTGTTTCATGACCTCCCGGGCGATCTTCCGGCAGATGGAGGCGATCTCCCGTTCCAGGTTCCGCACCCCGGCTTCCCGGGTATAGCGGTTGATGATCATGGAGATGGCTTGCTTGGAAAAATAAATTTTTCTTCCTTCCAGTCCGTTGGCCGCAATCTGCTTGGGGATCAGAAACCCCTGGGCGATATTCAGCTTTTCATATTCCGTGTATCCGGGAAGGCGGATGATTTCCATCCGGTCCTGGAGCGGCATGGGAATGTCCGGGAGCGTGTTGGCCGTGGTGACGAACAAAATATTCGTCAGGTCGTAATCCACGTCCAGGTAGTGATCGTTGAAGGCGAAGTTCTGCTCCGGGTCCAGGACTTCCAAAAGCGCCGCCGAGGGATCCCCCCGGAAGTCCATGCTCATCTTGTCCACTTCGTCCAGGCAGAAGACAGGGTTGTTCACCCCCACCTTCTTGAGGGACTGGATGATCTTCCCCGGCATGGCCCCGATATAGGTACGCCGGTGACCCCGGATCTCGGCCTCGTCCCGGACGCCGCCCAAAGACAGGCGCACGAATTTTCTCCCCGTGGCCCGGGCGATGGATTTGGCCAAGGACGTCTTCCCCACGCCCGGCGGGCCCACGAAACAGAGGATGGGGCCCTTGAGCTTTTTCACCAGGGACTGGACGGCCAGGTACTCCAGGATCCGTTCCTTGGGTTTTTCAAGGCCGTAGTGGTCTTCGTCCAGGATCTTTTCGGCCTCGGTGATGTCGTGCTTGACCTTGGTCTTTTCATACCAGGGCAGACCGATGAGCCACTCGATGTATCCCCGGACCACCGTGGCCTCCGCCGACATGGGGGTCATCATCTTGAGTTTCTTGAACTCCTGGCGGACCTTGGCCGAGGCCTCCTTGGGCATGCGCTTGCGCTTGATCCGTTTTTCCAGCTCGGCCAGCTCTTCGCTGGGGTCTTCCTCCGCCCCCATCTCCTTCTTGATGGCCCGCATCTGCTCGTTGAGATAGAAGTTCTTCTGAACTTTTTCCATCTGCTCCTTGATGCGGCCCTTGATCCGCTGGTCCATCTTGAAGATGTCGATCTCGGTGCGGATGAAGCGCAACAGCAGGGTCAGCCGCTGCTCCAGATCGGCGGCCTCCAAAAGCTTCTGCTTGTCCTCGAGCTTGAAGGCGAACTGGGCGGCCACGGTATCGGCAAGCTGGGAAAGGTTCGTCAGGGAGGAGACGTTCTGGAGCAGCTCCTTGGAGATGTTCTTGTTGAGTTTGGCGTACTCCTCGAAACTCTGGACGATGGCCCGCCTCAGGGCCTCTCCTTCAAAATCGGAGAGTCCCATGTCTGGGACCGCTTCGTATTCCACTTTGAAAAACCCTTCGTTGGTCACGAACCGGAGGATCTTCGCCCGGCTTTTCCCTTCCACCAGGGCCTTTACCGTGCCGTCGGGCAGCCGGAGGAGCTGCAGGACCGTTCCCACGGTGCCGATGGTGTTGAGATCCCGTTCGGTGGGATTGTCGATGTTGGGCTTTTTCTGGGTAGCCAGGAAAACGCTTTTATCCTGATTCATGGCCTCGGCCAGGGCATTGACCGACTTGTCCCGGCCCACGAAGAGGGGGGCGACCATATGCGGGAACACCACGATGTCCCTCAACGGCAAAAGGGGCAGCATCTGGGGTTGCCCCGGCTGCGGATCGTTTTGAAATATTTTCGGTAATGTCACCATAAGAATTACTCTATGCAGACTCCTTTAATTTTTTTGTCGGCGAAACCCGCCGTGATGAAACACGGCCTGTTTTCACCCTCATCCTTGCCCGCCGGCGGCGGGCCGCCCCCTCCCTCGAGGGAGGGAAACGCGTCGTTTACGCCTTGATCTTTTCCTGCTCATAAAGGAGGATTGGGTCTTCCTGGTGGAGGACCACGTCCTCGCTCACGACGCACTCTCGGACATTCTCGATGGAAGGCAGTTCATACATGATATCCAGCAAACACTTTTCGATGATGGCTCGAAGGCCCCGGGCCCCGGATTTGCGCTTCATGGCTTCTTTGGCCATGGCGGAAAGGGCGCTGTCGGTGAACCGCAGGTTCACCCCTTCCAGCTCGAAAAGCTTTTCAAACTGTTTGACCAGGGCGTTCTTGGGCTCCTTGAGGATGCGCATCAAGGAGCCTTCGCCCAGTTCGTCCAGCGTGGCGATGACGGGGAGCCTTCCCAGAAATTCGGGGATCAGGCCGTACTTGATGAGGTCTTCGGGCTGAATCATACTCAGAATGTCCCCGATGCTCTTTTCTTCCCGGGAAACGATCTTCGCCCCGAACCCCATGAGCTTGGAGCCCACCCGCCGCTGGATGATCTCTTCGAGCCCGGTGAACGTGCCGCCGCAGATAAAGAGAATGTCGGTGGTGTCCACCTTGATGAAATCCTGCTGGGGGTGCTTCCGCCCGCCCTTGGGCGGCACGGCGGCCAGGGTGCCCTCGATGATCTTGAGGAGCGCCTGCTGCACCCCCTCCCCCGACACGTCCCGGGTGATGGAGGGATTGTCCGACTTCCGGGCGATCTTGTCGATCTCGTCGATGTACACGATTCCCCGCCTGGCCTTTTCCACGTCGTAGTCGGCGTTTTGCAGAAGGGACAGGATGATGTTCTCCACGTCTTCTCCCACATAGCCGGCTTCCGTGAGGCTAGTGGCGTCCGCGATGGTGAAGGGGACATTCAGGAACCGGGCCAGGGTCTGGGCCAGGAGGGTCTTGCCGCATCCGGTGGGGCCGATCAACAGGATGTTGCTTTTCTGCAACTCCACCTCCTCGGACCGGACCCCTGATTCGATCCGCTTGTAGTGGTTGTACACCGCCACGGAAAGGATCTTCTTGGCATACTCCTGCTCGATGACATAGTCGTCGAGCATTTCCTTGATCTCTTTGGGGGAAAGCAGCCGCTTGGTTTCCGGGGCGTCTTTTTCGGTCTCTTCTTCAATGATCTCGGAGCACAGCTGAATGCATTCATCACAGATGTAAACCGCCGGACCGGCGATGAGCTTTTTCACCTCTTTTTGGTTTTTCCCGCAAAAGGAACAAAAGAGGTTGTCCCCGTTTCCGTCTTTTACTGGCATATTACGTCTCCCGTATCGCCGGGTCGTCCAGGTGGTCCAGATCTTCCCGGTTGACGATGACATGGTCGACGAGGCCGTATTCCCGGGCCTCCTGACCGGACATGAAAAAGTCCCGATCCGTATCCGTCTGGATCACGCTGATGTCTCTCCCGGTATGGAAGGACAGGATCTTGTTGAGGGTATCCTTCATGCGTAAGATTTCCTTGGCCTGAATCGCGATGTCCGAGGCCTGCCCCTGGAAGCCGCCCATGGGTTGATGGATGAGAATCCTGGAGTTGGGAAGGGAATACCGCTTTCCATGGGTGCCGGCGGCCAAAAGGAGGGCGCCCATACTGGCGGCCTGCCCGATGCATACCGTGGCGATCTCCGGTTTGATGTAGCGCATGGTATCGTACACGGCCAATCCCGATGTCACCAGACCCCCGGGGGAATTGATGTAAAAATTGATATCCTTATCCGGATCTTCCGATTCCAAAAACAGAAACTGGGCGATCAGCAGGTTGGCCACGTCGTCATTGATGGCCGTGCCCAAAAAGATGATCCGGTCCTTGAGGAGCCGCGAGTAGATATCGTAGGCGCGTTCCCCTCGACTGCTCTGTTCGATGACCATGGGTATCAGCAAAAGTCTACTCCTTTTTCGTTTCTTCGGTCTTGGTTTCAGGCGCCGCCGGCTCTTCCCGGCGGACTTCCTCGATTCGGCTATGCTCTAAAATAAGCTCCATCGCCTTTTTTTCAAGGAGTCCATGCTTGAAAAATTCCAGGCGGTTGGGGTTTTCCCCGTAATATCGCCGGATTTCGTCCACGGGCTGCTTCAGGACCCCGGCCATTCGGTTCATCTCGGCGTCCATTTCCTCGTCGGAAAGCGCCAGGGATTCTTGTTCGATGATCTTGTCCAGGATCAGGAAACGCCGCACCTGTTTTTCGGCCGTGGGCCGGTACTGCACGGCCAGTTTCTCCCGAGAGAGCCCCACGGCTTCCAAGGTCTGGTTCCGGTACTGGAAAGAGCGTTCCACATCCGAAAGGATCCCCTCCAATTCGGCGTCCACCAGGGCGTTCGGCACGTCGAAGGGGGTCTTTTCGATGAGAATTTGAAAAATCTGCTCATTGAGTTCCTGGTCGGCCCGTTTCTCGTATCCTTTTTTCAGGTTCTCGACGATCTTGTCCTTCAGGGCCTCCAGATTTTCGTAATCCCCGAGATCTTTGGCCAGTTCATCGTCGATCTCCGGAAGGATCTCCTCCCGAATCTCCTTTAAATGGACTTTGAAATCGATCTGTTGATCGGCCAGGGCCTTGTTGAAGTGGTCTTCGGGGAAACGAACGGCGATCGATTTTTCATCTCCGGCCTTCATGCCCAGAAGCTGTTCGTCGATTTCCGGGGCGATGGTCTTCTTTCCGATCTGCATGGCGAAGTTGTCGGCCTTCCCGATGTCGGGAAACATTTTTCCGTTTTTGATCCCCTCATAATCGACAAGGACGAAGTCATCCGTTTTGACCGGGCGGTCCTCGGTGATGGTCTTGAGCTGGGCCATGTTTTTTTGGAGAAGCTTGAGCTGGGTTTCGACTTCGGCGTCGCTGATCTCGTATACGGTCTTTTTCAACTTCAACCCCTTGAAATTGATCGTATCGATCTTGGGGGAGATCTCCACCGTGGCATGGTATTGAAACGGGGAGTGCACCGAAATCTCCGAGGGGTCGATTTGGGGCCTTCCCACGATGTTGAGATCCGCTTCCTGGATGGCCTTGGCAAAGGTGTCCTGGATCAATCGATTCGTCACATCGGCGTGGACATCCTTTTTAAAGAGGCGTTCGATGACGTTTCGGGGAACCTTTCCCGGGCGAAACCCTTTGATTTTCGCCGTTTTTTTAATCTCCCGGTAGGCGTTTTCGATCTCCTGGGAGACCGTTTCCACCGGAACCTCCACATGGAGGATTTTTTTTACGCTGTTCACATCTTCCACAGTAACTTGCATTGCATTCCTTCCTCTATCCGTTATGGAATTTATCTGACCGTCGCGGCTCAGCAGGGGTGGGTGCCGATGGTGCGAGAGGGGAGACTCGAACTCCCACCCTGTTTCCAGAGCTGGATCCTAAGTCCAGTGCGTCTACCGGTTCCGCCACTCTCGCAAATGGATGTACTCGAAAACGCATCAATGCCAAAATCGACCGGTTTTCCCCTTTGATCCCGCATCGATATTGACATTTATTTCAACTACGCTAAATTGCAAGAGAAAGTTATCAAATGATAACCGCAACCCCAAAAAGTGTCAAGACAAAAGGCGGAAAAGATCCCGGGCCGTGCAGATGCGCGTAAAAATCGCTTTTCTTTGGATGCGCCGGGGGGTCCGGGCGGGGGGGATCCTGGCCTTCTGCCTGGCCGCCGCAGCGGGACCGGGAGTGATCCCCGCCGGGGCAGGGTTGTGGGAGGCAGAAAAAAAAACCGTTGTGCTGGATCCCGGCCACGGAGGACAAGACACCGGCGTCCACGGGCTCGGGGGAAGCGTTGAAAAAGAGGTGGTGATCGCCTTTGCCCGGTTGATGGAAACTCGCCTGAGTCAAGTGTACCGCGTCGCACTGACCCGGACCGATGATTATGCCGTGGAGATTCCCATGCGCACCGCCGCGGCCAATCACGAAAAGGCCGATCTTTTCATCAGCATCCACGCCGCCGCAAGTGTGCACCCGGAAAATCATGGCATGGAGGTCTTTTATTTCGAGGCGTCCGACCCGCACGGTTCAAGGGAAGGAGAACCGCCGGGTTTCCCAGGGGATGCCGCCCCGGCACCCCCTTTTTGGGACCGGCTCCAGGCACGCCATCAAAAGGCCTCCGAGGCCTTTGCCGGGATCTTGAAGGACGTGTTGGGTCGAGAGTTGAAAATGGCGGTGCGGATTCACCGGGCCCCGGTTTTGATCCTCAAGGGGGCGGATATGCCCGCCGTCTTGATGGAAATCGGTTACCTGACCCATCCCCAAGATGCAAAGCGACTGCAAAACCCCGCCGAAGCAGCCGCTTTCGCCGATGCAATATGCGATGCCGTCTCCGATTACCTGAAGTGATACGAACCGAAGGCCGGATCGTTACGCCTTGCGCGGGCGATTCAATCATGGTAATAAAAAAGGATTCGTTCGGGGCGTGGCGCAGTCTGGCAGCGCGCCTGCTTTGGGAGCAGGAAGTCGGAGGTTCAAATCCTCTCGCCCCGACCAGGAAACGCCGTGAATGAACCGAGGCCCTTTTCCCAGGGCCTTTTTCGCATCATCTTAAAAAAGCAGCAAAGATGAGAAAGCGGATCTTTTCGTCAAAAAAAACACCGCGGCCCCTCCCCTTTTTTGTACGGTGTGCCCTTGGGATGGGGAGCGGGCTCCTCCTCACCGCATCCTTTCCCGGCACCGGGGCCTCCTGGCTTGCATGGATCGCCCTGGTCCCTTTGCTCGCGGCCCTGGTGGGGCTGGATTTTTGGGAAGGCTTCCGGTGCGGATTTTTGGCCGGGATGGCGCACTTTCTCACGCTCCTTTACTGGCTCGTTCCCACCATGGTGCAATATGGTCCTCTCCCCTTGTACGTGTCCGTGCCGCTGTTGGTCCTTCTCAGTGCCTATTTATCCCTTTTTCCGGCCCTTTTTTGTGGCGTCTTCACCACGTTTCCCCTGCGCGGCATCGCCTTGGTTTCCGGGATCCCCGCCCTCTGGGTCTTTTTCGAATATCTCCGGTCGGTCCTGTTCACCGGGTTTCCCTGGGCCCTGTTGGGGTACTCCCAGGTGAAATGGTTGCACTTGATCCAGGTATCGGATATAGTGGGTGTCTACGGGGTTTCCTTTTTGATCCTCTCTTTCAACGCCGCCCTGTTTACACTCTACCTGGCCGGAACGCGGCGCCTCGTTTCCCCCCCGCGATTCGTCGGAAGCAGCCTCGTGTGGGCCATCCTCCCGGTGGTCTGCGCCTGGGGTTACGGGGAGTGGCGCATCCGGCAGGTGGATGCCGGGGCCGCCCTTGCCGAAAAGGTGCAGGTGGCCGTGGTTCAGGGGAATATCGACCAGGCCGTGAAATGGGACCCCCAGTATCAGGCGGCTTCGGTGGAAAAATACCTGGCGTTGACCCGCAAGACGCAACAGACAAAACCGGATCTGGTGGTTTGGCCGGAGACGGCCACGCCCTTTTATTTCCTCCGGGACGACGCTCTTTCCGCCGCCGTTTTGGAGGGCATCAAGGCGTATGACAGCGATTTTATGATCGGAAGCCCGGCGTATGCGCCGGAAAACGGACGGATTGAATACTTTAACAGCGCGTATTTGATCAATTCCAAGGGGACCGTTTTCGGCCGGTACGACAAGGCCCATCTTGTTCCTTACGGTGAATACGTCCCGCTGAAAAAATGGATGCCGTTTGTGGGCAAGATGGTGGAACATGTGGGGGATTTCACCGCCGGGGAAGAAGGCGCGGTCATCGACTGGAGGGGCAAACCCCTGGGAACGCTCATCTGCTACGAGGTCATTTTCCCGGGTCTTTCCCGGGCCGCGGCGAAAAACAAGGCCCGATTGCTCATTAATCTCACCAACGACGCGTGGTACGGAGATACGAGTGCGCCGCAACAGCATTTTTTCATGGCGGTCTTCCGGGCGGTGGAAAACCGGCGGGCCCTGGTGCGCAGCGCCAATACGGGCATCAGCGGATTCATCGATCCTGCGGGCCGGGTGACGGGCCGTACCCCCCTTTTTAAAGAGGCGGTGTTGACCGAAACGGTGCCGCTGATGACGGGAACGCCCCTTTATCATCACATGGGAGACGCATTTCCGCTGGCCTGCGCGGGAATTGCCGTGGCGGCAGTGGGAATCAGAAGAAAAAAACGGTATAATAGGAGGATATGAAAATGACGGTTGAAATCAAGCAAGAGATCAAAGAGATTCAAACCCAACTTCACCAGTTGGGAGACTATCTTTGACATCGGTGCAAAAGAAAAACGCCTGGAAGAAATCGAAGCCGTCATCTCGACGCAACGCTTCTGGGAAGATCCGGACAAGGCCAAGCCTTTATTGAAAGAACGCGCCCGGATTACCCAGCAGGTCCAAGCGCACAAATCCCTTTGCACCGCCGCCGATGAAAGCGCGCTCCTTCTCGATATGGCCGAGGAGGAGTCCGACGCCGAAACCGTGGAGGACGTCGTCCGCCAGGTGGCCAGGATCAAGAAAAAGGTGAAGGATTTTTCCCTCACGGTGATCCTGAACGGGGAAGACGATCCCAATGACGCTATTGTCTCCATCAATGCCGGCGCCGGCGGCACCGAAGCCCAGGACTGGGCGGAAATGCTGTTCCGGATGTATTCCCGCTGGATCGAGGGAAAGGGATTCGGGCTGGAACTCATCGACATGCAGCCCGGGGAAGAAGCGGGGATCAAAAGCGTCACCTTCGGCGCGTCCGGCCCCTATGCGTATGGGTATCTGAAAACCGAGATCGGCGTCCACCGCCTGGTGCGGATTTCCCCCTTCAATGCCAGCGGGAAGCGCCACACCTCCTTCGCCTCGGTCTTTGTCTATCCGGACGTACAGGATGAAATCGTCATCGACATCGATGATAAGGATCTGCGCATCGACGTGTTCCGGGCCAGCGGCGCCGGCGGACAGCATGTGAACAAGACCAGCAGCGCCGTGCGCATCACCCACCTTCCCACGGGTATCGTGGTCCAGTGCCAGCAGGAAAAATCCCAGTTCCGGAACAAGGACCTGGCCATGAAAGTCCTGCGGGCCCGGCTCTACCAGCACGAAAAAGAAAAACAAAACGAAAAAATGAAAGAGATCCACGAAAGCAAGGACGAAATCGCCTGGGGAAACCAGATCCGCTCTTATGTCCTGCATCCCTACCAGATGGTCAAGGATCATCGGATCAACCTGGAAATCGGAAACGTGAACAGCGTGCTGGACGGCAACATCGATCCCTTCATCGAGGGGGTGTTGCTCAAGCAAAAAGCCCATTAAATAAGGATGGCTTCGTAAAAAGTCCATCTGCGGCGTTGCGCTGCATTCTTCGTCATTGCGGCGTATCTGTAAGTACGCCTCATTCCTCAGAATTTGCGCGCCTTGCATCTGGAGCTTTTTATTTTGCCATCCCAATTTCGACTTTTTACGCGTTTATCAAAAAAAGAAAGGCCTTTATATATATGGGTCCCCTGGAGATCATCGCCCGGTTTTATGCCCCCGGATCCCCGACATATGCCGTGCTGGTCCATCACGGGAAGGCCGTGGCCCGAAAAGCCCTGGATATCGCCGCTGGGAGTCCCTTTGCCGAAAGCCTTGATCTGCAATTCATCGAAGAAGCCGCCATGCTCCACGACATCGGCATCTTCCTGACCCGCACCCCGGAGTTGGGGTGCGCCGGGGTCCACCCTTATGTCTGTCACGGGGTCCTGGGAAACCGGGTTCTCCGCGCCATGGGGCTGGCGACGCACGGCCGGGTCTGTGAACGCCACGTGGGGGTGGGCATCTCCGTGGAGGACATCCGGCGCCTTGATCTCCCCCTCCCGCCGCGGGACATGATCCCCGAAATCCCGGAAGAAGAACTGCTCTGTTACGCCGACAAGTTTCATTCCAAAAACGGGGTTCCCGAGGGCCGGCACAAAGCCATCGAGGAGATCGAAAAAAGCCTCAAGGCCATCGGAGAGGTTCATTGGAATCGGTTCCGGGAATGGGCATTGCGGTTCGAAGGGATCCGATTGGATTGAAAGGAGAAGCGCGATGAAAACCGCCCTGACCATCGCCGGCTCGGATTCCTCCGGCGGCGCCGGGATCCAGGCGGACCTGAAGACCTTTCAGGCCCTGGGCGTCTTCGGCATGAGCGCCGTTACGGCCGTGACGGCCCAGAACACCCGCAAGGTTTACGACATCCAGGAAATGCGGCCCCAAATGGTCATGGATCAGATCCTGTGTCTTTTCGACGACATCGAAATTCATGCCGTAAAAATCGGGATGGTCGCAAGCATCCCCCTCATCGAAGCCGTGGCCAAGGCCCTGGGCCGGGTCCCCTGCCCGCCGGTGGTCCTGGATCCGGTGATGATCTCCAAGAGCGGGTACCGCCTCCTGAAGGAAGACGCCCGGCAGGCCCTCGTGGAACGGCTGTTTCCTTTGGCCGAGGTGGTCACCCCCAACATTCACGAAGCCCAGGCCCTGTTGAAAGAACAAATCCCGGATCCGGAATCCATGCGGGAAGCCGCGCGGCGGATCGTGGAAAAGGGCGTGAAAAAAGTGGTGGTCAAGGGCGGACACCTGGGCGGAGAGGATGCCACGGACATCGTTTTCGACGGAAACCGGTTCATGGAACTGACCCACCGGCGGATCCCCACCAAGAACACCCACGGCACCGGCTGCACCTTTTCTTCGGCGGTGGCGGCCCACCTGGCCCGGGAAAAAGACTTCTTTACCGCTGTGCAATCGGCCAAGGCCTACGTCACCGGCGCCATAAGAAACGCCCTTCCCCTTGGAAAAGGGTGCGGCCCCACCCACCATTTCTGGGATCTTTACGCCAAAGCCGGCGTTTCCGAGAGTGATCAGAAGTAAATCACTTCCAGGTGTTGTCCCTTCAAAATCGGGTTCGGTATCGGTATCGAAATCGGGTTCGGTATCGGTATCGAAATCGGGTTCGGTATCGGTATCGAAAATTGCCCAAGTCTAGCGTGAAGGACATGGCATCCCGGCGGTGAGCACCTCGTCCATTCCGGGTCCCGCCCTTCAAGGCAGTTCCACGGCATAGGTCTCAAGATCCGGGATGCGCTGAATGAGGCCGTTTTTTTCGGCGAACGCGGCAAACCGGTCGTACCGCTTGCGGTCCAGGGCTCCCGGCCGGAGGGCGAAGCGGGGCAACGTGTCTTTCCAGGCTCTCCGGTTCAGCGCATCGTCGAGTTCTTTTCGATTGTTCAGGAACAATTCCCAGCTTTCCCCGGGATGATTGATCAGAAACCGGGTCCCGGCTTCCAGGGCGTCCACGAATCCCCGCATCCGGGGATCCTCCAATCGATTCCGATGGGCCACCAGGATCAATTCGTCGTAGGGGGGAATCCCGTGATCCTCCACGAAAAAGGCCCGGCCCGGCCGTTTTTCAATCTCCATTTGATTCAATTCGAAATTGCGGAACGCGCCGATGACGGCATCCGTGGTCCCGGCGATCAAGGAAGGGGACAAGGAAAAATTGACGTTGACAAGCGTCACATCGGAAAGGGACACGCCGTGCCGTGAGAGCATGGTCTTCAGCAGCACGGTTTCGAACCCGCCGATGGAATACCCGATCCGTTTCCCTTTGAGATCTCCGATCCCCTTGACGTTTCCGTCGGCCAGAACCACCAAACAGTTGAGGGGGGTGGCCACCAGGGTGGCGACACGCACCAGCGGGAGCCCCCGGTCCACGTGGAGATGATGCTGGGGCTGGTAGGAAACCGCCATGTCCGCCTTGCCGGCCGCCACCAGCTTTGGGGGGTCATTGGGGTTGGACGGCACCTGGAACCGAACCGAAAGTCCCTTTTGCTCGAAAAACCCCTTTTCCTTTGCCACGATCAATCCGGCGTGGTCCGGGTTGATGAACCAGTCGAGGACCACCGTCATTTCGTCCAGCGCCGCTGCGGGACGAATCCCTCCCCATCCCAAAAAAAGAAAGAGCATCACCGCGATCCTGCCTGAAAACTTCATGGGTTTTCACCCTCCTTTCCTTCTTCGTTTTGCCAAAAGACGATCCGCGTCATGGCATCATCCACCAAAAAATACAGTGAAAGGGCAAGCACGGCCAAAACCGCCAGGGCCGCGAACATCACATCGATTTGCATCCGGGCGTTGGCGTGGAGCATGTAAAACCCCAGGCCCTCGCTGGAGCCCACCCATTCCCCCACCACTGCGCCGATGGGGGCCGTGGCCGCCGCCACCCGGAGGCCCGAGGCAAAAGCCGGCAGCGCCGCGGGAATCCGGATGTGACGGATCACGGCCGTGGGCACGGCGTCCATGACCCTGGCCAATTCGAGCCATTCCGGATCGATGCGCCGCATGCCGTCGTAAAAGGTCGCCGTCACCGGAAAGTAGATGATCAACACGGCCATGGCCACCTTGGAAAGCATCCCGTAGCCGAACCAGAGCACCAGGAGCGGCGCCAGGGCAAAGACCGGAACCGCCTGGCTCACCACCAGGACGGGGAGGAGCCAGCGCCTCACCCGGCGGGAAGCGATCATGGAAAGGGCGCTTCCCGCCCCCACCGCAGCGCCCAGGACAAGGCCCGAAAGGATTTCCACGAACGTGATTCCGGCGTGATACGCCAACACGCGTGGATGTGCGTGGACGGCCCGGGCCACCTGCACCGGTCCGGGAAGAATATAGGGGGGGACGCCGGTGATCCAAACCAGGCCCTGCCAGACCAGGACCAGCCCCGCGGCCATGATCAACAGGCGCACCGGGTTCATGGGCCCGCCTCGGCTTCCAGAAGGCGCAAAAGGGTCTCCTGGAGTGCGGCCACGGCGGGATCGCCGGGCCTGCGGGGGGGATCCCCGGGGGGGATGATCGCATCGCTCAATCCCGCCGGATGCCCCTGCAGGACATGAATGCGGTGTCCCAGGCGCAGGGCCTCCAGGGGATCGTGGGTCACCATCACTACGGTCTTTCCCCGCACCCGCTGCGATGCCATGTCCTGGAGCTTGAGCCGCGTCAGGGCGTCGAGGGCGGAAAAGGGTTCATCCATGAGGATCACCGGCCTGGCCTCCATCAGGGTCCGCAGCAAGGCCGCCCGCTGGCGCATTCCGCCCGAGAGCGTCGAAGGAAGCGCATCGACATAGTCCCCCAGCCCGGCATCGGAAAGGAGCGTGGCGGCTTTTTTTCTTTTTTCCTCGGTCAGCTCCCCCCTCAGGCGGGCCCCCAGACACACGTTTTCCCGAACCGTCAGCCACGGGAGCAACAGGTCTTTCTGGGCCATCCAGGCGGTGGTGCCCTCCTGCCGGAGAAACCCGTCGAACCGGATGCGTCCGCTCAGACCCTTGCTCAAGGTGCCGGAAATGATTTTCAACAAGGTGGATTTTCCGCATCCCGAAGGACCGATGAGACAGGTCCACACTCCCTTTTCCACGAAAAAATCGAGGTCTTTAAAAATCGTCTTTTGGTCATAGGCAAAAGAAACCTTTTCCAAGACAATACCGGGGGGAGGATCAGACGGCAGATCGCTTGCGACGGGGACGGGCATCCCCGTCTCTGATGAAAGCCGGTCGGAATCGATGGACATTTGCGTGAATCCGTTAACGGAAAAAGTCAGCGATCGGAATCCGCGCCGGAAGGAAAGCAAAGACGGATGGAAAAAATGCGGTTAACGCTCATTTTCCCTACGCCGGCATGATCCGGATCAGGTTCCAGGGGTCGAGGCCGCAAGCCTCCTCTCAGCTGATGGATCTCAACTCCCCCAATGACGTGAGATTTTCGTCTCGATGGTTTTTTGTATACGCCTTCGCCGCCGCCCTGTCAAATCCGTGCGGCGGGTTTCACCAGCCCCAGGTCAGGTAATTGTGAATGGAATCGGCGGCGTTGCGACCCGCCCCCATGGCCAGGATGACGGTGGCCGCGCCCGTGACGATGTCGCCGCCGGCCCACACCCCTTTTTTCGTGGTCTTCCCGGTTTCCGGGTCGGTGACGATATATCCCCACTTGTTGAGGGTCATTTCCGGGGTGGCGCTCGTCAGCAGCGGGTTGGCGCCGGATCCCACCGCCACCACCACCAGGTCGCATTCCAGGGTGAACTCGGAGCCCTCGATGGGGACAGGGCGCCGCCGGCCGGAGTCATCCGGCTCGCCCAGTTCCATTTTCAGACACGCCATTCCCGTCAGGCGGCCCTTGTCGTTTCCCAGGTACCGGACCGGGTTGGTCAAAAAGAGGAATTCGATCCCCTCTTCCTCGGCGTGATGGACTTCCGCAGCTCGGGCCGGGAGTTCGGTCTTGGAGCGGCGGTAAACGATCCGCACGCTGTCGGCGCCCAGGCGAAGCGCCGTGCGCGCCGAGTCCATGGCCACGTTCCCGCCGCCCAGGACGATGACGTTTTTCCCCCGGGGTATGGGGGTGTCCACTTCCGGGAAAAGGTAGGCCTTCATGAGGTTGGCCCGGGTCAGGTACTCGTTGGCCGAGAGAATCCCCACCAGGTTTTCTCCGGGGATGTTCAGGAACCGCGGCAGCCCGGCCCCCACACCGATGTAAACGGCATGGTATCCTTGCTCGAACAGCTCATCCAGGGTGACGGTGCGCCCCACCACGGCGTTGCATTCCACTTGGACTCCCAGGCGTTCCAGGAAGTGAATCTCCTGGGCCACGATCTCCTTGGGAAGACGGAACTCGGGAATCCCGTAAACCAGCACCCCGCCGGGCTTGTGAAACGCCTCCAGTATGGTGACGTCGTGCCCCTTGACGATGAGGTCCCCGGCCACGGTGAGTCCCGACGGTCCGGATCCCACCACCGCCACTTTCCTGCCGGTGGGGTCGGCCTTGGGGGGCAACGCGCCGGTCCCATGGGCCCGCTCCCAGTCCGCGGCGAAGCGCTCCAGGTTCCCGATGGCCACCGGGTCGTCCTTTTTCCCGAGGATGCACACCCCTTCGCACTGGATCTCCTGGGGACACACCCGCCCGCATACGGCGGGAAGGCTGTTTTTGGACCACAGGTTCCGGATGGCCTGGGTGAACTCCCCTTCTTTGATGTGACGGATGAATCCGGGAATATCCACGTTCACCGGGCACCCCTCCACGCAGGAGGGTTTCTTGCACTGGAGGCATCGTTTTGCCTCTTTCACGGCCAGTTCCGGGGTGTACCCGAGGGGGACCTCCATGAAGTTTTTGGCCCGGACGTTGGGTTCTTGTTCCGGCATGGACTGCCGGGGGATTTTTTCTTTTTTTTCCTTCTTTTCAGTCAGCTCGCTCATCGATTCCTCCAAAAAATGATGTGCCGCGGAGCAGCAGACACTCCACCTAGGAGAGGCTTTCTTCCAGCCGGCAGTAGTCCTCGTAGCAGCGCTTTTCTTCCTCGCAGTAGGCGGCCAGCCGCAGCATCAGTTCGTCGTAGTCCACCAGGTGGCCGTCGAATTCGGGGCCGTCCACGCAGGCGAATTTGTTCTTGCCGCCGATGCTCACCCGGCACCCGCCGCACATGCCGGTGCCGTCCACCATGATGGGATTGAGACTGACAATGGTGGGGACTTGGTATTCCCTGGTGATCTTGGAAACGAACTTCATCATGGGGACCGGGCCGATGGCCACCGCCTGGTCCACCTTTTGCGTGTTGAGAATTTTCTTTAAGACATCCGTGACAAATCCGTGGTGCCCGTAGGACCCGTCATCCGTGCAGGGATGCAGTTCGTCGGAAACCGCCCGCATACGCTCTTCCAGGATGAGAAGGTCCTTGCTTCGGGCGCCGATGATGGTGATGATGCGGTTCCCCGCTTCCTTGAGTCCCCGGGTGATGGGGTGCAAGACCGCGATGCCGGTCCCGCCGCCTACGCACACCACGGTCCCGACTTTTTCCAGGTGAGTGGGTTTCCCCAAGGGACCGATGACGTCCTGGTATCCGTCCCCCACCTGGAGGGTCTTGAACAGGGCGGTGGATTTCCCCACCACCATGTAGATGACGGTGATGGTCCCCTTTTCCGGGTCCGCGTCGGCCATGGTAAGGGGGATCCGCTCCCCGGTTTCGTTGGCTTTGAGAATCACGAACTGACCGGGTTTGGCCTTCCTGGCGATGAGGGGGGCCTCGATTTCATTGAGGATCACCGTGCCGCCCGACATCTCCTCGCGCTTGACGATCTGAAACATGTGATGTCCTCCTGACAATGGTTTCTCCAAGGCGTCTTTTCCCCGTTCGGTCAAAGAAAAAGCGTCTTTTTCGTAAAAAATTGCCTATATCGATATTTACCTGCGAAAGCAACGATTATCGGGATTGAGGGCCGCGGAGACCCGGAAAGGGGGAATGGGGAATGCGTGCGTTGTTGCGGTTCAAGAAAATTCGAGGGCAAGATCCAGGTAGAGTTCGGCGGCACGGCAGACCTGTTGAAAGGAAACGGCTTCCTCTTCGGTATGGGCCTGTGCCAGCCCCCCGGGCCCCAGAAGAATGGGCCGGGTTCCCGCCGCCCAGATCCGATTGGCGTCCGAATGGCTGCGGAATGCATCCGGTTTCCATTGAAGGCCGTGTTTTTCAAAGAGTGTTTTGAGGGTTTCGACCACTTTTCCCCGCTCGGGAAGCATGTAACCGGCGTCGATGGTGGTGGCCCGAAACGTCATTTCCACGGCGCCGGAGGTGTTCTTTTTGGACCAGGCCGCCTCTTCGAGGTCCGTGAGGATTTCGGCGATGGACAGTTCCGGCGGCACATGAATGTCGAACCAGCCTTCGCATCGGGCCGGGACCGCGAAACCGGCCTGGCTGCTGAAGACATCCCGGATGTTGTAAACGATTTCCGGACGGCGGGAGGTGATATGATGGGAAAGTCCCAGGGTTGCCGCCAGAAGGACCTCAATGGCGTTTTGGGCGGGGTCGGCCAAGGAGGCATGACGGCGTTTCCCCTGGGTGACAAGCTGGCATTCCAGGTAGCCGTAACTTTTCAGGCACGGCGTCAGATCCGTGGGCTCCCCGATGAGGGCCCATGGGAAATGGTGTTCCTGCATGAGCGCCTCGGCGCCGTCCCCGTTTTCCTCTTCCCCCACCACCAGGCACAGGGCCACGGGCCGGGTCAAATCCCCTTCCTCGGCCAGGCAGGTCATGGCTTCGATCATGGCCGCGCATCCGCCTTTCATGTCCGCCGCCCCCAGACCGTACACCGTATCCCCGTCTTCCGAAAAACCGTAATCATCCAGATCGTATGCGGCGACGGTGTCCACATGACCGATCAGCGCCAGATAGGGGTCCTCATTTTGAGGCATCACGACGAGGTTGTATCGATCGTCGTCCACCGGTTCCATGGACACGTGGAGCTGATGGCGCTTCAGGTATCCGTGCAGGTATTCCAGGAGGTCCGTCTCCTTTCCGGAGGGGCTGTAGATATCCAGCATCCGGCGGAAAAGTTTTTTGAGCCGCTGCGGCTGAATCACGAAACGCCTCTCAGGGCGCCGTTGGCGCCGTTGCCCCGCTTTTTCATCCGTTGCTGATCTGCGGCAAGGTTCATGGAAAGGTATATATGCTGGCGCGGCTGCCCGAATCCGAGTTTGCGGAACAGCTTGAGGGCCGGCAGATTTTCGGCATCGGTGTCCACAATGAGCATCCGGACGCCGCTTTTGAGCATCACGTCCTTGAACCGGTGAAAAAGCCGTTCCGCCAGGCCGTGGCGCTGCCATTCCGGATCCACCCCGAGCCAGATGAGCCATCCGTATTTCCACGCGGACTGGGGCTTGGTGATGACCGTTCCCAGGGCGAATCCTGCGATCCGCCCGTCGTCCGTTTCGGCCACCAGACAGGACTCGGAATCGGTCTGGTACAACCCGGTGATTTCATACTGGTCCCAGGTGCGGTACATGGACGGGGCCCCGTCGGGGGTGAACAGCGCTTCCCCCAGATGATAGACCTGGGCCAGGTCGTCGATATCCATTTCCCGCATCTTGACCCCGACCCGCCTGGGCCGGGTGTCATTTCCCTCTTTTGAATCGCTTTCCGTCATGTTATGGTATCTCATTTCTTGTGTTTGCGTCGGTTCTAATCTAACGGTTTCCCTGCGGGTGTCAAGCCTGCAGCGCAGGGGACACGGGGACCGGAACCGACTTGCAATGGACCTGCCGGGAGGGGTCCCTCTTGAATCTAAATGAATTTACCGTTAAGAGTAAGAGCCGAATCCAACGACCCCATTAAATGATACGATCCGAATGAAACTCTTCGACAGCCATTGCCACCTGGACGACCCGGCGTTTGATCCGGATTTGGGGGATGTCATCGCCCGGGCACGAAACGCCGGAGTGGCGGGGATGATGATTGTCGGCATCGACTATAAAAGCTCCAAAAAAGCCGTCCGGATCGCCAAGTCCGAAGACGGCTTCTACGCGTCCGTGGGCTTCCATCCCCATGATTCAAAAGAATGCTCCGATGCCGTTCTCAATCGGCTGCGGGACCTTGCCGAAAACCTCAAGGTCAAGGCCTGGGGAGAGATCGGGCTCGACTACAACCGGATGTTCTCCCCAAAAAGCGTTCAGGAAAAGTGGTTCGAACGCCAACTGGAAATCGCCCTCGAAGACGACCTGCCGGTGATCCTGCACGAACGGGACACCCGGGGACGCCTTATGGACATCCTCTCCGCGTGTCCCGTTGCCGGGAAAGACGCCGTGGTGCATTGCTTCAGCGGGACCAGGGAGGACTTAAAGGCCTACATCGATGCGGATTTTTACATCGGCATCACCGGCATTTTAACCCTCACCGGGCGGGGGAACGACCTGCGTAAGATCATCCCCATGATCCCCCGAGAGCGTCTTTTGGTGGAAACGGATGCACCGTACCTCACCCCGCATCCGGAGAAAAAACACACCCGCCGCAATGAACCCGCCTTCGTGAAATCCGTCCTTTTGACGTTAGCCCAGATCCGGAAAGAAGACCCCGAAGATCTGGCCGAGGCCATATGGGAAAATTCCTGCCGCCTCTTTCGGATCCCCGGGCGCGAATCCTGCGCCTGACTCCCCCGCCGTTCATCCATATCCTTTTTTATCGTTTGGCCATCAAGCAGGCGACGGCCTTTTCGAGACCGTCAAGGGTGAGTTCGAACATGGGAAAGATCTGAGCGATGGCGGAAATGGTGCGGGTGTAGCCCCAGAGCCGGGAAGGGACCGGATTCAGCCACACGCTGTGGGGAAAGATATGGGCGATGAATTTCAACCGCTCGATACTGGGGCGGGTACTCCGTTCTTCCAGATGGATGGACCCGTCCGTGGCCATGAGCTCATAGGGGGCCATACTGGCATCCCCCACGAGGATGACCCGCGTTTGGGGATCGAACCGGATCAGGCCGTCCACCTTCTGGGGTTTCTTATACCGGGCGGGGTCCTCCCACAGGTTGTCGTAGATGGTGTTGTGGAAAAAATAGGTTTTCACGTCCTTGAACTGGGCCTTGGCGTAGTTGAACAGCGTCTGGACCACCGGGATGTAAGGATCCATGGACCATCCGCCGTTATCGATGGCCAGGATCACCTTCAGCCGGTCTTTAAGGCTTCTTTCAAAGACGATTTCGATCTCACCGGCGTTTTTCATGGTCTGGTAAAGGGTTTCATCGATGTTGATCCGGTCCTTGGGCCCCTCGGGGCTTAAATGCCGCAGCCGCTTGAGGGCCTCCCCGATGAGATTTTCCGTGAGCGGACCGGACCGGGAATAGTCCTTGTAGCGCCGTTCCATGGCCACCTTCACCGCGGACTTGTTCCGGGACATCCCGCCCACCCGCATCCCGCCGGGATGATACCCGGAATGCCCCACGGGCGAGGTGCCGCCGGTGCCGATCCATTTGCTTCCCCCGCGATGGGCTTCGGTCTGTTCTTTGAGCCGGTCCTTGAAGTATTCGATCAGTTCTTCGGGGGAAAGCTTGGAAAGGGCCGACTCATCGACGCCCAGCATCTTGGATACGCCCAGGGGGTCTTTCAGCCACTGCTCCAGGAGGATTTTGGCCATCTCGGAGATCTCAAAGGCCTCGCCCTCGGGCAGCTCCGCCCCTTCGAAATGATGGGCAAAGACCTGGTCGAAGAGGTCGAAGTACCGTTCGCTCTTGACGAGAATGGACCGGGACGCGGTGTAGAAGTCTTCCAGGGAATGGATCAATCCCCGGCCGAGGGCCTTGTGGAGCGTCAAAAAGGCCGTGGGATTCACCGGAACCCCGTGATCCCTGAGCTTGTAGAAAAAATCGACGAACATAAGTGGAGGAAACCTTCTAGAAGAGTCGACGCCGGTGGATGACGTTGTTGGCCTGTTCGTAGTCCTGGCTTTTCTTGAACAGCACCCCTAAAAACGGGATGTTTCCTTTGGCAAGGTCTTTTGGTTTGAAATCCGGATCGGCACGCAAGGCACGGATCCAGTTGATCAGTTCCCGGGTGGCCGGCTTCTTCTCCACGGCGTCGATCTCCCGGAGCCGATAAAACGTCTCCACGGCGCTTTCCAAAAGATCCGACTCGATATCCGGAAAATGGACGTGGATGATCCTGCGCATCATCTTGGGGTCCGGGAAGGCGATGTGGTGGAAGTTGCACCGCCCCAGAAAGGGATCCGAAAGGTCCTTTTTGGCATTGGAGGTGATGACGATGACCGGCCGGTGCCTGGCCCGAACGGTCTTGTCGATCTCGATGATGTCAAACTCCATCTGATCCAAAACGTCGAGCATATCGTCCTGGAAATCGGTGTCGGCCTTGTCGATTTCGTCGATGAGAAGGACGGTGCGGATATCCGACACGAAGGCCTGACCGATCTTTCCCATCTTGATGTATTCCTCAATGTTGCTCACATCCCGGGAGGAATCCCCGAAACGGCTGTCGTTCAGACGCGTCAGGGTGTCGTACTGGTATAAGGCGTCCACCAGTTTCATGCTCGATTTGACGTTCAAGGCGATCAGGGGCATCTTCAGGCTTTCCGCGATGGCATGGGCCAGCATGGTTTTTCCCGTCCCGGGTTCGCCTTTTAAAAGGAGCGGCATCTCCAGTGCCATGGAGATGTTCACGATTCCTGCCAGTTCGTCGTCCAACACATACCGGGTGGCCCCGGTGAATTCGCGTTCCATTTCCGTGTACATGACCTCCTCGATTGGATTGGTATAAAAAAGGGTAAAAGGCCCTTTTTAACTTGCCCCTTGATCGTTTCAGATACTTGTTCAGGGAATTAAAGACGGGCGGCGCCCCGGATTTTCAAGGATAATTCACGGGTTAACATAAGCACTTTTTTCATGAGATCAAGGGGTAACGTCCCTATCCCGCAACTGGGGGTAATGAGGGATTGCCGCGTGACCCTGTCCGGCGGGATTCCGATGGCGTCCAGCTGCCGCAGGGTGTCCTTCCACCGGGCGGCCAGGGTCTCCACGGTCTCTTGCCGGAGTGCCTCCGCGTTCAACGTGGGAACCATTCCCCAAGCCAGGATGCCGCCGGATTCCAGAAACCGCTTGACGTCTTCCGCGTAGAGGATAAACCGATCAAAGTAGGCGTAGGCGTCGAAATTGACAATATCAAACGGAAGCGACAGGATCAATGACCAGTCCGTGTTGGCACAGACATGAATCCCGGCCATTCCGTCCTCGGCCTGGATCGCCTCGATCATCTCCGTGAAGCAGAAGCGGACATCCTCCCGGGAAATGCTGGTGAATTCCGAAGAACCGAATCCCGCCATCCCCGGCTCATCCATGAAAAGGATCACCGGTACCCCGCTCTCTTTGAGACGCCGGACCTGCCATCGCGCCTTCAGGGCCAGCAGCTTGACCGCCATGTCCCTGAGCTGCAGGTCGTAAAAAAGAGGGGTCCCCTTTTGATCGACAAGGGCGGTGGCAAAGGTGATGGGTCCCGTGACCTGCCCCTTGACCGCCGCGGGGGGCGCTTTTCGACGCTTAAGGGCTTCCAGAAAGGTGAAAAATCCCTGGGCCGTGTCGGCGGTCAGGCCGAACCGGCTTTCCAAAAGCGCCCCCCCTTCTTCGGTAACGGCCAGGTACGCCTCGTAAAAGGCCACCAGGTCTGCGTTAAACGGATCGCTTTGGGTGTCGATAAAGCGTTTCCCGTTTTTTTCCACGACTCCCGGAAGGCCGGGGAGAAACTGGTCGATCATCCCTTCTTCCCGGTGAATCGGAAGCTGGGACCAGGACGGGATTTCCGGGGTAAAGCGCATTACCAGGTCCATGGCTTCCCCATGATCTTCCAGGGGAAGGCTTCCCACCAGTACCGGCAGCGCCTCGGGGGTGAATGGGGATGGCATGGGATCTTTTCTATCCTCCCTCTTCAGTTCCTGGAATATGGTCCATGCAGGGAACAGCCGCCTGGCAAAGCCCGCAGGCATAGGTTTCCAGGCGATACGTCTTTTTCATGAAGGTATTCATGGTCTTTTCCGTGTACTGCATGCAGCGCACCTTGTCGTGGCCGTCGTGCCCCAGGGCCTCCACCGGACATCGGGGGATGCACTTGCCACAGGTCCCGTGGGAATAGTGAAGGCAATGGGCATGGATATCCGTATAAGGCCGGGGAGTGGGCGGCAAGGCGATTCCGGCCACCACCGAACCGGTCCGCATGGCCTTTCCCAAGGGCGTGATGAGGCCGCCACAAAGGCCGAAGGTTCCCAATCCCGCCGCAAAGGCGGCATGCCGTTCGGACCAGTTGGCGCAAGGGGCATAAGGCCCCTGGTCCGAACGGCTCCAAAAGGGGGTCAGCACCGGGGCCACGGCGGGAATCCCTTCTGCGGACAGGCGATTTGCCACATGTTGCCGGAGCATGTCATTGAAGCGCTCTCCATAAAGCCGGGTGCGTACCCAACGCTCGGAAGGATGCCCGACGGCATGGGACTGTTCCCGGCGCGTTGCCGAAGTGGAAGGGAGGATCCAACTGATGACCGACACGGCTTCCGGATCGTGAAATGCGGCATCCGGGAACGCGGTCTGAAGGATCTTCAGGGGTGTCAGATAGAACGCCCCGATGTGCCGCACATATTCGGCGTAAAGGGAATCGGCGCCGCTGGAAAAACCGACCAGGGGACGGTCGAAGGCGGGCTCGGCCGTGGATAATTCCAGGGTGTTTTTCGGCGATGCGGCAACGAAATCCTCGATGATACGGACGATCCAGGGGGCGATATTCGGTGAGTGCACCATGAATTTTCATCTCCTTTTTCCGCCCAAGAGGGTATGGGGTTTCATCCTTTTTGTCAAAGCGCTTTTTCTCGAAAAGCGCCCGGCGAGCATAAACGAAATTCCATGGAAACAATTGACACCCGACCTGCCGGGTGATATCTTTAACGGTACAGAGAAGGGGCAAAAAAAACGCGCATGGCCGATATTATCTCCATCGAGGAGAAACTCCGGCTTTCCCAGGAGCAGAAAGCCGACATCGTGAAACGCCAAAAAATCCTGGCGGTCCGCAAAGTTTTCCAGTGCACGCATTGTTCCCTGAAGTGCGAAAAATGCGGCACCCAGATCGACCGCCCCGCCCAGGAGACCGGGAGTTCGACCCACCTCCGGGTCCCTTATCGATTCTGCGAGAGTTGCTCCGAGGAATACATCGATTACATCGAACGGCTCAAGGGAAAAGGAGACCCGGATTGTTATTGGCGCAACGACTTGTGGCTCCGGTCCTGGAAAGCCTGGATCGATTATCAGGGCACAATGGATCGATACCTGAAGTCACCGGAATTTGTAAAACTGTTGAACGAATTGCGGCAAATCAATCCCCATGAATAGGAGGAACACATGTTTGGCCTGGGACATTGGGAACTGTTGATCATTTTGATCATCGTGCTGATCATTTTCGGGGCCGGAAAACTCCCGGAGATCGGCGCCGGAATCGGTAAAGGCATTCGAAACTTCAAGAAGGCCACCTCGGAAGCGGAACAGGAAGAACCGAAAAAAGTCGAAGAAGGAAAGAGCCAATAACGATCCCTCCTCAGGCGCCGCCTGATACGCAACCCCTATACCTCCTCACCCGAAAAGCCGATTCCTTTTCATCCTATTTTTCTCCATGGGTCAGGTGATCAGGCAGCCGGAAACCGGATCCGGCCGCCTGTGATGTTGAACCGCAACAGCGAGCGCATTCCCCGCTGCCTGTTGGAGCGAAGCGGAAATCCCGTCTTGCGGGGCAGCGGGAAGGCTTCAATCCTTTTTTCCCTGCCCGGCGGGATGCAATTCGCCGGACCAGCGAGGAAAATCGATGCCTTTCACGCCCGGATTAAAAGGGCACGTCGCTGTCATCTCCTCCCGGGCCGGAAGGATCGGAAAGATCGGGACCCTGCTGTGTATCCATGGAGGACCCCCCGGAATCTTCGGGGCCTCTTGCCCCCAACATCTGCATTTGCTGGGCCACGATTTCCGTCGTGTAGCGCTTGTTCTTATCCCGGTCCTCCCATTCGCGGGTCTGGATGCGGCCCTCGATGTAGACTTGCTTTCCTTTGGACAGGTACTGGCCGCAGATTTCCCCCAGCTTTCCGAAAGCCACAATGCGATGCCATTCCGTCCGGGTCTCCCTGCCGCCGTCCTTGTTCGTCCAGTTTTCGGTGGTGGCGATGCTGAAATTGGCCACCGCAACACCGCTGGGGGTGTAACGAATCTCCGGGTCTCTTCCCAGGTTCCCGATCAGGATCGCTTTGTTTATCCCTGCCATGATGCTCCTTTCCGTTGAAGGTTCTTCATTCCGAGCCGGTTTCCGCAAAATCCGCTGCATTCTATAAAAAAGGCTTCCCAAAGTCAATGGAGTGCGTCTTTTCCCCGGGAACCTTTTGTAACCGATTCATGGAGAATGGATCTATAGGGGGTAAAAAAAGGAGGTTTTTTTATGGCGGATAAATTGATCCATGTGACAGACTCGGACTTCAATAAAACGGTGCTTCAGTCCCGGGAGCCGGTTCTCGTGGACTTCTGGGCGCCCTGGTGCGGTCCGTGCCGGGCGGTTGCCCCCATCGTCGAGGCGCTGGCCGAATCCTACGACGGAAAGGTCACGTTCGTCCAGTGCAATGTGGACGATAGCCCTGCCACGGCGGGACAGTTCGGCATCCGTGCCATTCCCACGCTGATCCTTTTTAAAAACGGGCAGGTGGCCGAGCAAATCACGGGCGCAGTGGGGAAAGCCCGATTGGAAAAGACCCTGAACGACGCGGTTTCCGGGGCCCCTTCGTCCCGGCCCTTCGTGGTCACCTGAACACCGGAGATCCGTTATGGGTGAATGCGCCTGCCATCCGGAAGTCGACACGCCGTATCGGTGTCAAAAGCATGGCATCTATTTGTGCCAAGAGTGCCTGGAATGCCGGGATCCCGAGATTTACTGTAAATTTCGAACCGCTTGTCCCATCTGGTTCTTGAATAAAAAAGGGGTGAAAGACTGGTGAAGGGGCGTCTTTTTCCGGAGTTTGGGGAAAACGGTCATGACACGGTTCCATCGATCTCCGGTGGACTGCCATGAATTCAGAGCATTCAAAATCGTTTCATGACGCGCCGCAACAGCTTTCCGGGGCGCGTTTCCGCCGCATGCAGGGCGCCGTGGGGACAGATCTCGATGCAGCAGTAGCACCGGATGCACGGATCATAGTCGAAGGAAACCGCCGTTTCATCCAGGGTGACGGCCTTTACCGGGCAGATGGCGACGCATTCCCCGCATTGCCGGCAGCGCACCGGATCCACCACGGGCCGCTGGACCAGATGCCGGCGCATGAGCCCCTGGAACCGCCGGGGGCCAAAGGTCAGCGGCGCCAACTCGGGCAATCTCAGGGAAATCTTTTCGATATCGTCGCCGGAAAGGCTCAGCGGCTCAAAGGAACGGTCGAGCCGCCGGGCGGCGGCCAGGGTCGGGAGCCGGTCCGGAGAAAGGCCCAACAGCCGGCAGACGGCGGCGTCCGCCCAGAGGGCTTCCCGGCTGCCCACAAGGATCCCCAACGGTTTCGGGGTTCCCCCTTTACCCGGACCGTGCCCTTCCAGGGCCAGAATGCCGTCGATGAGGGTGACGGCGGGGGCGATTCGGTTGTGGATCTGCACCAGGAGCCGGGCGAACGTTTCCCGGTCCACCCCGCTTCTCAAGTGCCATTCGGATTTTTTCAGCCCGATCACACACCCGAACATGTTTTTCACGCCCAGCGTCAGCAGCATCTGGGAGTGGGTCTTGAGCTTGGCGCAGTTCACCACCACATCGGCCTTAAGGGCCGCTTCCGCCAATTCGACGGCGCCGAAGGGCCGGCCGATATCCGCCCTTGTGGAGACGGAAAAGGGTTTCAACGCCACATCCAGGTCTTTTAAGGCCTCCCGGTAGCCGCCTTCCTTGAGGATGCGGTCGAATGACCCGACGGCCGGGCTGTCCGAGATGACGGGGCGGGCCTTTTTATCCAGGACATATTCGACGACCCCTTTCAGAACAAGGGGGTGGGTGGTGACGGCTTTCGCCGGTGTTGCGGGGGATAAGAAATTGGGCTTGATCAGCACCCGGAGGTTTTCTTTGATCCGCCCCTGCGCCAGGGCATCCATCATCTCGAAGATGACCGGCCGGAGTGCCGGATAATCGTAGGTACCTCGCCGGACAAGGGCTTCGGGCATACAATCCGCCCTATGCGTCCTCGTTGTCCCCGGGGCCGGTCACCTTGATGCGCTTGAACACCAGGTCGTTCATCCGCTGGGGCGTCACCGCCCGTTGGGAGACGAGTTCCCGGACACCGTTCTTAAAGGCCTCCAGGTCGTGGAACGGATGCGTCCCTTCCACCACGGTCAGGGAAGGAAAGTCCTTTCGAATGGTTTCCAAAAAAGCGCCTTTGAAGGGGCACAGCTGCACCAGGCAGGAGGTGAAATGCAGGGCGTCGATACCGTAATCCACCAGGGCCTGGACTTTCTGCCAGATCCGGTCCGCTCCCACGGCCGTGGGGCACCCCCCGCAGTGGATGATCCCCACGAGATCAAGGGGTTCATCTGTAGGGTAATCCGTAAAAGACCCTTTCCGTTCCCTGAGGTTGCCGAAACACCCGATCATCACGCAGTTCATCTGCCGGGTGGTGCTGTCGCAGCCGAGAATACCGATTTTGGCCATTTTCCGCCTCCTTTATGCCAGCCAGCGTTTCCGGCGTTTGTAAAATTTTACATCCCGATAGCTCCGCTTGGTTCCCATCTCGGTGAGCCCTAAGTAAAACATCTTGATATCCTCGTTTTCCCTGAGTTTATCCACACCGTCATCCAGGACGATCTTGCCGTTTTCCATGACATACCCGTGCTCGGCGATGGAAAGGGCCAGGTGGGCGTTTTGCTCCACCAGGAGGATGGTCATCTTTTGTTCCCGATTCAAACGCTTGAGGATGGAAAAGATTTCCGAAACCAGAAGGGGGCTCAATCCCAGGGAAGGCTCATCCAGGAGCATCAAGCGGGTGCGGGCCATCATGGCCCGGCCGATGACGAGCATCTGCTGTTCGCCGCCGGAAAGGTACCCGGCCAGGCGGCCCCGAAGGCTTCTGAGATGGGGGAAATAGTGAAACACCATATCCTGGCGGGCTTGAATTTCTTTTCGGCTTTTCAGCGTCCGGGTGGCGGCCATGAGGTTTTCATGAACCGTCAGGTTTTCAAAGACGCATCGCCCTTCCATCACCTGGAAGATCCCCCGGCCGACGATTTCTTCCGGCGCCTTGTTGTCGATCCGCTCCCCCATGAATTCGATGGTCCCGTCCGTGACTTCCCCGTTTTCCACTTTCAAGAGCCCGGAAACGGCCTTGAGGGTGGTGGTCTTCCCGGCGCCGTTGGCCCCCAAAAGGGTGACGATTTTTCCCTCTTCCACCGTGAGGGAAAGCCCCTTGAGGACCAGGATGACGTCATCGTAAATGACTTCGATGTTGTTGACCGCTAACATGGCGTATCCTTTTTCCGGATGTTCTCCTGGAGGGCGTATCGCCGGATCTTTCCGCCCGGGGTTTTGGGGATGGCATCGATGAATTCGATCCACCGGGGGTATTTGTACGCCGCGATTTGTTCCTTCACATGGGCCTGGATTTGGCTTTTCAGGGCGTCGGAAGGCACATTTCCGGAGGCGACGACCACAAACGCATACGGCTTGACGAGACCGTCCTTGTCCGTGGACCCCACCACGGCGCTTTCGGCAACCGCCGGATGGGAATCGACGGCCTTTTCCACTTCCAAAGGAGAAAGCCATTTCCCCCCGACCCGGAGCATGTCGTCGCTGCGGCCGCGGAAGAAGAAGAACCCGTCTTCGTCCATCAGGTAGCGGTCCCCGGTGACGAACCACTCCCCCTGCATGTTCCGCTTGGTTTCTTCCCTTTGGTTCCAGTAGGCCGAGGCGATGGATCCCCCCCGGATGAGCAGGTTCCCGGTTTTTCCCGGTCCCACCGGATTCCCGTCGTCATCCATGAGCCGGGCCGCGTATCCGGGGACGATCTTCCCCGTGCTCCCGGGACGGACGGCGTCGAACCGGCTGGATAAAAAGATATGGCAGATCTCGGTGGATCCGGTCCCTTCCAGGATCTCCACGTCAAACGCCTCTTTGAACCGGTGATAGATATCCGGGGAAAGAATTTCAGCCGATGAAACACATGCCCGAAGCCCTTCCACGGGGGCAAGGGTTTCCCCTTTTTCCAGGGACGCCCTTTTATAATCCGCCAGGGCCCCCAGCAGGGTGGGCACCGTAAAAAAAAGCGTGGGGCGATATTTCACCAAATCGGCATAAACGAGTTCCGGCTTCGGGGGATGGGAAAACAGGATGCTCGTCGCCCCTGCGAAAAACGGAAAGTAGACGCCGTTTCCCAATCCGTAGGCGAAAAAGAGAAAAGACCCCATGACCCGGTCCGACTCGTTCATATTCAGGATCCCCTCCGCATAGGCCCGGGAGCAATAGACCATGTGGCTGTGATGGTGGACGGCGGCCATGGGGCGTTCCGGGTTGCGGCCGCTGTACAGCCAGAAGGCGGCATCATCGGGTGTGGTGGGCGCCGGGGAAAACCCCGTATCCGCGGCGCGGAAACGGGCCTTGAAATCTTCGTAGGGGGAAGCGTGGTCCCCCACCACCAGGATGTGTTCCAGAAAGCGGGCCCGGGATCGGATCTTTTCGATCTCCGGGAGAAACGCCGCGTCCACCACGAGCAAACGGGCCCGGCTGTCGTTGAGCATATAAAGAAAATCGTTTCCCTTCATCAGGATGTTTCCGGGGATGGGCACCGCTCCCGCCTTGAGGGCGCCGTAAAAGGAAAAGATCATCTCGGGGGTGTCTTTGAGCAAAAGAAAGACCCGCTCTTCCATGCGAAGCCCCAGGGCCGTCATCATGTTCGCGCACCGGTTCACGTTCTCCCGGAGTTCCCGGTATGTGTATCGGGTCTCCTCATGAATCAGGGCGGTTTTGTCCGCCCGGCCCTCTTCTTCGTGCCGGTCGATAAAATAGGCGGCGGCGTTGAATTGTCTGGGAAGGTTCAGTTCAAGCATGTCCGTGTCTTCTTCGGAGGTGATGGAAAATATCCGCTTCGCTGGTTCCATGTAAGGGTTCAAGGGGCCAAGGGGCCAAGGGGTCGAGTGAAAAGTCTTTTTTCATCACTGGAACCCCGGGCATTTGGACCCCTTGAACCCTTATAAACGATTTCAAAACCCTCCTTCCCGCCTGTTGGGCCTTTTGGAAAGCGCTAAACTCGCTTCGCTGAATCTTGAAAACTCGGACGTAACGTCCTCAAACAGTTCAAGATTCAAACGCTCCGTTTCGTTAAGCGCTTTTCTCAAAAGGTCCCAACTACGGCTTGTCAGGACGTTTTGAAATGACCTCTATATTGCTGGACCCTCGGCCCCCGATGCGGGCGGTTTCCGCCGAAAACCCTGTTATTTCCCGAAATACGTCATATCCCGGGGGAGTTCCACCCATCCGCTCACATCCACCATCTTGGCGTTTTGGATCTGGTAGATCTTGGCGGCCATGGAGGCCCGGTGATCGGTGGGCGTAAAGGTCAGGGGCGGGGCCAGGCCACCCGTGTCGAAATCCTTGAACTGCTCGAAGGCCTTTCGGATACCCGCGGGCGTCAGCTCCCCGGCCTTGTCGGCGTTTTTTAGGGCTTCCGTCACGCAAAGGATGTTGACCCATCCCTCCACGTAGACATTGGTCCCCTTTTCCCCGGGGTGCCATTTTTCATGGACTTCCACGATCTTTTTCATGCCCGGCACATCCGCTCCGTACGGCGCGATGGGATGCACGCCGTAGGTCCCTTCGGCCGCGCCCCCGCTGAGCTCGATGAGGCTTTCTTCAAAGTTGCGGATGTTGGAGATGAATTTGGTCTTAAGCCCCAGGGCCTTGGCGTTTTTCAGGATCACGGCGCCGTTCATGGCGGTGGAGGTGATGTAGGCGTAATCCGGATCGTATCGCTTCATGTTGGTGAGCTGGACCGTGGCGTCCTTGGTGGGCCAGTTGATGACCTGGTCCGGGCCCACGTCCACACCGATTTTCTTTGCGTAGTCCTTGCAGACGTCCAGGATGTCCCGGCCGTATTTGTTGTCCGGGTACAGGTAGCAGATCTTTGGATTCCGGCTGGTGTCCGTCCAGGTGTCGCGGATCCATTTCAGGGCGATGCGGCCCATGGTCCCGTAAGAGGGAGACACAAAAAAGCTGAACGGGGTTTTGGCCGGATTCTGGAACTTGGACGTAAACGAAGCGGCGATGGTGGCCACCCCGTCGGCCACGATCTTCTTGGCCAGGGTCATGGTCGTCCCCGTGGACTGGATATACAGCCCGATGACCTTCTCGGAATCCACGAGGCGGTTGTAACCGGCGACCCCCTTGTCCACGCTGTAGCCGTCGTCGATGACGATGAGCTTCAATTCTTTTCCGTTGATCCCCCCGTTTTCATTCACCCAGCGGGCGGCGTCTAGTTGTCCCTTGACCTGGTTTTTCCCCCAGTCCGATGTGGGACCGGAAAGGTCGATGAGAACCCCCCATTTGATTTCATCGGCGGACTGTGCCGATTGGGGAAAGAACACAAAACCCACGGCGAACAAAAGCACGAGAACGCCGTATCCGAACCTCTTTGTTGTCTTCATGTTGCCTCCTTTCGATGACTTCAACGATTTCATCATGGTTGGTCCGTTCATCACCGGACAAAGGATCCCCAAACCTCAATAGGAAAAGGGCCACAACTTCCAATAGGCCCGGATGGTGCGCCACCGGGCGGCCAGGCCGTCGGGTTCGAAAATGAGAAACCAGATGATGGTCACTCCGAAGACGATCTCCCGGATGGATACAAACCAGGTGATGTGGTCGGGAAAGGCGGAGTTCAGGGTCGTCGTCAACCATTCCAGCATCCGCTCCAGGATGAACCAGAACGCCACGCCGAAAATGCCGCCCAAAAGATGTCCCAGGCCGCCGATGATGCACATGGCCAAATAATCGATGGACTGGTGGATGGTGAACGACTCGTGGGTGATCACCTCCAGGTATTGGGCCATGAGGGCGCCGGCGATCCCGGCGAAAAAGGAAGAGACGGCAAAAGACATGAGCCGGTATTTAAAGAGGTTGACGCCGATGACCTCGGCCGCCAGGTACCGGTCCCGGATGGCCACGAAGGCCCGACCCGAGCGGGCCCGGACGATATTCTTGGCGGCCATCGTCACCGCCACGGCCAGAACAAAGGTCAGGTAATACAGATGGATGGGATGGTTGAAATGCAGCGGCCCCAGAGTGGCGGGATCCACATACATCCCTTCCACCCCGCCCGTGAGCCGATCCCAGCGCCGGATCACGAACTCAATGATGAACTGCGCCGCAATGGTGGCGATGGCCAGATAAAGCCCCCTCAGCCGCAGCGAAGGGATCCCGAAAACCATTCCCACCAGGGCCGCCATGGCACCGGCGGCCGGGAGCGCCAGGACAAAAGGGACCCCGGCCGTGGAAATGAGGATGGAGCAGGTATAGGCGCCCACCCCCATGAAGGCGGCATGCCCCAGGGAAATCTGCCCCGTAAACCCGGTTAACAGATTCAGCCCGTGGCAGGCGATGACGGCGATCCCCACCTCGGTCATGATGGAGATCATGTACTTGGACGCCACGAAGGGAAACAGGGCGCATCCCGCCAGGAAGACAAAAAGCCACACCTTGACAAAGGCGGTCTGGAAGATCCGTTCGTCGGTTTCGTATTTTTCGTGAAAAAGCCCTGACGGCATGGTGCGTCCTTTTCTTCAGACCCGTTCGATCTCTTCGATGCCGAAAAGACCGTAGGGTTTGATCATCAAGACCAGGACCAGTACAATAAACGGAAAGACTTCGTTGATGGCCGGGATGTAGGGATCCAGGTAACCGGCCGACAGAAACTCCAGCACCCCCACCACCAGGCCGCCGATGATGGCGCCCAGAATGCTGTCGAGGCCCCCGAAGATGACGGCGGGGAGCACCTTCAACCCCACGTATCCGAGATCCACGCCGACCCCGGCGATGTTCCCCACAAGGATCCCGCCGATGGAAGAGACCACGGCGGCGATGCACCAGCTCGTGGCGAACACCCGCTTCACGGAAATCCCCATGCTTTGGGCCGCCGTCTGGTGATCGGCCACGGCCCGCATGAAAATGCCGGTGCGGGCATACTTAAAAAACAGGACGAACACGGACAGCAGGAAAAAGGAGATGCCCATGCTCCACACATACAGGTAGGTGAGCTTGACCCCCCACAGATCAATGGGTTCCTGGGGAAAGACGTTGAACTGGCGGATGTCGTTTCCCCAGACCATGATGACAAATCCCCGGAGCACATACGTCAGGCCCAGCGTGACCATGATCACGGAGATGATGGGTTCGCCGATGAGGGGCCGGAGCACCAGCCGCTCCACCAAAAGCCCCAGGACCACGGAAAAGACGAGTGTGATGGCGAACGATGCGAAGAAATTGAGCCCGAAATCAATGGTCAGAGACAGGCAAAAATAGGCGCCCACCATGAGGAATTCGCCCTGGGCCAGGTTCAGGATGGACGTGGATTTATAGATCAGAACGAATCCCAGGGCCACCAGGGCGTAAATGGAGCCCATGGAAAGCCCGGTCATGACGAACTGCATGAAAAATAAGAGTTCCCCTTCCACGTCATCACCCCTTTTTTCGGGATTTTTTAAAGAACCGGCTCCCCTTTAATCCCTTTGCGTAGGTCCCTTCAGGCTTCATGTTCCGGATCTCCAGGGCGCAGCGGATGGTGGCCGTCTTGCCGTCCTGGTACCGGATGATCGTCTCGATGGGAAGCACCGGGATATCGCTGTAAAGCCCCTCGATCTCCTTGGCGTACTTTTGGCTGATAAAGCCGCGGCGGATTTTCCGGGTCCGGGTCAATTCTTCGTCGTCGGCATCGAGTTCCTTGTACAAGAGCAGAAATTTTTGAATCCGGGCCTTTTCCGGGAGGGTGGCGTTGACCCGGGCCACCTCTTGTTCGATGAGATCCAGCACCTCTGTTTTACACGCCAGGTCGGTATAGGTGGTGTAGCCGATCCGGTGGTCCTCCGCCCATTTCCCCACGTGCTTGTAATCGATGCAGATCATGGCGCTGACATAGTCCCGATCGTGGCCCAGGACCACGGCTTCCACGATGTACGGGCAGAATTTGAGCTTGTTCTCGATGAACATGGGGGAGAACCGGGCCCCGTCCTTCAAGGTCATCAGGTCCTTGACCCGGTCGATGATCACCAGGTGGCCTTCGGGGGTGAAGTACCCCGCGTCCCCGGAACGGAGCCAGCCGTCCACGATGGTTTTCCGGGTAGCCTCCGTGTCCTTCAGGTACCCCTGGAAGAGCCCCGGGCCCCGGGAGATGACTTCCCCCACCCCTTCCTTGTCGGGCTCGAAGATACGGATTTCGGCCGCCGGAACGGGGATTCCCACGGAATCGAAGTTGATATCGCTGTCCCGATGGATCGTGGAATACCCCGCCACTTCCGTCTGTCCGTAGATTTGCTTCAGGTTTACCCCCAGGGCGTGGAAAAACCGGAAGACGTCCGGACCCAGGGCGGCGCCGCCGGTCATGGCCGAACGGATCCTCGGGAATCCCAATCGATCCCGAAGTGCCCGAAACATGGCGGCATACGCCAGCCGGTAGAGGACCTTCCAGTGCAACGGGGGTCTTTTTTTCTCGAACTTGAAGTCGGCCCACCGGTATCCGACGGGAAGACAGAGGTCATAGACCAGTCGCTTGAAAAACGAGGCATCCAGATGCTTCACCATGACCTGCCGGGAGATGCCTTCCCACATGCGGGGGGACGCCACCACCAGGCTCGGGGCGATCTCGTAGAGATCCTCCATGGCGGTTTCGGGCGCTTCGGGGAAATTCACCGTGTATCCCGCATAAAGCGCCGAAAAGACGCTCATGGTCTGTTCCACGATCCATGGGAGGGGAATGAAAGACAAAAACTGGTCGTCGGGGGATTTGGGATCCACTTCATCAAGGGACGCCACCATGGAAATGATGTTGCGGTGTGTCAGGAGGGTCCCTTTGGGCTGGCCGGTGGTTCCGGAAGTATAACAGACGAGTGCCAGGTCGCTTCCCCGGGTGTCATAGAGATTTTTTTTAAACAATTCCGGCTGCTCCCGGTCCAGTTTCCGTCCCAAGGCTTCCACCTCGTCGAATCGGATCAAAAGCGGATCATCGTAATCCCACAACCCTTTGGGATCCGTATAGATGATTTTTCTCAGGCGGGGAAGCCGGTCCTTGAGTTCCAGGACTTTGTCCACCTGCTCCTGGTCTTCGGCCACGATCATGGCGGCTTCACTGTGATCGATGATATAGGCCACCTCGGCCAGAATGGAGTCCTGGAAGATGCCGAAAGGCAGGGCCCTGGCCGCCTGGGCCGCGATCTCCGCATAAATCCATTCGGGCCGATTGTCGCCGATGATTCCGAGGGTATCCCCCGGCGTCAATCCCAGGGTGATCAGGCCCAGAGAAAAGGCCCTCACGTGCGCGAGATATTCCCGCCACGTGATGGGTTGCCAGATCCCGAACTCTTTTTCCCGGAGCGCCACCCGCTGATCCTGGAACCGTTCGGCGTTGCGGACCAGAAGCTGCGGGAGGGTTTGGGGGGTTTCCGGCGGCGGCATGGGTAATTTGAATTTCCTTTCCGGCGATTAAAGGCGTGTCCGTGCCATGGGGTCTTCCCCCAGGTACGCCCGGATCACCTGGGGATCTTCCTGAATCTCGGAGGGCGCGCCTTCGGCGATTTTTCTGCCGAACTCCAGGACACAGACACGGTCCGAGATATCCATGACCACCCCCATGTCGTGTTCCACCAGGACGACGGAGACCCTCCACATGCGGTTCACGTTGAGGATGAAGCGGGCCATGTCCTCGGTTTCCTCAAGGTTCATGCCCGCCATGGGTTCATCCAACAGGAGGACCTTCGGTTTCATGGCCAGGGCCCGGGCCAGTTCCACCCGCTTCTGAAGGCCGTAAGGAAGGGTCCCCACGATTTTTTTCCGGATCGACTCGATTTCCAGAAGGTCGATGATGGTCTCCTCGATTTCCTTGCGCAAGGCCAGTTCTTCCCGCCGGGTTTTCCCGAAATAGAGCATGTCGGAAAAAATGCCGGACCTGAGGAAGGCGTGCCGCCCCAGCTTGATGTTGTCCAGGACCGTCATCCCCTTGAAGAGTTCGATGTTTTGAAACGTGCGGGCGATTCCGAGGCGGGCGATCGCATGGGTGGGGAACCGGGTGATTTCCCGGTCGCCGAAAAAAATTTCTCCCTCCTGGGGCGTATAGAATCGGCTGATGCAGTTGAGGAGGCATGTCTTTCCCGCACCGTTGGGGCCGATGACGGCAAAGATTTCCCCTTCCAGGAGCCGGGTGCTCACACCGGAAAGGGCCTGGATTCCTCCAAAGGAAAGATAGAGGTCCTCGACGCGGATGACAGGGGCCTGAGCCAATTTCCCACCAGGTGCTTTTTGCGTATTCCGATTGGTTTGATCGTCAACGTATATGCAATCTCCTTGCAACCTGTCAAGGCGATAAACGCGGCGGTTTCCTTTTTTCCGGCGCAGGGCTTTTATGTGACTCCCTTTAAAATTTCGCCTGGACTTGGGGTGATGTTTTGTTTATCCTTCCCCTCGGCATTTCATCCGAAAACATCCGTGCCGCCCGTGTTTCTATTCGTCTTAAGGGGAGAAAATGGTTAAAGACAGCATCGGAAAAATTCTTCAAAGGACCGCCCAGGACCGGGGTCGGCAGGAGGCCTTTGTCCACACCGAGGTAGGCGTCCGATACAGCTACGACCTGTTGTGGTGGGACGTGGAACGCTTCGCCCGGGGGCTGATGAAAGCGGGCATTGAAAAAGGAGACCGGGTGGCCCTGCGTGCGGCGAACATTCCGGAATGGATCGTCGCCTTTCTCGGGACCATCGCCGTAGGGGGGATCACGGTGCCCGTCAATCCCGATTCAACGGAAGAAGAACTGCGTTACATTCTCTTTCAGTCGGAAAGCAAGTGCCTGATCCTGGATACGGACACGGAAAGTCCGGGCCCGGTATTGGATATCTGCCAGCTCCGGGAAGATGTCGGCAGCCTTGCCTTTATCATCACCACCAGCCGTTTCGCCGACGCGGACACGATTCACTGGAAGCGGGTCATGGACATGGGGCGGAACGTGGAAGACGCGGCCCTCACGCAGCGTGCGGACGCGGTCTTCCCGGAAGACCCGGTGGCCATCATGTACACGTCGGGAACCACCGGAAAACCCAAAGGCGTGGTGCTCGACCACCTGGGGCTGGTGAACAAATCCCTTGTCTCCACCGCACGCCAGGGGATCGTGACCGAAGACCGCCTGTGTCTCTTCTTCCCGTTGTTTCACATGTTCGGCAACACCTGCATCGCCCTTGCCGGACTCCTTAAGGGCGCCACGCTGGTGGCGCCCTGCATCCGTTTCGATCCCGCGGCGGTCCTGAAGGCCGTCCCCGCGGAAAAATGCACCGCGATCTACGGGTCCCCGTCCATGATGATCGCCCTGGTGGATCACCCGGCATTCAATGCGGCCGATTGGGTGTCGGTGAAAAAGGGGATCATCGGCGGCGCCCCCTGCCCCATGGAGTTGATGCGCCGCCTGGTGGAGGATGTGGGAATATCGGATATCACCGTGGCGTACGGGATCACCGAGACCGCCTCCTGGATCACCATGACCCGGCCGTCGGATCCCATTGAGCGCCGGGTTTCCACCATCGGGGTTCCCCTTGAATGCAACGAGGTCCGCATCGTGGACCCGAAGAGCGGCGCGGTGCTGGGACCGGGAAACATCGGAGAACTTTGCACCCGGGGATTTGTGATGAAAGAATACTATCATATGCCCGCGGCCACCGCCGCGGCCGTGGATCCCGAGGGGTGGTTTCATACCGGCGACCTGGGGGTCATGGATGAAGACGGGTATGTGAAAATCACGGGACGGCTGAAAGACGTCATCACCCGCAACGGCGTGGACATCTATCCCGTGGAACTCGAGGAGATCCTTTACGAAATCCCCGAAATATCGGAAGCCCAGGTCTTCGGATTTCCCGCCTCCGGCGGAGGCCAGGAAGTGGCCGCCTGGATCCGCCTCAAGGAAGGCGCCGTACTCCCCATCCATGCGGTGGAAGGCCATGTCCGAAACCGGGTGGAGCCCCGCCGCCGGCCCCGGTATTACAAGTTCGTCTCCGGGTTCCCCATGACCGGAAGCGGCAAGATCCAAAAGTTTAAACTCTCCCGACTCGCCCAAGAGGAATACCGGAAAAAGGAATCCCATGAAGTTTGAAGCCGACAGAAAAGAAGCGGTCCTGTTGAATCCGGCCAAAGGGATGACGGAAAAACGCATTCCCGTAGAGATCCGGAAGGATCCTCTCACGGGCAGGACTTCCCGCATCTGCCACTTCATGGCGCTTGCGTGGGAAAAGCCGGATCTTTCGGCCATCGCGGCCGACACCGTGGAGAAATGCCCTTTTTGTCCCAAGTCCGTTTTGACCGTGACCCCGTGTTTTCCCGGGAACCTGATCCCGGAAGGCCGGTTGACCCTGGACGATCTGGTCCTGTTCCCGAACCTGGCCCCGTACGACCCGCTGAGCGCCGTGGCCACCCTGGGGGGCCGCCATTACATCCCCATGACCGAAATCTCGGAAGAGACCATCACCAAGGGCTTTCTGCTGGCCATGGCCTATTTCCGCCGCATCGACGCCGTGGGGCATCCCGAATCCGTGTACCCCGTGGCCAACTGGAATTACATGCCGCCGGCCGGGAGTTCCATCATCCACCCGCATCTCCAGGTGTTCGTGACCGCGTCGGCGCCGAATCTCATGCGGCAGGAACTGGAGGCGGCAAAGGCGTACATGGATACGAACGGATCCAATTTTTGGGAGGATCTTGCCGAGTACGAAAAAAAGGCCGGAGAACGTTTCCTGGGGCGCATCGGCCGGACCTCGTGGATGACCGCCTTCGCGCCCATGGGAGTGGCGGGAGACGTGCTGGCCGTGGTTCACGATGTCTCCAGCACCCTGGACTTGACGGACGACGATTTGCGCCATCTGGCCCGGGGCCTGACACGTCTGATGAAAGCCTATGACGCCATGGGCCTTTACAGCTTCAACATGAACTTTTTCACCGGGGCCCGAAACGACGATTTCGCCCGTTTCCACATCCTTTTTTCCCCCCGGACCTATTTCAACGCGGCCCTGGGGACCCCTGATGCGGCGGCCCTGAGAACCCTTTTCAACGAGACCGTGTGCATGGCCTTTCCGGAAGAAATCCACCGTCGCCTCAAGGGCGCATTCGAATCTCGGGAGGATGAATATGGATCCGTAGGATAAAACGCGAGTTGCTTAACGCAGCTTTTTTTCCTTGTACCGGATTTGGCCAAGTCCATCGTGTCTTCGGGCGACCTCCACTCCTCACGCGCCCCTTTACTATGTAGCGTAATTCAATTCAACTTTTGGGGCATAAATTCAGAACAAGGGGGACAGCAATATTACCATGCTTCAGCTACCATATATCTGTCAATACTGGAAGCGGCGCCCTTCCAATGGGTTTAAAAGGCGAAAGCATCTACACGGCTGTCATAATTGATCGATAATCGATACAAATGTGTCAATCTTCTCCCTTGAAATAAGGTATGGTAAGCTTTCTAGGCTCATCAACTTTGCCGACAAAACCGATCAATACAATCAAGGTTATCAAATATGGTGCCATCAAGAGTAGAGGGTAGGGTATATCGGTGCCGATTGCTTGCATTCTGAGCTGAAAAGAATCGACCCACGCAAAGATGGCAGCCCCCAAAAGGATTCTAGCAGGATTCCAGTTGCCAAAAATTACGATGCACAGCGCGATAAATCCCCTTCCAGCAATCATATTTTCAGAGAATTGATGTAAGACGGCCAGTGATATGTAAGCGCCTCCCAACCCGGACAGACCACCGCAGGTAATCACGGCAAGGTATCGGATCTTGGTTACGCTGTGTCCTGCCATATCCACTGCAAGCGGCCCATCGCCGACGGCTCTCACAAGGGTCCCCCCGGGGGTGTATTTCAGGAAAATGTATAGAATAAGACAGATAGTGAATCCGAAATAGACCAGCAAATTCTGTTGGAAAAATATCGGGCCAAAAACAGGAATTTTTGAAAGAAGTGGAATTTGCATCTGCCGGAATCCTTCAATACTGTCTTTAATCGGGATGAGTCGATAAAGATACGCGGTAAGGCCTGTGCCCAGCAGCCAAATTCCGACGCCGCTGATGATTTGGTTGGATTTTAACGTTATTGAAAAAAAGGCATGTATAATACTCAGCAGGATTCCGGCCGCTATTCCTGCAACGATACCTCCGAAAAGGCTATGTGTCAAATACGCGCCATAATAGGATATGAGGGCGCCAACAAGCATAAAACCTTCAATACCGACGTTATAGATACCAGCTCTTTCAGATACCGCTTCTCCAAGCGAGGGAATGAGAAGAGGAAAAATCATTGTGATACAGGATTTAAAAATGTTAATGATGAAGTTGCCTACATCCATATCAGCTACTCCGGATTTTACTGAGAATTCGACTCTCAACAAAGAATTCCAGTAAAATTGACAAAATAAAAACAGCGACCATAAGATATACAACCGTGTAGGGAACGCCGATCATAAACTGGGCATACCGACCACCATTTAAAAGGCTTCCGATAAATATTGATGCAACAAATGCCCCAAAAGGATTCAATTTTCCAATTAGGGCTGCCGGTATACCGAAATATCCATAGTTGAAAGATATATTTTCGGATAACAGATAATGAACTCCTGAAACCTCTGTCATTCCAGCTAAGCCTGCCAAACCACCACTAATAATCATACCTATCTTCGTTATTTTATTGACCGATATTCCAGCAAAAGAGGATGAGGATGCATTTGCACCAACCGCTTTAATTCTGTATCCTATAACGGTAAATTTGAGTATTATCCAGACAAGAATAGTTACTACGGTAGCTATTAATATCCCTGCATGAAGAGAAGTGTTCGGGATAAGAAGCGGCAGTCTTGCGCTTTCGGGAATATTTGCCGTTACAGGATTAAAAGAGCTTTCAGGTCGTAGCGGGAATCGCACCATATATGAAACCAGTTGAAAAGCGATAAAATTCAACAACAGTGTTACAATCATTTCATTTGCGTTATAACGGACTTTTAAGTGCGCTGCGATATATCCCCAGATTGCACCGCCGCAAGAGCTACAAAAAAATACAAGTGGAAGATGTATATAAATAGGCAGCCACTTGAAATACAGTCCGGCTACAACAGCAAAAAGAGCACCAATATTCAATTGACCTTCAGCCCCTATATTCCAAAATCCGCATCGGAAGGCCACAACAACGGCAAGACTGCAAAAGATAATCGGCGTTGACTTGATGAGGGTGCTGATCAAATTGTTGAGACTTCCAAATCCACCAATAATGAACTGTTCGTAGGTAGCAAAGGGGTTAAAACCCGATAAATATATTGGCAGGGCACAAATTACCGCAGCAATCAGAAAAGTGATGATAAAAGATACGACGGATTTTGACAATTGTCCGAAATGTTGCATTAATGGATAGCCCCTTTAAAAGTATATAGATATATATGAATTGTCATATATGTCAATGATATCCAACCATCGCTTTGCCAATATAATCTACATTGAAGTTATCTTGTGTGATTAATTTAGCCTCTCCGTTATAAAGAACAAGAAGGGTATCGGAAAGCTCTAGGATTTCATCGAGATCGTATGAAATAAGCAAAATAGCCTTTCCTCTGTTTCTCTCATTTTTGAGCATTTGATGGATGAAATCGATTGTATTTGCGTCAAGCCCGCGCGTAGGCTGAGATGCTAATATAAATACAGGATCGGACATCAGCTCTCGCGATAGGATAACCTTTTGTATGTTTCCGCCAGAAAGGCTTTGAATAGAAGCCTTGACACTTGAGGCTTTTATCTTAAAATCGCTTATTGCAATATTCCCGAAGGACACAATTGCACTTTTTTTAAGGAAACCAAGGCTTGAAAAGCGATCGGAATCCTCATAGCCTAGAATAAGGTTTTGCTCAACAGACATGTTTTGCAGTATACCTTCATGGATTCGATCTTCTGGAATACAAGCAATTTTCAATTGCCTTCGCATTTTGGTAGAACTATTTGTAATTTCTTTTCCGCTCAACAGTATTTTACCATTTTTTACATTGTGCAAGCCCATTATAATTTTTACTAATGTGGATTGCCCATTTCCGGAAACACCAGCGATACCAACGATTTGCCCTTCACACACACTCAATGAGAGATTTTTTAAAGCATTTGCCCCAACCCCATGGGTGGTAAGGTTCTGGATTTCAAAAACAGCTTCACCCCTGTTGCACTTAATGGAGACTTGTGCTTGTTTTTCTTTTACGCCAAACATGAAGTTAGCCAGGTCGTTATGTGCGATTCCTTCTGCTTTTCTGCTAAATACAAGCTCCCCGTTTCTCAGGACAGATAATCGATCGCTTATCGTCGTTTCATTTAATTTATGAACGATCAATATTATTGAGCAACCCTTTTTTTTTAAAAGCTTGAGAATGTTAAAAAGATCAGTAATTTCCTGAGGCGTTAAAACTGCGGTGGGCTCATCCAATATAAGAATTCTTGCGTCATGATACAGCACTTTTAATATTTCTACCTTTTGCTGCTCCCCTACCGACAGATCTTCAACTCTCTTCGTCGGGTCCAGCTGAAAGCCGATTTCGTCTTCCAATCGTTCGACTTTTCTTCTTTCGCTATACCTATCTATAAACATTGAGTATTTTTTTGGGATTTTACCCAATGTAATATTTTCAGCAACTGTAAGCGTTGGAACAAGGCTAAAATGCTGAGAAACCATACCAATGTGATTTCTAATCGCATCCTTTGGAGAACGTAGAAAAACTTTCTTCGAATCTATAAGGATTTCACCATCATCCATCGGAATAAGTCCGTACAATATTTTCATCAAAGTACTTTTGCCAGCACCGTTTTCTCCCAACAAACAGTGGATCTCGCTATCGTAAAGATCAAAACGCACGTTATTGAGTGCAAAATGATTATTGAAGCGTTTTGAAATATTTCTCATCTCAACAATTTTAATCATAAATCTTATCCCACTATGTGGCTATACACGACATATAAATAATTACACATTATTTATTTCTTTTATGTAGGTTCCCTCCAAAAAAATGAAAATTATGCCAAAGCTTCAAAATGAATATACCGAGATCATGAGATTGACCGTACAGGATGAGATTTTCCGGTCCCATGAATCCCTTTATGATCATCAGCTGCACGGGAGGCTTCTGGTTCCCTCTCGGCTGAGTTTCGATCAACTGACAGAACTGTTTCGTCATAGATAGCCGACGGTTCAGCAATTGGCTTGGATTTTGGATATTCTCCGAATCTTGGGAATTGTAAGCTGCTGAGCCAACATTTGGCACTCAAATACGGACTGGAAAGCAGGCCTTTTCAGGGAATGACGCTTCCATCAGCTCGGCTTCGATAATGAAAACATTGATTTGTGATTGCTAAATTGTACCCTAAGACTCAACAGGTTAATATTTAAAAAAATTTCGACGCCTGGCAAAAATGACAGATATTGACTATGGTTGGGGGCGAATTCAACTTCCAAATACTTTGTTGGAGTCGAAAGCAACACATCCACGTGATCCAGAATGTGATGTCCTTCCTTCACCCGACTTGCCTTCTGACCCGCTAAATCTCGAAATATCGGATCAAGCTGTTTGCCAAATGCTATAAGATCTTTTTTTTTTCGATACTTTAGTATTATAAAATGTGGTCCTTACATTCCCATATCGAATGGCATAGACTTCGATAATCGTCTTGGGGATCTCCCTTTCTCGGAGCTTTGAGCCGTTCAAGTAAGAAAGATCCCCAATGTTCTCGGAAATGCATACTCCGTAAGTCGACGGAAAACCCTGGATTACCCATTACTTCATCCGCTTAAGCGCCTTTGGGTCAGTTATTTCCGGGACCTCAAGTTCTCCTGCAAGAATTTTTCTTTTTACTTCGTTTACTTTGACTTTTACTTCATCTGGAACATTTCTAAGGGGCGCAATAACATCCCACCCTTCTTCAATGCCAAATTGTTTTTGTTCTTTTTTAAGTTCACCTTTGATGAATTTTTTTACGACATAATCCGCAATCTTATAATGCGGAATCAAAAAGCTGGTTATTGTTAAATTTGGCGCAAAATCTATTTGATCCCTGGCCTCTCCTACCATGTATACATTATTTTCTTTTGCTGCCTTGAAGACACCTTTTCCACAATTATCTGCATAGTGCATCAAAACATCCGCACCCGACTCGATTAGTGCTTTTGCAGCTTCATACCCCTTTTGAACATCGGTCCAGCTTCCCGTATACATTACACGCAGTTTCGTATCGGGATTTACATATTTCGCTCCTGCTTCAAAGCCTTTGCCAGCCCTGATAATATCCGGATAGTCTACTCCTGCGACATAACCGAGAATATTTGTCTTCGTCATCATTCCAGCAGCGATTCCGGCCAGAAAGCCACCATGATGGTCCTTAGTTGAATAGGATACCACATTGTTAGGAAGCTTCTCGAACATGTCTACGGGCATATTTCTCATAACAAACCACGTGTCTTTATACTTGGGGGCCACCTTCTGAACCGCCTCGAGCCAGAAGGAATCAAGAAAAATCAAATCGGCACCCATTTGTGCTTGGCTTTCGAGAATGGACACCGTCTCTGCATAAGGAGCAAGATCACTAAAACTGACCTTGATATTTGGATAATTTTCTTTCAAGAATTCATAGGCTTCATACCATGCCTGAGACCACGCGCCATCTGTACGAGAGCCCTCTGTAGGTATACTGACAATAATTTGATCATTTTTTGCCATTGCCCATTGAGAAGTTAAAATAAGGCAGAGGATGGCAAGAGTGAAGACAATTTTTCCTGATTTGAATTTACCCAATCCCATGGTTCTCTCCTTTCTTTTGTGTGTTTTAGTGCCTTTGTGGACCAAAACTGCATTATTTACTATCTGACAATAAGTTTTATCAGTTATAATACTGAATATATCTATTCATTGAATTTCAGTCCCATTTTGGAAAGATCCTTTTTCACTTTTTTATATATACGATAATACTCATTTTTAGGCTGAATTGTTTTCAAATCATACAGTTCCGAGAATGGTTTACCTCCGGGTGCATTACGGTGGGCACCTCTATAGCTATCGAATAATTTCCATACAATTTTATCAGCTTTTTCTCTCTCAAGATTTACCGCTGCGTTAGCCACCTCTCCCATCCAAGCGGACTCCATTCCACTTCCATGGTTTTCTGTTTGCGGCTTTTGAATACGAACTCCAAAAAGGTGCATTCCCGAAACCGTAATCGCAATCGTGCTCGCCGCAATTTCTCTGAGCATCATCTCTGTTCCGGGACCTGCGCTTGTTGTAACCGTTCCTTGAAGAATCGCTTTACAATTTCTCGTAATGGCCTGCCCGGTCGTGCTTGAAATCCAAAGACAGAGGTTGTCTGAAGCACCTGCAGCGTAATGGGGCGTTACCTGCAAATCTAAATACGCTGAAGAAAGTTTTCCCATTCCGATCAACAGATTATGATATAGACCTGCGACACCGACGATGGCCGAGCCAACCGGTCCTGCCGCAAACCCCCCTATCACCGGTGCCCACCAAACTTGACGCATGCATCCATACTGGAGCGAATGCCCAATTTTATTGAGTGCGTCCATATCCGTTTTAAGTTCTGAGGTCGTGTGCGCACAAATACCATCGGTACGGCGAATTCCCAAAGTCGGATGACAAGTACATATATCTGCTGCTGCGGAACCAGCCCCTCCCAATAAATGCATCCCAGGGCGGCCTGCCCGCGCTAATGCTTCATGAATCTTCATGCTAGCCATTTTGGCCGCCATCAATTCTAGCGGAGTATTGTGGACAACCTGATATCCTGATATCTTCGCTGGTGGATCAAAATATACAGAGTCTACTTGTGGTTCCTGGACAGCACTTTGATAAAAAGGAACATACATTTCTTCGGTGGCATTGCCACCGATAAAACCACCTTGAATAAATGGGGCTGTTAGGTCCTCCGGTTTTCTGTGCTTTACAAGCCGTTGCTCGCTTCCGCTTCCGAGCAAAATTATCCCTGTTAATGATCCGGTGGCGTTGTCGACTTCATGTTCCGAGAACTTGATTGTACGTTTGGTATCCAGACAATAGCTCCCCGTTTCCAAGTATAATTCCCTTCCGGATTGGAAGATACGATCCAGCAAATCATCATCCGTTTCAATAATTCGATCTTTGTGGTATTCTATTTTATATTTTTCGATTAGTTCTTTTATTTTGTAATAGAGCTTTAAGTCGAACTCCCTTATTTCCATTTTCGAACCGGAGCTTATAGCCCTTTCTGTTATTTCCCAGAAGCTTAAAGACATATTTTGGCCTCCGTAAAAACATTCAAAAAGCAAATTAGCGATCAACAGCCTTAGGTACGAGGCTCAATGCAATATTAACGGCTTCTGGTGCGTCCTTGCCGTAGCCGTCTGCGCCAATTTCTTCAGCCCAACCTTCAGACACTGCTCCGCCGCCAACGATCACCCTAAAACGACCTCTCAACCCTAAACGGTTAAGGTCTTCCATAACTTCTTTTTGTCTAGACAGCGCTGTTGTCATTAGGCATGATAGTGCTATAATGTCTGCATTTAATTCCTCGGCCCTGTGGACAAAATTTTCAGATGGAACATCGATCCCAAGATCATGGACTTTGAACCCGTTGGCCGTCATCAGACTGGCGACTATCGTTTTTCCTACATCATGAATATCACCTTTCATCGTACCAATAACTACAGTTCCCTTATTGAATCTTTTCGCTTCTTGGCCACCTTTGATGTGCTTCTTTATAATTTCAATCCCGGCATGCATAGCATCAGTGGAAAAAATCAGCTCCGGTAGGAAAACTTCCAGTGTCTCGAATTTTTTTGCCACGGCATTCATTCCGGCGATGAGCCCCTTATCCAAAATGATTTCCAGATCAACCTGATCGTCCACCAGTGCTTTCACAATACGTTCTGCCTCCGAGACCACACCATATTCCACCGCATTTTTTAGGGAGGATAGATTCTTTTCCACGTCAGACATATTTACCACCTATTCTTCCTCTTTGTCTGTTTTGCATTTCTCAGATTTTCGACCGCTTTGTCTTGACAAGCATATGCTTGTATATACATACCTATATCATTTTGTCAACCCTTTTTTTGATACTCCCTCTCTATTTAATTATATCTATATTTTCAATTAGTTATAAATTTATAAATTAAAGGGGGCCCTTTTATCTTCGGACCAAGGGGTGGACTAAAGGTCAGATTCTGAGTTTGAATATGCATCCCGATCACAAAGTCCTTTCTGAAAAAATATACCGTTATACGGCTTAGAATCTCTCCCGCGTAAGAGGGAATCGCACAGTCGGGAGATGACTTTCGATGGCTATTTGAAACGTATTCAGGAGGTAGGGACGTTTATTACAATAAAAGGTCATAGGGAGCCCTATTTCGATCGATAGCATCTTAGAAGAAATTTCAGATTAGGGTGGGGCATATTGTTGCGATGCCATATTGCAAACAGAGGAGATCGCTTCGAGAGAACGCGCCGGCGCCCCTAACTTTTCTCATGGAGCGCGAGTTTTCACGCCATATTGCTACGCTGGGATCAATTCATTTTCTTTCAGTTCTATTTTTGTGTTCCTCCTGTTCACGCTCATCCGCCTCTATCGGACCCTTGCACCGGCCTTGATAACACCGGCGCAGGGGTTGAAACCGAACCGATAGGCCAGTTCGGCCGGTTCTTCGATGTCCCAGAGGACGAAATCCGCATCCTTGCCCGCCTCCAGGGTCCCCAGCCGGCCGGCCAGGCCCAGGGCCCGGGCCGCGTTCCGGGTCACCCCGGCCAGGGCCTCTTCCGGCGTGAGCCGGAAAAGGGTGCAGGCCATGTTGAGCATCAGCAGAAGAGACCCGGCCGGGGAACTCCCCGGGTTCATGTCCGTGGCCAGGGCGATGGGTACACCATGCCGCCGCAGGAGGTCCACCGGCGGCACCCGGGTCTCCCTGAGAAAGTAGAAGGCCCCGGGCAGGAGCACGGCCGCGGTGCCGGCCGCCGCCATGGCCCGGACGTCCTCTTCAGAGGCATACTCGAGATGGTCCGCGGAAATGGCGTTGTAACGCGCGGCCAGCGCGGCCCCGCCCTGATCGGAAAGCTGTTCGGCGTGAAGCTTGACCGGCAGGCCCAGTTTTCGGGCCGTCTTAAAGACCCGTTCGATCTGGGCCGGGGTGAAGGCGATGGTCTCGCAGAACCCGTCCACCGCGTCGGCCAGCCCTTCTTCCGCCGCCCGGGGCAGGACCTCCCGGCAGACCAGGTCTATGTATTCATCGGTTCGCCCTCTGTATTCGGGAGGCAGGGCATGGGCCCCCAAAAACGTGGTCCTGACGGTGACCGGATATGCTTCTCCCAGCCGCCGGGCCACCCGGAGCATGCGCAGTTCGGTTTCCAGGTCCAGTCCGTAGCCGGACTTGATTTCCACCGCGGTCACCCCTTCGGCCAAAAGCGGTTCCAGCCGTCGGGCGCTTTGCGCCAGGAGCGTATCCTCATCCGCCTCCCGTGTGGCCTTCACGGTGGAGAGGATGCCGCCGCCGGCGCGGGCGATCGCCTCGTAGGTGGCGCCCTTTAAACGGCGCTCGAATTCCCTGGCGCGGCTGCCGCCGTATACCAGGTGCGTATGACAATCGATCAAGCCCGGGGTGATCCAGGCGCCGCCGGTGTCCCGGATCCTGGCCGCGGTCCGGAATCCATCGGGCAACCGGTTTCGTGGTCCGGCGTAAAGGATCTTTCCGCCGGAAACGGCCAGGGTCCCGTCCGGGACCGCGCCGTAGGGTTCATCTCCCGGGATCATGGTGGCCAGCCGGGCGTTGAGGTACAGATCCTCTATCCGGGTCGCGGCGTTGACGGTGGGATCCATTATGAATTCAGGCCAGGCGTTGTTTCACTTTTTTATCCAGCTCACCCGCCACCGACAGCACCTTGCCCAGTAATTCCCCGGTTTCCTTTTCCAGGCGGGCGGCCAGCGACCGGTCCTTGACAAAAGCCAGGTTGATCCTGACGTTGTACCCCGCACCCTCGGCTGCGGCCCGGAGGAGCTGCCCGGCCACCCCGGCGTCGCTCAGGCAGTTGGGGTTGCCCTTTTCCAGGGCTGCGGCGGCCAAATCCGCCGCCCGCGTCACCAATTGGAGCGTTTCGAAGGGGACCCGGGCCGCGCCCTTCATGGCTTCCTGGATCGCCTCGGCCCTGGCGGCTTTTCGGGCCTCACCCTCTTTGGGCATTTGGAAGGCGGCCATGACCGTTTCGTACGCCCGGGCGTCCTCGTCCACAAGGTCAAGCAGGCGGGCGGCCAAACCGTCGGCCTCTTTTTGGATCCCTTCCATTTCTTCCCATACATCTTTGAATTTCTCGCGCCCTACGGTCAGGCGGGCGGTCATGGCGCAGAGGGAAGCCCCTAGGACCCCGGCCAGGGCAGCGGCCGATCCGCCGCCGGGTGTGGCCGATCCGCCGGCCAGTTTTCGGGCGAACGCCCCGAGGGTCAGTCCTTTCAAATCCATCAGCGGTTACTCCTTACGGTCCAGCATTTCCAGCAGCCGCAGCTCGACCACCTGGCTTGCATCGAAACCGGCCAACTGCATATAGTAGGCCGCACTGTCCATCAGGGCCGCGGCCGGGATCATGCCGTAGACCTCGGTCTCCACAAGGGGAACCCCCCAGCGCCTGGCTTCCATGCGGATGAGCTCCACCACCCGGTACAGGGCGTTTTTCTCGTAGTCCACGATATTCATGCTCACCTGCACCAGTCCGCGTTCTTCGAGGGCCAGGCCGATGCCTTTGACGTGGCAGAGTCCGCCGCTGGAGGCCCGGACCGCCTCGGCGATCCGCCGGGCCACCTTGATGTCGTCGGTGCCCAGGTTCGCGTTGAAGGCGATGAGAAACTTGCGGGCCCCGATGACCGTGGCCCCGGCGCTGGGGTGGAGCCGGGGCTCGCCCACGTCCGGATGCCGCTGCGGATCGGCCACTTCGGTTTTGAGGGCCTCGAACTGTCCCTTGCGGATCACTTCGAGGCGCCGGCGTTCGGTCCTGAGGGCCGCCGCTTCATAAAAGTAAACGGGGACGCCCGTTTCCCGGTAATAGCGCCGTCCGAAATCATGGGCCAGCGTGACGCACGCCTCCATGGTGATGTTGCGCAGCGGCACGAAGGGAATCACGTCCACCGCACCGATCCGGGGATGGCCGCCCTGGTGCGTTTCCAGGTCGATTCGCGCCACGGCCGCCTTGGCCGCCTGGATGAGGGCGTCCTGCACCGGATCCGGCCGGCCCACCAGGCTGACCACCAGCCGGTTGTGGTCCCGGTCGGCCCGGTAGTCCAACAGGGCGCACCCCTTGGTCTCCTTGAAGGGCCGGACGATCTCCTCGATGACGCCGTGGTTTCTGCCTTCGGAAAAATTGGGAACGCATTCGATGAGTGGGTCCATGGGTCCTGGTCGTTCTCCTTTGCCTGTTCTTCCGGTTTCAGTAATCTGCAAAAACCGGGGGCGCCTGTGCTTCAGCTTTTAAACATGTTGCGCATGGGGATTTTTACCCCCCGTTCCTGAGCCACCTCCAGGGCCCTTTCGTATCCGGCGTCGGCATGTCGGAAGATCCCCGTGCCCGGGTCGTTTCTGAGGACGGTGGTCAGCCGCCGCTCGGATTCCGGCGTGCCGTCGGCCACCGAGACCTGTCCGGCATGGAGGGCGTAGCCGATGCCCACCCCGCCGCCGTCGTGGAAGGATACCCAGGCCGCCCCGGAAGCCACGTTGGTCATACAGTTGAGCAGGGCCCAATCGGCCACTGCATCCGAGCCGTCCTTCATGGCCTCGGTTTCGCGGTAAGGGGAAGCCACCGAGCCGCAGTCGAGATGATCCCGGCCGATCACGATGGGGGCCTTGACCGCACCCCGGGCCACCAGGTCGTTGAATATTTTTCCGGCTTTGTCCCGCTCTCCGTACCCCAGCCAGCAAATCCGGGCCGGGAGTCCCATGTGGGCCACCCGTTTCGCGGCCATCTTCAGCCACCGGACCATGCGCGTCTTTTCCGGAAACGCTTCCATGAGGGCCTGGTCCGTCACCTGGATGTCATGGGGGTCGCCGGACAAGGCCGCCCAGCGGAAGGGGCCTTCGCCTTCGCAGAACAGGTGGCGGATGTACGCCGGCACGAAACCGGGGTAGTCCATGGCGTTTTCCACCCCGCGCTTCAACGCCTGGCCGCGGAGATTGTTTCCGTAGTCGAAGGCCACGGCGCCCTTGGCCTGCATCTCCAAAATGGCCCGGCAGTGCACGGCCATGGATTCCAGGGCCAGGTCGGTATACTTTTTCGGATCGCTTTTTCGTAAGCCCAGGGCCTCCGGGTACGGCATTCCGGCCGGGACGTACCCGTTGAGTTCGTCGTGGGCGCTGGTCTGGTCCGTGACCACGTCCGGGATGAACCCCCGCCGGATCATCTCCGGCAGGGCCTCGGCCGTGTTGCCCAGAAGACCGATGGAAAGGGGCTTTTTTTCCACCGCCGCCTCCCGCGCCATTTTGACGGCCTGGTCCAGGTCCTGGGTCATGACGTCCAGGTAGCGGGTGTCCAGGCGGCGCCGGATGCGGGCAGGGTCCACTTCCACACAGATCATCACCCCTTCGTTCATGGTCGCGGCCAGGGGCTGTGCCCCGCCCATGCCGCCCAGGCCGCCGCTGACCACGATCTTCCCCTTCAGGGAGGACCCGAAGTGCTTTTCGGCCAGGGCCGCGAAGGTTTCGTAGGTGCCCTGCAGTATCCCCTGGGTGCCGATATAGATCCAGGAACCGGCGGTCATCTGTCCGTACATGATGAGGCCTTTTCGGTCCAGTTCGTTAAAATACCCCCAGTCGGCCCAGTGGGGCACGATGTTGGCGTTGGCGATGAGCACCCGCGGGGCATGGGGATAGGTTTTGAGCAGGCCCACCGGCTTGCCCGAGGCCACCAGGAGCGTTTCGTCGTTTTCCAGTTCCAAAAGCGAACGCACCAGGGCGTCGAAGCATTCCCAGTTCCGGGCCGCCTTGCCCATGCCGCCGTAGACGATGAGTTCATCCGGTTTTTCCCCGTTTTCCGGGTCCAGGTTGTTGCAGAGCATCCGCAGGGCGGCTTCCTGATACCAGCCCCGGCAGTGGAGCGTGGTGCCGCGGGGGGCCCTGACCGGGCGCGGCCCGTTGCATCCGATTTGAAGCGCCTTCAGGATTTTTTCTTTGGGTGTTTCCGCCATGTTCCGCCTCTTCGCCTTTTTCGGGGCGTTTGACCTGTTGATATTTTTTGGCTTGACTGCTTAACTTTACATGTATATATAAATTGATCAGGGTGTCAAGGAGAAAAAAAACAGGCCCGTCCGGGCGGCGATCCCGCCGTCGAGCGCCGTTTCAACCGGAAACCGCATGCACCGCAAAAAAACCAACAAGACCCGGAAATCCGCCCATAAAGCGGCCCGGAGGGTAAATCCGGCCCCTTCCGGCGGCCCCGGGCTGGCCGTGCAAATGGCCGGAATCTCCCCGGCGCTGCCCAATCCCCTTTACCGGCAGGTCAAGGATTTCATTTTGGACCGGATCAAGTCAGGGGAATGGCCGCCCGAGACCCGGGTGCCGTCGGAGAAGGCATTGGTGGAGGCGGTGGGGGTTTCAAGGATGACGGTCAACCGGGCGCTGCGGGAGCTTGCGGCCGAGGGCCACCTGGTCCGCCTGCAGGGGGTGGGCACCTTCGTGGCCCGGCGCAAACCCCAGGGGGCCCTGCTCGAGATCCGGAGCATCGCCCAAGAAATCGCCGAGTGGGGCGGCCGCCACTCGGCGGAGGTGAAGCTGCTGGTGGAGGAACCGGCGTCGGCCGAGGTGGCCGTGATGCTGGGGCTGACCGAAGGGGCCCCGGTCTTCCATTCCATCATCGTGCACCGGGACCACGAGGTGCCGGTGCAGTACTCGGACCGGTTCGTCAACCCGGCCGTGGCGCCGAAGTACCTGGAGCAGGACTTCACCGCCATCACCCCCAGCGAGTACTTGTTGTCGGTGGCCCCGCTCCAGGAACTGGAACACATCATCGAAGCCGCCTTGCCGGATGCGACGGCCCAGGCGCTCCTGGAAATCGGCCCGGAGGAACCCTGTCTGGTGCTGTACCGCCGGACCTGGTCCTTCAACATGGTGGCCACCAAAAGCCGCCTGACCTACCCGGGCTCCCGGTACAGGCTGGGCGGGAGATATCGGGCCGGGTCCTCGGTGGGATCGGCGGCGGCCTGACGGCATCAATTTTTTTCCGCGGCTTTACCCGCGGCAACCGTGAAACAGTTGGGTGCGGTGTTTCACCATCATTGACAAGATCGTAAAAAGGCTTTTGTGAGCGCCGTTCAAGCCTTTTCGGAAAAAGAGCGACAAAGGGTTGAGCGTTAAAAATCTCAAACTGTTTGAGGCAGTTATGTCGAGTTTTTGAGATTTAGCGAAACCCTTTGGATCTCCCGAAAAGGGTTGAGGCGCGAACAAAATCAGCCTTTTTACGATTCCATCATCATTGACAGGGGGTTCGTTAACGCCATGAAAGCGATAACCATCGGCGAGACCGCCCTGACCATGGAAGCCCTGGTGGAGGTCTCCCGGGAAAAGTCGCCGGTCCGCTTGTCCGAAAAGGCGCTGGCACGGGCGGCCGGGGCCAGGGCCCTGGTGGAAAAGTGGGTGATGGACGGGCGGGCGGTGTACGGGGTGACCACGGGTTTCGGGGCCTTGAGCGACGTGACCATCCCCCCGGAGGACGCCCGGACCCTGCAGGAAAACATCCTCATGAGCCACGCCGCCGGCGTGGGCGCGCCCTTTCCCGAAGAGATCGTCCGGGCGGCCATGGTCCTGCGGCTGCAGGACCTGGCACAGGGATATTCGGGCATCCGGGCCCAAACCCTGTCTGCCCTGGCCGATCTTTTAAATTCGGGGGTATGCCCGGTGGTCCCGGAAAAGGGTTCCGTGGGCGCCAGCGGGGACCTGGCCCCCATGGCCCACCTGGCCCTGGTCCTGATCGGCCAGGGCGAGGCCGATCACCGGGGGCGGCGCATGCCCGGCCGGGAGGCCCTGGCCGCCGCGGGGCTGCAACCGGTGCGGCTGGAAGCGGGTGAAGGTCTCGCCCTGATCAACGGCACCCAGGTCATGACCGCCGTCACCGCCCTGGCCGTCCATGACGCCGTCCGTCTGTCCAGAACGGCCGACGTGGCCTGTGCCCTGAGCCTGGAGGTCCTGATGGGCACCAACGCCGAATTCGATGGGCGCATTCACCGGGTCCGCCCTCACCCGGGCCAGGCCGCCGCGGCCGACAACATGTTCCGGATCGTCCGGGACAGCGCCATTATTTCTTCCCACAAGGACTGTTCCCGCATCCAGGACGCATACACCCTCCGCTGTTCCCCCCAGATTCACGGGGCCAGCAAAGACGCCCTCGGCCACGTGCGGCAGGTGGTGGAAATCGAAATGAACGCCTCCACCACCAATCCCCTGATCTTCGCGGACACCGGCGACTTCCTTCTGGGCGGGAATTTCCACGGGCAGCCCGTGGCCCTGGCCGCCGATTATCTCTGCATGGCCCTGGCCGAACTGGCCAGCGTGTCGGAAAGGCGGATCGAACGCCTGGTCAACCCGCAACTCAGCGGCCTGCCGGCTTTCCTGGTGGAAAAAAGCGGCCTCAATTCCGGATTTATGATCGCCCAGTATACGGCCGCGGCCCTGGTTTCGGAGAACAAACCCCTCTGCCACCCGGCCTCGGTGGACTCCATCCCCACTTCGGCCAACAAGGAAGACCACGTGAGCATGGGAACGATTTCGGCCCGCAAAGCCCGGGCCGTGCTGGAGAACACCGAAAACGTCCTGGCCATAGAACTCTTGTGCGGGTGCCAGGCATTGGACCTTTTGACCCATGGGCGTCCCGGCGTGGGCACCCAACAGGCCTACCGGGCCGTCCGGGAGAAAGTGCCCCGCCTCGACCGGGACCGGCCCCTCTCCCCGGACATCCGGGCCATCACGGAGTTGATCAAAAGCGGGGAGATCATTCGGCGGGTCGAGGCCGCAGTGGGACCGTTGCATTGAATGAAGGGGGCGGGCGGGACGGCTTGGGTAAAATTCGGCGGTGGCGGGGTCATCCCCTCTCCAGCACAATCCCTGCGGCGTCGAACAGGGGTCCCAGGTAGGCCAGGCTTTCCCTGCCGGCTTCTTCCGGCGCATCCGTATAGGGATATAATTCCAGGCTCATGGCACCCTTGTACCCCAGCCGGACAAGGGCCTTTAGGATGCGTTCAAAATCAATGGCGCCGTGCCCCGGAATCAGGTGGCGGTGAACCCGGCTTTGGGCGATGTCCTCCAGGTGGACATGCCCCACATACTCGAAAAGGGTTTCAAAGGCGGCCTCGGGGACTTCGCCGGCACAGAAAAAATGCCCCATGTCGAAATTGATCCCCACGGCCGGAGAACGGATTTGAGCAATAAACGCCTTGAACTCCCGGGTGTTTTCGATCATCAGGCCCGGTTCGGGTTCCACCAGGAGTTTGACGTTCAACGCCTCGGCCTCCGGGATCACCTTTTCCAGGCCCTGTAAAAAAAGGGCCATCCCCGCTTTCCGGGACATGCCGTTCAAGGGACCGCCCGGGGGGATGGAAATGCTTTGGCACCCGAGGACGGATGCGATCTTCAGGGAATCGCGGGTGTGGCGGATCCGGATGTCGCGGCGGGCTTTTTCCGGTTCGATCCATGACGGGAGGTAGGTATCCCCCACGGCGAAGAGGGTGAAGCTGTTGAGGTTGGTCACGGTCAGGCCGCATTCCCGGATGCGGTTTTTCAGGGCGGCCAGCGCTGTTTCCTCGTAATCCGGGGGATACAGGTGGGGGTGGTCCCCCATGATTTCCACGCCGGAAAAACCGAGCCCGGCGATCCTTGCGAGGGCGTCGTCCAGGGAAAATTTGACAAAGGCGTTGGTGCTGTATCCGAAAATCATGCCGGTCGCTTTTTCCCGCCGGGCATGACCGCCATAACCCTTTCTTCCAGCGTGTCCAGGGCAAAAAGCTGCTCCTGGAATGTGGACGGGGCCTTGGCGCCCACCGGTGTCTTGAAATAAAAGGCCAATTCCGGGACCGGTCCGCCCCAACCGGCGGCTTTGAGCGCCGTCATCCACCGGGCAAGATCCAGGATCATGGGGGCCGCCAGGATGGAATCCCGTCCCATAAGATTCACGCGAAGACTCATGGGCAATCCGAAAAGCCCCGAGAAATCGATGAGATCCCAGGCTTCCTTGGCATCCCCCCGGGGCGGGTAGTAGTCGATGCGGACCTTGTGATAAACCCCCGGATCCCCTTTTTCCCGGGACGGCTCGAAGACGGCATCCAGGACCGCCGTTTTGTTGGCCAGTTTTCCGGCGGCGTTTTCGGGGATCATGAGGTTTTTCCCGTCCGCGTTTCCCAACAGATTCAGGCTGTACCAGCCCTGGACGTTCAAGGCCCGGGCTTTCATGGCCGAGGCCAGGACCACTTTGAAAAAGGTCTGGCCGGTCTTGCCGTCCCGGCCGGCGACGGGGACGCCCTTTTTTGCGGCGATGGACAGGAGCGTATCCGATTCCAGGGCGTTGGGTGTGAAATTGACCACGGGGATGCCGGCCTTGACGGCGGCCAGGGCATAGGCGGCATCCGGAAAGGATCCGCCGGTGCCCGATGAAACCGACCCGGATCCGCGGTCGTTTGGGGTACCCTTTCCGGGAGCGGCCGGAAGCAGATTGATCAAAACCGGCCAGGAACCGGGATGCATGGATTGAAAGGCCTCAAGATCCTCCCGGATCGAGTCTTCCACGCGTTTGCGGGGCATTCCCGGTTCCGGGGCTTCGCGGACCGGTATCGCCGCCGCAGGGTCCCGGTATCGCCGCCGGAGGGCCTCCGGAAGGACACTGTTTTGTTCCCAGACGCGGGGATACGGCTCGGAAACCACGTCCCATCCCGCCATCTGGAACGTTACGGGAGGGAAGCCGCCCGAAAACCGGTTTCGGGTGGTCAAGTTCTGGGAAAGTGTCTCCGCATCCACGCCTCCGGCCGCCACTGCGGCGGCAAGGGTGGATCCCACGGCGCCTTTTGCCCCGGCAACCAGAAGCAGGATCGGCGACGCTGGTAAAGGTTCTGTCTTCATTAAACGTGTGGGTGCCTTTTTAGACGGCCGGGAAAAAGGGGGGATTCGGAGGGCGGATTAAAAAGACGCCCCGCGCCTTTTCCCGAAAACCGGCGTGACTATAGGAAAAGGGCCGGGGCGTGTCAAGCATTATGCCTCCGCCAGGATTCCGTCCGAGAGACGCCAGATCCGTTGCGCATATTCGGCACACGCGGGACTGTGGGTGACCATCACGATGGTGGTCCCTTCCCCGTTGAGGGCCTGGAGGAGGGCCATGATCTCCCGGCTGGTCTTCGTGTCCAGGCTTCCGGTGGGCTCGTCGGCCAAAAGGACGGGAGGGTCGTTGACGATGGCCCGGGCGATGGCCACGCGTTCCTTTTCGCCGCCGGAAATCTCGCCCGGAAGACGGTCTTCTTTTCCGGAAAGCCCCACCCCGGCAAGGGCATCCCGGGCGGCCGTTTGCCTGTCGGCGGGATTCATCCGCACCGCCGCCAGCGGAAGCATCACGTTTTCCAGAACGGACAGATACGGGATGAGGTGGAAGCCCTGAAAGATAAAGCCCAGAAACTCCCGCCGGAAGTCGGCCCGCTGTTCGCTGTCCAGATCGTACACATCGATGCCGTCCACCCGGAAGGTACCCGCACTCGGCGCATTCATGGCGCCCATGATGGTCAACAGCGTGGATTTTCCGGAGCCGGATTCCCCCATGATCGCCACGAACGCCCCTGCGTCCACTGAAAAAGAGGCGCTGCGAAGGGCCGTCACTTCCGCCGCGCCGCTTCCGTATCGCTTTGTGAGGTCTTTTGCCGCAATGTGATCCATGTGCCCTCCTCTCTCAGATGGCCCGCAGGGCGTCGGTGGGATCCATCCGGGAAGCCAAAAGCGCCGGATAGGTGCTGGCGGCAATACCCAGCAGGACCGCCATGACCACGGCAAACCCCGCCAGATCGCCGTTCAGGTGAAAGGGGATGTCCCCTTTCGCCGAAATCAGGTTGGCCGCGGCATGGGATACGCCGGTCCCCAGGAAGAACCCGAGAATTCCGGCAACAGCGGAAAGGACGACGGCTTCCATATAGACAATGCGCATGATGTGGCTTTTCCGAAACCCCACGGCCCGGAAAACCCCGATTTCTTCGGTGCGTTCCCGGACGCTTCCCATCAGGGTGACCAACACCACCAGGCTCCCGATCAACAGAATCACGACCGATACGGCGTAGGAAAACCGGCGGAATTGGTTTAAGGCCTCCATCCGGGATTTCACCACCTGCTGAATGGCCATGACCTTGGCGCCGGGAAGCACCTGGGAGATCTGTTCCACCATTTCCTCGATGGGACACGCCGTACACAGGGCCGCCACCTCCGCCAAAGTGATGCGGTCCGGTTTTTCCAGGACCCGTTGGGCGGTGGTCAGGGTTGAAAAAATCAGGTGATCGTCCTGGGAACCGGTGGGCGCCAGCACCCCGGCCACCGTGAGCCGGTGGGATCCTAACTGAACGGTGTCCCCGGGTTTCAGCTCCAGGATCCGCCCCGCCTCCGCCCCCAGCAACAGGGCGTTTTCTTCCGGGACCGCGCCATCCACCCGCCACCACGGCTTGAGGATCTTGTGGGAGGAAAAATCGACCCCGGCCAAAAGGATGTTTTGTTTATCGACCGGCACCACCCCCAAAAGCATGGGCCCCACCGCCGCCACATTGGCCGCATTTTTGATCATCCGGATGCGGGCCAGGTCGCCGGCTGCCATTTCTTTCATGTCAAAGGAAACCCCTCCCAGGGAGAGGCCGCCGTAGGACAACGCAAGGCTTTCGGACCGGGGCACGATCAGGATGTTCGCCCCGTATTTTTCCAGTTTATGGTTGATGTCGTGGGACATGGCCTCCACAAAGTGGACGATGGCCACCACCGTGGAGACACCGATCAAAAGCCCCGCCAGGGCAAAGGCCGCTTTCCCTTTGCGGCGCATCAGGTTTCGCACGGCGATCGTTTTCAGCGTCATGCCCCCTCCTGCCCGGCAAAGTTGAAATAGGTTTTCCCTTCCAGGATATCCGCTGTTTCGAGGATGATCCGGTTGCCTTCCACGGCCCGGCGCAAAGGAGACGGGTTGCACCCGCCCCGGACTTCGTTGACCTTGACCGATGTAAACCGCTGGCCGCAATTGCGGCAGACCATGACATCCCCCTCCTGGAAATAGCCTTTATTGGCGGGCCAGCACACATCACAGGCATCAAAGGCCGCCCGGATGACGCCGTCTTTGCTCTTCAGGATAAAGTACCGGATGGTGATGTTCCCGTCCCGGTAATGAAAATGCCGGGCCTTGCCGTCGTCAAAAAGGGCCGCCGGATAGGTGATCCGGGAAGCCGGGGTTTCCATCGAGACGGACCGGGCCCCTTCCAGGGGATCCACATTGACGACCTTCAGCCAGAAAAAAGCGGCCCCGGCCAAAAGGGCGAAGGCCGCCCCCCAGAGGACGAATGGTGTTCGGTTCTTGTTTTCTTTGAGTACCAGGGCCTTTTTTTCCTTGGCGCGCAGGTCCCGGGATTTCTTTTTTGTCATTGGTTTTCCTCCGTTTTGAAAATGCACATGGGTTTAAATCAAAAAGGCGCATCGGAAGACGCAAGGATCGAAACCTCGAACCGAGGCAGCCCATGGGGAGCAAAAAGAAAAAAAAGAATCAGATGAGAAGGGAAAGGGTCGTCAGATAGACCGGCACGGGCCTGAGAAATCCGCCCGCAGGCGGGATAACCGGGAGTGAAAACACCCTCTTGAGATTCAAAGGGGTATCGAAAGAATAATCGGGCGCCGTCGTTTTTTTGAATAATTCCGAATACCGGAATAAAGGGAGGAGGCAGACGGCGGACATGGGATTCGAGGCTTCGATACAGCAAGGCGTATCGGCAGGGACACAGCAGGCGGCCGGGGAGGCGTCTTTGCGGAATCCGGACGCCGAAGGGCTTCCTTTTTCACAACATCCGGATCCGCAGTCGTTGTTGCAGGCGGTCAAAGCGGAAATCGCGTTTCCGGATATCAGACCCAGAAACATCAGAATAAGTCCCGCACAAAGGGCTTTTTTCATGTGTAGCGGCGCTCCTTTAATACCACAAAGTGTAATTTACCGCCGATGGCCGTGTCAAGCCTTTTTTACGTGTTATCCGTTTCCGAAAAAGGACGAAGACACCGGGAAAGACAGGATGCGCTTTACAAAACCCTTCTTTGGCTTTATGTTGTCTTTACTTCAAAACGCGGGAAAGGAAGGAATGCCTCATGATGTACGATTTCAATGCCAAAGATGTTTTCGAGATGGCCCTTCAGCTGGAAAGAAACGGCGCGGCCTTTTATAAGAACGCCGCTCAAAAAACCGAGGACGCCGATGCCCGGCGACTCCTTTTGGAACTTTCGAATATGGAAGAAGGGCATGAACAGGCGTTTTCCCAGATGATGACCGATCTGAGCGAACAGGAGAAAACCGCCACGGTTTTCGACCCGGGGGGGGAGGCCGCCGCCTACCTGCGCGCCCTGGCGGATACCCGGGTTTTTTTTGAAAAGCAGGTGGATCCCTCCACCTTGAAAGACATTTACACGACCGCCATCGGCGCCGAGAAAGATTCCATCGTCTTTTACCTGGGCATCCGGGATCTGGTCCCGGAAAAGTACGGGAAAAACCGGGTGGACGCCATCATCAAAGAGGAGATGGGACACATCGAAGCCCTCAGCCGGCAGCTTCTTCGAACCGAACGATAGGCCCTTTTTGCCGTTATTGTTCCGAAAGCTCCCGGAGCCCTTCGGCATCTTTTAATCGAATCGATTTCCCCTCCACCTGGATGAGTCCCTGATCGCTTAACCGGGCCAGAACCCGGGAGAGGGTCTCCGGGATGGTTCCGAGAAGGCTGGCGAGCTGGCCCTTTGAGATCTTCAACACGACACTGTCTGTTGCTTCCTGCTCTTCGACCAGGACCATCAGGTAGGTGGCCAGCCGGGAGGGGACGGCTTTCAGGGACAGACTTTCCACCTGGGCCGCAAACTGGTGGAGCCGTGCGCACAACAGGGCGATCATGTTCAAAGAAAGGGTGGCGTGCCCCTCCACCAGTTGCACAAAGGCGTTTTTAGGAAAAAACCAAAGCCGGCAATCGGTGAGGGCTTCGGCATGGGCGGGAAAGGGGCGTCCGGTGAAGGCCGCCACTTCTCCGAAAGGCTCTCCGCCGCCCAGGATGTGCAGAATCTGCTCTTTTCCCTCTCCTGAAACCGTGAAGACTTTCACCACACCGTCGTCAACGATATAAAATCCGTTTCCCGGGTCCCCTTGTGAGAAGATGATCTCCCCTTTTTTGGCCTGCCGGGAAACAGCGATGCGCCGAATCGCTTCCATCTGTTCCTCGGGGAGGCCTTCAAACAGGGGAGAGTGTGCCAGGGCGTCCTTGGCGGGTGTCATGCCGTCTCCTTTTTTTTAAAAAAACCACACCGATTGATCTAAGTCAAGGTATCCGTTTGAATTCAAGGATAAAAATACGGGCAAGTCAACATCAAAACGGAGGTGCGTTATGAAATGTCCGGGACAGGACAGCCGATACTGGAAACCGGGCGCCATTTTCGAGGTTCAGTGCCCGAAATGCAAAAATCCCGTGGAATTTTTCAAGGATGACACGGCCCGGAAATGCGATCATTGCGGCCACCGGTTCGTCAATCCCGACATGGATTTCGGATGCGCGTCCTATTGCGAATACGCCGAACAGTGTCTCGGAACCCTTCCGGATGAACTCGTGGCCCAAAAGGAAGACCTGCTCAAGGACCGGGTGGCGGTGGAAGTCAAACGATACCTGAAAAGCGATTTCAAAAGGATCGGGCATGCCGGCCGGGTGGCCCGGTACGCGGAACAGATCGGAAAGCGCGAAGGCGGAAACCTGGCGGTGATTCTGTGTGCGGCTTACCTGCACGACATCGGGATCCCCGAAGCGGAGCGCAAATACAACAGCGCCGCCCCCGAACACCAGGAAAAGGAAGGTCCTCCCATCGCCCGGGCGATTCTTGAAAAACTCAGGGCCAAAACACCCCTCATCGACGAGGTGTGCGACATCATCGGCCACCATCATCACCCCAAGGAAGATGAGACGCTGAATTTCAAGGTGGTCTACGACGCCGACCAGATCGCCAATCTCGAGGAGGCGCTGAAACATACGGCCATGGGAAAGGATCGACTCCAGGAAAAGATCGAAAAAAGGTTCTTGACCCAAAGCGGGAAGAAAACCGCCGAGGCAACACTCCTGGCATAACCGGCGAAACCGACATCTTTGAAAGAATCATAAAGAGGCTGACGAAAGGGGATATCATGAAAGTCATGCGGAAAATCATCGAAATCGACGAAGACCTCTGTGACGGATGCGGTCAATGCGTCCTTTCCTGCGCGGAAGGCTCCCTTGAGATCGTGGACGGGAAAGCGAAGGTCATCTCCGAAAACCTGTGCGACGGCCTGGGGGCCTGCATCGGGGAATGTCCCCAGGGGGCCTTGCGCATCGTGGAGCGCGAAGCCGAGGCCTTTGACGAGGAGGCCGTTGAAGAACATCTGAAAAAAATGGAGCAAAAGGCCCCTGCGGCGGCCCAGGGGTGTCCTTCCGCCGCCGTCCGGTCCTTTCCCGGGGCCGATCCCTGTGCGGAAGCCAACCGGCCCGCGACCCTTCAATCCGAAAAGCGGTCCGAACTCACCCACTGGCCCATCCAGATCAAGCTGGTCCCCCCCGCGGCCCCGTTTCTCAAGGGCGCCCACCTGCTGGTGGCGGCGGATTGCGTCCCGGTAGCGTTTCCGTCACTGCACCAGGCGTTTTTAAAGGGCCGGGCCGTCATGATCGGTTGCCCCAAGTTCGACGACGTGCAGGAATATATCGACAAGTTTGCAGAAATCTTCAAGACCGCCGGAATTCAAAGCGTGACCACCGTGGTCATGGAAGTCCCCTGCTGCAGCGGCCTTCCCATGATCGTGAAAAAAGGGATGGAGAAATCCGGAAAAAATATTCCCATGGAAAAAGTGGTGGTCAGCGTCCGGGGAGAAATCCTGCGACACGAAAAAGCGGCCTAGACGTTATTTTCGCCGGCGTGTTTTTGGACAAGGCGGTTCAGGTCTTCCTTCGAGAGGACTTCGCCGAAGCGTTCCGCCCGCCGGCTCTTTTCTTTGTACAGGGCAATACAGTCCGAGACGATTCCAAGGACTTGCGCTTCGGTGTAGATTCCCGGAAGCTCTACGGCCAATTGCGGGTGCCGTCCCAGTTTCCCGCCCAGCTGGACCCGGAACCCCGTTTCCCCCGACACAAGGGTGCCGGTGGGACAGGCGGCAACGCATTTCCCGCACGACAGGCACCGCGTAAAATCGATGGCCGGTTTTTCTTTTGCTTCATCAAGCCGAACGGCGTCCTCCCGGCAGGCGGAAACGCACGCCTGGCAGAGGGTGCAGTCCTCCCGGGTCACTCGGGGACGACAGGCCCCGATGATGCCGATGTCCTTGATCTGGGGCTGAGAACAGGCGTTGGGGCATTCCGCCACGGCCACCCGGAACTGGTGATGATATTTCAAAGGGCCCTTCACCCGGGATTTGAGAAAGGTCTTCAGATCGGCTTGCTTTAAAAGTGTCTCGATCCGTGAGACAAGGCTTTCTCCCGGATGTGCCCGGTTGGGGCACCCGGACGGCCCGAAACAGATTTCGACCTGGAAACCCGTGATCTCTTCATCCCGCCCGGAAAGGAACCGCTTCCGGGCGGCCGCCACCTCGGCCGGGGTGACCCGGGATTTGCCGGCGTCGGCGGCCTCTTTTTCGATTCGGTCCCTGACTTTTTTCCGGACGAAAAAAGGGACGTTTTTCACGGCCGCTTCGGCTTCCGGTGTCCATTCCACGGTGATTTATCCTTTCGCCGATTCTTGTTCCTGGGATTCCCGGTGTGCGATGTCATGCCCGTGGGCGGATTCCCACCGCTTATCGAGAAAATACAATATGGGCACCGTCATCCGGGAAAAGAGCAAAGAAGCCACCTCCCCGGCCATCAGGGAAATGGCGAGCCCCTGGAAGATGGGGTCGAAAAGAATCACGGACGCCCCCACCACCACGGCCGCCGCCGTGAGCATCATGGGCCGGAACCGCACCGCGCCGGCGTCGATCACCGCCTGGGCCAGGGGCATCCCCTCCCTGAGGCGCAGCTCGATGAAATCGACCAGGATAATGGAATTGCGCACCACGATCCCGGCCCCCGCGATGAATCCGATCATGGACGTGGCCGTGAAAAACGCGCCCATCCCCCAGTGGCCGGGAAGAATCCCGATGAGGGAAAAGGGAATGGCGGCCATGATCACCAGGGGCGTGGAAAAGGATTGGAACCACCCCACCACCAGGACGAAAATCAAAACCAGAACGACCCCGAAGGCGATCCCCAGGTCCCGAAAGACCTCGTAGGTGATGTGCCATTCCCCGTCCCATTTCATGGCGAAACGCCGGTCCGTGTCCGGAAGGGTGGCCGTGCGCTGTTCGATCCGATACCCCTCGGGAAGCGAAATGGCCTCAATTTTCTTTTTCATCTCCAGGATGGCGTACACCGGGCTTTCCTTGACCCCCGCCACATCCCCGATGACATACACCACCGGCATGAGATTCTTATGATAGATGCTCCGGTCCGGCGGCGTGGAAACCGGCGTCACGAGGGCGGAAAGGGGAACCAGGCTCCCGTCGGCCGCGGCAAGCTTCAACGTCTCGAGGCGGTCCACACCGGCCCGCCTTTGAAGGGGGAGACGCAAGAGGATGGGCACGTCTTCTTTTTCCCGGGGATCGTGGAGGAGGCCCACCTGCCGGCCGCTCAACGCCAGATCCAGGGTGGCCGTTACGGCCGAGACGGGGATGCCGTGGAGGGCCGCCTTTTCCGCATCCACCCGGAGATGATACCGGGGCCGGTCTTCTTCCATGTACCAGTCCACGTCCACCACCCCGGGTGTGGACTCGAAGATGTCCATGATCTTCCGGGCGATTTCCCGCTGGCGTTCATAATCGGGGCCGTAGACTTCGGCCACCAGGGTGGACAACACGGGGGGTCCGGGCGGGACTTCGGCCACTTTGACGCGGGCCTGATGCTTCCGGGCGATCCTTTCAAGGGCGGGCCGCACCCGTTTGGCAATGGCGTGGCTCTGGTCTTTCCGGTGTCCCTTTTCCACCAGGTTCACCTGGATGTCCGCCAAAAAGCTCCCTTGCCGCAGATAATAATGGCGGACCAGGCCGTTGAAATTGAACGGTCCCGACGTGCCCGCGTAAATCTGGTAATCGGTGACCTCGTTGACGGTCTTTAAATACGTCCCCATCTCCAGGGCGGCGGCCGCGGTCTCTTCCAGGGTGGCCTTTTCGGGCATATCGAGGATGACCTGGAATTCGCTTTTGTTATCGAACGGAAGCATCTTCACCCGCACGAATCCGAAGAGAACCAGAGCGCAGCAGAAAAGCAACAGCACCACCACGCCGAATAAAAAACTCCAGCGCCACACGGCCTTTTCGATGAGAGGGCCCATGACCCGCCGGTACAACCGGGTGCTCCAATCCTCTTCGGCATGCCCGTGGGCGCTTTTATTGCCGGGAGGGCCTTCTTTTCGGATCAGGCGCGTGGACGCCCATGGGGTGACGATGAAGGCCACCAAAAGGGAAAAGACCATGGCCGCCGAGGCCCCCACCGGGATGGGACGCATATAGGGGCCCATGAGCCCCCCCACAAAGGCCATGGGTAAAATGGCGGCGATCACCGTCAGGGTGGCCAGGATGGTGGGATTCCCCACTTCGTCCACGGCTTCGATGGCCACCGCGAACCGGGAACGCCCGTCGTTTTCAGGGAGATGATAATGCCGGACGATGTTTTCCACCACCACGATGGCGTCGTCCACCAGAATCCCGATGGAAAAAATCAGGGCGAAAAGGGTGATCCGATTCAGGGTGTATCCGTATAGATAAAAGACGGCCATGGTCAGGGCCAGGGTCACGGGAATGGCGAAGGCCACCACGCCGGATTCCCGGCGCCCCAGGGTGATCCAGATCAAAAGGGTCACCGACACAATGGCGATCATCATGTGAAACAACAGCTCGTCGGATTTTTCCTTGGCCGTCTCCCCGTAGTTGCGCGTGACGGTCATGTGAATGTTTTCCGGGAGGATGCTCCCCCTGACCGCTTCGATCCGCTTGAGGATCTTTTCCGCCACGTCGGTGGCGTTGGTCCCTTTCCGCTTGGCCACGGTGAGGGTGACCGCGGGAAAGACGCCGGCCGCAGGCGGTGCCACCGCCGCTTCCTGTTCGGCCGCCGGACCCGTCCCGAAAAAGACGTACTGGTCGATTTCACCGGGGCCGTCCGCCACGCGGGCCACGTCCTCCAGGTACACCGGCTTCCCGTCGGATACCCCCACCACCAGGCGCTTCACGTCCTCAAGGGTCTTTAAAAAGGTTCCGGTATGGATCAAAACCTGACCTTGAGGGGAAGGATACTCTCCCGTATCCGATTCCTGGTTGGCGGCCTGCACCCTCATGGCCACCGCCTCCGCCGAAAGCCCCCGGGCCGCCAGCTTTCCCGGATCGAGCTGAACCCGGACCTGGCGGGAAGTGCCTCCGATCAGGGAGGTGATGGAAACATTGTTCTCCCGCTTGATGATATTTTCCACCTCCGCGGCCACCCGCCGCAACAGGTACTCATCCGCTTCGGGACTCCAGAAGGTCAGCGAGAGGATGGGAACGTCGTCGATGTACCGGGGCTTGATGAGCGGGGGCGAGGCGGCCCAGGGGATCCGATCGTAGTTGGCCATGAGCTTGGATTGGAGCCGGACGATGGATTCCTCCTCGTCTTGCCCCACGTAAAACCGCACAATGGCCATGGACATGCCGGGGCTGGAAGTGGAATAGATGTACTCCACCCCGGGAATCTCCCACAGGAGTTTTTCCATGGGGTAGGTGATGCGCTCCTCCACCTCCTCGGCGCCGGCGCCGGGCATCTTCACGAAAATATCGATCATGGGAACGATGATCTGGGGTTCTTCTTCCCGGGGAAGGGCCGCCACCGCGGCGATACCCAGGAGGACGGAGGCGATGATAATCAGCGGCGTCAGCTTGGAATCGATGAAAAACGCCGCGATTTTCCCGGAAGGGCCGACCCGCCGGTTCATGAAGACGCCTCCACTTTCATCCCGTCAACAAGGTCCGGAGGCGGATCGACCACGTAGCGCATGCCTTCCTTGAGCCCCGAAAGGATTTCGATGCTTTCCCCGGTTTCCTTCCCGGTCCTGACGAGCCGGAATCGTGCCGTATCCGCTTCATCCACGATAAAAATCCCGGAGAGCTGGCCGTGGAACAATACCGCTTTTTTCGGAACCGCCAGGCGTGTCGCCCTTTCCAAAGGCACGGCGACGCGGGCGAACATCCCCGAACGCAACCCTTGTAATTCCGGAAGGTCCACCTTGATCTGAAAGGAACGACTCCGTTCGTCCGCATCCGGTACAATCCGGGAAACCACCCCTTCGACCGGTTTCGTATCCAGAGCAGGGACGGTCACACGCACGCGGTTTCCCACGGTGACCCCTTTGATCTTTGCTTCCGGAATAACGGCCAGCACCCGAAAGCCGCCTTCTTTTTCAATGGTGAGAAGGGGCATTCCGGGGGACGCCAAATCCCCCGGGTGGACCCGTTTCCGGGTGATCCTCCCGGCATACGGGGCTTCAATGACGGCATCGTTTCGGGAGACGGCGGCAGCCTTCACCGCGGCCCCGGCCTGCTGGACCCGGTTTTGGGCCGCCGCCAGCATGGCTTCGGCCTGGCCAAGGGCGGCCCGGGCCTGGTTGTGCCGGGTTTCCACTTCATCAAACTCCTGCCGGGCCACGGATTCTTCTTTCAGGAGGCGGCGATACCGTTCATAGGTCGTCTCCGCCAATCGGGCCGCCGCCCGGCCTGCATCCCGCGCGGCCCGGGCCGAGGCTTCCGCCCGCCGGGCTTCCTCCAAGGCGGCCTGGGCCTGCTCCAAATGCGCCGTCACTTGCCGGGCATCGATGATCACCAGCAGATCCCCCTGCTGCACCCGGTCGCCCTCCTCCACCCGCACTTCCCGGACAACCCCCATGAGCTTGCTGGATAGGTGGGCGTAAACCCGTGCGGTCACCGTTCCCACGGCGTCATAGTCATCGATCCGACCCGAGGTTTCCACCACGGCCACGGGGGCCCGGAAGGTCCGTGTTGCCTTTGGGGATGTATGTCCGGGCTCTATCTTTTCCTTGCAGCCCCATGCCGCGCCCATCACCCCCAGAATCGCCGTCAGGCAAAGCGCTTTTTTCAGTCTTTGCATCCTTTCCCCCTATTCCTCCCACTTGCGATCGATGATGCCGGCGGCCAGCATCAGGTCCACCCGTGCCACCTGGTAGTCGTGCAAGGCCCTGAAGTGGCTTACCCGCGCCTCCCGCCGCGCCATTTCGGCATCCAGGAGGGAGACAAGGGGGAGCAGCCCGTTGCGATATCGGCTTTCAACGATCCGAAGCCCTTCCTCCGCCTGCTCCAGGGCGCTTCGGGCCACGGCGATCCGCTTGAATGCACTCTGGGTTTCATAATAGGCCTGTCGCGTTTTTAATGTGATCCTCAGCCGGGTTGCCTCTTTCATTTCCCGGGCTTCTTTCAAGGCGGCGGCTGCGGCGAGGACACCGGCACGGGTTCCCCCGCCGCTGTAAAGATTGAGCCGGGCCACGGCACCCACGGTGTAACTGTCGCCGACATCACTAAACGATTCGGTATCCCAGTCATAGGCACCCACCAGATGCACGGATGGCCAATGCCCGGCCTTGGCCTTTGCGATTTGGGTTTCGGCGAGGACCTCCCTGACCCCCAACCGTTCCAGGTCCGGATGGTTGGATTGGGCTTTTTCGATCCATTCTTCCAGGGAATCCTCGGGTTTCTCCTCAAGGACAAGGGATGTGGCCGCTTCAATGGCAGGGTTGTCAGGATCCCCCATGGCGGCGTTGAGGGCGGCCCGGGCCGTCAATCGCCGGCTTTGGGCGGCCAGATGTTCCTGTTCCAGGTGGGATAGTCGGACCTTTGCTCGCAAGAGATCGCTTTTCACCACAAAACCTTCCTCGTACCGGGATTCGATGAAGGCCGCATGCGCCCGGGCCGTTTCCACGGCCTGCGCAATCACCTCCAGATTTTCCTTTGCCAAAAGGAGTCCCATATACGCTTTGGCGGTACCGGCGACCACCTCCTGGCGGATCTGTCTCAGGGCAACCAAAGCGATTTTTTGATGCTGCCGGGCCGCATCGATTCCCGCCCGGGTCCGACCGCCGCTGAAAAGCTCCCATGATAGGGAAATGGACGTATTGAAATTATTGACGGCATCCGGATCGTTCAATCGATCGGGATCGAAATCTTCTTGGGTGATGGATTCCTGGTTGAGCAGGGTGCCGAAGGCCCACATGGGATTATTGGTGCGGTTGAATTTTTCCGTCAGGTTCACCTGGGGGTACCTGGGGGCCCGGGCCGCTTGGACGCCGGCATCCCCGGCTTCGAGGCGATACCGAGCGGCCTTGACCCGGGGATGCCGGGAAAGGGCGTGCCGGACGGCCTGCTCAAGGGTCAAGACCCGTGCGGGGGATTCCCGGGATCCGGCGGATACCCCTTGGGTCGGCGGATGTCCCGCCAAAAAAATTCCCAGCAAACAAACAGCGATCCTCATCCGTTTCATCGTTTTAAACCCTTGTGCGCCTTCAAATCGTAAAGATCCGGCGGATCCACCGCCGCCGATGGAGACCCCATCGAAGAAACCTCGTTTTTTTACCCTGAAAACCGCCGGGAAACCGGTTAAAAAACCCCTGACGGACGCGTTCGCAATAACGCCGGTAAAATAGGGAAATTTCGGTCCGGTGTCAAACGTGACCGGAACGCTCTCCGCAGGCCACGCCTTTTAAGGCGGGGTCGAGGGAAGCGATCTTAAAAAGGGGCAACACCGGATTTTTCTTGCATCACATCCGGGGGTTGCCTATAGCCGTGGACGTGAAGACCCAAAGGGGTATCCATGGAAAAAGCCGCCGGAATGATCGAAATCCATATCGCGATTTTGCTTTTCGGGTTCGCGGGATTGTTCGGAAAACTCGTGACCGCGCCGGCGCCGGTGATTGTCTTCGGCCGCACGTTTTTTGCCTTCGTTGTTTTGTCGGGTGTCATATGGGTTTTGAAAAAAGACTTCAGGCCCCGCTCTTTCAGGGATTTGGCTGCCTTTTTCCTTTTGGGCGTCCTGTTGGCCGGGCACTGGATCGCTTTTTTCCACGCCATTCAAGTTTCCACCGTGGCGGTGGGCCTTTTCGCCTTTTCCGTCTTCCCGCTCTTCGTGACCTTCATGGAGCCCGTGTTTTTCAAAGAAAATCTCCGCCGGATCGATATTCTCACGGCGGTGATGGTGGTGGCAGGGCTCTGGTGTATCCTCCCGAATCTGGATCCGGCGAACCGCATCACCCAAGGCGTCGCCTGGGGGGTGATCGCCGGGATCTCCTTTGCGGTCCTGTCGATCCTCAACCGGAGGTATGCGCCGGCCTACTCCCCACTGGTGATCGCCGGATATCAGAACGGCGTCGCCGCGCTTTGCCTTGTTCCGGTCTGCGCATTCATTCATTTTCCCCTCACACTGAAAGAGGGGATTCTCCTGGCGGTGTTGGGAATTTTCTGTACGGCTTTCGCCCATGCGTTGTTCATCCGGAGCCTTCGGTTCATCAAGACCCAGCTTGCCGGCGTCATCACCGGGCTGGAGCCGGTTTACGGCGCGATTTTCGCCTTTTTGATCCTTGGAGAACGACCCGGTATCCGAACCCTTGTGGGAGGCACACTGATCGTGGGCGCCGTCATGATCGGCACGGTTCTGCGGGCGTCTTCTCCGCCGCATGGAACCTGATTTTTCTGAAGGGAATGGAATTCCGGTTGGAATTTCACATCAAGGACGACGGGCAAAGGAGGGACCGCGTTTACATTATTCTGAAAAGGCGCATCGGGTCACCCCTTTAACCGGGAGTGAGATTCAGTTTCGAACCCCTGGGATTTCGGGCGCTTCTTTTGAGAACCGTTCTTCAATGAACCGGACCACCCGTTCCAGTTCCCGTTCCAGCCGCCCCAAAAGGGGCTCTGTGACGGTCTTTTCGTTTCCAATGACCGCCTTTTCCAGATCAGCGGCCGCGGCATGCACTTTCTTGGCCGAAATGGTTCCGGCGGCACCTTTGATGGAATGACAGAGATCGGCGGCCTGTTGACGCCTTTCTTCAGCGAGCATCTCCCTGAGGACCTTCGCGGCATCACGATACGACCCGGCAAACATCCGCAGCATCCTGTCGATCAGGTCCTGTTTTCCGCTCATTCGGAAAAGGGCCTCCTGCAGATCCACCGGCGCCGGAAGGTTTTCCGAAAACGCCGATACGGCAGGGAGATAGTCAATCGCCGCCTTGCCCAAGGATCTTTGGGTCCACCGGGCGATGGTGCTCAACAGGATATCCGGATCCACAGGCTTTGCCAGATAATCGTTCATCCCCGCGGCCACGCACCGTTCCCGTTCTCCCGCAAAGGTATGGGCCGTCATGGCGATGATGGGAAGATGCGAACAGGTCGGCAATTCCCGTATTTTTCCGGCGGCCTGGATCCCATCCATGATCGGCATCTGGACATCCATCAGCACCAGGTCGTACGGGGTTTGCCGGACGGCGGAAACGGCCGCTTCACCATTTTGGGCCACATCCACCCGGATGCCCGCATCCGTCAGGATCTCCCGTTGCACTTCCCGGTTAATGGGATTGTCTTCCACCAGCAAGAGACGAAGGCTTTTCAGGAAATGAAGCGGGCGGGTCCGATCCGGTGTCCCCACGTTCGGGGGTATATCCGGTATCTGGAAAAGCCTGCACAGTAAACCTCCGAGGCTCCGGTACCGCACCGGCTTTTCCAGGTGGGCGTCCACGGCATAGGCGTCCGCCGCATTCACGGCGCCCTGGATGCCGGAGGGCAGCATCAGGATCGTTGCCATTTCATTCACATATCCCGCCGATTTGATCTTTTTGGCCGCCTCAATCCCCATCGCATCCGCCAGGGTCGCGTTGATGAAGACCATGTGGATGGGATCTTTTCCGGCATCCGGGTCCTTCAGAAGGGCGACGGCGTCCCGCAGGGTGTGGGCCGAACGCATCCGGATATGATAGCCCGATAGAAACCGGTCCATCATCTCCTGAAAGGCATCGTTCCCGTGGAGCACCAGGGCGGTCTTCCCCGTCCACGGCCCGTCCGGGTGCGGAATCCGGGTAAGCGGTGCCGGGCAGGCTTTGAGAGCCACGGTAAAGACAAATTCGGAACCGACGCCTTGGCGGCTTTCGGCCCGGATATCGCCTCCCATCATGTCGACGATGCGTTTGGAAATGGCCAGTCCCAGGCCGGTGCCGCCGTATTTCCGCGTGAAGGAGGCATCGGCCTGCGTAAACGGCGAAAACAAGCGCGGGAGGTCTTCTTCGGCGATTCCGATTCCCGTGTCCCGAACGGAAAAACGCAGGCGGATCGTGTCATCCCGACGCTCCTGGACGGAAATCCGAAGGAGGATCTCTCCGGCTTCCGTGAATTTCACGGCGTTTCCGAGGAGGTTGATCAGGACCTGTTCCAGGCGTAAGGGGTCTCCGATGACCGTCCCGGGGATATCGGGGGAGAAAAATGTCATCAGCTCCAATCCCTTTTCCGACACGGGTCCTGAAAACATGCCCACCACATGATCCGTCAATGCCGCCGGGTCGAATTCCGTTTCTTCCAACTGCAATTTCTCCTCCTCGATTTTGGAAAAATCCAGAATATCGTTGATGATCCCCAAAAGGATCTTTGCCGACCGGTGCATGGCGGTTAAATAGTCCCTTTGCTTCTGGGTCAGATCCGTTTTCAGCATCAAGTGAATCAATCCCACGATGGCATTCATGGGGGTTCGGATTTCATGGCTCATGTTGGCCAAAAATTCACTTTTGGCGCGATTGGCGGCCTCTGCGGCCATTTTGGCCTGTTGCAAGCCCTCCATTTCCTTTTTTTCCGTGATATCCCGGGCATTGATGATGATCCCGGCAACGGCCGGATCCTTGAGCATGTTGTTGGCGATGGCCTCCACGAACCGCCATCCACCGTCCTTTCGCCGGAACCGGCATACCAACGGTGCGGTCATACCCGGGCGCTCCAGGCGGGCATCGAAAGCCCGGCGAACCGAATCGAGGTCCCCGGGATGCACATGGTCGAACACGGATCCGCCGATGATCGCATCGGGGGAATGCTCCAAAACCCGTTGCACCGACGGACTGGCGTAGCGCAATGTCCCTTTCTCATCCAACAGGAGGATGATGTCACTGGCGTTTTCAATGAGCAGACGAAAGTGTTTTTCGCTGTTCTTCAGGGCGTCGAGGGTTCCCGACAGGCGGTGGGCCATCTGGTTGAATACGATCACCAGTTTTCCCAGTTCATCCGAGCGCCGGATGGAAATCCGGGCGCTCAAATCGCCCTTTCCGATGCGCTCCGCGGCTTTTGCCAGTTGCCGGAGGGGATGGCTGATCCGCCGGGAAACGAACATGAGCGTTATGACCAGGCCCATTCCTCCGAAGACGGCAATGAAAAAAACGTAAGGGAGGGTCCGATGGAGGGCGCCGAGCAATTCTTTTTCCGGCGCCGCCACCAGAATGTACCACTCCCACGGCGGAAAACGCCTGTACACGGCGAAATGGCGCCCGCCTTTTCCTGAGAAGGTCAACCGTCCGTTTTCCATGCCTTGCATGGCTTCGAACCATCGGGCATTTTCGATTCGTTTTCGAACCTGTTCGGAATCCGGATGCGCCTCGATCACTCCCTGGCTGCTGACGGCAAAAGCATACCCATTTTCTCCCACGTTTACGGATGCGATCATCTGCCCCGCATCCATCTGCGCCTTGAGGATACTTGCAGCGAATTGCTCCAGCCGGTACGTTTTGAGCATCTCTTCCTGCGCCACCGCGATCTGGAACGCTTCATGGAGGCGGATTTCAAGCCAGTTGACCGCCAGATCTTCGAGCGCGTTCCGGAAAAAATAATAGGTCGTTCCCATGGCCCCGATAAAGGAAACGACCAAAATGGGAAGAATGGAAAGCAGTATCCTGAGGTATACGGGCATCGACACGCCTTGTTTTTCTTCTGCCACGGAAAAGGCCTTGAACCTTTTCGATTTCCGGCCGATTGGGAACCGGTGTGGATGCCGGCGCCCTACTCCAGAATTCGGGTGGCTTCCGTAAATTGGGGGTACAGCGCCATACTCGACTTCAACGGGTGTCCATAATCCACATGGCGGCCCCGCAATTGACATTGAACCAAGGAAAACAGGGGATACGCCACCGCATCGCTGAGAATTTTGATCTGGGCATGAATCCATAGCCGGATCTGTGATTCCGGGGCGATCTCGGCCCGGGCGGCCTCAATGAGTGCATCGGCTCCGGCGTAATGGGAGAAGTTGGCGTCCGGCGTCCGACCCGCCATCACGATGGAATCCGAGTGGAAAAACTGCGTGAGATACGCATCGGCGTTGGGGCGGAACGCGCCGTAAACCACGATGTCCGATTCGTCGGCCCGGATCCGCCGGTGCATTTCAGCATGGGAAACGACTTCAACCCGGCAATGCACACCGATTTCCTCCAACTGCCTGGCGAGAAGACCGTAAACGAAACGGTAGCTTCGTTTCTCCGAGCAAATGGCCTTCAAGGAAAACCCGTCGGGGAAACCGGCTTCGGTCAACATGCGCCTGGCCTTAGGGATATCCACCGCATAGTCCAGACCCAGTGTTTTGATCTCTTGATCGCTGATGCCGCCGGGCATGAGCTGCGGGGGCACCGGGGAATAGACGCCTTCCGTCACGAGTTTGCCCGACGCCCGTATAAAGGCCTCCCTGTCCAGGGCGTATAATATCGCTTTTCGGATGCGATGGTCATTCAGGGGCTTTTTCGTGGTATTCAGATGAACCGTCATGACCTCCCCCACCCCGTGCAGGTCCATCACCACGCCGGTGTCGTTCCGGATCCGCTCCAGCCAGGCGGGGTTTCCGGATCCCACCACGACATCGAGTGCTCCCGCCCGGAGCGCCGCCTCCCGTTTCTCGATTTCGGGTATCAGGGCGACTTCGACGCCCGAAAGACGCGGTTTTCCCCGAAAATAACGGTCATGGGCCGAAAGGATCACCTTTCCGCCGGGAACATACCCCTTGAACGCAAAGGGGCCGGTCCCGGCGGGATGCACCTTGAAACGACCGTATCCGTTGGACTCGATGGCGCGCTTGCTGACGATGAACCCGCCCGAATAGTTGGCCACCTTGGGAAAAAAAAGAATGGAAGACAGCGGTTTTTCCAAGACGATGCGCACGGTGTGGTCGCCGGCCTTTTCAAAGGTCATGCCGGCATATTCGCCCGCATATGCGGAAAACGCGGGATTCGATGCCTTCTTGAAAGAAAATATCACATCATCCGCTGTTAAGGGATAAGGATCCGTGTCCGTTCCCGGGTGAAACAGGACACCTTTTTTCAGATTGAACGTCCAGGTCTGCTTCCCGTTGATCATCTGCATGTCCGGCATGGTGACCGCCAGGTCAGGTTCGATCTCCGGAGCCATGCCGGGGCGGTAGCGAAGGAGTCCGTTGAAGAGCATATCGGCAATCGCACGATCCGAAGAGGCGGATGCCAAGTGCGGGTCAAACGACCCGATTCGGCTCACATGCGCCCCGTAATGCAGTATTTTCCGATTATTGGAGTCTTCCGGCAGCTCCGAAGCGGATGTATTGCAGACAACGGAAAAGATCAAAAGGCAGGCGTAAACGGCGGCATGAAAAAGGCGGATCATCCTCATCGACAACCTCCCGGCGGCGGGTCCGCAGGTTTATGGTGAGCTGCCGCACGGCCAATGGCGCAGACCGCGGTTTTTCGTTGTCCTGGCGTATATTAGATAGATGAGATCGGAATCCGACGCAAGTTTAAAATCGAAAGGAAAATTGACGTTTGATGAACGCGTAAAAAGTCGAAATTGGCATTTACGGGTCTTCGACCGATTCCAGTTGCAGGGCGTATCTTTTTTCAAGGGCTTCCTTTTCAAGGTACAGTTTTTCCAGGGCATCGAACTGGTTATCGATTTCCTGGCGATACCGGTTGACCTCAATGGATCGGGCGGCGATGCGCCTCCCGTCTTTTTCTTTAGAGGCGCGAATGAGATCGGCCTGGGCGGTTTCCAATTCTCGCTCGAGGGCCTCGATGCGGCGTTCCACTCCGGTGATGGTCTGCAGCAAGGGATTGAGGTGCCGCGAGCGCGCTCTGATGATCTTGGACCGTTCTTTTCGCAGGGCTTTTTTGTTCTTCCGTTCTTCGACGGGATCCTGCCCATAGGCGGTATCGGCCTCCGAAGCGGCGGAGGCTTCGGCGCCGTCGTCTTCCCACCCTCCGGCATCCAGAAAGTCCTGATAGCCGCCTTCGAAGATCTCCACGCGATCCCTTTGAAAAACGATGAGCCGATTCGCCAATGCATGCAGATACATTTCATTGTGGGTCACCAGGATCACCGCGCCTTCAAAGGCATCGAGGGCCGTTAACAGGGCATCGGCGGACTCCATGTCGAGGTGGTTGGTGGGCTCATCCAAAAGGAGCAGGTTCACGGGTGTGGCAATGACTTTTCCCAAAAGGACTCGGGCCTTTTCACCGCCGGACAACACCACGATTCTCTTCAAGGCATCATCGCCTTCAAAGAGCATGGTCCCGCAGATGTTGCGGGCCTTTGCGGCATCCCCGTCGGCAAGGCTCGACTGGATCTCCTGGACCACCGTAAACGAATCCCTCAGGCGATGGATGTGGGTCTGCTCGTAGAACCCCACGGCGGTATCCGGATGATATCCGATACTCCCTGTCCCGGGCGCCAGGGATCCGACCAGCACCTTCAGGAGGGTGGTTTTACCCTTTCCGTTGGGGCCCACCACCCCGATCCGATCCGTGGAATGAACGGTCAATCGAAGGTCGGAAAACAAGGGCGTATGACGCGGATATGCAAAGGAGAGGTCGTCGACGCTCAAAAGCTGCTTCCCTCCGAACGGCCGATAGCTGAAACGGATTTCCAGGTCGCGGATTTTCTCCAGTTTTTCCGCCTTTTGTTTTTTCGCCATCGTCTTGATCCGGCTTTGAACCAGGCCGGCAAGGCGGGCCTTGGCGCGAAAGCGGGCGATGAACTGTGCGACCTCCTGTCTTCTCCGTTCGTCCTTTACGCGCGTCTTCTCGTAGATTTCTTCTTCCTGCGCGATCTGGGTGTAGTATTTTTCCGTGTTCCCGGCGATCTTTTTTACCTTTTTCCGATGAATGCCCATGGTATGGGTCACGACGCTGTCCATGAAAGAACGGTCGTGCGTGATGAGAACGAGTTCCCGGGACCACCCCGACAAATACTCCTCGACCCATCGAATGGAGGTGATATCCAGGTAGTTGGTGGGCTCATCCAAAAGGAGGAGGTCGGGCTCCGAAACCAGGGTTTTGGCCAGATTCAAGCGCACCTGGAACCCCCCGGAAAGGGTCTCCGGCCGGCCCTGCATCTGGCTCTGGGAAAAGCCCAGGCCCGCCAAAATCTTTTCCACTTTCCAGTGGTGGTCTTTTTCGACGGCCGGAAGTCCCCGCATCCCCTCTTCCAAGACCGTTTTTTCGGTAAACGCCAGGTGCTGTGCCAAGTAACCGAGATGGTAGTTTCTGGGGATCGAAAGGGCCCCGGAGTCGTACTCTTCTTCTCCGAGGAGGATCTTCAACAAGGTGGTTTTTCCGTGTCCGTTTCTTCCCACCAGCCCCACGCGCTCTTTGGGGTTGATCTTGAAGCTGATGCGGTCGAACAGGATCCGGGACCCGTAGCTTTTGGTCAACTGATCCACGGCGATCATGGCCGTTTCTCCGGATGCCGTTTTCCTGTTTCAGAATATGGGTGCAGATGCTTATTCATTGCGGTTCACCGTCCTTTTTCTCTTCCGGAACCAGGTCGATCACCGTCACCTCCGGGGGAGCAAAAAGCCGCATGGGCGGCCCCCAGGTCCCGGAACCCCGGCTCACGTAAAGATGACCGCCGCCGGGGAGGGGGAGGAGCCCGGCATCAATGGGATACAGGGCCTTGATGATCAGGGAAAAGGGGAAAATCTGTCCCTTGTGGGCATGGCCCGAAAGCTGGAGATCAAAGCGCCCCCGGCTCTTTGGATCCAACACGGGACGATGCTTCAACAGCAATACAAAAGGACCCGCCGGGGATACGGGCAAAAGGGCGTCCTCCGATGGCCCCTTTAATCCGGGATATCGTTGGGCCGTCGGGTCTTCCACGCCCACCACCCGGAGAACCCCCCCCACCTCCCGTGCGTCTCCTCTTAAAAGGGAGAAACCGGCGTGTTGAATAAACGCCGCCGCGCGGTGGATCCCGGCGTAATACTCGTGGTTTCCGGTGACCGCAATCTTTCCGTATGGGGTGTGGACGGCGCGAAACTCGGCGGCCATTCCGGATATGTCATCGATCTGGCCGTCCACCAGATCCCCGGTGGAAACCAGCATGTCGGGTTTTGCCGCGGCGGCCGTTTGCAGAATTTTTCGCAGCCGAAAATGCCGGACCACAAGCCCCAGGTGCACATCGGAAATCTGAACGATGCGAATCTTTCCCGCCGCGGGGGAGAGTTTTGGGGTGTGAAGGGTGACATGTTCCGTGCGGATACGAAGGGCGTCAAAATATCCATAAAGGGCCGCAAGGACCGAAGCCGCGGCGCAGATCAAAAGCGCCCGGCGGCGGAAAGGAACGCCTTTGTTTTGAGAGCCTTTCCGGAGAACAAAAAAGCCCGACAAAAACACAACCCCGTCCCAGGCCACGTGAATGCAGACGAAAATAAACAACAGCCCCATCCAGGTATAACCCGCATATGCCAGGCCTCTGGAGAACGTCTCCGGCGCCCATCCTTCGGACCATCGAACAAGGATAGGACAAAAGACCATAAAAACCATAAAACCGATGAGTCCGAGGCCGGTTTTTCGGCCCGGTTCCAAGGCCTTTTTCATCTTTAAAAACGCATAGGCGTGAAGGAGTCCGTAAACGGACAAAAAGACCGAAAGAAAAATCGCCAGCCGCATCCTCATCCCTCTATAAAAACATGAACACCGACGCGATGCATCCCTGAACCGCAACGGCGGGCGAATCCCCCCAGTTCGCCGAGGGGGTTCGCGGCCGAATCTTTTATATCGTCAACTTGTTAAAGTCGTAAAAAGCTGGGGGGACAAACATTTTAAAAAAAGCCTTGACATACCGGATATTGTATATTAACAGCCAGTCAACCACAAAATAGAGAATAGAAGGTGCACACTTCTTTACTTAAGGGCACGGTCGTAAAGTTCCATCCATTAACCCATTATGGAGGATGCCATGGCAACAGCAAAAAAGACCACGACCGCTAAAAAGACCACGGCTGCAAAAAAACCCGCCGCGGCAAAAAAGACCACAGCCGCAAAGAAAACCACAGCAACAAAAAAACCAACCGCCGCAAAGAAAAAGAAATAGCGTTCAACAGGCCCTTAAGTAAGGAACGGGGAGGCACACCGCCGCCCCGTTTTTTTTACCGCCTTTTTAATGGAAAGGGCCTTTAAACCGCCGTATTTTTCCCTTGCCAATGCCCGTTCATGAATACTAAATTTGATGGAATCGCAAAAAGGCCGATTTTGTTCGCGCCGCAACCCTTTTCGGGAGATCCAAAGGGTTGCGCTAAATCTCAAAAACTCGGCATAAGTGCCTCAAACAGTTAGTTTGAGATTTTTAACGCTCAACCCTTTATCTCTCGTTTTCCGAAAAGGCTTGAATGGCGCTCACAAAAGCCTTTATACGATCTTGTCAAATTTAAAGGTTACAGACAAGGCGTTTTTTCCGGTTTGAAACGGGGCGCGGTCCTCGCGCCCGGATGTTTCTTTCCGGAACCGTCCATCAGGAGGCCGTTTTATGAGACCGATTCTTTTTTTCCTTCTTTTTTCAAGCGCCCTGGGTTCGACCGCAACGGACACGCATGCCTTTGAGACGGACCGGATCCCGACTTCCGACGGGGATTTGACGATCACCTTCATCGGTCATGGCACGCTCATGTTCACGTTTCACAACAACGTGATCCATGTGGACCCTTACGGCAAATTGGCCGACTATTCCAAACTTCCGAAAGCGGACCTGATTCTGATTACCCACGCCCACCGGGACCATCTGGACCCGGAAGCCATCGCTGCGGTTTCCACCGAAAAAACGATTCAGGTATGCTCCCGTGACTGTGCCGACGCGCTGAGCAAAGGGATCCTCATGGAAAACGGGGAAGTGAAAACCGTGTCGGGTCTGACCCTCCAGGCGGTGCCGGCCTATAATCTCGTGCACAAGCGGCCGTCCGGGGAACTTTTTCATCCCAAAGGAAAGGGAAACGGATACATCATCACTTTCGGAGACAAACGCGTCTATGTGGCGGGAGACACCGAAAACACGCAGGAGATGAAGGCCCTGAAGGATATCGACACGGCCTTTTTACCCATGAACCTGCCGTATACCATGACGCCGGAGATGGTGGCCGACGCCGCCTTGGCCTTTCGGCCGAAAATTTTGTACCCGTATCATTTCAGCGACACGGATCCCCACCGCCTCCTGGACCTGATGAAGGACGCCCGGGATATCGACGTCCGCATCCGAAAGATGCAATAGGCGGGGATTTCCCGGAACGAAATTGAGCGCGTTTTATTTCGGTTCGTCGTCATCCAGGTCGGCCTGCACGCACAAGGCGGAGGAACTCCGGTAGGGCAAGACGCCTTCCACGGTCACCACGCGGCGGGGGCCCGGAGGGGCCGCGCCGGGGACCCGGAAGGTGGTCACGTCGAGGGGTTCGATGGGAACCTCCCGGGGCGGTTCGAGCTGGGGAATCCATGAATACGGGACCCGGTACGCCCGGTAGATCATGTTCATCCGCATGAGCTTCCCCCAGAACGGGCTGATATATTCCCAGACGATGTCGTGGCCGGCCGTCACTTCGAAGATACGCCCCCCGGACCCTTCCGTGATCAGGGTGTTTCCGTTGGGAAGCCGCTGGGCCGAACTGATGAAAGGGCTGTAAAACCGGTTACTGTCCATGGGATGCACCAGGCCGGCTTCCTTGGGCGTATATTGCCAGACGATTTCCAGGGAGACAGGATCGAATTCGACCACCCGGGAATAATCCCTCAACACGTTCTTGATCCCCGTCGGCGCGCCGGGGTTGGGGGCCCCGTAGCCGGCCCATCCCCCGTTGTCGAAGACGAGGATATTCCCTTCCCCGGGAAGCCCCCGGGGAATCATGTGGGCATGGTGCTGCCCGATCATCCATCCCAGGGCTTTCAGTTTTTTATCGATCCCGTAATCCGGGCCGATCTTCCAGGCGATCCTTCCGGATGCTTTGTCGATGATAGCGATGATATTCGTCTCCCGGGCGTCCCAGATGATATTGTCGGGATGAAAGCGTTCATCGCCGGCATCGTACCATCGATTGGGCCCCAGGACGGACATGGAATTGATGTGCATCCAGTCCCCCATCCCGCCGCCGGCGGGCCGCATGTTGGGGTTCCGGCACAGGATGTTTTTGGCCTCTTCGGAAAACCCGAAGAATTCGAAATGGTCGCTGCATACCCATTCCCAAACCACATCTCCTTCCCAGGTCACCTCGATGATCACGTCGTCGAGGAGGAGTTTATCGGTGATCTCGGAATTTTTCAGATTCTTGTGCGATAGAATCAAGGTATTACCTTCGGTCACCCTGGGATCCATCCCCGGGACAAAGTATCCCACCGGATTGCCTTCCCGCTGGAAGTCGTGGTGCTGCCGGGCCATCCATCGGGGGGATTCCCCGGGATCCTCGATGTATTCATATTGATCGAATTTCCATACGATATTTCCGTCCCAGTCCGCCTGGACCACATCCACGTAGTCCTGCATGCCGAAGGCCGTGTGCCGCTCCCCGGAGCTTCCCAGGATATGCCCTCCGGGAAGAAGCTTATTGGGCAGGCCGTGGAAGCCCTCCCACAACTGGACTTCGGCGCCGTTCATGTCGATCACCAGGGCGCCGCGCTCCCGGGCCTGGAACACGGTGTAGCCGTTGAAACATCTTTTCGGATCATAAATCGTCGTTCCGGTGGGATATACGGACGGATAGGTCATGTTTCATTTTCCTCCCTTGCGTTTTTCTGCCGTGGTTTCCAGGAACCTTTAAAGAGGCGATCCTTCTTTCTTTTCGATTTCCGTGAACACCTGATACCGCCGGGCCCGGCTCCGGTATGGGAAAAGATCGCTTTGGGAAAACGCCTTCCGGGGTTTTTCCGGGTCTTCCTTTTCGCCATTCCAGCATCCTGCGGCCACCACGCACGGGTGCCTGTCGCTGCCGGTGGTTTCCCGAATCATCCGCGCCGCCTCGCCGATGTCTTCCGGGGTCAGGACACCATATGCAGGACCGTCTCCCGCTTTCCGGAGGGAACCGGAAATCACCAGGCGGAATCGGTATTCTGGAAAACGAACCACAAGGCGTATGGACGCCCGGATCTCCTGGAGAATGCGGTCATTGCCGAAGGCTTCCCGGTAGATGCCCGGCGGTCCCAGGACATCCATGATCAGGCGGTGTGCCAGGTTTTCCTTTAAGATCTTTTCTAGAACCGCCGCCTGCCGCCCGTCGGTGTGAAGGACCATCTTCATACCGCATGCGTTGAGATGGCAAAGTATCGATAACAGGGCGCCTGTTTGAGCGGGGTCGTCCCCGGAAAGGGATAACCCGTCGATCCACTCGTGCCTGCGTGTGGAGGCGCGGACAAAGCCGTCGAGCCCTTTCCCGGCCGTCAGGTACGCCAGTGAAGGACCCAAACCCTGCCGGATTTCCGGGCCGTCCACGAGAATCGGGAATTCGATGCCGTCTTTGCCGCGATGAACGGCGGTGCGGTGCTGCGCGTAAAAAGCCGTAAAATCCGCCTTCCCCCCGGATTTGATATCCTTTTCGTCAAAGGAGATTCCCCGCTCGTTAAGGAATCGCTTCAACACGTTGCACCGCAGGCAGTCGGTGGCTGTAAATACCGTCAAGGCCATGGTGTTTCCGCTTTCGCCTTTCGCCGCCGGTCCACAACCAAGGGAATCACGATGATGAGGCCGGCGGCCAGGATCAGGCCCAGGGAAATGGGGCGGCTCAAAAAAATCATCGGGCTGCCATCCCCCAGGCTAAGGCTTTGCCGGAGACGGTTTTCCAAAATCTCCCCCAGGACCACCCCCATGACGAGATTCACCACCGGCCACCGCATCCGCAGGAGGATATACCCCAGTACCCCCATGACGACGGCCACCCCGGCGTCGAAGAGGCGGGTATTGACGGCATAAATGCCGGTCAACGAAATCACCATGATACTCACGGAGAGAAGCGCCGTGGGGACCCGGACGATCATGGCAAAGGGCCGGAGCCACAGGGCCAGCATGACAAAGGCCACGACATTGATCAGGATCATGGAAAAATAAAGGGTATGGATCAGCACCGGCTCTTTGATCAACAGCAACGGTCCCGGATAGATCCCGTTGATGGTAAAGACCCCCAACAGCACGGCACTCAATGCTTCCCCCGGAATCCCCAGGGTCAACAGGGGGATCATGGCCCCGGCCGGAACCGCGTTGTTTCCGGCTTCCGCGGCCATGCATCCTTCCGGGACCCCCTTCCCGAAGGCTTCCGGATGCCGGGATGTCCGCTTGGCGGTCTCATACGATAAAAAGGAGGCCAGTATGGAACCCGTTCCCGGCAACAACCCCACAAAGGTGCCGATGACGCCCGAGACCCCCAGGGTCTTCCAGTGACGCATGGCCGACCGGAGCTTTGAAAAATCAAGGGTGGACCGGGTGAGATTCATGGTGGCCGCCTGCAGGATTTTTCGCTCCACCAGCAGCAATGTCTGCCCGATGCCGAACAGCCCCAGGCAGATGGCCACCAAATCCAGGCCGTTTTGCATGGCCCATACGCCGAAGGTGAACCGTGCGGAAAGGGTGGTCCCGTCGATGCCCACCGTGGAAAACCACAAACCCAGGCCGAGCAGAAGCAAGCCTCGCGCCAGCTGTTTCCGGTAGGCCATGACCACGAGCACCACGCCCAACAGCCCGGCGGAAAAATATTCGGGCGGGCCGAAGGAAGCGGCCACATTGGCCAGGGCGGGGGCCAGGAAGATGAGGATGACCACGCTGATGATCCCGCCCCCGAAGGATCCCAACAGCGCGGCGGAAAGGGCCGTCTGCGCCTCCCCTTTTTGGGTGAGCGGAAACCCGTCGAAACTGGTGATCAAAGAGGAAGGCACCCCGGGGGTACGCATGAGGATGGCCGGAACGGCGCCGCCGAAATACCCCCCGCAAAACACCCCCAGAAGAAGGGAAAGGGCCACGTCCGGAGAAAAAGCGAAGGTAAACGGGAGGAGCACCACCATCCCCACCATGGGCCCCACACCGGGGAGGATGCCCACGACGATGCCCACGAAGGTCCCGGCCACAAGGGCGCCCAGGTTGGAAAGGGTGAGCGCCGCCTGGATCCCCTGGATGACGTGTTCCCCCATTCCTATCCCTCGAACCACTCCATGAGCCACGGTGTGGGAAACCAGACCTGGAGGAAGTGTTTGAAGACCAGCGTCATGATTCCGGTCAAAAGGATCGGAATCAATAAAAGATGCACGGGCCGCCGATAATTGAGAGAATAAAATCCGCCCATGAGAAACAACAGGGAGGACGCCTCCAGCCCCACCAGCCGTAATCCGAAAAGGTGCGCCACCAGAAACACCAGGATGAAAAAGGTCTTCACGGGTCTGCCTTCGCCGTCCAGGCGCCACGCGGCGCCGGCGGGGGGACGCAGGAGACGCCCAGCCGCCGGGAGCGCCGCCAGCACCATGAGCGAAAGGGCCATGATGGGAAAGATCAACGGCCCCTTGTAAAAGGGATCCGGGCCCGAGGTGTCGACGTTTAAGGGGGAAGTGATCAGCACCCCTGCCGCAAACGCCCCCAAAAAGACCGAAAGGGCGTCATGGAGGCGGCTGCCGGCGTTGAACAGCGCTTTCATGGCGTCGATCCCTGTAAATGGCGGGAACCGCACATATGGATTCCCGCCATCACGATTGCCTACTGGATGATGCCGAGCTCTTTCATGATCTGCCCGAAATTGGCCAGCTCCGAATCCATTTGCTTCCGAGCCTCCCGGGGTCCGGTGGGATGGGCGATGACACCGACTTTTTGGATGACATCCTGGATTTCCGGGAGGGCCATGACCTTGAAAAAGGTGTCGCTGAGCCGGCCGGCGATGTCATCCGGCGTTTTTGCCGGCACAAAAATCCCGAACCAGATGGAATAGGGATCTCCGAATCCCTGTTCCTTCACCGTGGGCACATCCGGGTACTGGGGGAGGCGGTTGGGGAGCATACAGGCCAGAAGCTTCATCTGACCCGTTTCCACGTAATCCTTGAGCCCGGGTGTGGAAAAGGTGATCACATCCGCGTCTCCTTTGACCACCAAAAGGGGATTGAGATCCTTGTACGCCGTCTCCTTCCATTTGAAACCGCCGATCTGGGCCACCTTCATGGCGATGAGGGTGGGAACGGCCCCCAATCCCCAATGGGCCAGCCGGAGTTCATGGGTCTTGCCGTACGCGGCCAGTTCCTTCAAGTTGCTGTAAGGCGCATCCCCCCGGCAGGCCAGGGTGAAGGGGGAGGACCAGATCAGCCCCAGGGGTTTGAGGTCCTGGTTTTTGTAAGGGGTCTTGCCGCGGAGCACCTGGGTGATCATGGGGCCAATCGAGATAAGTCCCACGGTATGACCGTCCGGCCGGCTTTGGGCCAACTCGTTCGTGGCCAGCACGGCGCCGCCCCCGGGTTTATTGACCACCTTGGCCGGAACGCCCAATTCCTTGGACAGATGGGGGATCATGGCCGTGGTGACCATGGTGGAGGGGTCATTCCCCGCCGGCCAGGGAATGATGATCTGAATCGGTTTGGACGGCCATTGGGCGGCCATCCCCGCAGCCGCGGGCAGAAATAGAAAGACCAGCAGCGAAAACAGAATTCTTCTTTTTCTCATGAGCCACCTCCATGCAAAAGGTTAGGGGACGCATCACGCACCGGGGAGCGGGAGAGGACCGCGCCGGTGCAATTTCTCTGCGGGTTGCCTTTTTAGATAAAATGTTATATGTTAGACCGATTTTATTTGTCAATCCCTTTTTCTCCACGAAAGGAAACGTCATGCCCTCGTTTTTGCCCGTCAAACAAATCCGGGTATCGGATGTGGTTTTCAAGCAATTGAAAAGCGCCATTCTTTCCGGACAATTTCCGCCCGGCCAAAAACTCCCTTCCGAACGGGAGCTCACCGAAACCTTTCAGATCAGCCGGGTGGTGGTACGGGAGGCCATCCGCAGCCTGGAAACCGCCGGGTTCGTCACCATCCGCCAGGGGCCCCACGGGGGTGCCTATATCAAGGAACTGGGATTCGACCGAGTCTTTGAGTCCTTTTTGGACCTCTTCCTGGTGGGACGGATGTCCGTGGCCGAACTCATCCAGGTGCGGCAGCTCATCCAGCCGGAGGTTTCCCGGCTGGCCGCCCTCCACGTCAACGCGGAGTCGGCGCGTCTTTTGGAAGAGGCCCTGGCTTTCGAGGCGGCGCCCAAGCCCAGCCACGCCGCGCGGGTGAAAGGCCGGATGGCCACCGACCTCGTACTGGCCGAAATGTGTGGAAACCGCCTCTACCAGGCCATCCTGGAGCCCCTCATCCGTCTCACCCAGGAGATCATTTTGACCGTCAAGCCGGAAAAGACCGTGTTCCATGATCATTCGGAGCACCAGGCCATCGTGGACGCCGTTCTTGCCCGAAACGGCCCCGAAGCCGCCGCGGCCACGAGCAAACACCTCAATACGGTCCGATCGGGGCTTTTGAAGCTGGAAAAGGATTTTCGAAAGCGGATCAGCACCGTCTCCGCCTCGTAGAGGATCCAAAACGCACATTGACAAGCCGCCCGCCGGACGATAGGCTGCCGGGGGCAGCGGATCAATTGCGCTCTCCCTCATATCCCCTACCGGAAAGGAAAACCCGATGACTTACCGCTTACTGATGACGCTGGTGCTCCTCGTGGGCACAGGACATGCGGCATGGGCCCAAGACGCATTGCCCCTGAAAACGGAAAAGGAGACGCTGAGCTACGCCCTGGGCGTCAACACCGCCAAAAACATGAAACGTTTTTTCGAAATGCACGGCCTGGAGTTGGACACAACGCTTCTTGAAAAAGGGTTCAGGGACGGATTGACAAAAGACAACGCGGCGTTGAGCGAAGCGGAAATCAAGTCGGTCCTGGCCGCACTCCAGAAAAAATTAACGGAAAAACAAGAGGCGGAAAGGGCCGAACAGGAGAAAGAGAGGGTGGCCGAAGGAGAAAAAAATAAAACGGAAGGGGACGCATTTCTGGGAGAAAACCGTGAAAAAGAAGGGGTGAAAACCCTTCCCAGCGGGCTTCAGTATAAAGTGCTCCAGGAAGGGACCGGAGACTCCCCCAAGGGTTCCGATACGGTCACCGTGCACTACAAGGGAACCCTCCTCGACGGAACCGAGTTCGACAGCTCCTATAAACGGGGACAACCCGCCACTTTTCCCGTGGACGGGGTCATCAAAGGATGGACGGAAGCGCTGCAGCTCATGAAGGAAGGGGCCAAATGGCGGATATTCCTTCCCCCTGAACTGGCTTACGGCGAAACCGGGACGCCGGGAGGCCCCATCGGCCCCAACGCCACACTGATCTTCGAAGTGGAGTTGATTTCCGTGGGAAAATAGGCATGTTCCTTACCGGGGAGCCCCGCCTGACGGGCGAAACGCCACAACATCCGGTTTATGAAGTGCTTCTTTGGTATTGAAGGATCGCTTCCACCAGTCCCGGAATGGTGAAGGTCTCGGCCGTGACGTGTACCGTAAACCCCAGGCCCCGGGCCGTGCCGGTGGTGATGGGGCCGATACTGGCCACCACAACGCCTTCCATGAGCGCGTCGAACCGGTCCCCGGGCAAAAGGGCGCGGAAATGCTTCACCGTGGAAGAACTCGTGAAGGTGATCATGTCCACGCCTTTTTCTTCCAATAAGGTTAAAATCGTTCCCGCCGCTTCCCCTGTCGTTTCGGTGCGATAAACGGGGATGTCCTCCACATGGGCGCCCATCTGCCGGAGGGCGTCGGGAAGTACGGACCGGGCTTCCTTCGCCCGCGGGAGAAGAACCCGCTTGCCGTCCAGGATTTCCTTCGAAAAGGCCGCCGCCACGGATTCCGCCCGAAAGGTTTCCGGAACGATATCGCTTTTGAGCCCGTATTCGAAAAGCTTCTTTTGCGTGGCGGGCCCGATCACCGCGGTCTGCACATGGCCCAGGGCCCGAACATCTTTTCCTTTATGAAAGAGGCGGTCGAAAAAGGCACGCACCCCGTTGACGCTGGTAAAGACCAGCCAGTCGTATCGCGAAAGCCCGTCGATGGCGGCATCCAGAGGCGCGTCATCTTCCAGGGGCGCAATCTGGATGGTAGGGTATTCCAGGCACCGGGCCCCCAGATCGGAGAGAGCCTGCACCAGGTCGCTGGCCTGCTCCCGGGCCCGAGTGACCACGATGCGCTTTCCGAAAAGGGGTTTCTTTTCGAACCAGGCAAGCTTTTCCCGCAAGCCCACCACCGCCCCCACCACCATCACCACCGGCGGCTTCAATGCTGCTTCCGCCGCCGCCGCATGGATTGTGCGCAGGGTCCCTGTCAGCGTCACCTGCTCCGGTGTCGTCCCCCACCGCACCAGGGCCACCGGGGTGTTTTCCGGGAGTCCCGCCGCGGTCAGCCGGGAGACCAGATGCGGCAGATTCTTCATCCCCATCAAAAAGACAAGGGTCCCCATCCCTTTGGCCAGCGCCTCCCACTCGATCCCGGAAAACCCCTTTGTGGGGTCTTCGTGCCCGGTCACGAATCCAACGGTGGACGTGAAGGCCCGGTGCGTCAGGGGAATCCCCGCATAGGCGGGGGCCGCAATGGCCGACGTCACCCCCGGGACCACTTCATAGGGAATGCCAGCATCCACCAGGATCTCCGCCTCCTCTCCGCCCCGGCCGAAGATGTACGGATCCCCCCCTTTCAGGCGGGTCACCGTGCGGCCATGGGAGGCCTTTTCCACGATCAGTGTGTTTATCCGTTCCTGGGAAAGGGTGTGATCCCCGCCTTTTTTCCCCACGTACAGGATTTCCGCCCCCTTGGCGGCATGGGCCAAAAGGCGGGGGGAGGCGAGAAAATCGTAAATGATGACATCCGCGTTTTGGATGCACGACAGCCCCTTTAGGGTGATCAGTTCGGGATCCCCGGGGCCGGCTCCCACCAGATAGACTTTACCGTTCATTTTCCGTTTTCATCAGCGACAAAAGGGTTTCAACAATCTCCCGGCCGCCGGCATTCAAGAGCTGTTCCGCCAGCCGGTCCCCCACGTCTTCCGCACGGGCGGCGGGACCGGAATGGTTGCCTTCAAGGACCGTTTCGCCGTCCAGGTCCGCAAGGAGACCCCGGAGGAAAACCGTATCCCCCGAAACCTTTCCCGCCGCGGCAATGGGCACCTGACAACTGCCTTCCATGCGGCGTAAAAAGGCCCGCTCCGCATCCACGGCGACCCTTGTGGGCGGATGATTCAAGGCGGCCACGCGGGCGGCCACGGCGGAATCGTCTTCCCGCATTTCGACGCAAAGGGCGCCTTGCCCCACGGCGGGAAGCATCACGGATTCGTCCAGGTATTCGGTGACATGGCGTTCCAGGTCCATCCGGCGGACACCGGCGGCGGCGACAACGATGGCGTCCAGCGCTTCGGTCTCAAGCTTTCGGATTCGGGTGTCGAGATTCCCCCGCAAGGAAAGGATCCGAAGATCCGGACGCTGATGTTTCAACTGGACGGACCGGCGGAGACTGCTGGTGCCGATGCGCGCTCCCGGAGCCAGCGCCGCCAGGGGTTTCCCGAGCCTGGAGATGAGGACGTCCCGGGGGTCTTCCCGTTCGGGGACCGCGCCGATATCCAGACCCTCCGGGAGCATGGCGGGCATATCCTTCATGCTGTGCACGGCCACGTCGATGCGTCCCTGGAGGAGGGCGTCTTCGATTTCTTTGACAAAAAGCCCCTTTCCCCCGACCCGGGCCAGGGGGACATCCAGGATTTTGTCTCCGGTGGTTTTGATGGGGATGATCTCAACGGTCAATCCGGGATGGCCGGCCTTCAGGGCGGATGCCACCCACCGGGCCTGCCAAAGGGCCAGCCGGCTTCCCCGGGTCCCGATTTTAAGGGTATCCGGCACCGTTTATCCGCATCCGGCGCAGCTGGCGGCCGCACACCCGGTGCACGAGGATCCGGCAGACTTGGAGACGGTCTCTCCCCCCTTGCCTTTACTGATGAATCCGCAGGCGGACATGAGGCGGGAGACCTTCTTGCTCCGGCAGGAAGGACACGCATCGGGTTCGTCTTTTCCGATGACCAGGTATTCAAAACGCTGATCGCATTTGGTGCATCGATACTCGTAAATGGGCATGGGCTTTTATCTCCCTGGGTTACCGTTGATGGCTTCGTAAAAAGGCATCCGGCGGCTTTTGAACGGGACGCCGCCACGGTCTTTTATCTGTATTTTCAAGATAATCACGGGAATCGCCGCTGCAACAAAAAAACCGGCCGTTTTGCGATTCCATCCCATTGTTTTTTTCCTCATTTTTTGCCACTATAACGATTCGCTCGCGAACCCCGCCGCCCCGCGAGGCGGGATTTCCGCTTCGCTCTACCCCGCGAAGCACTGCCGTCAGGCAGAACCTGCGGGGAATGCGCCCGCTGTTGCGGTTCAATCCCCGGCGGTGTCCTGCCGGGAGGAAGGGCCCCGCCCGTCCCGGCGGTTTTCAAGGGCTTCGATGACCCCGGCGGCCAAGAGCGGCACCATGATCTCATGATGCCCCACCAGGGCATACCCCTTCCCGCCGTCCGCGGTGGGGCGTGCCACCACATTGGTCATGGGCCGATACTGGCGGACAAAGTCCATATTGACGGTGGTGAACTGTTTCAGCGGCGCCCCCAGGTTGCGGACCAGGGTCACGGCCTTGAGGAAGACCTCCGGAAGGATCACCGCGGATCCCGCGTTGATGTAAACCCCCCCTTCCAAAGCAGCTACGACGGAGACAAATGTCTCGAAATCGGAATACGTGGCCCTCCCGGTCCGTTCCGGATCAAAGGCCGGGTGCATGTGGAGGATGTCGGTGCCGAAGGCCACGTGTACCGTGACCGGGATGTTGAGCCGGGCGCCGGCGGCAAGGAGGGAAAGGCTCCGGTGCGGCAGGCCTGCCGCCAGGATGGCATCCCCCACGCAGCGCCCCAGACCGTTCCCGAATTTTTCGGCAAGGGCCTTGTTTAAAAAATCCGCGGTGTCTTCCACCATTCCGAACGTCCCGTTGGAAAGGGATCCGTCCACATCCTCCGAGGTGCTCCCGCCAAGCGCCACCTCCAAATCGTGGATGATCCCGGCGCCGTTCATGGCCACCGCCGAAATCACGCCCCGCTCCATCAGGTCGATGATGACGGGATTGAGTCCCACCTTGATCACATGGGCCCCCATGCCGAAGAGCACGGTCTTTTTTTCTATTGCCGCCCCTGCCACGGCGCTCACGATCTCCCGGAGATCCCTTCCCGCCAGGATATGGGGGAGACTCTCCAGGAACGCGGAAAAAGGGCTTTCATGGGCATGGACCCGTGCAAACTGGGCGGTGCTGACCTTGCGGGTCCCCTTGGAAAGGGGATACGTTCGGATTTTCTTGAAATCCATCCGTTTAAAGGTGCGGGCCATTGGGTTTTCCATCCATGAGGCCGTTGTCTGCCTTGAATCGTTCGGGAAACAGGATTCGATCCACCAGGTCGCACAGGGCATGGGCCATGAAAATATGTGTTTCCTGGATCCGGGCCGTGATATCCGAAGGGACGCAAAGGCACAGGTCCGCGCATGCCTTCAGCTTTCCGCCGCGCCCCGCCATTCCCAGGGTGATCAGGCCCGTTTCCCGGGCCGCCTCCATGGCCTTCAGGACATTGGCCGAATTCCCGGATGTGGAAATGCCCCATGCCAGATCGTCTTTTTTTCCGAGGGCTTGGATCTGTTTGGCGAAAACATCTTCGAAAGCATAATCGTTTCCGACGGAAGTCAAAATCGAGGTGTCGGTGGTCAGTGCCATGGCGGCCAGGGGGGGGCGTTCCACTTGGAAACGGTTCACGAATTCCGCGGCGATGTGCTGGGCGTCGGCGGCGCTTCCCCCGTTCCCGAAGATCAACAGCTTGTGTCCGCCGGCAAGGCAAGCCGCCAGGAGGTCGGCGCACCGGATAAGCGCCGGCAGGTTTTCACGGACGGCCCGGGTCTTGACGGTGACGCCGTCCTCAAGGGTTTGGAGTATATGCCGTTCAAAATCGAATGTCATTGAAAATCCCCTTCCCGGCCCTTCCGAATCTCGTCGATAAGGGGTTGGGCCGCGTATCCGAGCCGCTGGGCTTCCCCGAGGGTTTTTTCGGCTTCCGGAATCCGGTCGTGCCGGTGGTAGAGCACGCCCAGGCGGTATCGATACAAGCCTTCTTCGGGAGCGATTTTCACGCTTTGTTCGCAAAAGGCCAGAGCCACCTCCGGGTTTTCCCCGATTTCGTTGAAAAGGGATCCCAGGGCGGAAAGGGATGCCGCATCGTTGGGGTTGATTTTGACGGCCCTTTTGAACGCACGGATGGCGTCTTGCGCTTTTCCCAACAGCATGCCGCATTCCCCCAGATACCGGTGCGCGGGACCGGATCCCGGGCGCACGGAAACGGCCTTTTGAAAGCAGGCTTCGGCCTCGCCGGGTTCTTTTTTTTCCAGGTAAAGACGTCCCATTTGAAACAGGGATTCAAAGTGGTCCTGTTGAATATCCAAGACTTCCCGGTACCGTTCAAGGGCCCGATCGGGCGCCCCCCGGGCCTGATCCACCAGGGCCAGATTGTACACGGCCATCACCTCGTGGGGTGCAAGCCACAAGGCGGTTTCAAAGCATTCCACGGCCCGGGCCCAGTCTTCCTGTATCGCGTAGCACACACCCAAGCTGTTGAGTACGTTGACATCCGTGGGATCCAATCTCAGGGCCGATCGGTATTCCCCAACGGCGCCGGGGATGTCCCCTTCCTGGTACCGGTTGTCCCCGGAAATGTTGAGGCTGACGGCATCGAACACCACCCGGCTCCCGGGACCGAAGAAGGCGGCGTGGTCGATGGCCTTCCGGGCGTTTTCAAAGGCCTGGGCCTTGGAAAAGTGGATCGTGGGGTGCCGCGCACACCCGATGGACACCGTGACGGCGCCTTCCGATTGCAACCGGTCCTGGATGGCCATCCCCATTTCCATACAGTCCTGATCTGTTTTATCCGGGAAAAATCCGCACAGGATGTCGGGTTCATAAGGCCCCCATCCGGATCCCGGATCCCGGCATAAGGCCTTCAACGCGTCCACCAGGTCTTTTACCCGCCCATCTCCGTCGACGCCGTCTTTAAGGGCGTCTTCTGTTCCCGGGTCCGGGCGGATCATGAGGACACCGAATTTCCGGACCTTTTTGAGGCAATTCAAGGCGTATTCCAGGAAAGGCGCGCCAAGGGTTTTTTCGGGAAAGGCGGCCTTCAGGAAGGGGGCACCGATGGCATCCCTCGTCTCTTTCCAGACGGTTTTGGCCGAAAGATCGCTTCCGGAAAAAAGAAAGGCTCCGGACGCGGTTTTTTCTTTGAAAGGAATGCGGCGATCGGAATCCATCATCCGCCCCTTTCCAATAAACACCGGAACGCGTTTTTGATGACGGGGATTTCCTCCTCCTGGATCGTCCGAGGATCGAGGATAAAGAGATCGTCCTCGATCCGGCCGATGACGGGAATTTCGGCCTTTTCCCGCATGAACCGCTCCACATGGTTGATGGACATCCCTTCGATCCGGATGCCGAGGCACCTGGAAGGTATTTTCAGCAAGGGCAGCGCCCCGCCCCCCACCCGTGAGGAAAGATCCGTCAGTATCGCCTGAAGCCTTGTGGAACCGATGCTCTTGAGGGCCCGTCGGAGCCGGGCGGCTCGTTTTTCGATTTCCTTAACCGGAGCCAGGATCATCCTCAGGGTGGGAATCGATTCCACGGCGCACGCTTCATCCCGGTAAAGGCGAAGCGTACTTTCCAGGGCGGCAAGGGTGAGCTTGTCGATCCTCAGGGCCCGGGTCAGGGGATTTTTCTTGATTCGATCCAAAAACGCCTTTTTCCCGACAATGATTCCTGCCTGGGGACCCCCGAGGAGCTTGTCTCCACTGAAGGTGACCACATCGGCCCCGGAAGCCACCGACTCCTGGACCGTGGGCTCGTACTCCAGGCCGTACTTCGAAAAATCGATGAAGGTCCCGCTCCCCAGGTCTTCCATGACGGGGATGCCGTAGGTGCGGCCGAGATCCACGAGATTTTTCAAGGACACACTCGCCGTGAATCCCACCACGCTGTAGTTGCTCCGGTGCACCTTGAGGAGCAGCCCCGTCTCATCCTCGATGGCCCCTTCGTAGTCGTGGGGGTGGGTGCGGTTCGTGGTTCCCACTTCCTTTAAAAAGGCGCCGCTTTTGGCCATGACATCCGGAATTCGAAAGGCGCCGCCGATTTCCACCAGCTCCCCCCGGGAAACGATGACTTTTTTCCCCCTGGCCAGCGTCTCCAGACAGACCAGGACCGCCCCGGCATTGTTGTTCACCACCATGGCCGCCTCGCCCCCGCTGATCTCGCACAGAATTTCCTCCACGGCGGCATACCGGGAGCCCCGGACCCCTGCGGCCAGATCGAACTCCAGGTTGGAATACCGGGAGCCGACGGCGGCGAGGTTTTGCACGGCGGATTCTGACAGGAGGGAACGCCCCAGATTGGTATGCACCACAACACCGGTTCCGTTCACCACCCGCCTGAGCCGGGGGGAAAGGCGGCGTTGAATTTCCGCATGGACGCGGTCCATCACCGCCTCCATGCTCAGGTCCTCCGGCCCGACAGTCCTGTTTTCCGATAATATCTTTTCCCGAAGACCGGATATGACCTCCCGCACGCTTTGGGTCAGAAGGGCCTGGGGAACAGGGCCGGAAACCGCATGGGCCCCCAGCGCATCCAGCACCCGGTCCACTCCCGGGAGCATTTTCAACAGATTCCGGCGGTCCGTTCCGGGACTCATGGTGGTGTCCTCGATTTCCCTTGATTCTCCTTTAAATGCATTTGTTTCACCGGAAACGCGCCTTCCCGGATCAATCCTTTCCCCGGCCGCCGCAACGATGGGTACCGATCCGTTGATTCGCCCGGAAACGTTTCCGTGAAAAGCGATCCATGCACGGGCGGTTTCGATCCAAAAAGCCCATATCATCATCCACGCGGATCCTTCAACAGGTTTTTCCGAAAGCCTTTGGGCATGAAAAAGCTTTCCGCGGACGCGTTTTTGTCTTATGAGAGAAAAACCGATTAACGATCATCCCGGTTTACAACCGGATTTGAAGCGTCGTCGTTTATGCCGGGAACAGACATGTCCTTGTCCGAGACCGTTTTCATCGTGAATCCCCACGCAGACGGGGGATCCTTATCCGCCCGGTGGCCCCGCATCCACAGAAGCGCCCGAAGGATTCTCGGAAACCATCCGGTGGCCGTCACCCGTCACCCGGGAGACGCCGCTGTCCTGGCCGCGGCTGCCGCCGCCCGAGGGGCCCGGCGCCTGGTGGTGGTGGGCGGGGACGGCACGCTGAATGAAGTGATCAACGCCCTCATGACCCTGGACCGACCCCTCCGGGAGGAGGTTTTTCTCGGACTCGTTCCCAACGGCACGGGATGCGATTTCGCCCGGTCCGTATCCATTCCCCGGGACACGGACCATGCCCTGATCCTGATCCGGGATATGCCCGCAAGACCCCTTGATGTGGGGTGCATCCTTTTTCAGAATGCCCGGGGCAGGCGTTCCCGTCGCTTTTTTTTGAATGTGGCCAGCTTCGGTCTGGGCGGCGAAGTGGCCCGCCGGGTGCGGAAATCCCCCCGGATCCTGGGCCCCACATTCGCTTTTTTTTGGGCCACCCTCATCGCTGTTTTGCGCTACGGGAAAAAGCGGATCCACCTGAAAATGGACGGGGATCCCGTCCGGACGTGGCGCTCGTGGAACGTGGCCGTTGCCAACGGCAGATACCACGGCGGCGGAATGCTCGTGGCGCCCGACGCCCGGCCCGACGATGGAATATTTCATGTCACCGTCATCGGCGACCTGCCGTTGTCCCGGGTTTTTTTGAACTTACGGCACCTGTACAACGGGAGGATTCAAGAAGTAAAAGATGTATCCGTCTTTACCTGCACCCGTGTGGACGCCGCCTCGGATTTTCCCGTCCTCCTGGACGTTGATGGCGAGGGCCCCGGCATCCTCCCGTCCACCCTCTCCCTCATTCCCAATGCCCTGCACGTGATTTTACCCGCCGCTCCTTATGCGGCATCGATAAAGCGAAAGGTTTTCCAATGAAACCCCGGCGCCCCGAAGATCGGATCATCTTTCCCCTGGATGTGCCCACCGAAAAAGAAGCCGTCGCCCATGCCCGGACATTGTCGAATTCGGTGGGCCTTTTTAAGATCGGCCTGGAACTTTTTATCCGTTGCGGCCCGGATGTGATCCGATCCGTTTCCGCCGTGGGCCCGGCCCGCATTTTTCTGGATCTCAAGCTGCACGACATTCCGAACACGGTCTCCCGGGCCGTAAAGGCCCTTTTGGATCTTCACGTGACCTTTGCCACCCTCCATTGCGGGGATTCCATGACCATGCTGCACTCGGCGGTGGCCGCGGGTCAGGGAAAGGTGCACCTGCTGGGCGTGACGCTTTTGACCAGCATTTCCGAGAAGGATCTGCAAGACGCCGGCTATGCCTCTCCGTATGACCAGGACGCCGGACATCTGGTATTAAAGCGCGCCGCCATGGCCAAGGCCGCCGGGTGCGCGGGGGTGGTCTGTTCCGGCCGGGAAGCCAAAAAAATCAAAAAAACCTTTGGAGAACATTTCCTGGCGGTGACGCCGGGCATCCGGCCCGATTGGGAAGGAAACCCCCGGGACGACCAGGTCCGTACCGTCACCCCCGGGCAGGCAATCCGGGAGGGCGCAGATTACCTGGTGGTGGGGCGTCCCATCCGGGATGCAAGGGACCCGAAAGCCGCGGCCCGGCGCATCGCCCGGGAGATCTCCGAGGCCCTGGAAGGCGGTGGATCACCTGACGGGGATTGTTGATCCGGCGCTCACCACAGCTACAGGGGATGGACACAGCGGTACACGAAGAGAAAAAAGGCAACCCCTCCGATTCCCAAAACAACGATCAACTGATCCGGGTGGAACCGTTTCACCGGGTTTTATCCCGTTTCAGTTCACTGATAAATCCCCGGATACTGTTTTTCATGAAAAAATATTCCCGCTTCCGGGCGGCGGGGGAAAGTTTAGAAATCCCAACGAGCCCGGGATCGGTTTCCAGGAGGATGTCCAGGCAGGCCGTCACCGCATCTTTTTCCGGGTGCTTTTCAAGGATTTCCCGGACGCATCGCGCCCAGAAACCCAATTGGCGTTTATGGGTCTTCATCAAGGAAACGGCGTTCGAATGGAAACCGAAATGGCCGCAACACAGCACGTCGGGCCCAAGGGCGATGAGCCGGTCGAGGCTTTCCATGAACGTATCCAGGAACAACCGTGGAGGCGTGGCCGGCCGCATGTAGCACCCGTTTCCGCCGAGAGGGAGTATCACACCGGCGGCCTCGCCGATGAAAAGGGTTTTTCCCGCCAGGTAGCTCACGTGATGAATCGCATGCCCCGGGGTGGGAATCGCCTGGACCGGGAGGACGCCGGTGAGGTCCTCCGCGGGCACCAGGTTTTTTTCGGCAACCGCCGCCATGGGGCCGTAGGCCTCGGCGAGGCTTCCCAGCGTATCGAGACTTGCCTTCCAGAGGCGGGACGGGTCCACGAGGTGTTCCACCGCCGATGCATGGCAGACCACCCGGGCTCCGGGAAAGCGGTGGAGCAGTTCACCGATTCCGCCGGCATGATCGAGGTGGATATGGGTCAGCAGGATCCAATCCAGGCGGGAAATTCCCAGGTGCTCCAAGGCCTTGATGAGGGGGGCCGCCGTGGCCGCCGGCCCCGCGTCCACCAGAAAGGCCCCCGCTTTTTGATACAACCACACATTGATGAAGTGTTCGAACCCCTCGAGAGGCGCCGGCAGAGAGATATGCTGCAGTCCCGGGAAGACCGGGGCGACCTCGGCGTCCGGGCCGGAACAGGCGGGTGAAGGCGTTCGATCAAAGGGGGGGCAATTTATAAAGCGGTCTCCTTCCTGGCGATCTCTTTGAAGACATGATAGAAGGCGTCGTGTTCCTGGACGGCCGACCGGAGGACGCGGGAAAGCTCGGGAAGGTTTTTCACATTCACGATCAAATTGACGCTTTTTTGAAATGCACCCATTTCATCCAGGGTCCTTAAACTCCGGCTGATCAGGGCCACCACCATTTCCCGGCGCATGGCCATGTTCAACCCCTCCAGGTAGGCCAATACCCGGTTTAGTTCCGGGTTCTGCGTGTCGAAGAGTTCATCCAGCAGCACCATGTGATAGGCATGATACCACATGTTCCTCAGGGCATCCCGGGCGTCCTTGGCTTCCGTCACGTGGTACCCCATCTCCTCCATGGCCTCCAGCAGGACGGACCGCACGGCGGCGTCCGTGGTGCAAACAATGGCCGTACGGCTTCCGGCTTCCAAAAAATCGAAGGGCTTTTGGGAGGCATCATACCCGGGGGCCCTTTCCGGAGCGCCATCGACGGATTCCTCAGGGGTGTCGGACCCCGTGACGGGAACCCTGCCGCCGCATTTGGGACATGCCAGGATGGCGCCGACGAGTTCGGGGACTTTTTCGTCGGGGACTCTGAGGCGGCTCCTGCATTCCGGACAAATGATGTTCATGATCGATTTTCTCCTTGCGTTCCAAAGGGCTGCGTTAACGGGACTGGTTGTACGTTTTGTCCAGTTCCAGTTTTTCGATATCCGTGGTGGCTTCGCCGCGGGCGCTTTTTACCGCATCGATTCCCCGTCCCACATTGGCCCGGCGGGACGCATAGGCCAAGGCGGTCTGTTCCGTGATCAGGCCGGCTTCGTAGAGGCCCACGATGTAATCGTCGAAAGTGGTCATCCCGAAAGGCCTTCCCGCCTGCATGATATCGTAAAACGTCTTCCCCTCGGATTCTCCGTGCAAAATGGCGTCTTTCACCCGAAGATTGGTCCGTAAAATTTCAAAAGCCGCCACCCGGCCGCCGCCCACCTTGGGGAGGAGCCGCTGGCATACCACCCACCGCAGGGTGTCGGCCAGTCGGATCCGGATCTGTTTTTCCTCTTCCGTGGTGAACATCCCGAGAATCCGTCCGATGGTCTGCCCGGCGTCCACGGTGTGCAGGGTGGTGAGCACCAGGTGCCCGGTTTCCGCGGCGTTCAATCCGATCTCCACGCTTTCCCGATCCCGCATTTCCCCCACCAGGATCACCTTTGGGGCCTGCCGGAGAGCCGCCCGGAGTCCGCTGGCAAAGGTATCGAAATCGGAGCCGAGCTCCCGCTGGTTGAAAGTGGCCCGTTTGTGGGAATGCTGGTATTCAATGGGGTCTTCCAGGGTGATGACATGAACCGACTTGTGTTCATTGATATCCTCCAGAATCGCCGCCAGAGATGTGGTTTTCCCGGTCCCGGTGGCCCCGGTGAAGAACACGATGCCGTTTCGCTCCATGGCGATGTCGTGGAAGACCTTCGGCAGATTCAGCTCTTCGATGGTGGGGACTTTCGATTCCAGCTTCCGCATGACGATGGAATAATTCCCGGACTGGGAGAAGATGTTGACCCGAAACCGGGCCTTGGTCCCTAAAAAATAGGAAAGATCGCAAGACCCCATATTCAGCAAATGCTGGGTGAGGCGCCGGTTGGCGTTGACCAGGCTCAGCGCCAGGACTTCGGTCTGATACGGGGTGAGCTTCTTGATCTTGGGCTCCAGGTCCACCGGCAGGAGTTCCCCGTAGGCCTCCACCTGAAGCGGTTTGCCCACCGTGAAATTCAAATCCGACACCCCTTCGTGGGACTCGAGCATGTGGGAAAAGATGTAATCGATTTCCTGTTTTTTCATGGCGGGTCTCCCTTTTTCCCGGGTGCTACACCTCGGTGAAGTCGGCCGGCGGCCCCTTGATGAGGGGCCTGAAGCGTGCCTTCTCGTTGGCTTTGATGTACGCTTCGTCCGCGCTGATCCATCCCTTGTTGTACAAATCCATGATGGCGTCATCCAAAAGCTGCATCCCGTATTTCTTTCCCGTCTGCATGGAGGAAGGAATCTGGTAGGTCTTGGACTCCCGAATCAGATTGCGCACCGCAGGCGTGGCGATGCAGACTTCCAAGGCCACACACCGCCCCTTGATGTCGATCCGTTTGAAAAGGACCTGGGCGATGATGGCCCGGATCCCGTCCGCCAGGGTGGAGCGGATTTGGGGTTGCTGGTGTGCCGGAAAGACCTCGATGATCCGGTCTACGGTTTTGGCGGCGCTGGTGGTGTGGACGGTGGAAAAGACCAGATGCCCGGTGGCGGCGGCTTCCAGGGCCAGACCGATGGTTTCCAGGTCCCGCATTTCCCCCACCATGATGATGTCCGGGTCTTCCCTGAGGGCCCCCCTCAGAGCGGCGCTGAAAGAGCGGGTGTGGGTTCCCACCTCCCGGTGGTTCACGATGCAGTTCTGGCTGGAGTGCACGAATTCAATGGGATCCTCGATGGTGATGATGTGGTCCTTGCGCTGCTGGTTGGCCTTGTCGATGATGGACGCCAGGGTGGTCGATTTCCCGCTTCCCGTGGGGCCGGTCACAAGAATCAGGCCCCTGGGCAGCATGGCCAGCTTGGAGATGACCGGGGGCAGACCGAGTTGTTCCGGTGTCATGATGATGCTGGGGATCTCCCGGAATACGGCGGCGATGCCGTTTTTTTGCATGAAAAAATTGGCCCGGTACCGGGCCAGTCCGGGAATCTCATAGGCGAAATCCACATCCCCGGTCTCCTCGAAACTCTTGATCTTTTCTTCCGGGGTGATTTCGTAGAGCATGCCTCTGAGGTCGTCGCTGTCGAGGACTTTGAATTTGACCCGCTCCATGTCCCCGCGAATCCGGATGACAGGCTGCTGGCCGGCCACCAGGTGTAAGTCGGAGGCCCCTTGTTCATGCATCAACTTGAAAAACGCGTCGATCTTTGCCATCGCGTGCTCCTTTTATCGGTCCTTGCCGATAGGGTCCCTTTAGGGATCGTCCGGACGGTTTTTTCTCATGAGATGGGCAGGGACTCCTCGGGCAGTACGGGATGCCGGAGGATTTTCAGTTTGGCGTCTTCGTCGTCCAGCTGTTCCATTCCCTCCCGTCCCATCTCCAAAAGCTTGGTATGAGCCTCCAGTACGGAACGGATCTGGACCTCGATCTGCATGCGCTGGCGTTTCAGTTCGGCGATGTCCTCATGGAGTTGGGCCAGCCGGTTGTGCGCCCGATTGAGCATCTTTTCCGCCTTGACCTCCGCGTCGGCGATGATGACCTCGGCGGACTTCCGGGCGTTTTCCTTCATCTGGTCCAGGACCTTCTGGGAATTGGCCAGGGCCCGCTCAAAGGTTTTTTCCCTTTCTTTTTGCCTGAGGCTTTCCTGTTTGAGGGCCTCCAGTTCCTTTTTCAGGCGGTGATTCGAATCCTTCACGGCGCGAAACACCCGGGCCATTTCTTCCAGGAAGGCATCCACCTCCCCGATATCAAACCCCCTGAATCGAACCCGGAATTGTTTCTCCTGAATGTCGTCCGGAGTGATCTCCATAGTCCCTCCCTTTCGTCCGGTCTCTCCGTTCACAACAGGCCGGCGGCGAGCCGCGTGAGACTACTGATGAGAAAGGTACGAAGAAATATCACCGCCAAAAAGACCACGATGGGGGACAGGTCCAAACCGCCGAAACCCACCGGTAACTTTGTCCGGATCGGATACAGCACCGGTTCGGTCACGTTGTGGATGAATCGAACGATGGGATTAAACGGATCGGGATTGACCCAGGAGAGCACGGCCCGGGCGATGACGATCCACATGAACAAAAGGAGGGCGATGTCCAGGACCTTGGCAACCCCCATCAACAAATACCCCAAAAAATACATGGTGAAAATCGATCCTTTATTCCGGCTTTGGCAAAATCATAAAAACCCGCAAACAGAACGGCAAAGTGGAGCCCACCCGTCCTGAAGGGCGGGGCTCCACGGTAAGGAAAATAGGTTATTTCTTTAAATATACTCCGGAGAATAAGTCAAGACGTTTCATGCCGGATATTGCATGGAAGATTGACAACTTCGAAGGCGGTATCGTAACATTTCTTTACGGAACAAACAGCAACGCCTCTTTGAAAAAGGAAAAAATCATGACTCAAAGCGCTTCCGGTCACTTCCTGTGCATCGGGTTCATCGGCGGCGGAAACATGGCCGAGGCATTCATCGGTGCCCTGATCCGTTCCAAAACCGTTCCCGCGTCCAACATTTTTGTCTCCGATGTGAACCCCCGACGACTGGACCTCCTTCGCCGGACCCATCGGGTGGAGACGACTCCGGACAATTATCGGGTCTTTTCCGCGGCGGATGTGACGATCCTTGCCGTCAAGCCCCAGCAGATGCCCCCGGTCCTCTCCGAACTCGCCGGATCCAGAGTTGCCACCCCGCGTAAAAAAAAACGGATCATCTCCATCGCCGCAGGGTTTCCCATTCGGAAAATCGAGGCGTACCTCTATGCACCCCTTTCCGAAACCGAAAAAAAGCGCCTGCCCGTCATCCGGGTCATGCCCAACACCCCCGCACAGGTGCTGAAAGGCGTTTCGGGCATGAGTCCCAACCGATACGCCACGCGGGAAGATATCCGGATCACCCGAAAGATTCTTTCTTCCATCGGATGCGTCCTGGAATTTCCGGAAAAGGATCTCGATGCCGTGACGGCCCTTTCCGGTTCCGGCCCGGCCTATGTGTTTTATTTCATCGAATCCCTCTGCCATGCCGGCCGCCGCATGGGCCTGAAAAAAAAGGACGCCGCCATCCTGACCGTGGAAACGTTCCGGGGCGCCTTGGCCCTCCTTGAAGAACGGGGCGAATCCCCGGAGGCGCTTCGCCGGAAAGTGACCTCTCCGGGGGGCACCACCGAAGCCGCCCTCGGCGTCCTGGAGAAAGGGCGCGTGGGGCATTGCATCGTGGACGCCGTGGCGGCGGCGAAAAAACGGGCACAAGAATTGAGCCTGTAAAAAGGAAAGGGCGGGTTGTATTTTCGGTCTTGTGAAAATTGACAAAATCGATAGGGTATTTACCTTGATTCCGGGTGTACCTGTCGATAGAATCAGGAAGAATTGTTTTCCTCTCAAGCACCGATGTCTTCGAAACGGGGACGCCACCGGCGAAAGAGTGAACCCCGTCTCTTATCACCGAAGGAATCGACGATATCCGTGAAAGCTGGCTTTTAGATGTTAACGGAAGCCGTCTCTTATCCCGCCGCCCTTGCGGCAGGATTTCTGTCCTTTGTCTCCCCGTGCATCCTGCCGCTGGTGCCGGCCTATTTTACATTCATCACGGGGTTGTCCCTGGAGGAGCTGACCGGAAACGACGAGGCCGTCCGCCGCCGTGTCGTGGTGTCCACCGTTTCGTTCGTCACCGGCTTTTCTCTGGTGTTCATCCTCCTGGGGGCGTCAGCGTCTTATCTGGGAGGGCTTTTTTTTGAACACCGGGACCTGGTCCGCATCATCGGGGGGGTGTTGATCCTTTTTCTCGGGATCCACCTCACGGGCATTTTCCGCATCCGTGCCCTGGAGTTCGAAAAGCGGATCCATCTCAAAGGCAAGCCCGCCCATACCTTCGGCACCCTGGTGGTGGGGATGGCCTTCGGAGCCGGGTGGAGCCCCTGCATCGGCCCGCTGCTCGGTTCCATCCTGATTCTCGCAGGGAATCAGCAAACCGTGCTGGAAGGCACCCTTCTTCTCGGGGTCTATTCCGCGGGACTGGCCATTCCGTTTCTGGTCCTTTCCGTTTTCATCCATTATTTTCTGGCGTGGATCCGAAAGGCACAAAAGGCCATCCGGTACGTCCACACGGCGGCCGGGGTCCTTCTCATCGGCATGGGGCTGTTGTTGATTACCGATCGACTGCGCATATTGGATTTTACGAGGTGATATCGATGAAGCTGAAACGGTTTTGGGTTTTGATGATTCTTTGCGTTTTTTCCTTCCTTTTGATCGCCCAGCGGATTCCCGCCGGCACGGAAAACACCGGCGGCATCCGATGGCACCCCTATTCGGAAGGCATGGCGTTGAGCCGGGAGGAAAACAAAAAGGTCTTTTTGTATTTTTGGGCGGAATGGTGTGCCTATTGCACCAAAATGGCAAAAGAGACCTTCGTGGACCCCGGTGTGGTCGATTACCTGAACAACACCTTCATCAGCATCAAGGTGGATTACGACCGGGAACCCAAGGTGGCCTCCGAATATAGGGTCCGCGGACTTCCGACCTCCTATTTTCTGGCCGAAACCGGTGACCGGATCGGCGGAAGACCGGGATTCATATCCGCAAAGGATCTCCTGTCCACCCTGAGATACATCGAAACGGACAGCTATAAGACCATGACCCTGAAAACATTTTTAAAAGACAAGTAATACGGTAAGGGGCGTTTCATGGAGACACATGCAGGAAAAGGCCCCTTGGATCTGGCGACCGTGGTGCGGGTGCTCCGGAGTGTCGACCCCGTGGACGGGCCGGTTAAAGACGCCTTTGACCCCACCGTCGTATTCCTGCTGTTGTTCGATCCGAGGAATCCGCACATCCTTGCGGTCCTCAAGTCCGACACCGACGGGTATCCCTGGGCCAACCAGGTGGCGCTTCCGGGGGGGCATGTGGATACGGAGGACGCCACGACCCTGGACGCGGCGTTTCGGGAACTCCGGGAAGAGGTGAACATCCACCGGGAAAACGTCCGATTCATCGGACCGCTGGGGCATTTTCAGACGATTGCCAACAAAGATATCGAAGTCTTTACGGGTGTGTGGAACGGCCGCGGAGAGCTGAAATTCGATGCGGCCGAAATCGCCCGGGTGGTTCCCGTTCCGCTTTCCGCATTATTCCGGGTCCACATGACCCGCGGTTATCACGGCCGCCTTCCCGGCGTCCATGAACTGGTTTATCCCGTGGAAGGGGTACGGATTTGGGGGGTCACCGGAAAAATCCTCCACTTTTTCCTGGAACAGCTTTGTTCGGCCTTTCTATCCGGATCATCCGCTTTTCAACAGGAGGGAAAGATTATTCGGAGAGGCGTTTGAGGCGCCGCCGGACAAGGCGGGTCGAAACGGATATGAAGACGGCGGCGCTTAGAACCGACAGGAGTACCGGTACCCAGGCCGTACGATCGGGGATATCTTCTTCATAGGAAACGATGATGCCGAAAAGGGCAAAACCGAAAACCACCGCCATGACCCCCATGAGAATCAGGCATACGGGAGTCGTGTCGTACCAAGGCACAATGGCGCGTCGAAATACCGGGCTTTTTTCACGGCCCATGGGTCAAAAGGCCCCCTTTTGTTGAAAAAAGACGTTAACGGGCTGGGGATATCCCCCAATACGCGCAATTCATTGGAAAATCAAGGGGGTCCCTTCAGGGACGGCACTTTCCGACGAGGAAAACGACTGCTTTGAAGCGCGTTTTTCGAGAACCGGCCGAAACGACGGGGGCTCCCCGGCAAAGTGACTGCCCATTTTAAGATCGCTTCCCTCGACCCCGCCTCAAAAGGCGGGGCTTGCGGGAAGCATTCCGGTCGAAAGGTTCAGATGAAAAAAGCCGAGAAACAACCCCGGCGGTCAAGGGGCCTTTTCTTATTGTGGGGCGGCCTTTTTTTCCTTTCGGCCGCCGTTTTCTCAGGATGTACCCCCATGCCCAAAGACGCCCTCGTTAAGGATTCAAATCGTATGTATTCCCCCGGGAGTATCGTGTCCGGTGCCACGGGTCAACCGGTGACGTTTGATACCATGATTCAGGACCTTTCCGGTGTGCGGATCGTTTTTATAGGAGAGTCCCACACCGATGCGGTACATCACGCGGTACAGCTAAAAATTTTGAAAGCGCTTTACCCGCGGGTCGAGGGGCTGCGAGTGGGAATGGAAATGTTCGATGCCCCCTATCAGACGGTTCTGGATGCGTGGACGTCCGGAAAACTCGACGAAAAAACGTTTCTCGAAAAGACCCACTGGTATGCCAACTGGAGATACGACTTTGCCCTATACCGGGATATTCTGGAATTCGTCCGGGACAACCGGATTCCCCTTTACGGGCTGAACATTCCGTTCCACCTGCCGGCGAAAATCGCCACCGGCGGGATTGAAAGCCTTTCTCCGGAAGAAAAACGGCACCTTCCCCGATCCATCGACACCTCCAATGCCGCCCATCGCGCGTATGTGGAAAAAATTTTTCAAAATCACCATCTGCCGGGCCGGCACAACTTCGACTATTTTTACCTTGCCCAATGCGTCTGGGAAGACGCCATGGCCGAACAGGCGGTGGCGAACTTAAACGGGAAATTCATGGTCGTTTTGGCCGGAAACGGACACATCATCAAGAAGTTCGGCCTCCCGGACCGCGTCTTTCAAAGAACCCGCCTTCCTTTCAAAACCGTTTATCCGGTGGCCGCCGGGGACACCGCCGAATTGTCCTATGGGGATTACCTCTGGATAACCCCCTAGAAAGAGTAACAAATCTTTCGGCATGGAAAATGTGTCCTTTTAACGCAATATATGGAACATTTTCTTGACAGACCCCAAAATCTTGTGTTATTCGGCAATCATCATGAGATGAAGCGGGCGCCGGATCCACAGGAGCATTTTCGTTCATTTTAACGGCGCCGTCCGGTTTTCACTTCCGAATAAACCCGAAACAAAAAAACCCGAACCCAGCACCCGTTACCCGAATTGATTTTCATTTGAAGACTCCAAGCCAAGAGGTGTCACGGTGTTTGAACAGATCAAGAAACGAGACGGACGGATTGCGGAATTCGATTCGACAAAAATCACCGCCGCCATTGCCAAGGCCGGGAATGCCACCGGAGAATTCGACGAACGCGAAGCCAAGAAATTGACCCTTCGGGTCCTCACCCTGGCCCATGAACTGCGCCTGGGGCCGGTCCCCGAGGTGGAAGAAATCCAGGACATCGTGGAACGGGTCCTCCTCGATTCCCCCTACTACAAGACCGCCAAGGCCTACATCATTTATCGGGAGCAGCATGCCCAGCTCCGCCGCATGGCCACCCGGGCCAACGTGGACATGGTGGATCATTACATCGAAAAACAGGACTGGAAGATCAAAGAAAACAGCAACATGAGCTATTCCCTCCAGGGCCTGAACAACTATATTTCCTCGGATATCACCTCCGATTACTGGCTCCACAAGATCTATCCTCCCAATATCCGCAACGCCCATGCCAACGGGGATTTTCACATTCACGATTTGAGTCTTCTGTCCGTTTACTGCGTGGGATGGGACCTCAAGGACCTCCTCCTCCAGGGCTTTCGGGGGGTGGAGGGAAAGGTGGAAAGCGCACCCCCGAAACACCTCCGGTCCGCCCTGGGACAGATCGTCAATTTCTTCTATACCCTCCAGGGGGAAGCGGCGGGCGCCCAGGCCATCTCCAACTTCGATACCCTTTTGGCCCCGTTCGTGCGTTTTGACGGCCTGGACTATACGGAGATCAAGCAGGCCGTCCAGGAATTCGTCTTCAACATCAACATCCCCACCCGGGTTGGATTCCAGACCCCGTTCACCAATATCACCCTTGACCTTCACGTCCCCGCCACCCTCAAGGATCACCCCGTCATCATCGGGGGGCGGTTGCATGCGGAAACCTATTCCGAATTCCAGCCGGAAATGGATTTGCTCAATCGGGCCTTTGCCGAAATCATGATGGAAGGCGACGCCAAAGGAAGGGTCTTCACCTTCCCGATCCCCACCTACAACATCACCAAGGACTTCGACTGGGACAACCCCAACCTGGAGACCCTGTGGAAAATGACGGGAAGATACGGCATCCCCTATTTTTCCAATTTCGTGAATTCAGACATGTCGCCAGAGGATGCCCGCTCCATGTGCTGCCGGCTCAGACTCGACAACCGGGAGCTTCTCAAAAGAGGCGGTGGGCTTTTCGGGGCCAATCCCCTCACGGGCTCCATCGGTGTGGTGACGCTGAACCTCCCGCGCCTGGGATATCTGTCCGAGGATAAAGAAGAATTCTGGGAGCGCCTCGACCGGCTCATGACCCTGGCGGTGGAAAGCCTCGTTTTGAAACGCAAGGTCCTGGAAAAGTTCACGGAAGAAAACCTGTACCCCTATTCCCGGTTCTATTTGAGGGAGATCAAACGCCATACAGGGTTGTACTGGAAGAACCATTTCTCCACCCTCGGGATCATCGGGATGAACGAGGCGAGTGAAAATCTTTTAGGCCAAAACATCGCCGGCCGGGAAGGCTTGGCCTTTGCCCTGGAAACCCTGGACTTCATCCGGGACCGGATCGCCCGGGTTCAGGAGGAAACAGGGGATATTTTCAACGTGGAAGCCACCCCTGCCGAAGGGACGTCCTACCGGCTGGCCATGCTCGACAAGAAGCGCTTTCCGGGCATTGTCTGCGCCAATGAAGGCGCCTTTTCCGGCGGCGCGGCCCCGTACTATACCAACTCCACGCACCTTCCCGTCAATTTCACCGAAGACATCTTCGAAACCTTGACCCTCCAGGATCCTCTCCAGACCAAATACACCGGCGGTACGGTCCTCCATGTCTTTTTGGGGGAACAGGTGACGGATACCGGCGCCGTCAAACACCTCGTGAAAAAAATCACCGATCACTACCGGCTCCCCTATTTCACGCTGACACCCACGTTTTCCGTCTGCCCCGCCCACGGATACCTTGCCGGAGAGCATTTTCACTGCACCCTCTGCCGGCATGACACGGAAATCCATACCGGGGTGATTCCCTATGGCCGGCCCATCCGGCAATGGCATCCCCGGAAAGACGCCGAGGCGGTCCTATGCCAGACCTTCAAAGTGGCCTGACGGAACCCAAGGAGGCCCGGTGATCTTCGGCGGCATCCGGAAAACCTCCCTCATCGATTACCCCGGCAGGGTAAGCTGCGTGGTTTTTGCGTCGGGGTGCAATTTTCATTGCCCTTACTGCCACAACCCGGACCTCGTCAACGGAAATGTCCGCCGACGCTTTTCTGAAAAAGAGATCTTTTCCTTTCTGGCCCGGCGGAAAGGCCTCCTGGACGGCGTGGTGCTATCCGGCGGGGAACCGACCCTGCAAAAAGATCTCCCCGGGGTTTGCCGGCGGATCAAAGACATGGGCTTTTCGGTGAAACTGGACACCAACGGCGGAAGACCCCGCGTCCTGGAGGTCCTCTTTTCGTCCGGGTGTATCGACTACGTGGCCATGGACATCAAGACCGATCCGCAGTCGTATGGCCCGCCCATCGGAGACGCGCACAAAGCGCCGGCCATCCTCGAAAGCATCCGCCTGATCATGGAAGCGGATGTCCCCTATGAATTCCGGACCACCTGTGTCCGGCCCTTTGTGGATGAATCGATCATGGAACGGATCGCATCGGCCATTCACGGGGCCAAACGTTATGTCCTCCAGTGTTTTCGATTCGAAAATCTTTTGGACCCGGATTTCTTCAAACAAACGAATCCGGAATTCGACGCCGACGGTATGGCCCGGCTTTTCGCCATCGCCGCTCCCCGGGTAGAATCCTGCCTCCTCCGGTAATCGACACGAAATCATACCATAAGGCCCATTTAACCGATATATTTTATTAAGGTATTGTATGGTATTCATTTTCCCTTGACAGCCCTTTCGGTTCTCCTTTATCGTACAAAATCCATTTTAAGGGGACGCCGTTCCTTCTTTTTCCATCCATCCACCCACCAGAAAAGAGAGGAGGTCCGTACTATGGCCGGCAAGTATGAGGAAATATTTCGGGAATCCATCGAACATCCGGATGGTTTTTGGGGGCGCATCGCCGAAGACATCCATTGGTACAAGAAGTGGGACAAGGTGTTGGATGACAGCAACAAACCGTTTTATCGATGGTTCACCGGCGGAGAATTGAACACCTGTCACAATGCCCTGGACATCCATGTGGAAACGGGAAGGGGGGATCAGCCGGCCTTAATCTATGACAGCCCGGTGACGGACACCATCAAAACCTACACATACCGTGAATTTCGGGATGAAGTTGCGCGCTTTGCAGGCGTTTTATCGGGATTGGGGGTCTCCAAGGGGGACCGGGTCCTGATTTACATGCCCATGATCCCCGAGGCGGTGACGGCGATGCTGGCCTGCGCCCGGATCGGCGCGGTGCATTCGGTGGTATTCGGAGGCTTCGCCGCCAACGAGCTGGCCACCCGCATCAACGACGCCAGGCCCAAGGTCATCGTATCGGCCTCCTGCGGGATCGAAGTGAACCGGGTGATCAAATACAAACCGCTTCTCGACGAAGCCATCCGGCTTTCCAAAGAAGAAGCCCAACCCAACACCTGCGTGATCTACCAGCGGCCCATGGAAAAGGCGTCCATGGTCCCGGGACGGGATAAGGATTGGATGGAACTCATGGGGGATGCCACGCCGGCCGACTGCGTGCCGGTTCTGGCCACGGATCCTCTGTATATCCTGTACACCTCCGGCACCACCGGCATCCCCAAAGGGGTGGTCCGGGACAACGGGGGGCACGCGGTGGCCCTCAAGTGGACCATGAAGGCCATCTACAACGTGGACGCCGGAGACGTATACTGGGCCGCGTCGGACGTGGGCTGGGTGGTGGGGCATTCCTACATTGTTTACGGCCCCTTATTGAAAGGGTGCACCACGGTGCTTTTCGAAGGCAAGCCCGTGGGAACCCCCGATGCCGGCGTCTTCTGGCGGGTCATCTCCCAGCACAACGTCCGAACCCTCTTTACCGCGCCCACCGCGTTTCGGGCCATCAAGCGGGAGGATCCCCGGGCCGAACTGGTGAAAAAATACGATCTTTCCGATTTTTACGCCCTGTTCCTGGCAGGAGAGCGCCTGGATCCCGATACCCTGCAATGGGCGAAGAAGGCCCTGGACAAACCGGTCATCGATCACTGGTGGCAAACGGAAACCGGATGGGCCATCTGCGCCAATTGCCTGGGAATCGAGCATCTTCCGGTCAAGGAGGGAAGCCCCACCAAGCCCGCGCCCGGGTGGAACGTGAAGGTGGTGGACGATGCGAACAAGGAAGTCAAGGCCGGCGAGATCGGCGCCCTGGTGGTCAAGCTGCCGCTTCCTCCGGGATCCCTTCCCACCCTCTGGAAGGCCGACGACCGGTTTGTGGAATCCTACCTGAAAGAGTTTCCGGGTTACTACAAGACCGCGGACGCGGGATTCGTGGATGAAGACGGGTATGTATTCGTCATGTCCCGCACGGACGACATCATCAACACCGCCGGGCACCGGTTATCCACGGGCGCCATGGAAGAGGTGCTCTCCAGCCATCCGGATGTGGCCGAATGCGCCGTTCTGGGCGTTGATGACCCGCTCAAGGGCCAGGTCCCCGTGGGATTCATCGTGCTCAAGGCCGGCGTCGACCGTTCCGAAGAGGAAATCATCAGGGAGGTCATCCAGATGGTGCGGGACCGGATCGGACCGGTGGCGTCCTTCAAAACCGCCACGGTGGTGAAGCGGCTCCCCAAGACCCGATCCGGGAAAATCCTTCGGGGGACCATTCAGAAGATCGCGGACAACAAAGAGTGGCGCATGCCGGCCACCATCGACGATCCCGCCATCCTTGGAGAAATCGAAGAAGCCCTCACCAAGGTGGGATACGCCAGGGCAAGAAAAGACGGCTGAGCCGTTTTTACGACGGCCACATTCCCGGCGCCCCGTTCACCGGGGCGCTTTTTTTTTATAAATGGATCGTCTTGTCGGCCAGTTGCAGGGCGGTGACGATATCCAGCATGTTGGTGGTTTCCCCCACCTGTTTTTTCTCCAGAAGCGCGAAATGGTTCAAGCAGGTCCCGCAGACTAAAATCGTCAACCCCTCTTTTTCGAGCCGCTTCAGGTCTTCAAGCACCTCGGACCCTTCCACGGCAAGCTTGACACCGTTGTTCACCAGGACCACGCGCCACAGGTCCGGTCCCATTTCAGGAAGGGTTTTAATGAAATTGACCATCAGTTTTTTCCCCAGGACCGCGTCTCCGAATCCCATGCGGTCGGTGGCGCACATGACCAGGATCTTCTTTTCTTTTTCCTTTGGTATCGGTTGCGGTTGCGGATCCGACAGGGGCGCATCCGCCAACGAAGGATTCCTGCAGCGACCGATGACCCGGTATTCTTCCCCCTCACTTTCCAGGGTCGTCTCGAATCCCTGGGACTCCAGGAATCGTTTGACGTTCTGCTGGGATGCCGGGTTATCGATTCTTACCGTCACCGCATCGGGTCTGTCTTCCTGGAAAAGCGCCCGGGTCTGCAACACCGGGGCCGGACAAGACAAGCCGCGCGCATCGATTTCTTTCATCACGTCATTCCTTCAATAAGATCAAAAACCGGGAAGCCCCCCCTTCCCTCACCCCGGCGCCGCATCGGGTTGTGCCCTTTGGCGCTTTTAAAATACGGATATCCGCCCCCGTCCGCCGGAAACCACCTCCCCGATGACGGCCGCATGGATCCCGTACCGGGCGCGAAGGGTTTCGGTCAGGGCCGCGCCCTTGTCGGCGTCGAGGCTGATCAAAAGCCCGCCCGAGGTCTGGGGATCAAAGAGGACGTCCTGGAGGGCAAGATCCACGGGACCGGCAAATTCGATTCTTTTTCCGAAAAATTCCCGGTTTTTATGGGCCCCGGCCGGAATCAGCCCCATGGCCGCAAAGGCAAGGGCGTCCCGGATCACCGGCACCCGGCCCGAAAAAAGGTGCACATCCAGCCCGGATCCCTCCACCATTTCGACGAGGTGACCCAAAAGCCCGAAGCCGGTGATGTCGGTGCATGCATGCACCGTGAACGCCTTGAGGGTTTCGGCTGATTCCCGGTTCAGGGCCGCCATGATCCGGGTGACGTCCCGGACGAGGTCCGCCGATGCGGCGGCGGCTTTCACGGCGGTGTTGATAATCCCGGTGCCCAAGGGTTTCGTCAACACCAGACCGTCTCCTGCCTTGAGATTCTTCTTGGTGATCACCGCCCGCGGGTGCACGAATCCCGTCACCGACAGCCCGTATTTCAGCTCCTTGTCCTCGATGCTGTGGCCGCCGATGAGCACCGTCTCGGCTTCCCTGAGCTTGTCGATGCCCCCCTGGAGGATCCGCCGCAACACCTCCATCTCCATGTCCGCGGCCGGGAACGCCACCAGGTTCATGGCGGTCTTGGGGGTGCCGCCCATGGCATAGACGTCGCTTAACGCATTGGCAGCGGCGATCTGTCCGAAGGCGTACGGATCATCCACCACGGGGGTGAAAAAATCCACCGTTTGAATCAGGGCCAGGTCCTCGGACACCTTGTAGACCCCGGCGTCGTCGGCGCGGTCAAGTCCCACGAGGACGTTCTCATCGGTGGGGAATTTCATCCCGCAAAGGGCTCGGTCCAGGTCCCCTGGCGCCAGCTTGGAGGCTCACCCCGCACCGGCCACGGTCACGGTGAGGCGGTATGGTTTGGAGGGTTCCATGAATCGCGTCTTTCCTTTTTTGCCTTATGAAAAACCTTGGCATATTGGTTTCGGATCCCGGGATTTTATAGGGAGATTAAGAATCCGTCAAATCGATATTTTCAATAATACCGTCCATGTGGATTTAGAAACTATATCCGGCCGTGTATGATTAAAAGAAAAATAAACAAAGAAACGGGGGGTCTCGAAGACCCCGTGGGGGGGGTTATGGGCCCTTCGGAGAATGGACCGCGGCGCGCCCGGCCCGGGCACGGATGACCGCGGGGGCTTTTTCATCAAACTCCTGTTTGCGCTGAAGGAGGATCACCGCCCCGATGACCAGGCCCCCTCCGAAAATCTGCAGGGGGGCAAGGAGTTCGTTTAAAAACACGGCGGAAAGAACGCCCGCGGAGATGGGTTCCAGGGTGGCCGTAATCCCCGCCCGGGCCGCCCGCACGAAGTTGACCCCTTTCAGGTACAAGCCAAAGGGCACGAGGGTTCCGAAAACGGCGATGTAAAAAATCCATCCCCACTGAACCCACGTGTAGTCATGGGAAAAGGCTTCCAGGGGCGGATGGGCGATATTCCAGACCAGGGCGGCGAAGACAAAGGCGAAAAACAAGACGGTCCAGGGATTGTAGCGGCGCATGCCGTACTCTCCGAAAATGCCGTACCAGGCAAAGGTCACCGCGGATAAAACGCCGCTGACAATCCCGGCCAGGTTCATGGAAAACAGCTCCAGGTCGTAGGCGCCCACCATGAGGTAACACCCGGCAAAGGCGGTCACCAGGGCCACGGTGGTGGCCGGGCGGGGTTTTTCCTTCAGGAAGACCCAAGAATAGATCACGATGAAAAACGGCGCCAGGTATTGGAGGAGGATCGCCGCGGCCACGTGGATCCGGCTGATGGCAAAAAGATACGTAAACTGGACGCCGGCCATTCCCACCGTGCCGAAGAGTACGAAATAAAAGATATCCTTTCTGGAAATACAAAGCAAAGACGGCCGGAAGACCGCCAGCACCATGAAAAGGATCCCGGCCGAAAGCGTAATACGGAGTTGCACCAATTGAAAAGGGGTGACGCCCGAGTGAAATAAAAACTTGGCGCTCGATCCGGAAATACCCCAGAGAAGGGCCGCGATCACCACGAAGAGGTAGCCCGTCCTCAGGTCTTTTCGGAATCCCGTTGCGTTCATCCTTCCGCCAAACCCCGTTCTCCCAGGTTTCCGTACCGGTGATAGGTATCGCAGATACTCTGGTTGATCACGTACTGGAGCAGCTCGAGACGGCCTTCCATCATGACGGGGGTCCGGGAAATGTAAAAGCCGGATTCTGCCGCGGCGTCGAAGACTTCCCCGGGCACCCGGTCGCCTCCGGCATACCGGATCCGCCGTATTTTCGACAGGGAGGCAATCAGTTCCGCGTCGGTTTCGAAACGAATCGGCACATTTTGCACAAAGGGCGTTGCCTTTTGGTCGAACAGAAACCGCGTCACATCGTTTTCGAGCCCCGGGGGAATGCTCAGCGCGGGGCGGCATCCCGTGATTTTGGCCGCGGCAATCCGGCCCAGCGTCTCAAAAAGGGAATCGTCGGGGTGGAGCCGAATCACCAGGTCTCCCACCGGAAGGTACCGATGGAGATTGTCCTGCCCCCGCAAATGGAAGAAATCCTTCTGGCGGGAAAATTCCTCCTGTTGCCAATAGAGATAGCTCAACACCGCGGAAACGGTCTTTTTCAGATCGTCGAGATGCCTGCCGGCTTGTCGCCACCGGATTTCGGATTGAAGCCGCCGCGCCGCGGCCAGGAGGGCATGGCCCTTATCGAGGCCCCCCATTTGCGGGGGTCCGGTTTCGGTGAATGTCATGAACTGGGCCGGGTAATTGGCGCAGCCCACCTTAATCCCCGCCCCCAGGGCCGATTTCCCCATGCCGCCGAAGGGCTGGCGCAGCACCACGGCGCCGGTGGTTCCCCGGTTGATATACAGGTTTCCGGCCCGGATTCCTTTTTTCCATTCGTCGTGCTCCCGGGGATCCAGGCTTTCAAGGCCGGCCGTCAGTCCGTATCCGGTTTGATTGGCCAGGGCGACGGCTTCCGTTAAGTCCTTTGCCTCCATAACCCCGAGAACGGGGCCGAAGAGTTCGGTCATATGGGTAAAGGAACCCGGCCGGACACCATATTTGATCCCCGGTGTCCACAAATGGGGATTTCCCCTGATGTTTCGGGGCTCCAGGGCCCAGGACTCCCCCGGTTCCAGATGCGTCAGGGCCCGTTCCAAGGGGCCGCCGGGAGGCCGGATCAAGGGCCCCATCCTGCTGGTGAAGTCCCAGGCCGAGCCCACCGGGAGGCTGGCGGCGGCATCCACCAATTGGGATTTGAATTTTTCGCTTCGATAGACTTCCTTTTCCAGGATCAACAGGGAGGTGGCGCTGCATTTTTGCCCGCAGTTGCTGAACGCCGAGTGGATGACATGCGCCACGGCCTGATCCCGGTCCGACATGGCGGTGACGATGGTGGCGTTCTTGCCGCCGGTTTCCGCGGCCAGGTAAAGATCCGGGCGATGCCGCAAAATGGAAAGGCCGGTTAGCGTTCCTCCGGTCAAGATGACGAAATCCACGTCGGGATGCCCGGTCAACCGTTTTCCGGAGACCTCTCCTGCGCCGGGCAGAAACTGGAGCGTGTTTTTGGAGATCCCGGCCTCCCAGAAGCATTGGCAAAGTCTCCACGCCGTCAATACCGCCGCCGATGCCGGTTTGAACAGCACCGTGTTCCCCGCGGCCAGGGCCGCCGCGATGCCGCCGCAGGGAATGGCGATGGGAAAATTCCACGGGGAAAGGACCACCCCCACCCCTTTTCCGCGACCCTGCAGGTGCGGCATCCGGGAAAAGCGTTTCACGGCCAGCGGATAGTATTCGGTGAAATCGACGGCTTCACTGACTTCAGGATCGGCTTCGATAAAGACTTTCCCGGTTTCGGCGGCCGCCGCCCCCATGAGATCCCCCCGTGCCCGGCGGAGGGCCCGGGCCGCTTCGGAAAGGACGCCATGGCGCTGTTCGACGGAAAGCCCCCTCCAGCCGTCGGGATCCTTTTTGGCCGCGGCCACGGCTTCCCGGATGTCGGCGTCACCTGCGGTACAAAAGCGGGCCACGCACACCCGGTCCGGGAGACAGTTGGGATCGAAGGCTTCCCGCATCGTTTCGTGATGGAAGACCTCGCGGCCCCCGGTCACCACCGGGATTTCCACCGGAGGGTCTTGGGAGGTCCTTTGCCATTTTTTTCGGACGGCGTCGGCCCATTTCGCGTTTTCGGGAAGGGACCAGTCCGTGTCGGGTTCGTTGGAAAACACCTCATCGGAGTATATCCCTTCCCTGCGTTCATGGGTTTCCGTATTCCGGTTCTGGATGCGACGGGGAGTGGAAGCCACCGTTTCTTTCACGGCAAAGGACTCCAGGAACCGGTGTTTCAGGGTCTCCCAGGCCTCGGATCGGGGATCGAGATGAAAGGAATAGCGCAAAAAATTTTCCGGTGCCGTGTTTTCATCCAGGCGCCGGATCAGATACGCGATGGCATTGATGAACTGCTCCCGGCTCGCCACCGGCGCATAAAGGACGAGTTCCTCGTCGGTCTCCGCAATGGCCCGGCGGACATGGTCGGCCATGCCTTCCAGCATTTCAAAAGAAAAATACGGCGTCGTTTCGTTTTTCCGGGCCACGTGGTATGCATAGGCCAGTTCGAAGAGATTGTGGGATCCGATCCCGATGGGCACCGCCGGCGCGTTTTCCGGCGCCAACCCGAATTCCACCATCCTCTTGAAGTTGGCATCCACGTCCCGCTTGTTGTCGTAGGGGGCCAGGGGCCAGTCCCTGACGGCGGCTTCCACCATCTCCATTTCCATGTTCGCGCCTTTGACGATGCGGATTTTGATGGGCGCCCCGCCCCGGCGGACCCGGTCCCTGGCCCATCGGGTGAGACCCTGCTGGATGCCGCAGGAATCCGGGAGATACGCCTGCAGGGCAATACCGGCCGAGTGACGGAAAAAGGCTTCCTGGTCCAGCGTCCTTCGGAAAGCTTCCGCGGTAATCCGCAAATCCCGGTATTCTTCCATGTCCAGGTTGATGAACTTGGGGACGCTTTTCCCGTCTTTCCGGATAAAAGTGTTGTTGCCGGCGGTTTCCAGGAGCCTCGACAACCTTGAAACCAGAACCTTTACCGTCTCATCAAAGGCCAGCGGATGGATCTGGGAAAACAGGGTGGAAATCTTGATGGAAATATATTCGATTTCCGGGTTTTCCAAATCCTTCAGATAGGCCAGCAGGCGGGCATGGGCTTCCCTCTCTCCCAGCACGGCCTCTCCCAGATGGTTGATGTTCATCCGGACGCCCTGTTGCTTCCGTTTTTGGAGATGGGCGTGGAGGGGATCCGGTTCTCCGGGGATGATGGCCCGGCTGCTGCTTTCACGCATCTTTTCGATGATCTTGGGGACCGAAAGGGTCGGAAAATGCCACCCCACCCCCAAAAACATCTGCACCAGGAGTCTTTCGACCCGGGAAAAAAAATCCGGGACCCCGCAGGCTTTGAGGAGCGTCCGGACCTGGTCCGCCACCCGGGCCGGATCTTCTGACCGGAAGCTCACGTCGATGAGCCGGGTCAGGACCACCCTGTCCATGGGGTGCGTCACCAGACGCAGCATCTGTTCCTGGATCCCTTTTTCCTCCGGGGTTAAAAGCTGGTTGGCCCGGTGCTGCCAGGCTTCGGCCTGTGCAACGGCTTCTTGAAGGATTTCGGTGTGCATGGCTGCCCTTCGGCCCTTTTTTACGCTTCGACCGGCGGGTCGGGTGTTTTGGCCGCCGGAGGAAGGGTTTTGGGAATACGGATCCGGAAGGAAGAGCCCTTTTCCGGCATACTTTCAACCCGGATGTGCCCCCCGTGCTGCTCGATGATTTTATTGGAAACGAACAACCCCAAGCCGGTGCCGCTTTTCCCCTTAGTGGAAAAAAAGAGGGTGAAAAGATTGTCCCGAGTTTCCGGATCCATGCCGATCCCGTTGTCGGTGACGTCAAAGAGGATGTCGTCTTTGCCGGCCTTCACGGCGAACCGGACCTCGTGGGGCTTTATTTTCGGATCCGCCAAACAGGCGTCCACGGCGTTTTCCAGGATGTTGATCAGCGCACTGTGAACCACTCCGGCATCCACTTCGAACTGGCCTGCACCCGGATCAAAGGATTTCACGAAGCGGATATGATGGACGGCCATCTTCGGTTCCACCGTCAGGGCCACTTCCTGGGCGAACCGGAGCACGTCGACTTTCTCCCAGTTGAGATCCCGTTGCTTGGCGTAGTACAGGATGTTGAGAACCATGCTCCGGATCCGCTCCACCATGAGCTTCACCGTCTCCCACCCCTCCTGAATCTGGGCGGCGTTTTCCTTGGCGAACCCGGAGGAGACGAGATACATGCCGCCGTCCAATCCCGTGAGCAGCCCCTTGATCCCGTGGGATATGGATCCGATGAGCAGCCCGAGGGAGGACAGGTGATCCTGGAGTTGGCGGATCTGGGTGATGTTGGTCAGCAATTCCATGACCTGGACGACCTCACCGTTCCCGTTCCGGATGGGGGCGGTCCAGATCAGCACGTTGTACAGATCGCCGGTCATGGAGGTCACCACCATTTCGGATTGGTGGGCATTTCCGTCCTCGAAGGTTTTGACCACCGGGCAATCCGCACAGGGATCTTCCCGGTGTTTATAGATTTCATAGCAATAGGCCCCCAGCGCCGTTCCGAAATCCTCCTTGAACCGCCGGTTGGTCTCCACCACCCGAAGATTTCGGTCCTGGACCGAAATATAACACGGGACCTCGTCGAAAAGCTGCTGGTACCGCTGCCGGGTGGTGCGGAGCTCCTCTTGGAGCCGTTCGATCTCTCCCACGTCGGCGGCGATCTCCACCACCAGTTCCACCTGTTTTTCCCGGTTGCGGATGGGCGCCGTGTGGACGATGACCGGCATCGTCTTCCCGGACACGGTGTGCACCGTTTCCCGGCTCCGGTGCCCCATCCCGGATGCAAAGGTCCGCTTCACGGGGCAATCCCGGGCGCCGCCGCCTTTATCTGCATAGATTTCCCAGCTGTTTTCCCCCACCCGGTTCCCCAGGCGCTGGACATAAAGGGGGTTGGTGGCGATCACCTTCAGGTCCCGGTTGTGAACGGATACGAAGCAGGGCATTTCGTTGAAATAGGCAACCCCCTCCGGCCGGGGGTCCAGATCCTCGGCAATGCCGCGGATGGCTTCGGTGAACCCTTCCACGGCCTGGTTCACCGCCACCTGTCGTTCCAACTCCACCACCCGCGCCGATTTCTCGGCAACGAGGTTCTCGAGATTCTCCGTGTACGCCCGAAGCTGGTTCCGCATGGAAATTTTTTCATGGGCCCGCCTGAGGGCGATCTCCAGGGCATCGTCGTTGATGGGTTTGGTGACAAAGTCGGTGGCCTCGTGCTTGAGGCTCTTGACGGCCAGGTCCATGTCCCCGTGTCCGGTGATCATGATGACCTCGGTATCCGGGGATTTCCGCTTGATCGCTTCCAGGAGCCGAATGCCGTCCATTCCCGGCATCTTGATGTCGGTGAGGACGATCTCCGGTGTTTCCTTCCGGAAAATCTCCAGCGCCTCCCGCCCGTCCCGGGCCGTGAAAACCGTGTACCCCATGTCCCCAAGGGCGATCCCCAGGACCTTTCGGATCCCTTCTTCGTCATCCACCAGGAGTACACGTTCGTTCATTGTCGCGCTCGAAGGCTTGAACAGGCATGGTCGGCGGCGGCCCGGCGGGGCCGGTCCATATCACGTGATGCGTCCTTATACCAGAAAAACAAGGGGCGTGCATCCCCCTTTTCCGGCAAAGGGCGGTTTTCGGCGGGGAAAAGGGCGTTCCACCCGATTGTCAGTGCCGGTTTTTGAACGGAACGTTTCCGGCAAAAAACACGTGTTTTCCTTGCCGGGGAGCCCCGCGCTTCCAGGCGGGGCGCCACACAAGCCGAAGACGGTCAAAAACCGGCGCAGGGATTATCCGATGGTCCGTTTGACGATCCCGAGAAGCTTGTCCGGATCAAAGGGCTTGGAAAGGTAACCCACGGCGTCTTTGATGGCGTGATCACCGTCAATCCCCGTGATCACGATGACCGGCGTCTCCTTGAGACCCTTGTCCTGCCGGAGCTTCCGGTAAAAACGGGGGCCCCACTCCTGGGGCATTTGGAGATCCAGGGTGATGAGATCCGGTTTTTCCTTCTTGACCACCTCCAATCCTTCCATGCTGCTGGAGGCGGTGCAGGTGGCGTATCCGTTGTCCTCGAAGAGATTGACCAGGTATTTCACAATCACCGGATCGTCATCGATTACTAAAATCTTTTTCGCCATGACAGACCTCTTTCATTTTGGGTTTGGAATCGCAACGCCCCCCTTTCGAAGGCGGCATCACCGCACATGGCATTCGCCGCACATGATGGGCCCGCTTTTCTGCGTTTCATGGCACCCTTTGCAGTTGCCGTGGAACGCCTTGACCAGGGAGGGCATGTTCCCTTCCGCTTCCAGGCCGTGGCAATCCGCACATCGCATGTCTTCGGACGATTCGTATTCCAAGAGCTTTCCGTCTTCATATACGTGATGACACTCGTTGCACTCTTCGATGCCGGCCGTTTCGTTGTGTTCGTCGTGCTTGAACACTGCCGCCGGCCGCTGCGGATTCATGAAGACGCTCGGATCCACCTCCGTCATATCCTCCTGGGAATGAACGGAGAGTACCATAAACGCGGCCACAAAAAAAGCCCCTGCGATGATCATCATCCCCTTTTTCATATCGCTCTCCTTCGCGTCATTCGGGTTTTTCCATGATCTGATAGAGGATGTCCCCGAAGAATTTGATATCCATATGGAGGTCGTAGTAGTTCTTGATGTCCTTTAATCCGCTGTGGCAGTTATGGCAGGGGGAGATGATCACCTTGGCTCCCCGGGTCCTGGCTTCCATCAACTGCTCCGCCTTCACCTTATTGCTTTTCACGCGTTTCAGTTTGTAGGGAGGGCCGCAGTTGATGACACCGCCGCCGGCGCAGCAGCAGTAATTGTATTCCCGGTTGGGATGCATCTCCACGACGGTTTCGCACAGGGCATGGGCCACGTACCGCGATTTTTCCATGAGGCCGCCCCCCCGGATGACATTGCAGGGATCGTGCAGGGTCACGGGTTCCTTGAATTTTTCCTTGATGGGAATCCGGTTGTCCTTGAGGAGCTCGTAGTAAAAATCGATGGCATGGACAATGGGGATGGGCGGATGGCTCCACCCCAGCCAGCGGTTTCCGGTATCGTAGACGGACCGGAAGGCATGCCCGCATTCGCCCATGACGATCCGTTTCACCCGCAGCCGGACGGCGGTTTCAAAATGGCTGCGCTTGATGCGGCCCATGATCTCGTTGTCGCCGGTGAACATGGCCATGTCGCTGTTGTCCCACCCCTTGTCCGCGGGCATGGTCCAGTTCACCCCCGCCGTTTCCATGATGGCGGCGGCCTGGTAGATGAGCTGGGCCTGAAACTTGGGTTCGGGCGCGATCACCGAGTACATGATGTCGGCCCCTTCCTTTTCCAGGGGAATCCGCAGCGTGGGGAATTCCCCCCGGGCTTCCTCCTCCTGCCATTGGAGCGTGTCCGGCCACTCGTCGCCCTTGACCCACATCTGGTTCATGGTGACGCTGTGGCTGTGGGCCGTGTCCTGGATATACTTGGGCGTGACCCCCAGCTTGTGACAAATCCGCCGGGCCATGCTGATCAGGTAGGCGATATCGATGCCGAAAGGGCAAAACTGCAGGCAGCGGCGGCAAAGGTTGCATTCCGTCTGGGCGACCTCCACCACCCGGCGGATTTCCTCCGGCGTCAAGCGTCCCTTTTTCCGGATCATCTCCCAGATGGTCTGTTTCACTTTCCCCACGGGGGACCATTTGGGATCCTTGTCGTGGGACATGTAGTAATGGCACGCCTCGCTGCAAAGGCCGCAATGGATGCAGGTGTTCACGTAAGTTTTCAGGCGCGCCCCGGTCTCTGTCTTCAGGACCTGGTTGATCACGTTTTCGATTTTATCCGTCGTGAGCCGGGATATGCCCACGTCGATCCCGTCGTCGACGACTTTTTGTTCTTCTTCTTTTTCCTGATCTTGCGTAACGGCTGGTTCCGCCATGATATTTCCTCCTTGTTCCGGGTCCCCTGCTTCCGGGCGCGGGAGTTTACCGGTATTGAAAAAAGCGCCCCTTAATAATCCTTTGATTTTCGGATAACGCCGAATTCCGACCCCATGTACGCCCGGGTGAAGGGCGAAAAGAGCATGTGGCTCAATCGGGTGAAGGGGATGGCCGCCAGCATCACCTCTCCTGCCAGCACATGCAGGATCATGAAAACAGGGTAGGCGAACCACTGGTGATAGGCCAGAAACCCCGTCACGAAGGGCGCGGCCACGATGCCCAGAATAACGTAATCGGACGGATACGTGACGAATTTCACCTCCCGCTGGGTCATGCGGCGGATGAGAAAAAAGACGCAGCAGGCGATCACGATCACCGTCATGACGTCCGCCACGGCGTCCGGCAGCGTCCACCAGCGGATGTCCCAGGCTTCATCCCACAGGGTCACGTGGGCCAGCAAAAAGATGGGGCAGACGAACAAACAGATATGAAAGACGAAGGTCACCACCGTCAGTACGGGGTTGCGCCGCCAGTTGTACGTGGCAAAGGGCGTGATCCAGTGGAGAATGGAGCGCAGGCTGTATTTCAAACTCATGTAGGTGAAGATAAAGGGCTCTTTTTCTTTGACTTCGGCGAGCATGGCGATGATCCGATAGAGGCTTCCCCCGATAAACAGGAGGAACGCCACCCATGCCAGCGGGCCGCTTACGAATTGATAGACATCGTGCATGGGTCACCCCCTTAACCTGTGATTTCCGTTACCGGCAGGACACGCCGCAGGTACCGACCGTTTTCCACCGTCCGCAAGAGAACCTTTTCGCCGTCCGGGCTGAAGACCGGATCCCAGGCCGCGTCGCATTCCTTTTGCCAGACGCGGTCGTTGACCACGACGGTGTATTTCCCCTGTCTTTCCACCTTCGCCCCCACGTATCGCTTGTCGGGGCTGATCACCGGCCGCCAGGCCATGTCGAAAGTATCTTTCCAGGCGGCGCCGTTCACCACCACCTTCCACATCTCTCCCTCTTTGGCCAGGGCCGCAATGGTGGATCCGTCGGGGGAAACGACCAGATCCGAGACCAGGGTCCCGAAGGTGGCGCCCCAGGGCCGGCCGTCGACGGCTACAGTCCACCGGCCGTATTTGGGGGAAACGATGGCCGCCAGGATCTCTCCGTTGGCGCTGAACTGTTGATGCCAGACCTGGGGAAAACGGGCATCCCACAAAAACTCCCCGTCTTTGGCCAGGGTCCACTTCCCCGCCGTCCGGACCGGAGCGACGACACTCCCGTCGATGGGATGAATCACCGGCTCCCAGACGCACGGAAAGGATTTGTCCCATACCTGCCCGTTCACGGCGATGGAGTATTCATACAGGTTGAGCCGGACTTCGGCCGCCAATTTCGTCCCGTCGGGGCTGACGGCCATGTTCCAGACATTCACGAACTTGGTGTCCCAGGCATTCCCGTCCAGGGCGGCGGTGAAACACCCTTCCTGAAATTTGTGGATTTCCCCTTCACCGAAATCGGTCACCTGGACCACGGCGGCGGTCTTGGACCCGTCCGGACTCATGGCGAAATAGGTCATGTTCTGGAAGGTCGTCTCCCACGGCGTGTCGTCGAGGACCATGCAGTACTGGCCGTCCACCTGGGCCGCCGCCGCGATGTGTTTTCCGTCCGGACTGAACAGCGTGTTCCACACGTACCCGAACTTGTTTTCCCAGGGAACGCCGTCCACGGCCACGGTCCATTCGGCCATGTCGGAAACCAAGGCCGTCAGGCGCCCGTCCGGCGCGTATCTTAAGTACCAGATCTTTTCGAACGGGTTTTCCCAGGTTTCTCCGTTGACGCAGACATTGAACTCCCCCTCGTCAATGTTCACCACGGCGGCCACCTGTTCTCCATCGGGGCTGGCGTAGGGTTCTTCGACCCAGTTGAAATTTTCCTTCCACGGATCGAAGGGGATCTCCTTTTCCCTTGTCTCCCAGTCCCATTTGCTTTGATCAACCATAATCCCTCCTTGATGGTGTGGGCGTAAATGCCATAAGACGCAATCGATTCATTTCACGGCAAGGGTTCCGCCAATAGCAGCCAGGCGCCTGCAGGTTCGTTGAGCAGATAATGGGCGACGCCGAGCTTTTTTTTCCGTAACTCCGCCGTTCGGATGTAGACCGTTTCCGTCCGCGGTGCGGACGGATCCTTCAATGCCCGCTTGTTTTGATTGGAGATGACCATGCCCAGGGAGTCGGGATGGTAAACCTGTTCAATCCCCTTTCCCACCATCTCCTTGGGCGCCACGCCGCACAGGCGGGACCACGCGTCGTTCACCCCCCAGAAAAAGAGGTCTTTCCCGACCGCGGCGGGGTGGGCGATCTGGTGAATGAATTGAATCCGGGAATGATAGACCTCCAGATAATACTGGCATTCATGACAGCCGTTTTTGCATCCGAAGGTGCTGGCCTCTTTCCCGGTGAAGCACGTCTCCAGTTCGTTTTTGAAAATGGCGCACTCCCTGCAGTCTCCGGCATGGTCGGTCCTTTTCAAAAATTCCCAACATTTCTGCATGGACCGGAAGAAAGGCCCCCGAAGGGCCTTGCCGCCCAACGCCGGGGGGACGGGCTGGCCCGTGGATTTTAAAAACAAGGCCAGCTCCTCCACGGGGATGGCGTAATTCCGGCCCACCCGGTGCGCCCGGAGCTTTTTGGAGCGGATCCAGAATCCGATGGTGTTTCGATTGACACCGCATATGGCCGCGGCCTGGGAGACCGTCAGGGGTTTTCGTGCAAGTTGCATGATCCAATCGGGAGATGGGCCTGTTTCGTTCTCAATTTTGATTAATATTTTAATCAAAATAAAACTTTTGAATAAAAATTGTGAGCGAAATTAGCAAAAGGCGGGGTTCAAGTCAAGGCCAAATTGCAAAAAACCGATCTGAAAAACGGGGGTACGGGCATGGCGGTTGGATGAAGAATGGATGCGTTTTGCGAAAAAGGCTCGGGAAAAGCGTAGGGATCCGGCTACCGGTCCAGGAGGGCGTCCGCCAGGTCCAGGAGGGCGTCCGGATCCGGCGGTTTTTCCATGTATCCTTCGGGTTCCGGAATATCTTCTTCCGGATGGAGCTTGAGCATCTTGAGAAAATGAAAAAAGGTGCTTTTTTCCACGGCGGAAAGCATGACGACGGGAATGCTGAAGAGGGTGTCGTCGGATTTCAGGGCACGGTACATGAGCGCCCCTCCCTGATCCGGCATCATGACATCCAGAATGATCAGGTCAGGCCGAATCTGACGGGCTTTATTGATCCCTTCCCGGCCGTCTTTGACGGCGACGGCGTGAAACCCTGCGGTTTTGAAGAGAACGGAGAGGAACACCCGCATGTCCACGGCATCATCGACGATGAGGACCTGTTTTTTTTCCATCTACACCATATTCGCCACTTTGTCCGGATGGTTCACGCTCGCCACGGGGCACGAGGCCCGCAGCACCACCTGTTCCACGGTGCTTCCGAGAAGGGCGTCTTCGGGATCGATCTCCCGGGTATGGTGGGCCATGACGATGAGATCCGCTTCTTTTTCCCTTGAAAACTTCAGGATCTCCACATAGGGCGTCCCCTCCCAGATCTCCACGGTATAGTTTGCGTACCCGCCCAGTTTGGAAACGTAGCGGTCTTCGATCTTTTCCCGGGCGGCCTGAATCCTGGCTTCGATGACTTCCTGACCCTCCGTTTGCCCGGTGGACCCGGTGTGGATGTCGCATGCATGGAAAATATGGAGGGTCGCCCCCACTTCCCGGGCCAGCTTCAATGCCCAGAAAAAAGCGTAATCGGAAGCCTTGGAAAAATCGGTCCCGAAAACGATATTGGAAAAAAGTTTCCAGCACGTGGTGCACGGCCGGCTGATGATGACCACCGGGCACCGCGCCGCCTTGGCCACCCGTTGCATGGTGCTCCCCACGACGCCCCGGTACCGGGCGGCGCCGATATCTTCCTGCCGGGTGTGGGCGCCCATGATGATCATGTCCACGTCTTCCTGCCGGGCCTTGCGCAGGATCTCCCGGTGCGGCACCCCTGCCACCGCGTCGATTTCCGCGTCGGTGGCGTACTTCAAGAGCTCCCCGTAGGTGTTTTTCATCTCCTCTTTGACCCATTCGATGTAATCGGGCCCCACCGTCTCCGTCTCTCCGGTCCGAACGTCCGTGACAAAGGGGCTGAACCCCCGGGTGGGAATACCCAGGACATGAAAGACAAAAAGCTTTGCCTCCCATTTCGTCTCGAGATCGAAGGCCACCTTGGCCGCATTGTCACAGGTGGGGGATGCCGTGGTGGCGAACAGGATTTTTTTAAACATGGGTCATCTCCTTATCTGGCATTCCGTGGGGGTTCCGTGAAAGCTGAGCGCCCAGGCGATTCCGTCGATGAATTCAAATAGGGTGTAGACCGTCTCGAATTCAAACAGTTCCATTTTGTCCCCGAAAAGGATATGCTTCAAGCGCCCCAGTTTCAGCGGCATATCCAGAAGCCTTTCGATCCGGATGGATCGGATTTCAAGACGGTTCTCCCCGGAAACCCCCTCAAAAGCGGTGTAGATTTCCAGCCGGGGCGTCCCCGGAAAGCCGATCATTTCCACCGTCTTGCTAAATTCCAGATGCGCCAGCCCGGCCTCCACCCCGCCCGGTTCCGGGCCCTTGGCGTATTGCGCCACCAGCCCGGGGAGAAACGCGTTCAACTCCTGGAACACCGGATACCGCTCCATCAGGCGGAAATAGCTCCGAAGCGTGCATCCGGCTTCCAGCACAATCCCATGGTTCAGATACGCCAGTGGATTCCCGGTTCCGGTCTCGGTGTCCGGGACAAGGACGCCGTCGCTTTGAAGTAAGGCCCGATTCATGGCAAGATCGTGACGCTATTCATCCTCTTTCGGCTTCAGGTGTTCCGGGACTTGAACCATGTTGATGAGAAGCGGTTTCAAAAAGGTCCACCGGATGCCCCCGTGATAGATCTCTTCCATGTCCCGGATGGCGTCCCAGCAATTGTGGCAGGGCGCCACCACCAGCCGGGCTTCGGTGTCCATAATTTGGTTCAGCTTCACTTTCAAACCGATGTTGCGCTGCTCCCGGTAGCGGCCGATCCCGTTCAGTCCGCCGCCGCCGCCGCAGCAGAAGTTGTGCTCCTTGCAGGGCTTCATTTCCCGGAAATCCTCGGCGATAAAACTCATGATCTCCCGTGCCACATCTTTCAGCCCGGCGTTCCGGATGTAGTTGCACGAATCCTGGTACGTCACCGGTTCCTTGATCTTTTTGGACGGATCGATCTTGAGCTTCCCGGTCCGCAGGGCTTCGGCCACCCATTCCACGTAATGGAAGCTTTCCACCGGGGGTTTGCCGTCTTTCAGCCCGGCCCAGTAAGGCCCCTCGATGACGGTGGCCCGGTAGGCGTGACCGCATTCGGTGACCACCATCCGCTTCGGTTTCAACCGGTCCATGGCGGCATAGACGTTTTCCACCTGCATCTTGCAGGCCGCCCAGTCCCCGGCGAACATAGCCAGGCTGGTCTCCTCCCACCCTTCGCTGGGGACGGTCCAATCCTCCCCGGCGATGTGGAAGAGGATGGCGGCCTCGGCGATGTCTTCCGGGTAGTGTTTGGGTTCCCGGGCGTTGACGGTGTACATGATGTCGGCATTTTCCTTGTCGATGGGAATCGTCAGCCCCGGCCAATCGTCCGCGTACTCCTCGGCCATCCATTCACAGGTCTCCACCCAGTCTTCCGTGGTGACATCCATCTGCGCCCGGTAAATCCGGTGCATTCCGGATCCGATCTTCATCTCCCACGGGGTGAATCCCTGGGAGAAAAGGAGTCCCCTTACATAACCGAACAGGATGCCCGTATCAACCCCGAAAGGGCAATAGACGCCGCATCGCGTACAGCAGGTGCACTTGGCATAGGCGGTATCCATGGTCATCTGCATGAACGCGTTGTCCACGTCTCCTTTGCGGCGGATCATCTCCCCGAGGGTGGCCTGGATCTTATAGGAGGGAACCTGCTTGGGATCCCGGTTGTTGGCCAAAAAGTAAAAGCAGCTTTCGGCGCACAGACCGCAGTGCGTACAGATCTCGAGCCAGGTCCGGAGCCGGGAACGGCAGGTTTTCTGGAGGGTGCCCCATAAGGCCTTTTTATCCACCTCCAGGTGGTTCATTTCTTCATAGTACTGCCTGCCGCTCTTATCCGCCAAAAGGGCATCGAGCTGTTCTTTCGTGGTGACGGGCTGTTTGTTGCACAGCTTTCCTTCAGGCATGGCTTTCTCCTGAATCTGTTCGTTTCGAACAACGGCGCGGTGAGTCTACCACGCCAACCCCTTCCCTTTCATGCCGCCCCGCTTGATCCCGTAATCCATTCCCAACTGGGCCCGGGAGGCGAAAAACAGGACAAAGTGGGACAATTTGGTAAACGGGATGGAGGCCAAAAAGATTTCGCCGGCCAGGATATGCGTGATCAACCAAAAATCGTAGTTTCCCATCTGATGACGGGCGAAAAAACCCGTGACAAAAGGCGCCAATGAAATGGCCATGACCAGCCGGTCGTGGGCGTTGGTGATGATCCGGATCTCCGGGTAGGCGATGCGCCGGAATATCAGGATCAACCCGCTGACAATCACGGCCACGGTGAGCACGTCGGCGGCGGCCGCGGACATGGACCAGAATCCGAAACCCCAGCGCGCCTTCAACAGGATGTTGTGGGCCGCCAGGAAGACAGGGGTGAACAACAGCCCGAAATGAAAAATAAAAACCACGATATTGAAACCGGGGTTGTTCCGCCAGCTTTGGGTTCCCAACGGGAGCAGCCAGTAGAAAATGGATCGGAGGGCGCCCTTGATCCCGTGGGCCAGATGCATCCGGTAGGCCACCCGGTCCATCTGCCAGTTGAGCCCTTTGATATACAGCACGATTCGCGCGATGCATCCGACAAAGAAAATGCCGAATGCCAGCCATGCCAGGGGTCCGGTTACCAATGCGTACATCGGATGCCTCCTCGCCGATTTGATTTCAGGAACGGTCGTCTTCGTCGCCGTCGGTTAAAAATCCCCACCACCAGGTAATCCCCGCCAGGCCGGCGACGATGAGAATGTACGTCACGGCCTTGGTGTGCACCATAAAGTCATGAAGGGTATAAAAGACGGTCTCCATCGGTTTCTTCTCCTTTAATGGGCGTCCGGGTATTCCGGGTGTTGATACAATACGGGCATCCGGGTGACGATGAATCGATAGGCGATGAGGCCCACGGTGACGATGAAAACGGATATGCCGATTTCCTTCCAGTGGGGGAAGTACCGCTCGCTGGAAGGCAGATGATAATTGAAGGCGATGAGGCAGATGTTGAACCGGTTCACCACGATACCCACGACGGCCAGCACCGCCGTCCATCGGATCAGCTTTAGGTTCTTTTCCCGGACGCCGACGGCGTACAAAAAAGCCGGCAGCGCCACGAAGCCCAGAAGCTCCACCAGGTACCAGATGCCGTAGCCTGTGCCGAGCAGATGCCAGTGGTTCCCGGCGGCGATCCCGATGACCTTGATGAAGAAGTATCCCGCCAGGACCAAGGACGCGGCTTTCCCGAACCCCAGGGTCACGGCATCGCTTTCCGCCAGGTGGGTGTCATCCATCTTGTCGTGAAAGTACCGATGGGCAAGGGTGCTTTCGAAAATGACCATGGAAAGCCCGGCGATGACCGCCGTGACGAAAAAGTAGATGGGAAGATAAGACGAGTACCACAGGGGATGGAGCTTGGAGGGAGCGATGAGGAAAAGCGCCCCCAGGGAAGACTGGTGGAGGGTGGAAAGGACGACGCCGAAGATGGTGAGCACCAGGGTGAGCCTGACCACCAGACGCCTTGCCCGCTTGAGCCCCAGCCACTCCAGGGCGGCGGGGGAAAACTCGATGAACAGAACCGTGAGGTACAAAGCGACGCAGGCCGCCACTTCGAACAAAAGGGAGGTGGTCCCCTGCTGGACGAAGAAGGGATACGGGAGGCGCCAGGGCCGTCCCACGTCGTAATGCAGGGCCAGGACCACCAGGGCGTAACCCAAGAATCCGGTCAGGATGGCGGGCCGGACCGCGCTGTGGTATTTTTTCAAACCGAAAATGTAGACCGCGGCGGAGGTCACGAATCCGCCGGCGGCAAGGGCCACTCCTACCAGAAGATCGAATCCGATCCAGATGCCCCAGGGGTTGTAATCGGAGAGATTCGTCACCGAGGCCAGCCCCCCGGTAAAACGCTGGGCGGTGATCCCCAGACCCAGGACCACGATAATCCCTGCCACAATATTGAATGGGTTGAATATCGTCTTTTTGGCGCCGACGGCTTTTTCGGACATCAGGCTCCCTCCTTGGTTTCACCGGGCTCGGCTCCGGGATCGACGGTTTGTTTCCTGGCATCCTCCAGGGCCTGTTGCACCGCTTTTTCCAGGGCTTGGACTTTTTCTTTTTCCGCCTTTTCCCTGAACGCGTTCAGTTCTTCTTGGGCCTCTGCTTTGGCTTTTTCCAAAGCGCCTGCGACGGCCAGGGTTTTTTCCCGCGCGGCGATCTTTTCCTTGCGCTTGGAAATGGCATACACCCCGGTCAAAAAAACGGGCCAAAGCCCCACCACCATGGGAACCGCGCCCAAAGCGCCGGCGGTGAGCCCGGGGGCCGGGGTGGTCCCCAGGTCTTCCCGCATGCCGATGGCGCTGAAGGGCACCCCGGAAAGGTACAACCAGGAGGTCCCCCCCATCTCCCGTTCACCGTAGATGTGATTCACATAACGCCCCGGTGCTTTGAGAATCCGTTCCCGGGCGATGGTCAGCAGGTCCGCACGCTTGCCGAAGGTGAGGCTTTCCTTGGGGCAGGCCTCCACGCAACCCGGAAGCAGCCCTTTCACCAACCGGGGATGACATAGGGTGCATTTCATGATGCGCGGGGTAAAGGCTTCCTCGTACTCGTATGCCGGAATCTCGAAGGGACAGGCGATCATGCAGTACCGGCAGCCCACGCACACCGAAGGGTCGTAAATCACCGCCCCGATTTCCGTCTTGGTGAAGGCGCGCACGAAACAAGCCGATGCGCAGGCCGGTTCCAGGCAGTGGTTGCACTGGATCTTTCGATACACGGGCCCTTCCCCGGCACCGGGGGCAGGATACCGGTTGACCACCGTGTAGGCCTTGGCCGTGGTCCGCCGTTTTTCGTCCAACACGGTCAGGTCGTTGAAGGGGCGGATGGGAGGCGGAAGGTTGTTGACCCGGTTGCAGGCCTCCTCGCACTTGCGGCATCCGATGCAGGTGGTGGTATCGAACAGGACACCCCAGGCGCCGGGATGCCCCTTGAATTCCTTCACCGCCGCTGCATGCACCCGATCCCCCACCGTGGCCGCCGCTCCGGCGGATCCCATCCATCCTAAAAATTTCCTTCGCGTGATCCCCATTTGAAACTCCTTCACTTTTCAATTGCCCGAAGTCAGCCATCGCTTCTTTTCGATATGGCACGCCGTGCAATCCGTGGCCACGGGTTTTTCCAGCCCCATCTCCCGGTGGCATCCCATGCATTGCTGATGATACGCCGCCATCAGACCCGGCTTGAGCAAATCGTTTTCTTTGAAGGGTTCCCCGTGACAGCTCCGGCAGTTGGGCGGCTTGAGCGCCGCGGGGCTGTTGTGATGACATCCCTGGCACACCGTCCCCTTTTCCCGGTGAAAATACTGGGCCAGGGGATTTTCTTTGATGTTTCGGACCAGCGTCCCGACGATTTTTCGGTGGGGCAGCTCCACGGGTTCATATTCTTTTGAAATGGCTTTGATCACCACCTTTTCCGGGATGTCGGCCATGTCGAAGGTGTCGTTCATGGTGGAGCGGGTGTTGAGGAGTCGCCGGGCCGTGTCCATGGCCCCGGCCTCGGTGTAGGGATTCCGCAGGGGCTCCGGAAGGGTCATGTGACAAAGGGTGCAGGATCCCTTTTCCGGCTCGCGGGTCTTTTGAATAAAGGCATGGCACCCGGCGCAGGATGCATCGGCCTGCCGGGTCTCATGGCATCCCAGGCAACTGGCCTTTTGATCCATGGCGTGCATGGCCCGGGCCAACTGGATCCCTTTGCCTTCCTTTTTCCCGGCAACGGTATGGCACGTGCTGCAGGACGTCAGATCCGCGTGGTGGCATACCCGGCAGGTGGCGTTGTATTCTTCGTGGGCCTTGTGATCGAAGGGAACCGGATTCATCCGGATATCCGGTTCTTGCCCGCCGGGTTCCGTGTTTCCCTTCCTGACGAACACCACATCCGGTTGTTTTCTCTCGATACGGGGAAGGGTTTCGGGTTTTTCGAAGGCTTGCTGGGCGGCAGGGTCATGGCATCCGGCGCATCGATCGGGACCGGCGGAAAGGGCCGCCGCCGCGCGCTCCCGGTGGCAGGCGACGCAGGCCTCATGGGAAGCGTATCGCATGGAAACGCGGTTTTCTTCGGTCACATCCTTATGGCAGTAGCGGCAGGTCCCTTCCTTCTCCTTGGCATAATAAAGCGTTTTGGTCTTGGCATCGTATTCGTGATGGCACCGCTCGCATTTCTTTTCCAATGCGTCGGAATGCCGGGCGTGAAGCCATTTGTCCATCCCCATGGGCTGACGGGAGGAGACAACCAGGGGGGATTCCACATGGCATTGGCCGCAGGCCTCGGGACCCGATTTTTCCGCCGATGCCCGGTTCTCCCGGTGGCAGGTAATACACTCCACGTGATAGATGTCCATGATTTCCCGGCGGGTGGTGTTTTTTGTCCGTTTGAACTTGAATGAACGCTTCTTGTCTTCCGTCGGGTGGCAGGCAGCGCAGTCCTGGTCTTTCTTTTCCACGAATTCGGTGTGCGTGTCATGGAAGAACAAGACCGCCGGCCGTTCAAGGGCGCCGAATGCCTTGAGGCCGTCGATGACGATGACATCCGGCCGTTTGACGGCGGGGCTTTCCTTCGGCCCTTGAACCCCGCCAGCGGCGACACCCATCACCGCCACGACCGCCGCTGTCATTACCGGTACCCATCCTCCCCGGAATCTTCTCCTTTTCATACTATACCCCGTCCCTGGCGAAGTGGTTGGAAGCGCTTTCAAAGAATCATGCTGGGGTGCAGCACGTTCTGTTTTTCCTCTTCGATCAAATCCTCGATGGTGGTTTCGTCGTATATTTGATAGACGGCCTCGTGAACCCGATTCCACATGGAGGCAAAGGCGCAGTTGCCGTGCAACGCGCAGTTGTCCCCGGAAACACAGATGATGCACCGGTCCGGGGCGGTGGGCCGGCTCATGTAGCGAAAAATTTCCCCCACGGTGATCTCGGAGGGATGGCGAGTCAACAGATAGCCCCCGTAATACCCGCGTTTGGCCTTGACCAGGCCGCTTCCTTTGAGATTCCCGAGGATGACCTCCAAGAAGCGGACCGGAATGGCCTGGGCCCGTGCGATGTGAGAAATCTTGACGGGACCTTTTTCCCAGTGTCGGGCCAGTTCGAAAATCGCCCGTAGGGCATATTGATTTTTCTTTTGGGTTTTGATCACGCGGGAACTTTCTTGATCATATTGATCAGGAATTTTGTTGACCTTATTAGTCAAGAAAGAAACGCCTTGTCAAGTGTTTTTTCATATTTTTTTAATATTAAATAATTTATAGTATTATCAATTAGATAATACAAAAATAAAGACAGACGGGATCCTGCCTGGGATTTTTCGACGATCGGTTGAAAGGGATTAAACCCGAGGAAAAAGAGGGGTTTTCAGGCGGAATACGCGATAAAAAAATAACCGCGCCGTCCTGTGGAAAGCCGGCGGAAATCTCTTAAGAACTTTAAGGATGGGATTTTTCGGGAATCCGCACGGTAAACGTGGATCCGGCGCCCTTTTGGGACTCCACCTCGATGCGGCCGCCGTGATCATCCACGATTTTTTTGGAGATCATCAGGCCGATGCCGGTGCCTTCCATCCCCTTGGTGGTAAAAAAACGCTGGAAGAGCTTGGACTTGACGTCTTCGTCCATGCCGCAGCCGTTGTCTTTGACCCGATAGACGGCGCCCCGGCCCGGCTGTAAATCGACTTCCAACCGGATCGTTTTTTCGTTTTTTTGTTGACAGGCGTTGCACGCATCCACGGCGTTGGCCACCAAATTCAACAGGCACCGGTGAATCCCTTCCGGATCAAAGAAAAAGGGGGTCGGGCGGGGAGACAAAAAAATCTCGAATGCAATCCCCAGTTCGTCCATCCGGGGCCACATTAAGTCCGCGACTTCCTGTGCCGGGGTGTTGGGATCCGCCAGGCGGAAGCGGGGGCCGGCCGTCTTGGCAAAACCCAAAAGATCCAAAGAGAGGTTTTTAATCTTTTCCACGTTCCCCTGGATCATTTCCCATCCCTGGGAAAGATAGGTTTTGTCCTCCAGTTCGATGCCTTTCCCGAGAACGAACATGCCGCCGGTCAACCCGCCGGCAATGTTCTTGATGGCATGGGAGAGATCGGCCACCGTCTGCCCCACCGCCGCCAGGCGTTCGGCTTCCAGAAGCTGCTTCGTCTTTTCCTCCACCAGGGATTCCAGGTTTTCCGTGTATTCCCGGATCCGCCGCTTCAACGTGATCCGTTCTTCGGCGCGCTTGATGGCGTTCTCCAGGACCGCGTCCATGATGGGTTTGGTGATGAAGTCGGTGGCCTCGTATTTGAGGCTCTTGACGGCCAGATCGATGTCCCCGTGGCCGGTGATCATGATCACTTCGGTTTCGGGCCGGAGGGATTTGATCCGCCGGAGCAAATCGATCCCGTCCATTTCCGGCATCCGGATGTCCGTCAGTACAATGGGGTGTTCTTTTTTTTCGAAAACCAGGAGGGCCTGGCGGCCGTTTTCCGCCGTATCGACAGCATACCCCATGTCCCGGAGGGTGATCCCCAGGACCTTTCGGATCCCGTCTTCATCATCCACCAGCAAAAGGGCCGGATCGTCTTTTTTTTGCATCATGTCTATTGCGCCGCCGTACACTCGATGATGAACCGGGCCCCTTTTCCCGGCTCGGAGACCACACGGATATCCCCCCCGCAGTCTTTGATGATGCCGTAGCTGATGGACAGCCCCAGGCCCGTCCCTTTTCCCACCTCCTTGGTGGTGAAAAAGGGTTCGAATATTTTTTCCACGATGGCAGGGGGAACCCCGGGGCCCGTGTCTTCGATTTCCACAGTCACCCGGTCGCCCCTTGCCGCGGTTTTGATAAGGATTTGTTTATCCCCGGACGTGAACGCGTCTTTGTTCCATTTCTCTTCGATGGCGTCCCTGGCATTGATCAAAAGGTTGATGAATACCTGTTCCATGCGATCCGGATCCCCTTTGACGAAGACCGAATCCTCCATAAGATCCCATTTAACCTCGATGCCCCTCACCTTCAACTGCTGGCTGAAGATCTCGAACGCCCGTTTCAACGTGGCGTTCACATCCACCGGCACGAGATGGTTTTCCGATTTTCGCCCGAATTCCCGCATGTGGCTGATGATCTTGGTGGCGCGATCCACATGCCGATCGATCTCTTCGGCCATGGTATACAGCACATCCGCTTCAAGGGCTTCCTTTTTCCGGATTTTTTTCATGAAAAAGCTGCTGGCCGTCTTGATGACGGCCAGGGGCTGATTGAGTTCGTGGGCCACACCGGTGGCCATCTCGCCCAGGGTGGCCATTTTGCTGGCATGGATGAGCTGCTGCTCGGCTTCCAGGCGCCGGGTGATATCGCTGGCCGTCACCAGGAAGACCGGCCGGCCGTCGAGTTCCGAAAGGGCGATACGGAAATTGACAAAAAGCCGCTTTTCCTTTTTGCCCACGTTCCTGGCCTGGGTGATGGATTCCACGGACCGGATCCTGGCGGCATAGGCATCGCGCTCGGCTTCCATGAAAAGATTTAAAAAAGACGTCCCCACCAGCTCTTCCGCCGCATACCCGTAAACGGACTGGACACTTTCGTTGCAGTTGAGGATATCCAGTGTCTCCCGGTCCACCACGAAAACGGGATTGGGGATGTTGGCGAATATGGCATGATACTTGCGCTCGGATGCGGCCAGTTTTTCTTCGAGGCGCTTTTGCTCGGTGATGTCCAGGTTCATCTCCATGGCCGCCACGATCTCCCCCTTTTCATTGCGGATGGGGGCCGTCCGGACGATCCAGTACGTCCGGGTTCCGTCCTTGTTGACGCCCACCTCCTCGGAGCTGTGGGACCGCCCGTCTTGAAAGGTTTTTTCCACGGGGCAGACGATGCATTTACTCTCCCGTCCCTTATAGGCGCGATAGCAAAAGTCTCCGGGTTTCGGGGCGAACCGGTCCGAAAATTCCCGGTTATACCCCACCAGGCGGAAATCCCGATCCTGCACCGTGATAATGCAGGGAACCCCCTCGAAAAGCGCTTGGAAGCGTTTTCGTTGTTCTTTGAGTTCCACCTGGTTCTTCCCGATTTCTTCCATCATGCGGTTCACGGCCTTGGCCAGTTCCTGCATTTCATCGTTCCGCTCCAGTTCCACCCTTGCGGAAAAATCCCCCTGGGAGATGCGCCGGGTCACCCCGATCAGCTTGGCGATGGGGCGGCGCACCAGCCGCAACACGAAAAAGAAGATAAACGCGGAAGTAAAAATGAACAAAACGATCCCTAAAAAGAGAGTGCTCTTTTTTACCGTCAAAATCTCGGCATCGGCGCCCTGGAGGGAAATCACCACGTCCAGGGCGCCCAGGACCTTTTTCCCTTCCGGATGGGCATGACACGCCGCCGAAAAACATCCCGATTCATTGTAAATGGGGGTGATCAGCCCCATGAGTCGGCTTCCTTCCGGACCTGTTAAGATCCGGGTGCGCTCCGGCAGGGGAAGGCGGGATACCGGCGGGTCGGCGCGATGGCAGACAATGCACGCCTCGGATTGAATCTCGGTGATTTGCCCGATTTCGTGGGGGACGCTGGAAAATTGGATTTTTCCCGCTTTGTTGTAAACGCGGATGGAACGCACTTCCGGGAGGGTTCCGATATCGTTGATGATTCGGTTGATGTCGCTTCGGGAATTGAGCATCATGGCGTAATGGACCCCCATCCGAATGGTGGTGCTCAGCCGCTGGGTTTCCTCCACCACGTCCTTCATCACTTTTTGTTTCTGGTAACTGATATTGAAAAACGCCCACACCGCGATGCAGATGAAGACGACCACACCCACCGAAACAATGAGCCGCAGCACCAGGCTGTGACGGATGCCTTCCTTTGCGTTTCTGGGACGGGTCGCGGCGGCGGGATGAAAGGGGTGTTGTTTCATTTCTTTTCGTCTCTTTTTTTCCGTAACGTGATGCTCAAAAACCCGGACCGAAAACGGGGCGAGGGAAAATATCAGATTGAAATAATCAAAAATCGCTTCAGGGTCAATAAAAAGCCGACGGCGTTTAAAGAGGATGAAATCAGACGGGGCCCCATCATTTTGGGGCGGAATTTCCCCATGAAAATCCTTGTCATCGGGGATCGTCCATGGTAAGGGGAAAGGCCGTGGTTTTTGGGCGCCGCCCGGAACAACCCGTAACATGATGCGTAAAGGAGGAGGGACGTCGATGAACGATACCCAGAAAAGCACCGTCCTCGCACTGGCGATACTCCTGGCCATTTCTTTGCAGGTTTTTTTGGTTTTTGCCGATCAGGCGGACACGCCCGGCCGGGTGGCGGCCGAATTTGCCAAGGCATACCACCGGTTGGATCCGTCCATGAAGGCGTTTCTGTGCAGCGATGTCAAGGAGGCGGCGGAAACGGATCCGGTCGATGAACTCCTTTACACGGCCGCCGAGGAAGCACGGCAACGGGGATTCGAGCCGGGGTATATGCGCAGCACCTTCCTCCACGTGGAAACCCACACCACCTACACGGATGACGATACCGCCGTGGTTCGGCTCACCGGGGCCTACAGGCGATTGATCCATCCGGTCTTTACCTGGGTGGCCCGAATCTTTTTCCTGGGCGAAACCTACCATTTGGACAGGACATTCCACGTCATCCGGGAAAACGGCCAGTGGAAAATCTGCGAAACAGCGCTTCCTCTGCCCGCCGTTTAACCCCTTCGGAGAGCCGGTAAACCCGTCAGGAAAGGGCCTGTCCGGGCGCGGCGGTTCAACGACACGGTCTTTTCCATCCTCCGTGAACCGCAACAGCGAGCGAATTCCCCGCAGGTTCTGCCTGGCGGCAGTGCTTCGCGGGTTGAAGTGAATCGGAAATCCCGCCTTGCGGGGCAGCGGGAAGGCTTCAATCCCATGGATTGGGTGTATACTCAGATTCGGCGCCGCGCCAAAGAAATCATCTCCCGGCATCCCCGGCCGGAGTTTTACCGCCGTTGTCCGCAAGCCAACCGGTTGTCCAAAAAGATATTTGAAACCGATACGGTCGTCCTGCAACTCCTCGATTACATCACACCCCACCTGGAAAACGATTTCGGCCACGGGATGGAACACGCCGAAAAAGTTTCCCTGGACGCCGGCGCCCTGATGATCATCGAAGGGGATAAAAGCGGATATCCCGAGCCGGAAATCCGTCGCAACACCCGGCTGGTTCAGTGTGCAGGCCTGCTCCACGACGTCAAACGCAAAGAACGGGATCATGCGGAAAAAGGCGCCCTTTTGGCCCAGAAGACCTTGAAACGCTTTCCTTTCTCTCAGGGAGAGATCACACAGATCTGCATGGCGATCCTCAGCCACGAAGCCTTCAAGGAAAGACCGCCCATCGAAGATTCGGAGGCGCTTTTGGTGGCGGACTGCCTGTACGACGGGGATAAGTTTCGGTGGGGACCCGATAATTTTTTAAATACCATCTGGGACATGGTGTCATTTTACCGGACCCCGCTTCCCCGTTTCATCGATTATTTTCCCAAAGGCATGGAAGGGCTGAAAAAGATCCGGGACACCTTTCGGACCCCGACCGGAAAAAAGTACGGCCCCCAATTCATCGATATCGGGATTTCCATCGGAAATGAACTCTACCGGGTGATCTGCTCCGAGTTCGGCCGGTTTTATTTTCAGGACGCATCCCGGTAAAACCCGCTCCCCCCGGAATCGGTTCCCGGCTTTTTCAGTTCGATGCGGCTAAATCCCCTCTGCTTCCAACCGGAAAAGGTGTTCCCGCATGCCGTTTCGATAAATAAACGATTTAAGGGAGGAAAAAGCGGGCATGAGGGCCAAAATCTCCCGGTTCTGCCGCCGGTGGACCGGAAGGTGGGGAAAAGAAATCGCCCTGGGTTCCAGCTGGAAGTCCTCCTGAACGGCAAAAGCGACAAAGGGGCCCTGGGGGCTATGGAGATCCCGGGAAAGGAGCATGACCAGCCCGTGGGGCCGGGTCCATCCTTGTATGACCGCTGCCAGAGCCCGGGCCGGGCCCGTGTCCAAGTGGTCCAGCAGATCCCACATGAGGATGCCGTCAAAATGTGCCCGGGGATAATCCAACGTCCGCCAGGCGTCCTCCGGGGGACGGTTTTGCTCCCGGGCCCGATTCAATCGGGAAAAGAGATCACAGACGAATAATCGGGGGACACGGCGGGAAAAAAAAGCGATATTGGCACCCAGAATGGGCCCCAGGTCGAGGAAGCGGACCCCCCTTTCTTGATCCAACCGCTCTAAAAAAAGCGGGAGGATCTTGCTGATGTAGCCGGATGGTTCGATGCCGGACGGATCGTCCATCAGGCGTTTGCCTTCAGGCAGGCTCAACTGGCTTTGCCGGCGGCCACCGACGGGGGAATCGGGGGCTTGGTCTCCTCCCGGGCTTTTCCGATGGCCGGAACCGGTTGCTTCTTGGTCTCCTTTTCCAGTTCGATGACGGCCTTCAGATATGCCCCGTCTTCCACCGAAATGCTCTTGGCCTTGATTTCGCCGGAAAAATCGGCCTCTTTGGTGATTTTCACCTTTCCGGAGGCCATGATGTTCCCGACCAGCTGGCCGCTGATGGTGACGTTGTCGGCATGGATCTCCCCTTCCACCCGGCCCTTGGATCCCACCGTGACCTGGTGTTTTTCCAGGGCGATCTTTCCCTTCATGGCCCCTTCGATGACCAGGTTTTCATGGCCCCGGATATCCCCTTCGATGGTGATCTGTTCGCCGATGATGGTTTTTCCTTCCCTGCCCGCCACAGGGACCGTGGCCGGCTTGTCTTCCGTTTCTCCCATTGCGGACTCGGCGCCTTCTTCGGGCTTTAAGGCCTTTTTTCTGTCAAACATGAAAACCCCCTTTGCTGGTGAAAATGACGGATCCCGTGGACACGTTCTTTCCGGCATCCGGAAAGGATTACCGATCGTTTCTCCGCCTTCATATCAAGCGGCTTACGCGTTGTAAAGCCGGGTGCGCCGCTTTCCCGGAAACACCCCGGCGGTGCGCTGCACCCCGCCCGTTTGCCCCGGGGTTTGACAAAGGGCGAAATTCTGGTATGGTGGTATGAATTTCATGCTCGTTGGGTTGATGGTTTCTGTTAAACCTCCCGCCCTGAAAGGCGGGCACCTTTGATGCGGTATCCTGCCTGCCATTGAAAATCAATGACTTTTTGATGCTGAAACAACGCTTTTATCACAACATGGTTTCGGACTGGCTCCTGGCCCTGGCCACGGCCGTCCTCGTCTTTCTGATCGTCCGCGCCGGCCTCGCCCTGATCCGGCGCCGTGTCCGCGTTCTGGAAGACGGCACCGCCGCCAAGTGGAACGGGATCGTCCCGGAGCTGATGGACAAGATCAGCCCCATCGTTCTATTGGTCTTTTCCCTTTATTTCGGGACCAAGTGGCTGGAGTTGCCTCGATTCGCCGGAAGCATCGTCAACAAGGCCGCACTCCTTGCCCTGCTGCTTCAGTTCGCTCTTTTAGGATCCGCCGGGATCCGCTTCTGGACCCGGTATTACCGCCGGCAGAAACTGGATGTGGATGCGGACGTGGTGACCACCATCACCTCCGTGGGGTTTGTGCTGCGCATCCTCGTGTGGGTGATCGTCCTGTTGATCGCCCTGGACAACCTGGGCGTCAACGTGACCACACTGGTGGCCAGCCTGGGAATCGGCGGTATCGCCGTCGCCCTGGCGGTGCAAAATATCCTGGGGGATCTGTTTGCTTCCTTTTCCATCGTCCTGGACAAGCCCTTCGTCATCGGGGACTTCATCATCGTGGACACCTTCATGGGAACCGTGGAGTACATCGGCCTGAAGACCACACGGATCCGGAGCCTTTCCGGCGAACTCCTCATCTTCTCCAACACGGACCTTCTCAGAAGCCGCATCCGCAATTTCAAACAGATGCAGGAGCGCCGGGTCGTTTTCACCATCGGTGTCACCTACGAGACGCCCTACGAAAAACTCACGGCGATCCCGAAAATGATCCAAAAGGCCGTGGAGGCCCATGAACTGGCGCGCTTCGACCGGGCCCATTTCAAGGGCTACGGGCCCCATTCCCTCGACTTCGAAGTCGTTTACTGGATCGGCTCCCCGGATTACACCCTTTACATGGATATCCAGCAGGCCATCAATCTCGATCTTTTCCGGGAGTTCGAAAAAGAAGGGATTCAATTCGCCTATCCCACCCAGACCCTTTACATTAAAAACCCGTCCCCCGAATCCCCCTGACATGACTTCCCAGCCCATCGTGACGATCCATAACCTCAGCGTGCGGCGGGGAGGCCAACCGATCCTGGAGGGGATCGATTGGCAGATCAAAACCGGCGAACAATGGGCCCTGGTAGGCCCCAACGGATCGGGTAAGACCACCCTGGTCATGACCCTTGCCGGCATGCTCCCGTCGGCCGCCGGAAAAATCGTTTTTCATCCTTCAGCGGAAGACAACGGCGGACGCCCCTTCACCCGGGACCGCATCGGTTTCGTTTCCGCGGATCAGCATCGGGCGGTGTTCGAGCAGGAGGCGTTCGCCGAAGAAGCCCGTCTTTTTGCGGGAGAAAACGGCCAACGGCTCCGGGCGTCGGATTTTATCCGGGGCCGATCCTTGAATGGGACCCCGCCGGCTTTTCCCTCTTTTGCCGATCTTGCCACAGTCTCCCGAAAACTCGGGATACCGGAAACGTTGCTCGAAAAACCACTGATTGCCTTGACCACCGGTGAAATCAGCAGGATCCTCATTCTCAAGGCACTGTTGAAACAACCGCGGCTTTTACTCCTGGACGAACCCTTCACCGGGCTCGACCGGGAATCCGCGAAAAGCCTCGCCCGCCTCACCGGGCGCCTGATCCGCTCCGGGGTCCAAACGGTTTTGATCACCCATCGCCTGGACGAAATTCCCGACGAGATCAGCCACGTGATGCTCATGGCCGCCGGAAAAGTCCGGAAAACCGGAACGAAAAACGAGATCCTGGAACCGGACAATGGCCGGGAGGGCTTTTTCATTCGGCAAAAACCGCAGGATGGAACAATCCCGCCGGAAATCAGACCCGGAAAACGGCGCTTACCAAAACCGTCGACAAAACAAGGGAAACACCCCGCATCCAATGGCCCCGCCCTCGTGGAGATGGTGGACGTGTGCGTGCGCTACGGCGGGACCGATGTTTTAAAGCACCTTCACTGGACGGTGCGCCCGGGGGAGAACTGGATGGTGCACGGTCGCGACGGCGCCGGGAAGACCACGCTGTTAAAGCTCATCACCGGGGAAAACCTCCAGGCCTATGCCAACGATATTTTCCTTTTCGGGAAAAAAAAGGGGAGCGGGGAAAGCCTTTGGGAAATCCGGGAAAAGGTCGGCTGGCTTTCTTCGGAACTCCAGTCCAAATATCCGGCCCACATCCGGGGCATCGACGTGGTGGTTTCCGGATTTTTCGATTCCATCGGATTGTACCGGACGGCTTCGGCCGAAAAACAACGGGAGGCCGAACGCCTTTGCGGCGAACTGGGCATCGATCACTTGACCGATGCACCCTTCGGAACCCTTTCCCACGGCCAGAAGCAGATGCTCCTGATCGCCCGGGCCCTCGTCAAGTCCCCTCCCCTCCTCCTTTTGGACGAGCCCTGCGAGGGGTTGGACGTCCGCAACCGGGCGAAGATCCTGGAGATCATCGAAGGCATCTGCCGCCGGGCCGCCACCGTCCTGGTTTATGCCACCGGGGACGACGCCCATGTGCCGTCCGGCGTCACCCATGGGCTTTTTTTGAAAAACGGCAGGGCCACCGTCGCCCCCATTCCTTTCATTGAGAACACTCCAATGGGAAAGCTTGAGAACGATGTATACCATTGCAGTCCTGCCCGGTGACGGCATCGGGCCCGAAATCATGACGGAAGCCGTCAAAGTACTGGATGCGGTTCAGAAGCGGTTCGGTATCGGTTTCAATTACCGGTACGCCGATGTGGGCGGCATCTCCATCGACCGGCACGGCAGGGCCCTCACCGAAGAGACCGTTGACATTTGTGCGGCCGCCGGGGCCGTGCTCTTCGGCGCCGTGGGCGGCCCGAAGTGGGAAGGGCTTCCCCCGGAAGAACAGCCGGAACGGGCCGCCCTGCTCCCGCTGAGAAAGCGTTTCAATCTTTTTTGCAATCTCCGGCCCGCCCGGGTCTTTCCGGCCCTGGCCGGCGCCAGTCCCCTGCACCCCAACGTGGTGAAAAACGGCTTCGATCTCCTGTGCGTCCGGGAGTTGACGGGCGGGATTTATTTCGGCCGGCCCAAGGGCCGGGAAGGATCCGGCCCGGAGGAAAGGGCCTTTGACACCATGGTCTACACCCGGAAAGAAATCGAACGCATCGCCCGCAGCGCCTTCGATTTTGCCATGAAGCGCAAAAAGAAGGTCACCTCCATCGACAAGGCCAACGTTTTGACCACCATGGTGTTGTGGCGGGAAGTCGTCACCGGAATCGGCCGGGAGTATCCGGAAGTCGCCTTGAACCACATGTACGTGGATAATGCCGCCATGCAGCTGGTCCGGGACCCGCACCAGTTCGACGTGATGCTGTGCGGGAACATGTTCGGGGATATTCTGTCCGATGAATGCGCCATGATCACCGGATCCATGGGCCTTTTGGCGTCGGCGAGCCTCAACGAATCCGGGTTCGGCCTTTATGAACCCGCGGGGGGTTCGGCCCCGGACATCGCCGGGAAAGGGATCGCCAATCCCATCGCCCAGATCCTGTCCGCCGCCATGATGCTCCGGTTCAGTCTAGGCTTGGAAGACGGCGCCGCCGCCATCGAAAGGGCCGTGGAGGCCGCCCTTGCCGACAACGTGCGGACCCGGGATATCGCCGGAGATTCGGCGGCGGCCGTCGGCACGGCTCAGATGGGCGACGCCGTCGCCGAACGCCTCCTGGCGGGATAGGAAGTTCCGATACCGAACCGGATAGTACGGCGGGCCCACACGATCGCACCGTTTTTCCGTTACTTTGGCGGGTATTGAACAGTCTCAAAAGGATTTTTTATGGTATTTGCATCGACCGATGGACTCATTGAAAAAGCCGAATCTTTCCCCGAAATCCAAGCCGGGATCGCCCGGCTGGCGGACGTGCTGCAGGCACCGTCTTACGGGGTTTCTTCAACGAGAGGCATCGCTGCTGAACCACCGGAGGGCAACACCGCCGTCCAATGGCCCCCGTGGGCCGTGTCGGTGCTGGTCCTGGGGCTTTACCATCCCCCGGACCGGCCCGAACTGGACTGGTGGGAAGCCGGGAACACGGCGGGCAACCGCCGTTTGATGGAGATCTCGGACGACCTCACCCAATGGATGAAAAGCTGCTTGAAACGCCGCGCGCTCCCGCTTCCCTACCACCTGGAACGGGGCGGCGTGTTTCTGAAAGACGCCGCGGTGCTCTCCGGGCTGGGGGTGATCGGCGAAAACAACCTGCTGGTGAATCCCGTTTGGGGGCCGCGGATCCGCTTGCGGGCCGTTCTGGTCGAAGGGGACCTGGAACCCACAGGGCCCTTGAACGGGTTTTCGCCGTGTGCTTCCTGCGAAAAACCGTGTCACGGGGCTTGCCCGAGACAGGCCTTCCGGAAAGGCGGTTATGCGCGCAAAAACTGCGCGGTCCAGATGCATGCCGACCAAAAAGCCGCCCGCGAAAACGCCGCAAACGGCCAATCCTCCGGCGCTCCCATCCGCTACTGCCGGGAATGCGAACTGGCCTGTCCGGTGGGTCCATAGGCAGGAAACCCGCAAGAAAGAATGCCTCCGCCACCCCTTGACGGTGCCGGGAGCGTCCAGATGTTTCCAGGGATGCGAGGTAAAACCTCCCCCGCAAGGTTCAGGAACGCCGCCGCCCGATGTGGCGCTGCAAAAAAACCGACAGCATCAGGCAGGCCAAAATACAGACAAGGCAGGCCAGGAAGGCGTCCCTGAATCCCGACAGGGGATACAGGCCGTCCACCTGCCCGGCCCGGTCCAGGATCGCGCCGGTGAGGACCTGGAAGGCGGCCACGCCCAAAAAAGGAGCGGGATTGAGCATCCCGGAGGTCAACCCCAGGGTTTCGGACGGCGTGGTCTCCCGAACCAATCCCCACAGGGTGGTGATGAACCCCCCCGTGGCCACACCCATCACCAAAAAGATCCCCGCCATGCCCGCGGCCTCAAGGGAGGCCCCGAAAAAAAGGATCCCGGACCAGGTCAGGGTGTAAACGACCAGGATTCCGACCAAGGTTTTTTCTTTTTTTAAAGCAAACCGATCCGTCATCCAGCCCACCCCCGGCGCCCCGATGACCACACCGATGGGGATGACCATGTTGAGGTTGCTGGCGAAAATCCGGTCCACCTTCAGCGCTGTCATGAGAAACGGGGCGGCCCAAAGCCCCTGGAGTGTCACCAGGGTCCCGTAAATGCCGAAGAAGATCAGGGCGATCACCCAGAACTGGACCGATGCCAGGACGTGAAAGGTCCCCGGGCGTGTTTCAGGGCGTTTTCCGGACTCCGGAGCCGAATCCGCGGAATCGGCGACCGGAGAGCCGATGTGATCCCGGGTGAAGACCAGCGTGATGAGGCCCAGGGCCAGGGTCACGGCGCCGATGAGAAAAAAGGTGGACCGCCATCCATAATTGCCGGCCGCCCAGGCCAGCGGGGTCGTGGCGATGACGGCGCCCACGTTTCCCACGGACATGAGGAGCCCGAGCATGGTGGCGAATTCCTTTCTCCGAAACCACAGGGAAAAGGCCTTGATGGCCGGGACATAGACCCCGCCCACACCGAATCCGATGAGCCCCCGGCCCAGGGACGCCCAGCCGATGCCCGGCGCCAGCCCGAAAAGGAGGCATCCCGCCGCGGCCGTGAGGGTCCACCACCCGATCACCCGCCTGGGGCCGAGCCGGTCCGCCAGGTGCCCCACCAGGGGTTGCTCCAGGGCGTACAAATAAAAGTACATGGAGGACATGAACCCCAGGGCCGTGGCATCGGTGTCAAACGCGCGTAAAAGGTCGGAAGCGATCACCGACGTGGAAACCCGATGAAAATAAACGAAAAAATAGATCAGGCACACCGTGGAAAAGATCATCCATCGGTGGGCATCCCGGGGGGAATCCTTCATGTCCGTTTCGACATTTCCTTTCATCAGAACCGTGTTTTACCGGAACGCGTCACCGTACACGGTTTTTTCCGGGACTGTCAATCGCCCATACGCCCGTGTCCCCCGGTCGGCGTTTCTTGGCGGATCCAGGATAGCAGTTGACCATGGGGGGCGGGACAGGTACAATAAAGCACCTTTGAAACCCTTTTTTCATTCCGGAACCAACCATGCACCGGTTTTTAGACGATCTTCCCGACCTTGTTGAGAAAATCAAGGCCCTGAAGGACTTGATCATCACCAATATCGTCTTGGTGGGTCAAATTCCCTCGCCGACCTTCGAGGAAAAACGGCGCGTCGAATTCTTCGTGGACCGCCTGGCCGAATTCCTGGTGGACGAATGCACCCTGGATGCCTACGGGAACCCCATCGGCATCATCCGGGGCACATCGAAAGAACTCCCGCCCATCTTCCTGGTGGCCCATCTCGACACCGCCTTTAAGGGACCGGCGGATTATTATTATACCGTGGATCAAGACAGCATCACCGGGCCCGGCCTCATCGACAACTCCGTGAGCGTGGGCGTCCTGTTGTCCCTGCCGATTCTTTTCGAAAGGCTCGAGCTGAAACCGGCCTCGGATATCGTCCTGGCCGGGGTCATCCAGTCCATCGGGAAAGGGAATCTGTTGGGGATCCGCCACCTGCTCAAGACGTGGCCCACATCGATCCGGGGAGGGATATGCCTCGAAGGGGGGGAACTGGGGCGGTTGAACTACTACACCGAAGCGATGAACCGTATGGAGATCTTCTGCCGCATTCCCGAGGATCCGGAACGGAAAAGAAACCATTTCCCCAGCGCCGTCGTCGTCCTCAACGAGGCCATCAACGCCATTTTGCACATCCGGCTCCCCCAACGCCCCCATTCCCAGATCATTTTGGGGAAGATCTCCGGCGGCCACAAGCACGGGGAATCCGCCCAGGAAGCCCGGCTGGGCCTGGAAATCCGGAGCGACTCGGACGAAATGGTCCGGGAACTCAGAAACGATATCCGGGATCTGACGGCCAGCATCGCCGAACGCTACAAAGTGGATCTCAAGGTCAAGACCATCAGCGACATCCACGGTGCCGGTCTCGCCTACAACCACCCCCTGGTCAAAAGCACGGTGGACGTTATGAAGCGGCTGAACTTAACCCCCATCCGGGATCCCAGCGAATCCGAGCTGTCCATCTTCTTGTCCGGCAATATCCCGGCGGTCACCTTGGGGCTCACCCGCGGGGAAAATTACCACATGGAAAACGCCCGCATCGAAATCGAGCCGTTGTTCACCGGCATCGCACAGGTTCTCGGGGTGTTGGCCGCCATCGACAGCGGAGTGTGTGATGGCTGACGCGTGGCTGAACACGAACACGTTTCACCACGGGGCGTTCAAGGACATCGGCCGCCTGGTGGAGGAAAAAGAGAAGCGGCGCCTTAGCATATCGGTCTGCCTGCCCACCCTCAACGAAGAACAGACCATCGCCAAAGAAATTCTGATCATCAAATCCGAACTGATGCTGCGGTATCCCCTTGTGGATGAAATCGTGGTGATGGATTCCGGATCGCAGGATCATACCCGGGAGATCGCCGAGAGCTTCGGCGCCCGGGTTTTTGAATCCTCCGGGATCCTGGGGCACCTGGAGCCTTTCCGGGGAAAAGGGGAGAACCTGTGGAAAGCGCTTTATGTCACCACCGGGGACATCATCGTCTACCTGGACGCGGACATCAAAAACATCCACCACCGCTTTGTCTACGGGCTGGTGGGCCCGCTCCTCATGTCGGACACCATCAAATTCTGCAAGGCCTTTTACGACCGGCCCATCACGGTCAAGGAGCATGTCCGCCGGCCCACGGGCGGCGGCAGGGTCACCGAACTGGTGGTCCGGCCCCTTTTTTCCATGTTCTTTCCGGAATTGACGCAGATTATGCAGCCTCTTTCCGGGGAATACGCCGGTTTCCGGGAAATCTTCGAGGCCATCCCCTTCCCCATCGGCTACGGCGTGGAAACCGGGATGATCCTGGACATTTACAAGCGCTGGGGGCTTGACGTCATGGCCCAGGTGGATCTGGACCGGCGGGTCCACCGGAACCAGGACATCCGGGCGCTCGGAAAGATGGCCTTCGTGATCCTGAAGACCTTCTTCAGCCGGTTGGATAAGCTGGACCTGCTGGACTTCCGGGAGGAAACGTTCTGCGAAATGATCCAGTACACTCTCATCGAAAACCGGTTTCATCCCGAAACCTACAAGGTGGTGGGGCTGGAGCGGCCGCCCATCCTCGGAATCCCGGAGTACCGGGAAAAGTTCCGGCGGAACTAGGCGCCGGGGGCTTTAGCCTTTCACCACGTCTTCTTTCAGGAAATCCCGGTGACGCAGGCGGCCGTGGGTTTCGTACTGGGCGATCCAATGGCGGACCCGGTCTTCGCCGTAGGCCCGTTTCCACGCGGACACGATGGCCTCCACGGGAATATCGGCATGGGTCCCGTGATCCGCCACGTATTCCATGAATTGCTGATTGTTTCGGTTGAAGGGCTGGAAGATGGAATCCCGCACGCCGTCGAATTCCAGGGGTTCCACGTCATGACGCCGGCACAGCTGCGCATTGAACGCGGGGGTGGCCTTGATCCATGACCCGTTCAGATGAAACTCCACGTACCCGTGGTAGACGAAGAGATCCGAACCGATGGTCTCGATCAACTGCCGCGTGGCCAGATGGTTGCGGACATCCGCAAATCCGACCCGCGTGGGGATGCCGCAGGCCCTTCCCAGGGCGCACAAAAGGGAGGCCTTGGGGACGCAGAATCCTCGTTTCCGCTCGAGGACGAAGCCGGCGCGGTAGTGTTCGGGGCGGTAAAAGGGTGTGTACGGATCGTACCAGATGTCATCCCGCACCCGGTAGTAAAGGCGCACGGCATTGTCAACGGCGGAATCACCGGCCCCTTCCACGGTCTCGGCCGCATATTCTTTGACGGCCGGATTGTCGGAATCGATGACGGCGGTGGGTTCAAGATAACGGGAATCCACGGGAGGCCTTGTCCCTATCGATCCCATCCCCTGAAATCCCCGAGGGGTCTTTGAAAGGTAAACACCGCCGGTTGCTTCAGGAGTTTTTCATAGGCCGCGCCGGTGTTTTTCCCCATCGCGGAAAACGGAAGGGAGACGACGAAAAGGGCACCCCCCACAATGGTGACCGCCAGGCCCAACGGCCGGGCCAATACCACATCCACGATCATGCTCTCCACCGTCACCGGCTCCCCTAAGACCGCTTCCGCGTCCGAGGCGGGCAGGGTCGCCGGAAAAAGGATCAGCGCGGCGGTCATCAAAAGAACCATGGATTCTTTTGCCCGTTTATGCATATACTTTTCCTTTCAAGAATGACGGCTTCGTAAAAAGTCCAATTTCTGCGTTGCGCTTCATCTCGTTGTCGCTGCGGCGTACGC
>Ga0068712_1000092_pt1 | contig 175039 bp, 142 predicted proteins | sample MTBAKSrepl1MetaG_FD_62987 | JGI IMG/M metagenome (GOLD analysis project Ga0068712, IMG submission 62987) | Enrichment culture microbial communities from Arthur Kill intertidal strait, New Jersey, USA, that are MTBE-degrading - MTBE-AKS1... | ecosystem: Environmental > Aquatic > Marine >... | reverse complement strand
ATTGAGAATCAGGGGCAAATCGAGCGAGCCCGCGATGACGACTTCACTGTAGACTAACTCAGCCGACTTCAGTCGTCTCAGGTTTGAAGCCATCGCCTTCAGGCGATGGAGCATTCACTATCATGCAATGCAAGAAATTTCCACCCCAATCTGCGCGATTCTCTTTTTATAATAATAAGTTAGCTTCCTGGACAGACACTACGCTAACCTTACTCATGGGATGGCCTCCTTCATGGGTTTTTGTCTACGCCATGATACCCCTTCGAGAGGGGCTGGGCCATCCCATCACTGCTACGCTTTATCCAGAGCGGCGCGCACGGCTTTGAGCAGTGCGGGCAGGTGGTATGGTTTGGGGATGAATCCCACGGCGCCCGCTTTCAAGGTCTCTTGTCCCAGCAGTTCCCCGGAATACCCGCTGGAGACCAGGATCTTAAGGTCGGGGGCCCGCTCCAGGAGTTCCTCGAGACATCGGCTTCCGCCCATACCGGGCATGCTCAGATCCAGGATCACCAAATCCGGACGTGCGCCGTGTTTCTCGATGACAGCCAAAGCTTCTTCCCCAGACCGGGCCGTCCAGGGCGTGTATCCATACCGGCGCAGGATCTTGCTGCTCACTTCCAGAATGGAGGCCTCGTCGTCTACGATAAGAACGGTCTCTTTGCCGGAAGGGCCCGATTCAGGCTCGACGGTCTCGATCGCATTGCCTTGTCGCTCCGGCCGGTAAACCGGAAAGTATGCCTTGAAGGTGGTTCCCTTTCCGGGATGGCTGTAACAGGTGATGTGACCCCGGTGGCTCGTGACGATGCCGTATACCATGGAGAGTCCCAAACCGGTCCCGCTTTCCGGTTCCTTGGTGGTGAAAAAGGGTTCGAAGATCCGCTCCATCGTCTCGGCGTCCAGGCCATGGCCTGTGTCCGATACCTGGAGCACCACGTAAGGACCGGGGGTGAGTCTTGGGTATATCTTGCAGGTTTCCGCAGTCAAGTCCAGGTTCCGGGTTTCGAAGAGCAGGAGTCCACCTTCGGGCATGGCGTCTGCGGCGTTCTTGCCCAAATTCATAACGACCTGCATCACCTGTGCGGGGTCTCCCTGGATGGCTTCGAGAAACGGTTCCAGACGCGTTTCCAATCGAATCGTCCGGGGAACGGTTCGGGATAAGAGATCCCTGGCCTGCTCCACTTCCTGGTTCAGGTCCAGAACCCGGAGCCGGGGTTGGGATTTTCGGCCCAACATCATGAGTTGACGCACCAGTTCCGTTCCCCGTGTGGCGGCGTTGAGAATCTGGATCAAAAAACGGGTATCCGGATCCTCGGAAGATTTCTCCATCATGAGCAACTGGGCATATCCGGATACGGCTTGCAGCAAGTTGTTGAAATCATGGGCAATGCCTCCCGCCAATGTCCCCAGGGCCTCCATCTTCTGGGCGTGCTGTAACTGCAACTCCGTCCGTTTGGTTTCCGTAACATCCTGATAGAAGAGACCGTAACCCCGCAATCCCGCCGCCGAATTGCGCAGTTTGAACAAGCGCAGCTCAACATATCGCGATTGCCGTTCATCTCCGACGCCTTCCAGTAATTGAACCGTTTCTTCCTCTTCCAGCATTCGAAATCCGCGTTCCAGGAGATCCCGTGGTATGCCTATCCGTTCGCATGTCTCGTCCAGGATAGCGCCCTGGATCCGAAGGGGTTCCGGGCCCAGGATACCCTGGGTCCCCGAATGAACGTGCGTAACCCGCCGATGCGGATCCATGGTCAACACCGCGAACGGAACATTGTCCAGGACGGTTTTTAGCATCATCCGGTGCTTTTCCAGGGATTGCAGTGCATGTTCCAGTTCCGTTGTTCTCATGGCTTTCCACCCCTCGTATCGGGAGCCGGGTCGTGGTATGTCCGGGAATCGCCGCACCAAAGCCTGCAGGACAGCGATGAGCGGCTTTCGCGACCCATGAAGGGAATCTATGGGCGAGAACGGCCGGCCGTGGGCTTTTCGAAACCCCGAAGAAACGGGGTTTTGTGTTCATCGCCGGAGATGGAAAAGAAGCAAGCGGTGTGCCGGAAGGGAACCCCCTGAATTTGTGTGGTCTTTTGCTGAGGGTGGGTGTGGATTGCGCAAAAAATGGGCAACTTCATTTTTTGCCCTGCCCGAAACCTGCGCACTTTAACTTCGATGGAAGACCAGGGTGCACCAGCCCATGTTTTGGCATTCGTTTACAGGATCCATTCCCCCCTTATCCCGCAGTCGCTTGAAAGCGCGATCCCGTTCGAATCCCGAAAGACCCGAAAGCACCAAATATCCTTCCGGGCTCACGTGTTCCGCCAGGGTGCATCCCAGGACGGATCCCGTGTCGGGGTCCAGGTTGGCCAGGATCAGGTCGTACCATCCCCTGAGGGCGCGGACATCCTGGAAGCGCACCCGCACCCGGGTGTCCAGCCTGTTCCAGGTTACGTTGCGGACGGCCGTGCGCACGGCCTCGGGATCCGCGTCCAGACCCAGGACCCGTTGGGCCCCGCGGCGGGCCGCGGCCAGGGACAGAATACCGGATCCGCAGCCCGCATCGAGCACTGCCGGAGGATTCCAGGTTTCCGTGAGATGTTCCAGGAATTGCAGACACGAACGGGTGGTGGGATGGCGGCCGGAACCGAACCCCGGGCCCCTCGACAGGTAAATCGTGTCTTTCCGAAGGACGGGGGCCGGACATCGCTGGACGCGGACGATGCGCAGCCGGTGTCCTTTCCAAAGGACGTTGGACGGCGTGATGTATACCTCCCGGTTGAAGGCTTTCCCCTGGGACCTCGGTGTTTCGGCGCCTCCGGACGGTAAACGGGATCCCGCTTTCGGGCCGCGCGCCCCTCGGGGAAAGACCCTGCCACAAGTCCATTGCGACACACACCTTAGTTGTCAGTATACCGAAAAGAGCGCCTCATGACCACCCTCTTTCGGGCGTCGGATCGAATACCCGCGCGGGACTTCGTTCGCCGCCGATCCCTCCGGATCAAAGGCGTTGACACCGACCCTCTCCGTCCACTATAAAAATGGGCCATGTCTCAAAAATCGATCGTCCTGAAAATCAACAGCGACAACCCACAGCCGCGACTGATCCGGCAGGTGGCGGATGTGCTCCGCGGGGGAGGGATCATTGCCTATCCCACGGACACCGTCTACGGCATCGGCTGTGATTTGATGAACAAGAAAGCCCTGGAGCGGATTTACCAGATTAAGCGACGGCGGCATGACAAGCCCTTCAGCTTTATCTGTTACGATCTGACCAACATCAGCCAGTACGCCAAGCTTTCAAACTACGCGTACAAGACCATGCGCAGGTTTTTGCCGGGACCGTATACGTTTATTCTGGAAGGCACCAAACTGGTGCCCCACCTGGCCATGACGAAACGAAAGACCGTGGGTATACGGGTGCCGGCCAACAACATCTGCCTGCACATCGTGCAGGAACTGGGCAACCCCATCATCAATACCAGCGCCACGGATCCGGACGGGGACGTGCTCCCGGATGCGTACAGCATCGAAGAGGTGTACAAAGGCCGCGTGGACTTGGTTGTGGATGGAGGCTACCTGGTATCCGGTCCTTCCAGTGTCGTTTCCCTGGTGAACCCGGAGCCGGAAATCATACGCGAGGGCGAAGGCGACGTCAGCGATTTCCTGTAACAGGCTGTTGAAAAACGCGATCTGCTGTGTCGCGCTTCATCCTCCGACATTGCGGCGCACTACATGTACGCCTCATTCCTCAGGATTCGCGCGCCTTGCATCTCATCGTTTTTGAACAGCCTGCCCGAAATGTTGTTTTTCAACGGGCTGGTAATCAACGGGTGCGGAACGGAGTCGCTGGCAGGTGGTCGGAAAGCGGCAAGACACGGGATTGCGGCTTCCGAAGCACGGTGCGCGCGCAGGGTCCATCGCCGGGACGCCTCCCGGTGTAAAACGCACGGACGGAAAGAAGGAAGCGCCGCATCCGACAGGCGTCCGCGCCTCTTCTGTTCCTCCAGCCTGGTAAGGTTCTCGCTTCCATGTCCAAACAAGATCTCCTGCGGCATCTGCCGGCGGTGGACGAGCTGCTCAGACATCCCGCCATTCTTTCCGTTCGCCGGACGGTTCCCCGGACTCTGGTCAAGATTGTAGTGCGTGAAGTGATCGAGGAAGTGCGTCGCCGTATCCTGGAAACAGGGGAAGATTCCGAGTCCGCCGTCTCTGTGGAAGCCGTGGTCGCCGAGGTCCTGGAACATCTGGAACGAAAGTCCCGGCCCCGTTTCCGGCGGGTGATCAACGCCACGGGGGTGATCGTTCATACGAATCTGGGGAGATCGCTTCTCTGTCACTCGGCCCTGGAGCGGATCACGGAACTCAGCGGGCGCTACTCCAATCTCGAGTTCGACCTGGACTCCGGTTCAAGGGGGTCCCGATACAGCCACGTGGAGGAACTGCTCCGGGAACTCACCGGCGCCGAATCCGCCCTGGTGGTAAACAACAACGCCGCCGCCGTGTTCCTTCTGCTGGATACCCTGGCCAGAGGAGCGGAAGTCATTGTTTCCCGGGGAGAGCTGGTGGAGATCGGGGGATCCTTCCGCATCCCGGACGTTATGGCCCGCAGCGGGGCCTGCTTGGTGGAGGTGGGCGCCACCAACAAGACCCATTTGCGGGATTATGAGGCGGCCATTACGGACCGTACGGCGCTCCTGCTCAAGGTGCACACCAGCAATTTCAGGATCATCGGTTTCACCCAGGATGTGCCCGTGCCCCAATTGGCGGCCCTGGGCGGCAAACACGGTATTCCCGTGGCTCAGGATCTGGGTAGCGGATGCCTGGTGAATCTTTCCAGGTTTGGACTGCTCGATGAGCCCACCGTTCAGGATACGCTGCGCGGAGGGGCCTCCGTCGTCACGTTCAGCGGCGACAAGCTCTTGGGGGGACCTCAGGCCGGGCTCATCCTGGGCAAGAAAGACTTGGTGGATCGTATCAAGCGAAATCCCATGAACCGGGCCATGCGCATCGACAAGATGACTCTGGCGGCCCTGGAGGCCACGCTCTCTTTATACCGGGACGAGGAAACGGCCCTCCGGGAAATTCCTACCCTGGCCATGATTACGACGCCCATGGAAACGCTGAACCGGCGCGCCCGGAAACTGAAACGGAAGCTTACGGCCGTGTTGCCTTCCGGAAAGGCGACATGCTCTCTGATCCACGGTGTTTCCCGGGTGGGAGGCGGCTCCCTGCCGGAAACGGATCTTGCCACGCGCATGGTGGCGCTGACTCCCGAAGAAGGAGGGTCCGCGGGCCGCATCGAAGCGGCGCTTCGTACGCTGCCTGTGCCGGTGATTTGCCGTATCGAACAGAATCGAATCCTGCTGGATGTTCGGACCTTGCTGGACTCGGAATTGGACGAAACGGCCCGGGCCTTCGAAACGGTGTTCACGTCCCGTTGAACACGGACTCGTTTCGTGAGTCCGCGTTGCAGGAAAACTTTTCAATGCGCCGTTCGGGGAAATCCCGGGAAGACGTTCCGGGAGAATCACCGCCAACGGCGCAACCTCCGGGCCTCAACCCATGAGCACGCCGCCCATCGATCTTTCCCGCCTGCGCACGGTGCGTCTGGCGGACCGGAACAGCAAGGTCTCCGTCGCGGATTTCGCCCGCCCCTGGGAGCAAGGAGATCCATTTTCCCGGTTCCTCGAATCCCTTCCGGACATCCTGGCGGCCCGGGATCTGAAGGAGGTCGCCGATCGCATCGGGACGGCCCAGAGCGAGGGAAGACCCGTGATTCTGGCCATGGGGGCCCACCCCATCAAGGTGGGACTGAGCCCCCTGATCATTCGATGGATGGAACGGGGTATTCTGAGCGCCTTGGCGATGAACGGCGCGGGCATTATCCACGATGCGGAAGTGGCCATGGCCGGTCGTACTTCCGAAGACGTAGAGGCGGAACTCGAAGAAGGCCGTTTCGGCATGGCCGAGGAGACGGCCGTCGTCATTAACCGGGCCGCGGAGCGAAGCGCCCGTGAATCGGCGGGTCTTGGGGAGAGCGTGGGCCGTACGGTGCTCGAAGGAGGCTTTCCTCACTCGGATCTGAGTTTGACGGCTGCGGGGGCCCGCCTGGGGATTCCCGTAACGGTTCACGTGGCCATCGGCACGGACATCGTTCACATGCATCCCTCATTCCGAGCGGATTATACGGGCGAAGCCAGCCACAAGGATTTTCGCATATTCTGCCGGGTGGTTTCGGGACTGGAGGGGGGAGTGTTCCTCAACCTGGGCTCGGCCGTCATTCTTCCGGAAGTGTTTCTCAAGGCCTTGAGCCTGGTCCGTAATTTGGGGTACCCGGTGAAGCGTTTCACGACGGTGAACATGGATTTCATCCGACATTACCGTCCCTCAGTAAACGTGGTGCAACGCCCGGTGCGGCAAGGGGGCAAGGGATTCCACCTGACGGGTCACCACGAGATCATGTTTCCCCTGCTGTGCGCTGCGGTGGCTGAACGGCTCGCTCACGGAAAACGGGAACCTTGAAACGGGTTATCACAGTGCCTATTGTATATAAAATGACCTATGAAGAACCGGAGGAAGGTTCATGCCCATATACGAATTTCGATGTAAAGGTTGTGAGTGTCAGTTCGAAACCCTCGTCATGGGGAGTTCACCGGACGTATGCTGTCCCGAATGCGCGTGCCGCGAAGTTGAACGGCTCATGTCGGCGTGCAGCTACAAGAGCGGAACCACCTATGTGAGCAGCAAGGGCTCGGGATGCGGCTCCTGCTCGGCCACATCATGCGCCACATGTCACTGATTCCCGGATTCGACAGAACGACGCATGCGCCTTGGGCGTAACAGCCCGTTGATAGACCGTGTCGCCGGCAGGCCGGCGCCACACGATGACATGCAAGGCGCCCGAATCCTGGGAAATAAGGCGTACCTACAGTACGCCGCAATGACGCCTTTCCGCGTGCGCCCTTCCGTGAACACTTTCCTGAAAGGAATTGGACACACGTATGTCCAAGGAGTTTCGAATCGCCACTCGTGGCAGTCCGTTGGCGTTATGGCAGGCGGAATACGTCAAGGGCCGGCTGGAACGCACGCATCCGGATCTGGATGTCCGTTTGATCCGCATCCAAACGCGGGGGGACAAGATCCTGGATACGGCTTTGGCCAATGTGGGCGGAAAGGGTCTGTTCGTCAAGGAATTGGAAGACGCCCTTCTCCGGGGAGAAGCCGATTTGGCCGTGCACAGCATGAAGGACGCGCCCGTATACCTTCCCGACAACCTGGTCATTGCCGCCGTTACGGCCCGTGAGGATCCCAGGGACGCTTTGGTTTCCTCGTACGCCCGCAGTCTCGACGAACTCCGTCTGGGGGCGCGGGTAGGGACTAGTTCGCTTCGCCGCCAGTCCCAGCTCCTGGAAAAGCGGCCCGATCTGGAAACGGTGACGCTACGGGGGAATGTGGACACACGTCTGAACCGGATGGAGGCGGTTTACCTGGACGGGATCGTCTTGGCCGCGGCCGGATTGAAACGTTTGGGCCTGGAACATCGGATCAGCCACGTGTTTTCTCCGGATGAAATGATCCCCGCCATCGGGCAGGGTGCGTTGGGCCTTGAAGTCCGGGAGGACGATAGAGAGACCCGGAAGCGTATCTCGGCTTTCAATCATCCGGATACCGAGACGGAAGTGAGGGCGGAGCGCGCTTTTCTTCGCACCCTCGAGGGGGGATGCCAGGTTCCCATAGCGGCCAAGGCTACCTGCCGGGACGGGATTCTGGACATGACGGGGCTCGTTTCCGAACTGGACGGGAGCCGGGTGATCCGGAGCCGGATTTCAGGCCCCCGGGAGCATTCCGTTGCATTGGGAGTTCAACTGGCGAAAACCATACTGGAGGGAGGCGCCCGAGGTATTCTCGAGCGCCTGTATGACAGAGCGCCCTGAATCGGCAAGGTGTGTGGTGAAGCGGGGAATGGTATATCTGGTGGGGGCGGGTCCAGGGGACCCGGACTTGGTGACGGTCAAAGGGGTGAATGCGCTCCGACGTGCGGAAGTGCTTGTGTACGACTATCTGGCGAATCCCAGGATCATGGACTATGCCCCGGCTTCCGCCGAGCGGGTGTATGTGGGCAAGCAGGCCGGGGCCCACAGCCTGCTCCAGGAAGATATCAACCGCCTGTTGATCCGTCGGGCCGAGGAAGGTTCCACCGTGGTGCGTCTCAAGGGCGGGGATCCTTATATTTTCGGCCGGGGTGGTGAGGAAGCGTGCGCTCTTCACGAGGCGGGAATTCCTTTCGAGGTGATCCCGGGAATCACGTCGGCCATAGCGGTTCCGGCCTTTGCGGGTATTCCCCTGACGGATCGCCGAAAAGCTTCCAGCGTGGCCTTGATCACGGGTCATGAGGACCCGACGAAACCGGAATCTCGAATTCGTTGGGAGTCCCTGGCCGTAGGCGTAGATACCCTCGTGTTTCTTATGGGTGCGAGGAACCTGCCCTTGATTGTGGAGCGATTGACCGCCTGCGGGCGTTCCCCGCAGACTCCCGTGGCCGTGATACACCAAGGCACCGGCCCACAGCAGAAAACGGTTACCGGTACCCTGGAAACCATAGTGGAGCAGGCCGAGTTGGAGGATATCCGACCTCCCAGCGTCATTGTGGTGGGAGAGGTGATTTCCTTGAGAGATCGGTTGAACTGGTTTGAACGGAGACCTCTGTTCGGAAAAACCATCGTGGTCACCCGGGCCCGGGAGCAAGCCAGTGTTTTTCTGGAACGTTTAGAGGAACTGGGCGCCCAGTGCGTGGCGTTTCCCACCATCGAAACCGTGCCGCCTTCCTCCTGGGACCAGGTGGATCTGGCTTTGAATTCCCTGTCCACATATCAGTGGATCCTGTTTACCAGTGTGAATGGAGTGCGCTACTTCTTCCATCGCATGCACGTCTTGCATATGGATGCCCGAGACTTGCACGGTCTGAGCATCGGGGCCATCGGTCCGGCCACGGCGGAAGCCCTGCATGCCCGGGAACTCCGAGTGGAGTTCGTCCCGACGGAATACCGAGCCGAAGGAATCATCGAACAGCTGGGACCGCGCCTTACGCCCGGAATGCGCGTTCTTCTGCCGCGGGCGGGAGAAGCCCGCGAGGTGTTGCCCGAAAGACTCGAAGAACGCGGAGTTTTGGTTCACGTGGTTACCGCCTACGATACCGTGATGCCGGCGGATCGCACGGATGAAATCCGAGAACGGTTCACGTCCGGACATATCGACATGGTGACCTTCACCAGTTCGAGCACGGTGACGAACTTCATGGCCATGTTCCAACCCGGAGAAGCCGTTCACCTGTTGCAGGGCGTGGATGTGGCGTGTATCGGACCCATCACCGCGGAAACGGCTTCCCGGTGCGGCGTGACCACGCACGTTCAACCCGCGGACTACACCATCGCCGGCATGGTGGATGCCATCCGGCGCTATTATTCCTCCCGTTAGAGTCGACCGCCATGGAATCCTACGAGTCCTTGTTGAATTGGGCCTACGAGCTTCAGAAGTTCGGGATCAAGCTCGGTCTTTCAAGCACCGCCAACCTGCTGGCCCGGCTGGGCGATCCTCACGAAAAGCTGCCGGCCGTTCATGTGGGGGGCACCAACGGTAAGGGGTCCGTTTCCGCCATGATTTCGGCGATTCTTACGGAAGCCGGATACCGGGTGGGATTCTACTCTTCGCCCCATCTGGTGGATTTCGAGGAGCGGTTTCGAATAGGAACCGAAAACATCGGCCGCGCCGAGGCGGCCCGTTTGATGGAACGGGTGAAAGCCGCCGTGGACCACCGGGAGCCTCCTACATTCTTCGAGTTCACCACGGCCATGGCGTTTCTGTATTTCCTGGAACAGAAAGTGGATCTTTCCATCATGGAGGTGGGCTTGGGGGGGCGTCTGGACGCCACCAACCTGGTGCGCCCCTGGATTACGGTGATTACCAACATCTCTCTGGAACACCAGGAATACCTGGGGGACACGGTGCGGAAGATCGCCTGGGAGAAAGCGGGGATCATCAAGCCCGGCGTTCCCGTGCTCACGGCCGCCGATCAGCCTGAGGTACTGAACGAGTTCCGGGAAGCGGCCCATCGATGCGGGAGTCTTCTGTACGTGTTGGGCCGGGATTTTCATGCGGAACGGCAGGGAGACCAAATCCTGTTTGAAGGATTCGGACGCCGTATTTCCGGTATATCCTTACCTCTCAAAGGTCCTGTTCAGATGCGGAACGCCGCGCTGGCTATCGCCGCCGTTCAGTTGCTGGACGCGCGCGGACTGCATGCGGACGACGAAGTGGTTCGTTCCGGGATTTCCAGGACACTGTGGCCGGGCCGATTTCAGCGGGTGCGAACCGATCCCGAGGTCATTCTGGACGGGGCCCACAACCCCGCGGCCATGGATGCGCTTCGCGAGGCCGTCCGGGAGGCGTTTCCCCACCGGACAGTGATCGTGGTCCTGGGTATTATGGCGGACAAAGCCGTTGCCGAGATGATTCGCAACATTGCGCCGGTCGCGAACGAACTCATCTGCACCCGGCCCGAGTACAGCCGCGCCGCGGACCCCGCAGTGCTGTACGACGCCGCGTGCGAGGCGCATCCGAGGGTTTTCTGTATACCGGAGCTGTCAACGGCGCTGGAACACGCCGCGCATCGAGCCGTTCAAACGGACGGCGTGGTGGTGGTCTGCGGCTCCCTGTTCACCGTGGGGGAAACCCTGTCTTTGCTCCGTAGGGAAGACCATCCCGGACTCACGGCGGATTATTCCCTGGTCCCACACCCAACCGCCGTTCGGGCGCCCTGACAGGCTGTTGAAAAACGCGATCTGGGTCACGCCTTTGGCGTGACTTCATCCTCCGTCATTGCGGCGTACCGTGTTCCGCCCGCAAACCGTCTCTTTGAGAAAGATCCGGTATTTTGATACGATATATAAGATATAAGGGTATACGTTACCCAGGATGACGCGCCTACACGGATCGAACGATACGGCAAAATCCCGATGGAAACAACCTCCACGAAACACCCGCGCCTCGCGTCCGCGCCCCTGGCGGAGCGCATGCGGCCCCACGACCTGACCGCGTTCGTGGGCCAGGATCACCTTTTGGGTCCGGGCAAGGTGCTCCGACTGCTGGCGGAAAGCGGAGAACGGGCCTCCATGATTTTCTGGGGGCCTCCCGGTTCCGGAAAAACCACGTTGTGCCGGATATTGGGGCGGTCCATGGGCGGGCGTTTGGTGTCCATTTCCGCGGTGCTGGCCGGCGTAAAGGAATTGAGGGAGATTGTGGAGGAAGCTCAACGGCGGCCGGATACGCCCACGTTGCTGTTCGTGGATGAAATTCACCGGTGGAACAAAGCTCAACAGGACGCCCTGCTGCCTCATGTGGAATGCGGCCTGATCACACTCCTGGGATCCACCACGCAGAATCCCTCTTTTGAGATCATTCCGCCGTTGCTTTCCAGGACACGGGTTTTCGTGACGACCCCCCTGGAGACTCGGGAAGTCGAGACCCTGCTGTGGCGGGCATTGAAAGATCCCGAAAACGGGGTGGCGGCTCTCGGGATCGAGGGGGATCCGGAGGCGGTGCGTCTGCTGGCCGAGACGGCCGAAGGAGACGCGCGCGTCGCCATCAACCAATTGGATCTGGCGGCAAGTCTCCTTTCCTCGAGGCCGGAGGGTTCCCGCAGGGTAAACCTCGACGTGATTCGGGACCTCTTTCAGAACAGGCCGCTTCCGTATGACAAGGATGGGGAGGAACACTACAATCTGGCTTCCGCGTTTATCAAGAGCATGCGGGGAAGCGATCCGGATGCGGCGGTGTACTGGATGGTTCGGATGTTGAAAGCTGGTGAAGACCCGCGCTTCATTGCCCGTCGAATGATGATCCTGGCCAGCGAGGATGTGGGAAACGCGGACCCAAGGGCCCTTCAGGTGTCTGTGGCGGCCTTTCAGGCTTTCGAGTGCGTGGGGGCGCCCGAGGGATACATACCCTTGGCGCATGCCGCCGTATATCTCGCTTCGGCGCCCAAAAGCAATGCGGCCTATCGGGCCTTGAAGGCGGCTGAAGGGGAAGTGGAGGCCCACGGGGCGCTTCCGGTGCCCCTGCACCTGAGAAACGCTCCCACACGGTTGATGAAGAAACTGGGATACGGCAGGGAATATGTGTATGATCATGACTGCGAACACGCCTATTCGGGCCAATCCTTCCTCCCCGCGAAACTAATGGGGAAGGTCTTTTATGAACCTGGAGCCCGGGGATATGAAAAGAAATTGGGCCAATGGCTTTCCTGGCTGCGGAGCATCCGGAAGACGCGGACACCCGAAAGCGCGGATTGAGGTTGCGGCTGGTGAGGAAGAGGGCGGGCGGGGCGCCGTTCAGCGGCCTGACGGGAAGGTCGCCGGGCGCCGACCGGGGACTGGCGTCGGAGGATTCATGCGAAGTCCTGAATTGTCTTCACTGCAGGGCCATGGGAGGAACTGATGAAAGCGAATCCCTCGGGCGCGCTTTCCCATCGGCATCCCCGGACGGTAAAACCGTTCCGCCTGGTCAAGTACTTCGCGGCGGCCAGTCTGGCCGTTATTCTTACGGCTACCATCCTGTTGTCGTTCTTCTTCGTTCAGCGTGATTTGACGGTTCTGCTCAACCGGAATGAGGAATTCGCCCTGTTGCTGGCCGAGAACCTGAATCATCAGGTCTTTCAGAAGTTCGTCATGCCTACCGCGTTGCTGTACGGAAAGATGTCTCTTCGGGAACCCCGCCAGTATAATCAGCTGGATACCGTGGTGCAGACCACCATCTACGGTCTGAATGTGGAACGGGTGGTCATTTACAGCAATGATGATCTGATGGTGTATTCTACGGAAAATACCATCGAGCAGATGCTGGAAAGGAGCCAACGCAGCGATCCCTTCGGTTTGGCCATCGAGCCCACGCGTGAATACAGGCTGGCTCTTCATGGGGTCCCGACGTCGGTTCTGAAGAGCTATGGGCCTTTATACCACCTTTTCACTCCCGGTAGAGGGGATCGGATGAAACTGCTCAGCACGTACGCGCCGTTTCGGGTGGACCTGATGCTCGAATCCAAGGCGGAAGACGTGATCGGCGTGCTGGAAATCACCCAAAACGTAACGGGAGGGTATCGTTCCATCATCAAGGCCCAGACGCTGAATATCTCCATCTTTGCCGGGGTTATGGTTCTGCTCTTCGTAAGTCTGCTGATCATTGTGAGGCGTGCCGAGCAGATATTGAATCGGCGGGCCCACGAGAAGAAGCGGCTGGAGGAGCAACTCAACCAAGCGGAGCGACTCGCGGCCCTCGGACAGATGATTGCCGGGGTAAGTCACGAAATCCGTAACCCTCTGGGCATTATTCAAAGCACAGGCGAACTGCTGGCGCAGCGGATGAAAAAGTATGAGCCCGCGAGTCAATTGGCCACTATGATCGTGGAAGAATCCGCTCGGCTGAACCGGATCGTGACCGAATTTCTGGACTTCGCCCGTCCCCAGGTGCCTCGTATGGTCCGCTGCGATGTGGGGGGCGTGATCCGTCACATTCTTGAAATCCTGGAGCCGGAGTTCCGGAAGTCCCGAATCCAGGTGGATACAGCGTCCATGGAAGATTTGCCCCCCATCCCCGCGGATCCGGATCTCCTGTATCGAGGTCTCTTGAATGTGTTCAATAATTCCATACAAGCCATGCCCGAGGGAGGGGTGCTTCAAGTGGGTTTGTCCAACGGAGCGGAGCACGGGGTGGGGGTACAGCGGATCCTCATCGAAGATACCGGCGACGGCATCCCCGATGAGGTGCTCGGAAAGGTCATGACGCCTTTCGTCACCACGCGTGAGAAGGGAACGGGTTTAGGCCTGTCCATTGTTCACAATATCATAGAAGCCCACGGAGGATGGATTCATATCGAAAGCCCCGTGAAGAGCGAACTGAACGTATCCATGGACCGCGGAACCCGAGTCACCATTTCCCTCCCCGTATCTCAGGTTTCCGAGGCCGCGGAGGACCGGGAGTGAGACATGGAAACCATTCTGGTGGTCGACGACGAGAAGAACTATCTGGTGGTGTTGGATGCGCTCCTGTCCGAGGAGGGATACGAAGTAATGACGTGCGAAAGCGGTCTCCAGGCCATGCGTCTGTGGAGAAACAATGATCTGGACTTGATCATCACGGATATGAAGATGCCCAAAGTGAGCGGCATGGATGTGCTTGAACTGGTCAAAAAAGAGAATCCGGACTTTCCGGTGATCATGATGACGGCATTCGGCACGGTGGAAAAGGCCGTGGAAGCCATGAAAAAAGGAGCATCCGACTACATCACCAAGCCGTTTCAGAACGAGGAACTCAAGCTTACCGTTCGAAAGACGTTGGGCATGTATCGCCTGGTGAAACAGAATCAGTTGTTGCAGAAGGAATTAAGCAATCGATATCAGTTCGACAACATGGTGGGAAAGTCCAAGCCCATGCTGAAGATCTTCGAACTCATCGAGAAGGTGGCCAACACAAAGGCCACAGTGCTTATTACCGGGGAGAGCGGCACCGGCAAGGAGTTGATTGCACGATCCATCCATTTCAACAGCAATCGGAGAAACGGGCCGTTCGTTTCCGTAAATTGTACCGCCCTCACGGAGACGCTGCTCGAAAGTGAATTATTCGGGCATGAAAAGGGTTCCTTCACCGGGGCCGAATCCATGCGGAAGGGACGGTTTGAGCTTTCGGATAAAGGGAGTCTCTTTCTGGACGAAGTGGGGGAGATGTCGCCCAATCTCCAGGTCAAACTGTTGCGGGTCATTCAAGAGCGGGAATTTGAGCGGGTGGGAGGAACCAAGACCATTTCCGTGGATGTGCGCATCATCGCGGCGACCAACAAGGATCTCCGCGCCGAGGTGCAGGAGGGGGGATTCCGGGAGGATCTGTTCTTCCGGTTGAATGTGGTTCACATCCATATTCCTCCGCTCCGGGAACGATTCGATGATATCGCTCCCCTGCTCTCTTTTTTTATCGACAAGTACAGCCGGGAGCACGGCAAGAAGCCCATGAAACTGACTCCGGAGGCTTGGCGGCGCGTGCTGGGATACCGATGGCCCGGCAATGTTCGAGAACTCGAAAATGCGGTGGAACGAGCCATTATATTGACCGGCGGTACGGAAATCACGGAAAACGATCTTCCGGAAGAGCTGCAGGGCGTGGACGGAGTGGACTTTGATATCGACCGGTTCGTGCCGTCCGGCGTGAAACTGCCCGAAGCCCTGGCTCAAGTGGAGGAGAAAATGCTGCGGCGGGCGCTGAAACAGTGCCATAATGTACAGACCCACGCGGCGGACTTGCTGGGTATCGAAAAAAACCTGCTTCGATACAAACTCAAGAAGTACAATATCCTCGTATAGCAGCCCATGGAAAACACAGCATGGCAGGCGGGCTGGTGCAAAACGATGAGATGCAAGGCAGGTCCGTCGGCGTGACGGCGGACCGCGTTTTCCGCCGTCCTGATAACCGTCGCCGCACAACCTGGTTTGCAGCGTCGAGCCGTATTACCCGAGGCTGCGACGCAGCGTATGCGCCTTCCGTTACTCAAGATTCTTGCGACTCACTAAACTGTTAAAGGACGCTGCCATGCAAGACCGGGGTGCCCTGGGAATGAGGCCTGTGCTGAGTTCTGTTGTCACCCCCTTGGAATATTGTGGAACGACCTGAAATCCCGAGAAAAGCCTTGAAAAAACAGAACCGGATTGTTAGGTATATAAAGGATATAAGTCACATGGATATCTTGTGGCGCGTTGCTCTAGTGATCCACGGGAAGATCCAAACCGTGGAGCCGGGAACCATGGCATCCGGGCATTTCCGGAGTGAATATTTCCTATAATATCCTGGGGTTGGTCGAGGAGCGAGGGACGGGGAATGGATTTGGAGCATCTGCTGGATAAAGTCTCCACCGGAAAGAAGATCAACGTGGCCGTGGGGACTCCCGTCGTTCTCACCCCTGAAGGAATGACTTCCCATTACAAGTGCGCCCTGGTGGGGATCGGGTTCGAATCCTATCTGATCGTCACCACCCCGCAGATTCCGGGAAGTATGAACCGTCTGGGCGTAGGCAGTCAGGTTCTGGTGCGCTATATGGCGGACGGCAATGTGTACGGGTTTGAATCCAGCATCCTTGGCAGCGTCGGGAGACCTGTCCGGGTGACGTTCCTTGCCTATCCCAAAATTGTCCAAAGTCACAATCTGCGCAAGAGCCCGCGCGCGGGATGTCAGATCCCGGCGACGGTCGTTATGAACGGCAAGGAGTATTCGGGCCTGATCATCGATATCAGCCGGGGAGGGTGCCGATTCTGCACGCGAACCAAGGCCGCCGACTCGCAAGACATCGGCGTGAATCAGGACGTTGAATTGCTGTTTCAATTGCCGGGCGTCAAGGACGGTTACACCGTCGGGGGGGTTGTCCGGAACGTTTCCCAGGACGAGAGCCAGGCGACGGTGGGTATAGAATTCGTTTTTCAGGAGGAAGGGGGGGCGGCCTTCCAAATACAGCGGTTTGTGGATCGAATTCTGTCCGTCAATCCGTAGGAGGCCTTCATAAAACCCAGTCTGCTGTCACGCCGACGGTGTGACGCTTCGTAGTCGGTCATTGCGGCGTACGGCAAGTGTCCTTCATTCTTCAGGATTCGCCATGCCAGCGGCGTGGCTGGTTCTGCATCGTTTTTTTCACCCGGTTGCCCGCAACGTCGTTTACCCAAGGAATGCGAACAGCCTGACGGCGGGCCGCCGGGGCGCCTATCTGTGTAGAGATCGCTCCCGGAGGATTCAACCACGCGGATATCCCACGGGTACACAAAAAGTTGAAGGAGGCGCGGGGATCGGCTATGATACCTTCAAGAGCCTGTCGATAAGCAGTAGTGCGAGCAGGTTGGTGAAAAACGATGAGATGCAAGGCGCGTGAATCCTGAGGAACGAGGCGTACATGCAACACGCCGCAAGGACGCCTGTCTGTGTTGGACGCACAGGGAGAAAGGATGGAGCGCAATACCGGATCGCGGCCTTCAACGGGCTGTTAAGGTTGTTAGTTTCGTAAAAAGTCGATTTCTGTCATTTCGACGAGCACGGCGAGGAGAAATCTCGTAATAATTCTGGAGAGTTCTCGCTACGCTCGGTATGACAAAATGAAGTGTTTTCCCTTTTTACGTATTCATCAAGGTTGATTCAGAACGATTCCGACATTCAAACGGCATACCAGAACCGCCCTCCGGAAGGCTGAGGCCGGTTTTCGTATCGGTTCATGCAACGCGCTGCACCTGTTCCACCGGAACATAATCCACACCCGCATATGGAATACGGAAGGGTTTTCGGGAATTAGCGGAGGGAAGAACTCCCTGAAATCCGTTCATCATAACATAAGGAGAGGGTCATGGAGCGATTCTGGAGCAAGGTGAAGACCGCGTTCAAACGGCAGCCGCCTGTGGAAACGGAACTTGGGGCGATGCCGGAAGCCCAGGGAGCGCCGGAGCCGTTGGCGTCGGAACCACCCGAGATCGTAGTAGTTTCCCCGCCTGAGATTATCAGACCTCTGCCTCCGGAAGGCCGCATTCTGAATGCGGAACGCTATCGTTTCGGATCGGGGGTCGCCCGCCTCATGGGCGCCCGGGTGTCCTACCGTGACTCCACGGGAATTCTGAATGCGGAGCGGTTTACCTGGATCAGTACCGAGAGTCGGATTCTGAACGCGGACCGATATGCCTGGAAAGGGCCCTGGCAAGGGGTGCTCAATGCCGGCCGATACCGCTGGAAACCCTCGGTTTTCTGGGGACAGGACACCTGAACGCGAGGCCGCTTTTTTCCTGAAGAACGAATGCTCGAACCGGTGAGCCGTTTTTTCCGGAGTTGGTTTCTCCGGGAAGAGAAGGGTGGAGTGCGCCATGACGGGGTGCGCCGGACAGGCGGGTATTTCTCGTCGTGTCCGGTTGTTTCCAGGAACAGTGTGCGGCATATCCCCCCGGTGCGTCGGTTCGCCAAGATGTGGCTCCCGAAGCTTGACATCTGGTAGTACCGTAAAATTCTACCAGCGAATAGTTAATGGTCTTGATGGAGCGGTTTATACACTACAGACCTCGTTCTATCAGGCCGTTGAAAAACGCGATCGGCGGTTTTGTAGTTCATCCTTTCTGTCTGTGCTCCCCACGCAGACAGGCGTCCTTGCGGCGTACCGTATGTACGCCTCGTTTCTCATGCTTCGTGCGCCTTGCATCTTATCGTTTTTACGAGTCTGTCCGTAATGGCGCCTATCAACGGGCTGCTATGGGCAGGGATCATGGGATGGGAGGCGCTCCGATCAAGGCGAGCCAGTGATTATGTCCTCTGGGGGCGAGTCGCGAAGCGGGGTTTTGAGGCGCCGATTTTCGATTTTCCCACCTTTCATATCCTATTTCCGCGATGTCCGGGTCCCAGCCGCCGTTTCACCGAGTCGAGCACGTTGGCGATGGTTCCTTGATGAATCCAAAAGGATATGCCGGCTTTGAAGGGAAGGGTGAGAAGATGCAACCCCAACAAGAAGGGGGAGGGTCGCAGGGGGGACGACCGGTATCCCAGAAGGCGCATGGTCGGTCCCGTGATCCTCTGACAAAGATACGCCTCCGTTCCGGTAAGGCCCGTCCTCCAGTGGCCCGTTCTGTCAGGGTCCACGCCTTTCTTTCCGGGTATGTGGAGGAGCAGTGAGGAGTTGATCACGGGCACATCCAGCAGGGATGAATGAAAGGACAGTCCCAGAAATCGGCACAGAGCGGCGATCTCTTTTTCGGGTTGGTTCAGGACATCCTCATATCGCAAGGTATAGACGCGCCCGTTCCCCGCATGACGGAGTCCTTCGCGCACGGCCGCGTTCCAGAGGCCGGATGTTTTTACGGGATGGTAGTTCCACCAGTAGCGCAGGGTGCGCTTCATAGCGTCTTTGCCCCGGATTCTCAAAAAACGTCGCCACTTCTTTTTCTGGGACAGTAAAACGTCTCTGGGGTCCCGAACCATGTGAATGATGCGGGCGCCGGGAAACAGGTGCAGGATTTCCGGAACGTAGTAGATATACCAAGGTGTTTGCTCGCAAGGGATGGTTTTCCCATACCACCGGGGGACGGTGTTCAGGAAGTACCGATAGACGCTTACAGCCGTAAGCTTACCCGGTTCACGAAGCATCGTTTCCGCATGATCGAAAGGATGGTTTCCGCCATTGCATGTGACTTCCCTTTCCCCCGCCTTCTGCAGGAGTGTGGACAGGAGCCGCATCGCCTCGGAACCGGAAAGGCGCCTTTCGCCCTCTCCCGGAGACCACAGCTTCTCGAAGAAATGGATTTCAGGAAACGCATGTACTTGAGGATGGTTGCCCAGTATCCGGCTCATCATGGTGGTGCCGCTCCGGGGATTGCCCACGATGAAGAGGGACAGGTCTCGAAGGCCTTCCACCGGTTCCTTCGGAACGGGTGGAACGGGTCGTATGGGAGGCCACGCCGTCGGCTGCGGTTGCGAAGCAGTGAATGCAGGTTTCATGTTCCGGTTTCCTTCGTCCGGGATCTTGGGGTGAGGACGGTTTCAGAGAAGATTTCCTGAATGGACCTACATTTTCTTGTGTCATCAAAACGGCGAAACCGTCCTATGTATACCTTTCGGATCTCGCGGATGCAAGCTTGCGCGAGTGCCGTGAAAGGGCGGGGTTCAATGTCCGAGCCGCCTGTTTGAAGCGGCTGTCGACGCTCCGAGGTGCGCCCCGATGTAGAGGATGATCCGCATTCTCGACAAGGTTCGGCGGAAGGTTCCGCAGCATTGCGCCGGGCGCGGTGAACGCCCTGCTCAGAGTTGGGCCTGTTGCGTCGCAGGGGTTTGCGAGAGCGTGTTGAACAGGAACGCATGCGTAATGGAGAAATCAGGAGCTGACAGGTTCCGGTGAGACAGCCGGTGTCGACTCACATCGCACGGCGTTTCAAAGCTTCCAGCACGCGGTAGGGGATGTAGAGATTTCCTTTGCCCCGTCCCAAACGAATCTCCGGCTTGTGATCGCCATGAAAGTCGCTGCCTCCGGTGACCAGGAGGTCGTACTTCCGGGCCAGTCGGGTATACGATCGGACCATTTCCGGAGTATGCTCCGGGTAATAGACCTCCAGGGCGGCCAAGCCCATGGATTTGAACATACGGATCCGGTGCTCCAACTCGTCGTCATCGCGGGTGATCGTGTACGGATGGGCCAGGGAAGACAAGCCGCCGGCGTCGTGAATCAACGAAAAGGCGCCGTGCGGGTCGAAGCGGAATTTCTCCTCATACGCGGGTTGTCCCTTCTTGAGGTAGCGGTCGAAAGCCGCCTGGACACCGGGTACGTATCCCTTGGCCATCAATGTGTAAGCGATGTGGGGGCGTCCCATCTGGCCCTCGCCGGAATGACGCTTCACCTCTTCCATCGTGATGTCCATGCCCAAGCGGTTCAGTTTGGCGATGATTCTGGGGTTCCGATCGGCGCGAGCCTGTTGCAGGATGGACAGTCGTTTGGACAGGGCGGAGGGTTGTTGTAGATTCAGGAAGTACCCCAGCAGATGCATGGAGCCCAGCCCGATTTCGACGCTGATTTCCACTCCGGGAACCACTTCGAGGCCCAATTCATCGCCCGCGGAAACGGCTTCCTCCAACCCGTCCACCGTGTCATGATCCGTTACGGCGAGGGCGCGCAGCCCCGAGGCATCGGCCAGGCGCACCAATTCCCGGGGACGCAGGGTGCCGTCGGAAGCGGTGGTGTGGGTGTGGAGATCGATTCGATCCGTCATGTCGGCTTACCCACGCATCAGGAATGGGAATCAGCGCCAGGGGAAGCATCCACCTGGAATCTCCACTGAAACCCTGTTCTTCAACGAGACGGGGGAAAACGCAGGCACAGTCCGACGGTCCGGCGCGCCCGGCGCCGGGATTGAGAGATTCGGCGGCGACGCCGGCATCGGTGCGGCCTCCCCAAAAGTCAGGAGGTGAATTCAAATCTCCAGGAGCAATACCACTCGCCCGGGTGCGGATCGGGCGGGCATGATTCGCACACGGTCCGGATGCGCGGATCAATCTCCTTGGCGAAGTAGGTATATTCCATGGTTCCGCCGGATTTGCACGGATAATCCGGAAGTCCTTTCCGGTTCCGGGCGCTCTGGACTCGGCATTCGTTGACCCGGAGCGTGATGGATCCGTCGGGATTGTCGTGCACGCTCATGATATTCAGGCGCGCATACAACCGAAGAGACAGGGCCGTCTTGAGGGCCTGGATACCCCCGTCTTCCGGCAGGTTGGCCAGCCTTCGAATCTCGCGTGCTTCCATGGGAGAAAACCGCCCCCAGCAGGTGTCGTTGGCGAGTTTGGCTTCGGTCATGCCCGCCGCGTGTTCGATGGCCTGAAACCAGAGGCCGTCTATGGCGAGCCAGTTCACGGACAGGACCTTGATGAGTTCCTTCAGCTGCTCGTCGTCTGCGGTTTCGATCCAAACGGGAAGACCGTCCCGTACTTCGAATCCGAGTACTTTGCCCAGTCGGTTCACGTGGTTGTCCCAAACCTGTTTCCAGACGTTCTCTTCGATGCGGAATGCGTTCCGCTCCCCCATCTGGTGGATGGTTTCCCGAAACCACAACGCGTAATGGGCCACCATGCGGTGGACCGCCGAGAGTACATATTGTTCCAGGGACGCTCGATCCAGAGCCTGGTAAGGAGCGTCGAGATTCAAGGGACTTTCGGATTTCATGGGACCTCCCGTAGATGGTCAGGAATCCTGATACAGCGCATGGAGGATCCGACGTGTTTGCCGCCGGATGGGCATGGGATGAAGGTTATATCCGGTCACGGCGGCCGGCGTGGCGGACATCTCGTTCGAAGCCTTCCAAGGAACGGGGAAAGCCGGAACTCTCCATGCCTTAGTCGGATGAGATCGGAACTCCATGGCGGGTGCGAGGCTCCGCGCGGTGAACCGCCCCGGATGCGGAATTCCCGTTCTTCCGCCGGTATACGCGACGACAGCGACCGGTTTTTGCTTCCGAGCGGGCGAGAAGATCAGCCCGCCCTTGCAGGGGCGGGCTGAGGGAACGTTCCATACGCGGGCCGGTCTATGCCGGGTTATGCAATGGACTGATAATATTCCATGAGAATCTTGGCCACTTCAGGGCGGGAGAACTCTTCCGGCGGCGCGATGCCTTCGCTCAGCAAGGCGCGCACTTTGGTTCCCGACAGAAGCACGAAGTCATCCTTGGTATGATCCGGGACATCCCGCATCATGACAACGCGGCCGAGCTTTTTGGACCAAGCGGTATGGTCCGCGCTGTAGATCTGAATCTGCAGGGCTCCCTTGGGTACTTCCTGTTCGAAGATGGTCTGGGCGTCGAAGGGACCGTAATAGTCTCCGACTCCGGCATGGTCTCGGCCCACGATGAGGTGGGTGCAACCCGTGTTTTGCCGGAAAACGGCGTGCAGCACGGCTTCGCGGGGCCCTGCGTACAACATGTCGAAGCCGTATCCGGTCACGAGGACGGTATTGGGTTCGAAATACAGTTCAACCATTTTGCGAATGCAGGCATCGCGCACGTCGGCGGGAATGTCGCCCTCTTTGAGCTTGCCCAGGAGCATGTGAATGAGGATACCGTCGGCGTTTACGTCGTGGTAGGCCATGCGGCACAGCTCTTCGTGGGCCCGGTGCATGGGGTTGCGTGTTTGGAAAGCCACGACGGTGTTCCACCCCAGCTTGCCCATCTCTTCCCGGATCTGATACGCGGTACGGAAGGTGCTCGGGAAATCTTTCTCAAAGTAAGAAAAATTGAGAACTCGGATGGGGCCCGAAATGGCGTAGCGTCCTTCCGAGGTAAACGCCTTGACGCCGGGATGAGCCGGATCCTGGGTGCGGAAAATCTTGTCCACCATGGACGTCATTTGAGCGTCACTGATTTCTTCGATGGCTTCCACATCCATTACGGCGAGCACCGGGTTGCCGGCCACGCTGGGATCGCGAAGTGCGATTCGTTTCTTGCCCTTGATCGGGGAAGGGTCCTTCACCACGTTGAGAATAGGAACGGGCCAAAAGAGCCCTTGGGTGGTGAACATCTTTTCGGCCACAGACATGGCGTCGGCAACATTCATGAAGCCGGTGAGGGGATTGAAGTATCCCCCGCCGAGCATCACGGCGTTGGCCGCCGCCGCCGAACTCACAACGATGGACGGAAGACCCTGAGCCTCTCGGGCCAAGTCCTCGCGCATTTTTTCGTCGAGCACGTACAGCGGATGCAGCGTGTCCGATCCGTGGGGTTTGATCATAGCCTCTACCTCCTAAATGGGTATGGTTGGATGATTCCCTCCGTCGTTTTTTTCATATGTCCCGTTCGATACCCGAGTACCTCGGGCCGAAACCGGCACCCGGCCGCTTCCGCACGGAAACGCCGAAACGGACGACCGAGGGAGGTTGTTCAACAGCTTGTTAAGGTTTACACAAAAAATGCCGCCCAAAAAAACGGTCGACTTCTTTCCGTGGGAACTGAATGCCCATAAGCTTCCGTTGGATGCCACGAAACGGAAGGCAGAATAAGGGAAACTCCGGGGTTTGTCAAGGCGGCAATGATGCTCCCGGCAGGAATTTTCACTGAGGGTAACGGGTGAGCGGAAGGATTCGGAGAAGGCGGGGTGTCCCATGCAAGAAGGAGGGGGAATTGAGCCGGCGGGGATCGATGTGGGAAGCGGAACAGGCGGAGCCAACGTACCGGAAATTATGTGAATGCGTTCTTTTTAACTTGACTTGAGGGCTGTTCCAAAGGTACGTTTCGAGCAAACAACATGAAAGCGGCCCCGGCTTTTCCGCCCCGCCCGAGGAGCAAACAGCATCGGTATGTTGCCGAAAGACCCGGAAGGTACAACGCGCGATAGATGAAATCAATTCCAGGCCGGGACGCCCATCCGAAACGTGGAGATCGTATTCGTTTTTGCTTGACAAGGTGTAAGATTCTTGTGTATTTGTTCAAAAATGCACAAGGAGGCATCCGGGGTGGCGTCCGGCGCCGGGGTGCCCCGGTCGGGGGTTCACGAGAGGGATTCGGTGATTCGCCCGGGAAAGGCGCCGCGTTCGCCCAGTTCGTATAACGTATGAGATGAATGCGCAACACGATCACTCTGGAAAGGAGGTGCGCCAGGGAAAGGGTTTCACCGACGCTCAAACACTCAACCAGAGACTGTATAGTCAAGACTCTTACCAGGAGGATGAAGTATGCCGAGCTATGTAATTCTTGAGAAATGCGACGGATGCAAAGGTCAGGACAAGACGGCCTGTATGTACATCTGCCCGCAAGACCTCATGGTGCTGGACAAGGAAACGATGAAGGCGTTCAACCGGGATCCTTCCCTGTGCTGGGAATGCTACAACTGTATCAAGATCTGCCCTCAGCAGGCCATGGACGTGCGCGGTTACGCGGACTTCATGCCCATGGGCGCCTCGGTTACCCCGCTTCGCGGATCGGATTCCATCATGTGGACGGTGAAGTTCCGGAATGGAACGATCAAGCGTTTCAAGTTCCCCATCCGCACCACGGCGGAAGGAACGGCTGAACCCTTGGGTGGTTTTGGCGAGGGGCCGGCGACGCTGAACGATCAATTGCTGATGACGGAACCGGCTTCCCTGAAGCTGGACAAGCTGCCCACTCTGTGAATCGGCACTGGCAACCGTGTCCGAATAACCTCAAGGAGGTAGAAATCATATGGCGAACTTCGAGACCGTAGAAGTTACCACGGATATCCTTATTTGTGGTGGTGGTATGGCTGCGGCCGGTGCTGCGGTTGAGGCCGCGTATTGGGCCAAGAAAGAAGGTCTGAAAGTCACGTTGGTGGATAAGGCTGCGTTCGACCGTTCGGGCGCCGTGGCCATGGGTCTGTCCGCGATCAACCAGTACATCGGCATCAACGAAGGTGCGAATACCTGCGAAGATTACGTAAAGTACGTGCGCCAGGATCTCATGGGTATTTCCCGGGAAGACTTGGTGTTCAACATCGCCCGTCACGTGGACTCCACGGTGCACCTTTTCGAAAAATGGGGTCTGCCCATCTGGAAAGACGACGCCGGCAAGTATGTTCATGAAGGCCGGTGGCAGATCATGATCAACGGGGAATCCTACAAGGTGGTGGTGTCCGAGGCGGCCAAGAACGCTCTGGGCAAGGACAACATCTACGAGCGCGTATTCATCGTAGAGCCTTTGCTGGACGGCGACCGGATCGCCGGCGCCGTGGGCTTCAGCACCCGCGAGAACAAGTTCTACGTATTCAAGGCCAAAGCGGTCCTGGCGGCCATGGGCGGCGCGGTGCATGTGTTCCGGCCCCGTTCCGTGGGCGAAGGTTTGGGTCGTTCCTGGTATCCGCCGTTCAACACGGGTTCCAGCGCCTATTTCACCCTTAAGGCCGGCGCGGAAATGACCTGCCAGGAAGTGCGTTTCATCCCCGTGCGGTTCAAGGATGCTTACGGTCCGGTGGGTGCGTGGTTCCTGCTGTTCAAGTCCCGCGCCACCAGCGCCGGAGGCGGCGAGTATATGGTGGAGCGTAAGGCCGAGCTGAACAACTGGGCTCCGTATGGGCTGGCTAAGCCGATTCCGGCGAACCTGCGCAACTATCTGGGCATGCTGGATGTGGAAGCGGGCCTTGGGCCGCTGTATATGGAAACCGCCGAGGCCATCCAGAAGATCGCCGAGCAGGCCGGTGATGAGAAGGCCTTCAAGAAGAAAATGAAACACCTGGAAGCCGAGGCATGGGAAGACTTCCTGGATATGACCATTTCCCAGGCCCATCTGTGGGCGTCCCAGAACATCGCTCCGGAAGAGAGCCGTTCCGAAATCGCCGCCTGTGAGCCCTACTTCATCGGATCCCATTCCGGTGCGTCGGGTGCGTGGGTCAGCGGTCCGGCGGACATCGCCCCCGCCGAATATAACTGGGGCTATACGAACATGACCACGGTGAAAGGGCTGTTTGCGGCCGGCGACGCTTCCGGCGCCTCCAGCCACAAGTTCTCCTCCGGTTCCCACGCCGAAGGACGGATCGCGGCCAAGGCGATGGTGAAGTTCGTCAAAGAGAATTCGAGCATGCCGAACGTGGACGCCGCGAAGGTGGAAGCGCTCAGGGCTCGCATTCTGAAGCCGCTGGATCTCTTCGAGCAGTTCCATGCGATCTCCAGCGACCCGAACATCAACCCCAACTTCATCAAACCCATGCAGTTCATGTTCCGTCTCCAGAAGATCATGGACGAGTATGCGGGCGGTGTGGTCAGCCAGTTCAAGACAAGCAAGTTCCTGTTGGAACGCGGCCTCGAACTTCTGGCATTCCTGAAAGAAGACACGGACAAACTGGCCGCCGAAGGTCTCTACGAGCTGGAACGCTGCTGGGAAAACGTACACCGCATGTGGCAGGCCGAGGCCCATGTGCGCACGATCCTGTTCCGTGAAGAGACCCGTTGGCCCGGATACTATTTCCGCTCGGACAAGCCGAAGATGGACGAGCAGAACTGGAACGCCTTTGCCAACTGCAAGTGGGATCCCGCCAGTGGCGAGTGGTCCATGATGAAGAAACCGGTTATCAGACTCAACGTCTAAGTTCCTGAATGACATTCAACACTCCAGACGCCGCATTCCCGGCGTCTGGAGTTTGTTGTCCCTTGTCCTCGGCGCCTGTCATCATCCAGCTTCTCGGCTGCGCGAAAGCGGAAACACAAACCATTGAGGACCGGTGAAGATCCGCTCAGCTCCCTGCAGTGGCCCGAGCGTGATCGGTACACAATCATTCGCGCCGTCCAATCCAAATCCTGACGCGGTGCGCGAGTGGTTGACTACGGATTACGCTCCCAGTCCCAAATCGGTTCGAGCCGATCCTGAGGATGTCAGCGTTCCATGCAAATGAGCAAACTACTGGTGGAGGATGCGTATGTCAGATGAAAAGGCCATGAGCCAGACCATTCTGGTGGTGGGCGGGGGTATGACCGGAATGTCCGCTGCATTGGAGGCGGCTGAGGCGGGCCATGAAGTCGTCCTGGTGGAGAGGAACCCTTACCTGGGAGGGCGCGTTGCCCAACTGACCAACTATTTTCCGAAACTGTGCCCGCCCTACTGCGGGCTCGAGATCAATTTCCGGCGCATTCGGAGCAATCCGCGGATTCGTTTCTTCACCATGGCCGAAGTGGAATCCCTGTCGGGAGGGCCGGGTAATTTCGATGCCAAAATCAAGATCCACCCACGATACATCAATGAAAAATGCGTTTGCTGCGGCGATTGTGCGCAGGCCGTAGAGACCGAAATCCCAAATCCCTTCAACTATGGGATGAACCGGGTCAAGGGGGCGTATCTTCCCCATGATTTGGCGTTTCCCATGCGATACGTTCTGGATCCGTCGGTGGCCCAGGGACCGGATGGAAAGAAAGCCGAAGCGGCGTGTCAATACGGCGCCGTGGATCTGTCCATGGAGATCCGGATGTTTGATCTGAAGGTGGCTTCGGTTGTCTGGGCCACCGGATGGACGCCGTATGATGCATCCAAGATCGAATACTATGGATTTGGTGTCTACAAGAACGTGATCAGCAATGTCATGCTGGAGCGCATGGCGGACAAGAGCGGGCCGACCGGCGGAAAGATCGTTCGTCCCTCGGATGGCAAAGAAGTTCGAAATGTTGCCTTCATCCAGTGTGCCGGGTCCCGGGACGAGAATCACCTCCCTTATTGTTCCGGTATCTGCTGTATGGCTTCTCTCAAGCAATCTACGTATGTCCGCGAACAATATCCGGATGCGCAGATAACCGTCTATTTTATCGACATTCGTACGCCCCATAAGTACGAGGATTTTTATGTAAGGATCCAGAAGGACGAAAAAGTCAATTTCGTCAAGTCCAAGATCGCCAACATCATGGAAGACGAAGCCGGCGGCGACCTGACCCTTATCGGTGAAGACACCATGAGCGGCAAGAAGATCAAAGCCGAGGCCGATCTGGTGGTGCTTGCCACGGGTATGCAACCCAACACGTCCGTGGACAAGATCCCGGCGGATGCAACGTACGACGAATACGGTTTTGTTGCCGGCGAGCAAGCCGTGAAGGGAATCTATGGGGCCGGCTGTTCGCGAAGGCCCGTGGATGTGGCCACTTCGGTTCAGGACGGTACGAGCGCGGCGCTCAAAGCGATTCAAGCCATGGTGAGGAGGTAAATAGATGGACAAGAAACTGGGCCTTTACATCTGCAAGGGCTGCGGCATCGGAGAGGCGCTGGACATCGGGAAACTGACCGAAGTCGCTGAGGAGATGGAAACCAGCCCGGACTTCGTGAAAGATATCGATATATTGTGCAGCAGCGAAGGCGTGGCGCAGATCAAGTCGGATATTGAAAACGAGGGTGTGAACACGGTGGTTCTGGCTGCCTGTTCCCAGCGTGTGCTGTACGATGTATTTGATTTTCCCGGAGCACTGACGGAACGCGTAAACCTCAGGGAGGGCGTGGTTTGGTGTCAGCCCGCCGGGGAAGAAGATACTCAGATGATGGCGGAAGACTACATCCGGATGGGCGTGGTTCGAGCCCAGAAGTCGGAGTTGCCGGAGCCCTTCAAACCGGAGGAGGAAATCTCCAAGCGAATTCTGGTGGTCGGCGGCGGCATCGCGGGACTGACGGCCGCTCTGGACGGGGCCCGCGCGGGATACGAGGTGGTTCTCGTGGAAAAAGAGAGCCAACTGGGAGGCTGGAAGGCGAAATTCCACAAGCAATTCTCACCTCCGTACAAAGAGATCGCCGACGTGGATATTGCCGATCTGATCGCACAGGTTCAGGGAAACGACAAGATCAAGACGTACACTTCCGCTGAGATCGAAAAGACGGCAGGCGGTCCGGGTCTGTACACGATTCAAATCAAGGCTGAAGGAACCACGGTGGAGGAACGGGCCGGGGCCATTGTCATGGCTACGGGCTGGAAGCCCTATGATGCCGGCAAATTGGGACATCTGGGGTACGGAAAGTCCAAGAATGTGATTACCAATGTACAGTTGGAGGAAATGGCCAAATCCGGGAAGATCGCTCGTCCCTCGGACGGCGGCCCGGTGAACAAAGTAGCTTTCATCCAATGCGCGGGCTCCAGAGACTCCGAGCACCTTCCCTACTGCTCCGCCGTTTGTTGTTCGGCCACCATGAAGCACGCATGTTATGTGAAAGAGCAGAATCCGGACGCCCAGGCGTACATTGTGTACAAAGACATCCGGACTCCGGGGCAGAGCGAAGATCTGTATCGAAAGGTGCAGCGGGATGGAGCGGTGTTCATTCGGGGTGAAGTGGAGAACGTCGCCGAACAAGGGGGGGGCCTCGTCGTAGAAGCCATGGATGTACTCCTGAATGACAAGGTTCGGCTGGAAGAACTGGATCTGGTCGTGCTGGCCACGGGAATGGTCCCGAACTCCATGCCGGTGGAAATCCCCAAGATGAAAGCCCCCGGTGATTCCGAAGAGATGATCGACGTGCCCGCGGACTCGGGCTTCTTTGCGTCGCCCGCCCTGCGCCTGGCGTACCGGCAGGGTCCGGAAATCCCGACGCTGAAGTACGGCTTTCCAGATTCCCATTTTGTATGTTTTCCGTATGAGACGCGAAGAACGGGCATCTACGCCGCCGGTGTGGTTCGGCGGCCCATGGAAAGCAGCCTGGCGCAGGACGACGGCTCCGGCGCCATGATGAAAGCCATTCAGGCGGCCGAGGCCGCGGCGACGGGTGTGGCGGTGCATCCCCGCGCCGGGGACATGTCCTATCCGGACTTTTTCATGCAACGTTGTACGCAGTGCAAGCGATGTACCGAGGAATGTCCTTTCGGCGCCATCAATGAAGATGAAAAGGCGAATCCCATCCTGAACGCCACGCGCTGCCGGCGCTGCGGCGTATGCATGGGCGCCTGCCCGGAACGCATCATTTCCTTCAAGAACTACTCCGTGGGAACCATCGGTTCCGTAATCAAAGCGCTGCATATCCCGGAGGAGGACGAGGAAAAGCCGAGGGTGGTGGTGCTGGTGTGTGAAAACGATGCCTACCCGGCGCTCGATATGGCGGGACTTCATAAGATGCAGTACAGTCCTTATATCCGCGTGATCCCCATGCGGTGCCTCGGAGGGCTGAACCTTGTGTGGATCGCCGATGCGCTTTCCAGGGGGGTGGATGCCATTCTTCTCCTGGGGTGCCGGCACGGCGACGACTACCAATGCCATTTCATCAAGGGAAGTCAACTGGCGGAAACCCGGTTGTCCAAGGTTTCCGAGACCCTGGATCGATTGGCGCTGGAGTCCGAACGGGTCCATTTCGAGGAGGTGTCCATTGTGGATTACCACCGAATTCCTGAAATCTTCAACAAGATGATGGAGACGGTGGAAGAAGTGGGACCGAATCCTTATAAAGGTTGGTAGCATTTGGGGCGGGAAGGCATCCTTCCCGCTCATCCGATGTACGGTGGTCGGCTTTGTTCCTCCGTGTCACCATGAGCGGCGTGTCTCACCGAAACGAAACCGGTCGCCCGTTTATATTCCACGCCGGGTGCTTCAAGTTTCCGGCGGAACCATAAAGGGAAGGTTCTTGACATGGCAGAAAAGGCATCGTCCAAATACGACCCCACCTTTGCTCGGGAAGTGTTCAAACACGTGGATGCCGGGGAAGAGATCGTCAAGTGCATGCAATGCGGTGTCTGCGCAGCTTCCTGCCCGCTGGCGGAAAAGATGGAATTTTCACCCCGCAAGATCTTTACGATGATCCGCGCCGGTGAACGGGAAAAGGTGCTGGGTTCCAAGGATATTATGCTCTGTACTTCCTGTTACACCTGTATCGTTCGATGTCCAAGAAAGGTACCGGTCATGGAAGTCATGCACGGACTTGCGCACTACGCTCTCAGGCAAGGCTTTGTGCCGCGCCGTGAATCGGCGAAGTTCGGAAGGGAGTTCTGGAAATGCATTTACAACACCGGACGGGTGAACGAAGCTAAGGCCATGCAGGGCTATTACCTTTCCGACGGTCTGGTGGCGGGCGCTAAGAAGGGCCTGGAGATGAAAGACATCGCGCTGAATATGCTTACGCATGGACGCATGAAATTCAAGAGCCTGGTTCCGATAATACCCGCGGCAAAGATCAAGGATATCGCATCGCTCCGGAAGATGCTGGACAAGGCCAGGGAGATGGGGAAAGGGGGCAGTCCGTCATGAAGTATTTCCTGTACTCCGGTTGCAGTCTGGAAGAGAGCGCCTCCAATTATCTGAAGTCCGTCGAAGCGGTGGGCAAGGCGTTGGGGCTGGAATTCGCCGAAATCGAAGACTGGAACTGTTGTGGAGCCAGTATTTCCTATGTGGGTGCAAACAAGCTGTCCCAGGAAGTGCTGAACGCCCGTAACCTGGCCTTGGCGGAGGCTCAGGGAGGGTACGATATCGTCGCTCCCTGTTCCTCCTGTTATATCGTGATGAACCAAGTGAATCACGAACTTAAAGAAAACGAGGAACAGCGTGAGAAGGTAAACCAGATTCTCGCGGAAGGGAATCTGAAGTTCAAGGGTACGACACGAGTCAGGCACGTTCTGGATGTTCTCTTCTACGATGTCGGGGTGGAGAAGATCAAAGCGGCCGTCAAGAAGCCGTTGAAGGGGATCCAAGTCGGCGGATATGTCGGCTGCCAGACGGTCCGGCCCTATGGAGAATACGACAGCGTCGAGCGCCCCGTCATCATGGATCGAATCATCGAAGCCTTGGGCGCCCGGGCGGTGGATTTCACCCATAAAGTCCGCTGCTGCGGTTCGGGTATTTTCCTGACCGAACTGGACTTCGGATTCGAGCTGGTGGGCGAAATCCTTCGAACGGCCACGGACAAGGGCGCCGAGGTCATGACCACGGCTTGTCCCTTGTGTCAGCTCAATCTCGAAGCCTACCAGAGCCGGATCAACCAGAAGCTGGGGACGAATTACCACATCCCCGTGACGTTCATTACGCAGCTTATGGCGGTGGCCTTTGGGATGGATCCGAACAAGGACGCCGCGCTCAACCAGAACCTGATCCCCGTGGACAAGGTGCTGAAGGTTGCCGCCTGATCGGATCGGGAATGTGCGAATCCGGAAAACCGAGCGGCCCCGTCGCTTACCATTACCATGCCTCGGGGCCGCTTCCTTTTAGCAGGCTGTTGAAAAACGCCATCTGCTTTCACGCCTTTGGCGTGACGCTTCATCCTTCGTCATTACGGCGTACTGGTTGTACGCCTCATTCCTCAGGATTTGCGCGGCCTGTATCTCATCATTTTTGAACAGTCTGCCCGAAATGCTGTTTTTTTTACGGGCTGTCAGATCGCGCCGGATGAGGCCTGCGGTGCTCTCTCCGCCCCCTGCATGAATTTCCACCCGGAAAACCTTCTTCAAGTCCGCGTGCGGTTCACCCTCTCTCCGCGGTTTTTTCGGTGCGCAAGACCAAGGTATTTTTCCCGTACAAGGCGAACAAGAGCCACCTGAAGGCCAGATCCAGGAGAGCTTCGTCCCGCGTACGCAGTTCTCGGACCTCATCGGAGCCGATGTCGAAAGATCGCAGAAACGACGTGTCCAGTACGAAACGGCGAAAAGTATCCAGGTCGTACGAAGCCATATAGAACATCTGGATCTTCTTGGATCGGGTCTCCCCTTGACCCAGAGCCCCGGGATGGGTGACGATTTCCGTCCAGAGATCATTGAAGTTTTGGAAGGACGTCAATTCCTGGTCCTGGATCCACTGCTCCACCGTCCATTGGCGAGGTTCTTCAAACCCGCGGCAATGGGATTCGCGGACCAGGAAAAAGCGTTCGAGGGCGCGCGGGAAAGAGGAATTCCTGGCTGTGGCTCTTCCCAACGGATATATTCGACATGCGGAAGGGCGATCCTCATACACGGTGCAGCCGGCCGAGCTTACAAATGGGCAGGGTCTTCGGGGTTCCGCGCCCATCCGGAGCCGAATCTTGGGGAATGTTTCTCCCTCGTCTAAATGGGGTTCGGTGTATTCCTCCAGAAACGCCCTGCTGCTCATATGGAATCGATTCTTGAGTCGGAGCAGATCGTACGGGGTGAGCATCAGGTTCAGATCCCTGCAACATTCGGTGAAACAGGGAACCTTCGGATGACAGTCGAAACGAAATCGGCCGGATGTCAAAGGCTCGAATTGGGTTTCGTTGGTTTTTGACTTCATGGGGTATCCGCTTTCTTGATCAGGCTGTTGAAAAACGCGATCTGTGTCACGCCTTTGGCGTGACGATCCTGTCTGCCTGTGCGTCCCACGCAGACAGGCGTCTTTACGGCGCACCGTGAGTACGCCTCATTCCTCAGGTTTCGCGCGCCCTGCATCTCATCGTTCTTGACCAACCTGCCCGAAATACCGTTTATCAAGCGGCTGTTATGAACTAGGAGGCGGGTCGGGGGATTGAAGTGGATAGAAGGGGTCTCCGAACAAGCCATGCCGGACCCATTGGAAGGCGAATTTCATCAGTTCCACGTCGCTGCGACGGATGTTCTCCACGATGTGGACATCCACCTGATAGGTCTGGAGAAAACGGCTCTGGAAAACGAAACTGCGGAAGGCGTCCAAGTCGTACAGGGCCATGAACAGCATCTGTTCCACTTGTTCGTGGGTTGCTTGGATATTTCGCATGCCTGAGTGGCCGGTGATTTCCTCGAACAGAGTTTCCATTTCGCGATATATGAGAACGCCCTGGTCCACCAGGTAGTCGGAGACTTGGATAGGGGACGAGGCTTCAAGGCCCTTGCAACTTGAGGGTTCTCCAATCACTCGGAAGGTCACGGGACCGGATTGATCCAGGGGGTACATGCGGCAGGGCCAGGGGCGATCCGTGTAAATTCGGCAGCCTTCCGGTGTTACGAAGGGGCAGAGCTTGTCCCGGTCCTCACCCATCTTGAGCACGACGAGGGGAAGGGGCTTATCGGTGATCTTGAGGGTCGTGGTGTATTGCTCCAGGAATTCACCGGACGAAATGCCAACCCGGTTCTTCATCCGAATGACGTCGTAGGGAGTGAGAAATATGGTCACATCCCGGCAGCACTGGGTGAAGCAGGAAGCTCCAGGCCCGCATTGGAAATGAAAAGAATCGTTCAGATGGATGAGTCGCCGTTCTTTCGAGTATTCGTTCATGGGGTATCCTCGATACGGAATTTCCGTCCAGATCCGGAAAACAGAAAATACATCGCCCCGCATAGCAGCCCGTTGAAAAACAACATTTCGGGCAGGCTGTTTAAAAACGATGAGATGCAAGGCGCGCGAATCCTGAGGAATGAGGCGTACAACCCGTACGTCGCAATGACGAAGGATGAAGCGCAACACAGCAGATCGCGTTTCTCAACAGCCTGATAGGGGCGGGGGATGGACCGTCTTTCCCTCTTCCGATCAGGGCGAAGCCGGCTCCGGTGTCTGCCGAAACCAAATTCAACATAGGAGAACCGGATGGAGTCGTCAACCTCTTACTGAAAAGCGGCCGCTGGGAAACCGTGCAGTGGAACGAATTGACCGGTTTCGAGGTCCGTGGTATGGAGACATTGAAAATCCGAATCAACCGCCAGCCCTGGAGGATAGTTTCATGCTCAGTCTTATGAGGAAACACGCCACGTCCTGGATCATAAAGATCTTTATCGCGGTGATCGGTATCGTATTTGTGTTTTGGGGCCTGGGGAGTTTCAAGGAGCACAGAGCCGCACAATTCGCCGAAGTCAACGACGATACGATCTCGATGACGGAAGTGACGCGGGTGTACCAGAATTTACTGGAGCAGACGCGGCAGCGATATCGGGAATTCCTGACTCCCGAGCTGCTCGAAAGACTCAATCTCAAAGAGGAAGCGGTCAATCGAATCATCCATGAAAGATTGATGCTGCAGGAAGCCCGGCGCCTGCAACTTCGGGTCACCGACGAAGAAGTGCGTGTCGCGCTTCACACCGTGCCTGTGTTCCAGGAGGCGGGGCGCTTCGATTCGGACCGATATTTCCGGGTGTTGGCGGCCAACCGCATCTCTCCTGCGGAGTACGAGGAGGGCCAACGACGGGCTCTATTGGTGGAAAAAGTAAGCGACCTGGTCCGGAGCATGGCGTTTCTCAGCGAGTCCGAAGCGTATGCCAGGTACCGTTTCGAAAATGAAAAAACGTCCATAGAAGTGATCGAGTTCGACCCGGCCCGGCACGTCGGCGCTGTCCATGCCACGGAAGCGGAAGCGGAGGCCTTTTATCTGGAGACGAAGGACCGATTCCGGAGACCTGCCCAGGCCAAGATCGGGTATATCCACTACCGGTTCGAGGATTTCGAGTCCCGGATTACGTTTTCGGAGCAGGAGATCCAAGACTATTATCAGTGGCATCGGGATGAGTTCCACAAGGAAAAACAAGTGCGGGCCCGACACATTCTATTCAAAGTGCCGGCCAACGCTTCGCCCGAGGAGGAAGCGGAAATCAAGCAGACTGCCCGCGACATCTTTATCCAGGTCAAACTGTTGGGGCAGGACTTTGCGGAAATGGCCCGGACGCATTCGGAAGACGCTACCGCATCCAAAGGGGGGGACTTGGGATTCTTTGGAAAGGAAGCCATGGTGAAACCCTTCGAGGATGCGGCATTCTCTCTGGAAGCGGGCGAAATCAGTGATCTGGTGAGGACTCAATTCGGATATCATATCATCAAAGTGGAAGAAATACGCGAAGGGGGAACCGAGTCTTTGGACCAGGCGCGAAATAAAATCATTGAGAAGCTCAGGCGGGAACAGGGCCGGGACCATGCCTTTGAGATGTCCGAGGATGGGCTGGATCGGGCCATTCAGGGAACCGGGCTGCTTGAAATCGCGGCTTCCGGCGACCTCCAATACACGGAAACCCGCTATTTTGACGCCGAGGCCTCCGGCGTGCCGGGTCTGGAGCAGGCGTCAGGACTGGTGGAGAGAGTGTTCGCGTTGGAGATCGGGGAAGTGGGCCCCAAGGTCGCGGCGCCTGACGGCTACGTGGTGTTCAAACTGGTGGACAAACAACCCGCCGTAATCCCGGAGTTCCAAGAGGTCCGGGAAGAAGTGGTGGAGGCGCTGAAGAGCGAGCAAGCCGAACGCGCCGCGGAGGCGGACGCCGCGGCGTTTCTGTCCCAGGTGCTGGGGGGGCGCGGATTTGACGAGATGGCTGAGGAACTCGATTTGGAAATCTTTGAAACGGAACCCTTCGATCGTTATGGAACCATACGGGAACTCGGCTACAATCCGGAGATCAACCAGGCCGTGTTCGACCTCCCGGAAGCGGGATCCGTGGTGGAACGTCCCATCAGGAACCGCGGCGCGTTTTTGGTGATTCGCCTGAAGGAACGGTCGGTACCCGGGCTTCCGGCGTTCGAGGCGGCTCGGGAAGAGTTCATGAACCGACTTCTGGAGACCAAGAGAAACGAACTCCTCGAAGCTTGGCTCAACGATCTGAAAAACAACGCAAACATCACTGTGTATCAGAAGATATAGAGCGGCGGGCGCGGATTGCGCCGCCGGGATGCGGTCCTGGGGAAGGGAATCCTTCGGAACGGCCGGTGGGGGATGTTTTTCCGCGAAAGCGGCGCCCCGATGGATGGTCGGCCCGGAATGCGCATAGGGGGGACACTCGCTTCGGAACGGGAAACGGCCGGGGTTCGGACAAACCCGCCGCTTTCTTGACAGGGTATAGCCCTGTGGTTAACTAAAACGTGTCTGTTTACCGTTAGCAGGCCGTCGAAAAACGCGCTCTGTAGTGTTGCGCTTCCTCCTTGTCATTGCGGCGTACTGAATGTGCGGGTCATGCCTCAGGATTGGCGCGCCTTTCAGCTTATCGTTTTTCGTCAGCCTGCCCCCAGTCCTGTTTATCGGCGGGCTTTTACGGGACCAAATCTTAGGTGCGAGGCGCGTGTATCATCGATATGGAAAAGGATTATTACAAAATCCTGGGAGTTTCCAAGACCGCAAGCCAGGAAGAAATCAAGAAAGCCTACCGAAAACTGGCTTTGAAGTATCATCCGGACCGGAACAAGGAAGACCTCCAGGCGGAAGATAAGTTCAAGGAACTGAGTGAGGCGTATGCCGTTCTGAGCGATGCGGAGAAAAGAAAACAGTACGATACGTTCGGATCGAGTGGATTTCAGCAGCGATATACTCAGGAAGACATTTTCAGGAACTTCGACTTCAGCGACGTGTTCAAGGAATTCGGGGGCGGAGATCTGTTCGGCCGAATTTTCGGGGGGGCTCGGGGCGCGAGTGGCTTCAAAACCTATTATACCACCGGGACGGGGGGCCGCGGTTTCGATATGGGTGATATCTTCGGACAAGCCGGTTCGGGTTCCCGGGGGTCTCAGAGGCATGAACCGGTCAAGGGTTCGGACATCGTCTATGAATTTCCATTGACGTTGGAGGAAATCGCCACCGGAGGCCCAAGAATCATATCGTTTCATCGGAGTGACGGCTCCCTGGAGCGGGTGTCCGTGAAGATACCGGCTGGAATCGAGGACGGGAAAAAGCTTCGCGTGGCCGGAAAAGGGGAACCGTCTCCTTATGGAGGCCCGTCCGGGGATTTGTACATCAGAATCAAGGTTCGGAACCACCCGTTCTTTGAGCGGGAAGGGCGGAACGTAGTCCTGAAGCAGGAAATTCCATTCTCCACGGCGGTGCTGGGGGGCGTCGTTTCCGTTCCAACCCTTGGTGGATCCACCATGCGCCTGAAGGTGCCCGTGGGAACGCAGTCGAACACCAAGCTGCGCCTGAAGGGATATGGATTACCCGACATGAAGAACGGTTCGAAGGGAGATCAGATAGTCCAGGTTGTTATTCAGGTACCCAAGAAACTGAGCCGGGACCAGAAGAAACTGATACAGTCCCTGGAAGAGGAAGGATTGTAGCGGGATGTGGTGTTTCAGGCAAGCGGCGCTCCTTCTCCGGATCCGGCCTTTCATCCATCATGGGAGGTTTTCGCAAGGACGCATTTCCAACGGGCCGTTGAAAGGCGCGATGTGCCGTCATACCTTTGGCGTGACGCTTCCTCCCTGCCGGCAACAGGGTTTGTCAGCGGGCTGCTAAAATACACTGAGACGCAAGGTGAACCTTCCTGGAAGCGTTGAGCCCTCCATCGAGCAAGACCCTCCGAAAAGCTTGGCCAAAGTGGATGACATGCACGGTGCGCCAATCCTGAACTCGATTTTTCTACGGGATACGCCGTACGTCGCATTTTTCGAAACCCGTCAGGAATCCCTGATGAAACGCACCGCCGAGTTTTCCATTTCCGATTCCCTTAAGGAAGCCGCCATCGACCTCCGATACCTATTGGACCGAGAGTATCCCCGCAATGCGGCCCTCAGCCTGGTTGGAGACCGCTATCGGCTGGACGTACGCGAAAGACATGGGGTTCATCGAGTGGTTTTTCCCACGGCGGAGGCGAAGCGCCGGAGGGCGAAGTTAATCGGCCGTGAAAACCTGAAGAATCGCATTCTGGCGGTGGATGGTTACAATGTGTTGATCACGTTGGAGAATGCGCTTTTGGGGCGGCTTCTCTTAATGGCGGACGATGGAGTTATCCGCGACACGGAAGGGATATCCGCATCGTACAAGCCTGCATGGGAGCCGAAAAGTGCTACGCGGCGCGCTTTGAACCTGCTGATGAGCACGCTGCGCTCAGCCGGCTTACGCTACTGTTTCTTCGGGTTTAGCGAGGCCATGAGTGGAAGCGGACTGCTTTCCGAGAAGATCCGGAATTTGCTTCAGCCGTGGGAAATTCCGGGCACGTCAGACACACTGCGATCCGTGCTTCCTGAACTCCTTCAGCACGGCGAGGTCTTGGCCACGGCCAATTCGGCTCTGATGGATCTGTGCGACAAGGTGTATGATCTGACAGGCGACATCATCCTGCGGGAGCTGAAGTTAGAGCCGCTTCATTTGTAGGGTGCAGCATTTCCCTCAAGAACCGCCCCGTGTGAGAACCCGGAATCCCGGACAGCTCCTCGGGAGTACCGCAACCCACCACGTATCCTCCTTCATCACCGCCTTCCGGGCCTAAATCGATGATATAGTCCGCCGTCTTGATTACATCCAGATTGTGTTCGATGACCACAACCGTGCTTCCTTGATCCACCAAACGATTCAGCATATCCAGAAGTTTCTTGATGTCGTCGAAGTGCAAGCCGGTGGTGGGTTCATCGAGAATGTAGAAAGTCCGACCCGTATCCCGTTTGCTCAGTTCGCGGGATAACTTGATACGTTGGGCTTCGCCGCCGGACAATGTGGTGGCCGGCTGTCCCAACTTTACATATCCCATGCCGACATCCCGCAACGTCTGATTCTTCTTCCGGATATTCGGGATGGCTTCGAAAAACTCCCACGCCTGGTTGACGGTCATGTCCAGTACTTCGGCGATGTTCTTCCCCTTGTATTTGATCTGCAGGGTTTCGCGATTGTAGCGACTCCCCCGACATACCTCGCAGGTCACGTAGACGTCCGGAAGAAAATGCATCTCGATTTTGGTGACACCGTCTCCCTGACAGGCTTCGCAGCGCCCCCCCTTCACGTTGAAACTGAAGCGGCCCGGTTTGTAACCCCGGGCGCGGGACTCGGGCACCTGCGTAAACAGGTCCCGAATAAAGGTGAACACTCCCGTATACGTGGCCGGGTTGGAGCGAGGCGTGCGGCCGATGGGGCTTTGATCGATATCGATCACTTTGTCGATCTGCTCGATGCCCTCAATGTATTCCACCTTGCCGGGTGTGTCTTTGGTGCGGTAAATACGACGGGCCAGGTGCCGGTACAGGGTTTCGATGATGAGACTGCTCTTGCCGGAGCCGCTGACTCCGGTGACGCACGTGAATGTGCCCAAGGGTATACGGACATTCACATTCTTGAGATTGTTCAACCGAGCCCCGGCCAGCCTCAGGTATCCTCTCCGATGCTTTCGCCGATGCAACGGCACGGGAATTTCCGTGCGACCCGAGAGATAGTTTCCCGTCAAGGAGTTCTTGCACTCGAGAAGATCCTCGGGGGGACCGGCGAAAACCACTTCGCCGCCGTTGAGTCCGGCGCCGGGGCCCATGTCGATGACATGGTCGGCGGTCAAAATCGTATCCCGGTCATGCTCCACCACGAGAATGGTATTTCCGAGATCGCGCATCTTCATGAGGGATTGCAGTAGACGGCGATTGTCTCGCTGGTGGAGTCCTATACTGGGCTCATCCAGGACATAGAGCACACCGGCCAAACGGGACCCGATCTGCGTGGCCAATCGAATGCGCTGGGATTCACCGCCGGAAAGGGTCTCGGAAGAACGGCTGAGAGTCAGATAATCAAGACCCACATCCGCCAGGAATCCGAGTCTGTCGTTGAGTTCCTTGATAATGCGACGGGCGATGGTTTCCTCGGTTACCGAGAGACGCCAGTCCTGGATCCGTTTCAGACCGTCTTTGATGGGAAGCCTCGTAAGTTCGTGAATATTCAACCCTTGAATGCGGAATCCAAGACTTTCCCGCCTGAGACGAGCACCTGCGCACACCGGACAGGGCGTCTTATTCATATACCGTTCGATATCCTGCCGGACGTAGATCGAATCGGATTCCATGTATCGACGCTTGAGTTGGCGAATGACTCCTTCGAGGGGGCTTTCGTACAGAAAACGCTGGCCCGAGTTTTGAAGCTCGAAGGAAACTTTCGTGCTTCCCGTGCCGTACAGGATGGCCTGCCGTACCTCTCCCGGGAGTTCCCTAAAAGGCGTCTCTATGTCGATCCCAAAATGATGCGCGATGGAGGCGAGTTTCTGGTGGGAATAGATGGAATTCTTCTGGGCCCAAGGCTCTACGGCTCCCTCGCGCAAGGAGCGGGAAGCGTCGGGTATCACCAAGTCGGGGTCGATCTCCAGGCGAACGCCGAGGCCTTCGCATTCCGGACAGGCGCCCAGAGGACTGTTGAAGGAAAACATCTGCGGTGTGGGATCGGGATAACTGATTCCACAGGTGTGGCATGCCGCCTTTTCACTGAAGAACAACTCGTGGTCCGGAGGGGTGAGCGCCGACACCGAGCCGCCGGAAAGCCCAAGGGCCAATTCCAGGGAATCCGCTAGGCGGTTTCGGATCTTTTCCGAAACCACCAAACGATCCACCACCGCTTCGATGGAATGTTTCCGGTTCTTTTCCAGATGAATGGAATCCTGCAATTCGCGAATAGCGCCATTAATCCGCGCCCGAACGAATCCTTCCCTCCTGAGATGATCGAGGAGCTTTTGGTGTTCGCCTTTCCGGTTTTTCACGAGAGGGGCCAGAAGAATCACTCGAGTGTCTTGCGGAAGGGCGAGAATACGGTCGGCGATTTCCTGAACGGTTTGCTTTTCTATGGGGCGACCGCATTGGATGCAGTGGGGTCTTCCTATACTCGCGTACAAGAGACGAAGGTAGTCGTATATTTCCGTCACGGTGCCCACGGTGGAGCGCGGGTTCTTGCTCACGGTTTTCTGTTCTATGGATACGGCCGGGGAAAGTCCGTCGATGAAGTCCACATCGGGCTTGTCCATTTGCTCGAGGAACTGCCGGGCATAGGCGGACAGAGATTCCACATACCGGCGTTGGCCCTCGGCGAAGACGGTGTCGAAGGCCAGAGTGGACTTACCGGATCCGCTGACTCCGGTGATCACGACAAGGAGGTTTCGCGGGATGTCGACGTCGATGTTCTTGAGATTGTGTTGCCGGGCTCCTCGGACGATGATGTGATTCATGAATCAGGCGCCTTGTATCCGTATCTTCCGGTTTTTCGCCATGAAGGTTGCGGTCCGGATCGCCTGGATCAGGCTTCGTGCATCGGCGATGCCCCTTCCGGCGATGTCGAAGGCCGTGCCATGATCCACGGAGGTGCGGACAATGGGGAGCCCCAAGGTGATGTTCACTCCCTCCCAGAAATGCAGGAGCTTGAGCGGGATCAACCCCTGGTCGTGATACATGCATACCACGGCGTCATAGCTTCCGTTGCATGCCCGGACAAACAGGGAATCCGGTGGAAAGGGACCGGATACGTCCATACCCAGGGCTCGGCATTCCTCCACGGCGGGGGCGATGAGGCGGAGTTCTTCGTCGCCGAAGCGCCCGCCTTCGCCCGCATGAGGGTTCAAAGCCGCCACCGCCAGGCGGGGCTTGGCCACGCCAAAGTCATGCCGGAGCCCCTGATATGTGAGGGAAATCGTCTTTCTTATCGCTTCTCTGGACAGGAGTCGGGGCACTTCCTTCAGGGCGCAATGAATGGTGACCAGACTTACGCGCAGACGTTCTCCCGCCAGCATCATGACCACATCCGAAGTCCCTGTCAGGCGGGACAGGAATTCCGTATGACCGGGGTAGGGGTAGCCCGCCAGATGAAGGCCTTCCTTATGGATGGGACATGTGACGATACCGTCCAGTACACCTTCCATGGCCAGACGGACTGCGGCTTCGATATAGGCCGCCGCCGCCCCGCCTCCCTCTGCGGATACGTGTCCCCACGCCACACGGGTTCCCACGTCTCGGGTAATGGGTACGAAGGAAGGCGCCTCCCTGGGGGTGGTGAGACGTTCCGGAGATTCCAGGATCACCAGCGACGGACGAAGATCCAAAAGGTTTAGGGTTCGATCCAGAGCGGACAAGTCTCCGAGTACGGCCAGCCGGCAGTTTTCGGTCAAGGAGGGATGCGTCAAGGCCTTTACCAGAATTTCGGGCCCGATTCCTGCCACGTCTCCCATGGTGATGCCGATCAACGGTTTGACCATAGCGGACTCCGAAGCGGATAAGCCGCGGTTTTCGCCGCGACGGCCGGTGTTTCCAAGGTATGCGGCTCCCCGCAATGAACGGTGGGGCTCGCGGCGCACTTTCCACGGAAGGCCGGATGCACCGACGGGACATCCCCTATGCCGCGTGCGGATGATGGAAATGATGGATTCATCGAAATTCACGTCGATACGCTTTCGTTCATACCTTGACCAATAAATATAACGATTGGACGATGCGGGATCAAGGAGCGCGAATCCAGAGGAATGAGGCGTACAACCGGTACGCCGCAATGACGAAGGATGAAGCGCAACACGGCGGATCCCGTTTTTCAACGGGTTGCCGAGGGTCCGCATGTAAGCACAGGGTGTCGGGCAGGCCGGAAGACCGGGATGAAATCCAGGGATTGGAGCCTTCGAGCAACGCGAGATGCCCTAGCTGTTCCATGGAAGCCGGATTCGGACCGCCCCGGATATTCCGCGAGGGTTGACAACGAGAATCCCGAACATTGCCTATCATCTATACATGTTCAAGTATATACAAAATGTATGCCCTATGGTTTTCCCTTCTGAAAGTCTAAGGCCGAGAGGAAGGTTGTCATGAAAAAGATCATACTGTACCTAATCCTGCCGATCTTGTTCTACGCTCTTCTGTCCACGGCTTGGGCGAGCAGAATAGACGGTATTTGGAAGGACGTGCCCAAAGATCAGCCCGAAGACCGGTTCGTGGCGTACCTGCAAACCTACGACACAGGTTCCGCCGTGGCCGTACTCCTTGATAACGGCGGCTCACCGCCCCGACTCTACGCCTTCTTGGTATCCAACTACCCGGCAGGCTTCCAGGCCGAGGAAATCGGCGGTGCGGACGCGTCCCTGAAACTCGAAAACCTGAACAGTCCACCGGCCGCCGCTGAAATCCGCATCGGCGCCCAGACGGAAAACGTGTTCCTCCACAAATGGTTTCGCGCGGCGGGCGGCGGAGAGGGCATCGCCCCCGACGACGGTATTTTCAAAGACGAAACCGTGCCCGGCGAAACCTCGTTCAACGTGTTTTTTCAAACCTATCCCATGGAGGGATCGGCTGTCGCCGTGGTCACTCCCGACGGCGGCCTTACTTATCACGCATTTCTCCAGCCGAGTTATGTTGGCGCATTCGATGTGGATGACATTCTCGGACAGGGGGCGCACTGGATCGCCGTCGTAGATCCGGAGGCGTTTTCGCCTTTTAGCCTGATACTTCCCGAAGGTGGGGCGTCGGCGGGTTTCTTGCATAAATGGTTTCAGGCGCCCGTGACAGCCAACACGTTTCATTTGGCCGGGACTCTCCTATATAACGATGCTCCCCTCCCGAATGAGACGGACGTGATTCCCGTGTTCACCGTCCGAGATTACGATATCTCTGTCACCGCGGACCAGGTGATCGCAACGTACGATGTTCTCACGGGCGCCTATACCTTCCTGCATGTCCCCCGCTTTGCGACGATGCGGGTTTCCATCCTTGCAACCGACGTATTTGATACACTCCCCGGCAACTATTTCGGGGTTCGGGGAAATGACATGGAAACGCTGACACCCGTGGAGCGCCAGAACTACGACTTCCATATCAGGCAAAGCATTCATCTCACGGAACCCTATGACAACACGCAGCTCAAGATGTCCCTTGGCTTCACCGACGTTCCCGAACTTATGGCTCCCGTGCTCTTCGAGTGGGAACCGATCCCCGACGCCGACAACTACTCGATCACCATCTGGCGCTTTCGCAGCCCGCAGCATTTGGAAGGGTACGGAGTAATCGAAGCGGTGGTGTCCGAGCTAAATATCGTCTTGACGGCGTACGATGCATTTCTGGACGCATCCCCGTCCGATGAACATTATGAGTTTGAGGTCAGGGCCTTCAACGGTCCGATTTTCATCGGACAATCCTTTATCACCCAAGTGAATGGGTCCGCCGGGCGTTTCATGTTTACCGTGGCTTCACCCTAGCCCCGGGTGGTCCAAGTTCAGCCGGTTCCCGGGGATGTTCTTGGAGACATTCTCCCCGGGAACCATAACAGGCCGTTGACAAACCGTATTGCGGACAGGCTGCTTAAAAACGATGAGATGCAAACCCACACTTCGGTGCGGAGAATCCTGAGGAATGACGGGTGCGTCAATATACCCCAATGACGATGGGTGACGCGCGACACAGCAGATCGCGTTTTTCAACGATATAAAAGTCGCCCGTCCCGGGCGTTGTCCTAAACGGCGGAAAAATCCCCCTTCGCGGCAATATCGCCGCGGGGCGCCGGATTTCTTCGGCGCCGCCGGGATGGCGCGATGTCTCGGGCACGCTCAACTACCCGGGGAGACGGCATCGGGTGGTTTTTCGCAAGGGTGTTTCTTCTGATAAACGGGAAGTCGGTCCCGGCGGGTAAACATTCCTTCCCATCCCGGCGGCAGGGATTCGTGGACCCCCACGACCAAGAGCCCACCGCGGGATAAGCTTTTGTGCACCCTTTCGATGACGGAAGTACGGACTTCGGAATCACGGTACGTCAGTATGCTGTTCCGCAGGAACACCATGTGGAACTCCCGTTCCGGAGGAGGCTCGGAACATAGGTTATGCACACGCCATTGAACCCCCTGCTTCAACACATTCCGCACTCGAAACACCCGCCGGTCCGTGGAGGGCACAAACCACGTATCCCGCAAGGATTCATCCAGCTCTACGAGACTCGACGGCGGGTACAGCCCCGCCTGACCTCTGCGGACGGCGCCGGGATTAAGGTCCGTGGCCCAACAGGTCAGACCGGGCATGGCGCCCCGTTTCTCCTTCAGGCGTTCCCAGAGGATACGGAAACCGTATATCTCCTCCCCGGATGCACACCCCGCGGACCAGACCTTGAACCGGGCGCCCGCCCGTGGAAGTAGTTCCGGAATCATTTCGGCCTCGAGTCGTTCCCAGAGTTTTCGGTCTCGAAAAAAGCGGCTGATGGTGACGGCGCATAATCGTTCGAGTTCACGGCGTACTTCAGGATCTTCCCCGGAGGCGCGGAGCAGATCGTCCACCGTGCTGCAGGAAATCTCCCGCAGATAGCGTCGGATCCGTTTCTGGACTCCTTTCCTGACCTGCCGGTAGCCTTTCCAGGAATAGCCGTGATGTTCCAAAAGTGTCCGGAAATCGCCGTCGTCCATGGCGTTCGAACCTCCTTTGCCGAATATTCCGGTTGGAACGCGAAGCATACGTCACGCGATACGCTTCCGGCAAGATGCAGGGGCAATGGGATTGCGCCGCCACATGCTTTACATCCGCCCGGCGATTCCCTAAAATCGGTCTAAACGCCATGAGGTATGTCGAGGTCAGGTACAATAATAACGGGTTTTTGGACGCGAGGGTACACAGCGTTTTTGAAATGCATGCTCCATGGAAGGGCAATCATTCGAAGTCGACAGGAACGGATGGATTCCCTATCAGGCCGTTGATAAGAAGAGTATTGCGGGCAGGGAAACATCGCGTAAGATCCTGGATGGAGGAAAAGCTATGCGAGCGGTCTCTAAACTGTTCTGCCTGATCCTGGCCGTGATTTTTCTGGTATCGTGCTCTACGGCCTATAAGGCCCAACCCTTGCCGTTCCGGACTCCGGAAGCCTACCCGAACGCCGCGGAAGTGGCTGGAACCATGGTCGGCGCCCAGGCGTTCAGCGATACGGATGAGGCTCAAAGAGCCTTCGGTTTTGATATCCGCGGAGCGGGCATGCTGCCCGTGCAGGTGGTGTTCGACAATCGAGGCGCACACCCCATTCGGATCAACCCCGCCCAGACGTTTCTGGAGGATGACCAGGGCAATCTCTGGCCTATACTTTCCAGCGATCTGGCGTATGAACGGGCCACCAAGTACGCCCAGACCAAGCAGATCGTCAAGGAAGGAGCCCACCACGGCGTTTTGGGGGCGGCCGCCGGAGCACTCATTGGGGCTGCCGTGGGTGTTGTCACCGGTGACAGCATAGGTACGGCCCTCACCAGTGGAGCCGCTCTAGGCGGCGCGGCGGGAGCCACCCTGGGAGGCGCGAAAGGCTACGGGTCCGGTGAGGCCCGACAAGCCATCATCAGCGACCTCCGGGAGAAGAGCCTTCAGAATGTTCCCATTCTACCCGGAAGTCTGGCACATGGATTTCTCTTCTTCCCGGGCGAAGCAACGTCCGCAACCCGGCTTCGGCTACACCTCTTGGAGGGAGACACGGGTATACCTCACGTGATCCAGATGAACTTTTAGCAGAGCCGAGAACACGGGGGTCCGGGTGTTGGGGGGGCCTATGGGTAGGACATTCCTGAGGATGCACATCCCCCGTATCTTGTGTCTTTTGCCGATGGGGCGGTGCTTCCGCTTTGCAAGGGCTGATCAGGTCGGGCGCCTGACCTGAAGCCGATAACTGTGCTTGGCGACTCGGAGCCCGACAGCGATGGAACATTCAACGGACACGATATGGACACTGCGATGAACTGCCAACGATGCGGGGAATCCATCCCAAGCGGTGAAGAACGGGAATATGCGGGCCGGATGCTTTGCGAAGACTGCTATATGGATACACTCTCGCCGGCTCGTACCTGTGATCCCTGGGCGGTGCACAGCGCCAAGACGCTGGAGATGAAAGGGGATGCTTCGCCTGAAGTTACCGAACTCCAGAAGAAGATTCTTCGGATTCTACAAGAAACCGGGGGTGTGGAGCCGTCCATACTCTGCGAGCGTTTGAACATCAAGCCGTCTGATCTTGAACGCGAAGTGGCTGCGCTTCGCCACATGGAAAAGGTTCGGGGGGCTCTGATAGACGGCCGGAAGGTCATCCGGCTCTGGTAGCGGATGCATGAGACATGCTGGTTCATCGTGTGGTTGGGGACCTTTCCTGGAAAGAGATCCTTAAAGCTTCCCCGCAACGTTTCGGAATCGCCGGCTTCGGGCTGGAGACCCTCCATCGCCTGGTGGTCTTCACGGATCCGCTCGGAGTCACGTCTTTGATGTGACTTGCATTCTTCGCCGCTACGGCGTATTCCAGCTACACTTCATTCGTCAGAACTCGCCCGCCGTATATCTCATCGTTTTGCACCGGCCCGTCCGCACTACTACTGGGGACCCATGGCGGGTGTTCAATCTTCGAGAAACAGATGCGCAAACACTTTGGCATCGTTGATCAGGGAATCCAGCAAACAGTATTCATTGGGTTGGTGAGCCGTTTCCGCCGAGGTACACCATACGGCCACAGGCAAACCGGCCCGCCTGAAAAAAGCGGCCACGGTGCCCCCTCCGATGCCCCCCGGCTCCGCTTCGCGATCGTATACGGCGCGAACGGCTTTCCGAATCCCCGACACCACGGGTGATGCGACGTCCGTGGGAGGCGCCGCGTGGTCGTTTATCAAGGGATGGATCTCGACGCTCACGCCGAACCGTTCCTGTATCTCCGCCGCCAGGCGCCCCATCTCGTCCAGGATCTCCGAGGGCTCATAGCAGGGGAGCACTCGGGAATCCATATAGAAGACGTCCTCTCCGGGGATGGTGTTCACGTTGGGAACGTTGGCTTCCTTCTTTGTGGGCTCGAAGGTGCTGATGGGCGGATGAAAGAGGGTATCCCGCCTGCCGAAGCGTGTATACAGTCGCTCCAGGGCCACCACCAGATGCGCCGTGGCGCGAAAGGAATTGTTGCCGTGTTCCGGCGTGCTGGCATGGCATTGCTTGCCTACCACCCGGAACTTCACCCATAGCATACTCTTCTCGGCCACCTCGATGAGCGTCCCTTCCTCATTGCCTGCATCGGGAACGATGATCCAGTCTGAGGGATGAAACAGATCGGGATACTGTTCCAGGAGGAATTGCAGCCCATACCTGCTGCCCGTCTCCTCGTCGGAAACAAATACCAATCCCACGTCATGGGTGGGAATCAGACCTTCGTCCTTGAAGGCTTGCACGGCCAGGACTGAAGACACGATGCCGTGCTGGTTGTCTTCCACTCCTCTTCCGTACAACCGGCCGGCCGTTTCGCGCAGAACGAAGGGATCGCTGTCCCAGAGACGCGCTTCCCCGGGAGGAACGACGTCCAGATGACTCAACACCCAAACTCTTCGCCGGGATTCCCGCCCTTTCCACAGGCATGCCATATTGGGGCGTACTCCACCGGGGACTCGGTCATCCGGGGCGGGCATGTGGAGAACCTCATCGGGCCTTAGAACCTGAAGGCGTTCCAGGAGAGCCGCCGCTTTCTCCGCTTCACCCTGTCCTCCGTTATCGGGTCCCAAAGCGGGTATCGCGGTCAACGTTCTCTGCCAGTCCACAAACACAGGGGCCATAGCATCAAGGCGAGCCGTCACTCGCTGGAAGGTCATAAGTGATTCCTCCTCGGGCAAGGTGGCAAAAAAAGGAGATCCACGGCGGATCCGGGGCCATGCCTGCGGCATGATACATCGCCCCGGCGTTCGGCGCGATATGCCTGCCTGCGCGCCGTTCCGCGTGGGACGCAGCGGTCCGGACAGCAAGGTCCCCCGGGGGAGATCGTACCGCTACGGTCTCCATGGACGCCTCATTCCCCACGATTCGGGCGCCGCGTATTGAGTCGCTTTGTTCCGGGCTGCCTGTACCGCTGTATTTCGAGAATCTGCAGCACCGAAATGCGAGAAAGCCGAAACGTATAATCCAGTCTCGTGCTTCTTACCGCGAAGTCCTTGGAAGATCAAGGGTCGGCGGCCGGGAGAAGAAGAAATCCGGTTCCGCCGGGACAAGAGTTGCATACAGCATACAGGCAACATAAGTGACGTTACCTTCCGGGCCGACGGCAACCCGTTACAATTACTGTTCTTTTCGACACCTATTACGAACAATATCACGCAGCCTTTCCTGTTGACAGGTACTTTCCCTTCCACCTATAGTCACCTGTTGAAAGGCGGAACTCCCTGTAGTTCTCTCAAACGAAAAGGAGCTGTGATGGATTTCGATCTGTCCACGGAGCAGGAAATCTTGCGGAAATCCGTGCGCGACTTCGCTCTCAAGGTCATCAAGCCCGTGGCCCAAGAGTTGGATCGGAAGGAGGAGTTTTCGTACGAAACCATGAAGGCCATGGCGGAGTTGGGGTTGTTCGGCATGTTTGTGTCCGAACAATACGGCGGTCAGGAAATGGACTATGTCTCCTATATCCTGGCGGTGGAGGAAGTCGCCCGGGTGGACCAGGCGCACGCAGCCACCATTGCCGCAGCCAACTCCCTGGGTATCGGCCCTTTGTACTATTACGGAAATGAAGCTCAAAAGCGCGCCTATCTCCCCCGACTTTGCAGGGGAGAAGCCCTGTGGGGATTCGGTCTCACCGAGCCCAACGCCGGTTCCGACGCAGGCAACACGCAAACCAGAGCCGTGCCGGATGGGGACTGCTGGGTGATCAACGGAAGCAAGATCTTTATCACGAATGCTTCCACGGACATCAGCCTGGGCTGTACCGTGTTGTGTAAGACGGGCAGCCGGGAAGACGGGAAGAAGGAACTCAGCTGCCTGCTCGTATTGAACGGGACCCCGGGATTAACGGCCAAAGCCATGCACGGTAAAATGATGTGGCGGTCTTCGAATACCAGCGAATTGTATTTCGATGACTGCCGGGTGCCTATGGATTCGGTGCTGGGACCCTTGGGGGAAGGGTTTCATCAAATGCTGGGCACGCTGGACCGGGGCCGCCTGAGCATTGGCGCCATGGGGCTGGGAGGGGCCCAGGGTTCCTTCGATATGGCCCTGAAATACTCCAGGGAGCGCGTGCAATTCGGCCGGCCCATCTCCACCTTCCAGGTGAACTCCTTTAAGCTGGCGGATATGGCTCTTACCATCGAAACCGCCCGGCTCCTCTTGTACAAGGCCTGTTGGCTGGCGGATCAGGGGAGGCCGTTCAGCAAGGAAGCCGCCATGGCCAAACTGTATTGTTCCGAGGTCATGCATGACTGCGTGAATCATGCGGTCCAGTTGCACGGCGGGTACGGTTTGATGCAGGAATACGACGTGGAGCGTTTTTATCGGGATCAGAAGCTGTTGGAGATCGGTGAAGGGACCTCCGAAGTGCAGCGCATGGTTATTGCACGACTCATCGGAGCCCTATAACAGAACAGGCCGTTGAACAACCCGATCTGTAGCGTTGCGATTCATCTTTCGTCATTACGGCGTTCTGTATGTAAGCCTCATTTTTCGAGATTCGCCACACGGACGGCGCGGCTTGCACGTCAACGTTTTCAGCAGCCTGCCCGCAATGTTGTTTATCAACGGGCGGATAAGTGGGCGTTGCGGAGAAGGCTCGGGCCCCTTTCGAACCAACCCGCTTCCCGCAAGCGTGAACGTCCACGTCTTCCCCGTATGGATTGCCCGTCTGAATAACTCGGAATCCGCGCGTCGGGCGTCCTTCCTGTCACTTGGTGAACGTCCCGGGCCATGGAAATCGGGCCGTCGCTTGGGGGCGGTGTTCAAGGATGGACGCCTGATTCCTTCCCGGCTCCCCTCCAAGGTGTGGCGTATGACCTGTACGGGCGGGTACAGAGGAGAACGGAATGTGTGCGGAATAATCCGATTATGGCGGACCGGGTTCGGTCACCGGGCTCCGGCAAGCGTTCCCGAAGCGTGTGGGATATCGGGGGGATAGAGGATGTCCGCCCGCACACGGAAACGGAAAGGCATTTCGAAAGACCCGGCGGGGAAGAGCAGGGGCGGCGCCGCCGGAAAAGCCGGCGCCATGGGGGGAGCATCGGGATCCATGCAACGTCGGACCTCTCGAGGAAAGGGCGCAGGAGTCCTGGAAACGCAAGTACGTCCGTCCCCGGATTTTCGCCGTTGGGTTCCGGAGACTGTTCTTCGTCGCGTTTTCCCGGTGCTGCCGATTCTGCTGGCATTGGCCTTGTATGCCGGCATTTTGGGCCACGGGTTCGTGTACTGGGACGACGCGCCCATGATACAGAGGGCCTGGGAGAACCCCCTTTCGTGGCGCTACGTCAAGCAGACGTTCACCCGCGTGGAAGGCGCCTATCAACCGCTGCGGGACCTTTCGTATTCATTGGACGCCCGGATCTTCGGAGAACGTCTGTGGGGCTTCCACCTGCACACCATCCTGCTGTATGGTCTCAATGTATGGCTCGTGTTTCTCATTACGCGGAAATGGTTTCAAAACGCTTCCGGGAGGGAGCCGCCGGGAGAGGTATCGAGCCTCCGAACCCAAAGCGATTCGACCGTTCCGGCGCTGCTGGCGGCCGGACTGTTTGCGGCGCACCCCTTGCACGTGGAGACCGTGGCTTGGCTGGCGGGACGAAAAGAGGTGTTGGCCGGGTTCTTCTATTTGCTGGCCTTCTGGGGCTTCCTGAACCTGGATCGCTTCAAGGGGATCCGTGGCGCCGCCTGTTGGGGAGGCGCCTACCTGTCCTATCTGCTTGCCCTGGGAAGCAAACCTTCGTCCGCGGCTCTTCCTCTGGCGTTACTGGCATACGATCTGATCGTGTTGCGGCCCGCGGCCCAGGAATGGAAACGACGGGCATTCCTGCATGCGCCTTTCTGGCTGCCCGCCCTGGCGGCCGTCGTGTATTTCACGTTGTTTGCCGGTACGGTGCGAACCTACCCGGGTATGGAGCATCTGGCCCCGCGTATCCTCCAGTATTTCAACGTGTTTGGCCACAGCCTCGAGACCATGGCTGTACCTTTGAATCTCTGCGCCCGTTATGCCTTTGATGTCGCCGTGTCTCTCCGGACGCCCGGCGTTCTCATTGGGTTGGGGCTGCATGGGGCGGCGGCGGCCGTCTTCCTCCTTTTTCTGAAGCGGGATCGGCTGATTGCCTTTTTGCCGGTATGGCTGTTTATCCATCTTCTTCCCACCTCCGGATGGATCCCCATTTCGACACCGGCGGCGGACCGGTACCTGTATTTTCCCTCTCTGGCGTTTTGTATCGCCGTACCTTGGGTGATGGTTCGTAAAATTCCTCTGCTCCTTTCTCACAGAGTTTCTGCGGCCGGGAGCATCGGGATTCTGCTTGTTTCAGGTCTCGTGGCGTTCTATTCCGTCGTTACGGTTCAGCAGGCGCGGGTGTGGCGGGACGATGGAACGCTATGGACGCATACCGTGCAAGAGTGTCCCACGGATCTTGCGTTCTACAACCTGGGGGAGGCGCATCGACGCCGAAACGATCTGGAAGGGGCGGAAAGCTATTTTCGACGAGCCTTGGCCGTCAATCCGGCTTTTCCGAAGGCCTTGAACGGCTTGGGGAATTTGATGTTGCTACAGAATCGGTTACCCGAAGCGCGGGAATTGTATCTCCAGGCCGTGAAATCGGACCCGAAGTACGGTGCTCCCCATCGTCATCTGGGAATGCTGTATCATGCATTGAGAAGGTACGATCTTGCCCTCGATCATGCCCAAGAGGCGTTCCGACTGGGGCCCAGAGACCCTGTGCTGGTGGACATGGTCTGTGAATTGTATTTGCGGAAAGGCGATGCGGAAAAACTGCTTCGGGCTGCGCGGTATCTGGGAAGATACGACGCCAAAGCCGCCAGGGCCTACATGTACCAATCCGTGGCATTCCTGGAACTGGGCAGAGCATCGGCGGCGTCCAGGGTCCGGTCCAGGGCCTACGAATTGAACCCGGAGGAGGCCGCCGCCTTGGAAGCGTACTTCCTGAAGTTGAGACGCAATCGTTGAGAGCGTGATCGGAGGTTTGTGACGGGGAGGATCGGGAGCCGCTGTACGGGGCCTGGAAATCCAGGCGGTTTGACGTGTCTCCGGAGAAATTCGAATTGGGGCGCGAACCGGTGTCTTGCGGAAGTCCGTTAACCGGTCTTGACTTTAGAACCCGCTTGGGTTTTGCTGTGCTGTCAACTCCGCCGGGAAAATGTTCGGAGCGTTCAGGCGGTATTCGGACAGACGATGCCGGTCAACAGGCCGTTGAAAAACGCGATCTGCGGTGTTGCGCGCCACCCTTCGTCAGTGCGGCGTATTGTATGTACGCCTCGCTCCTCAGGTTTCGCGCGCCTTGCACCACACCGTTTTGCACTGGCCTGCCCGCAATACCTTTTATCAACGAGCTGATCAAGGGAACTCTCCGCTCAAAGGCTTCCAGAAGCGGGGGGAGAAGCACGTCCGCAACATCGTGTCCCTACGAACAGCTATCAATCGTATTTCGAGGTGGTGTGGACAGGAAACAGAGGGGGCATGGATAAGATCGTCGCCATGGCATGTACGCATCACTTCGATTCCGCCGTTCAGGTGGGCAGCCACCATATTGCCCGTTGCTTTGCCAAACGCGGCTGGCGCGTTCTGTATCTCTCCGCTCCCGTGAGTCTTCTGCACCTGGTGCGGCCCGGCGCGAACGACCGGTACGTCCGCCTGGGCAAGGCATTTATACAGAGCAGGAGCGTAACGCATCGTATTGAGGAGATCATACCTTTTGCCCCGGTGGTTCCGACGCGCACGCCGCTTCTGGATTCGCCGCTTCTGGCGCGCCTTTGGCCCCGGATTACGATTCCGCCGTTGGCCCGCCTCCTGAAAAAGCTCGTACCGGGAGGGGTGGATGTGCTGTATCTGGATAACATCTTCTACCTGGGCGTGTTGGATCTGCTTCCACACCGGCGCTCGGTATTTCGTATTGCCGATCGGCATGATGCATTTCCCGGTTGGAAGCGCACTGCGGGGCGTATCGCGGGGAACCTTGCAAGACACGTGGACTGCGTGATATACAGCGCCCAAGGCTTGGCGGATTACGCCGCTTCCTTGAAGCCCAGGCGAAGTGCGTTTCTTCCCAACGGCGTGGACTGGTTGCGCTTCTCGAAACCTTGCGTTGCCCACCCCTTGATCCGGGACCTGAGGCCCTGCGCGTTGTATGTGGGGACTCTGGACCGGCGCATTGATGTACCCATGATCCGTTGGATGGCCGAACGCATTCCCGAGTGCACCTTTGTGCTTGCCGGGCCCGTCATGGAAGGTGTTCATGTGTCCGGCCTTCCTTCCAATGTCCGGCTGCTCGGGGTGGTGAAATATGAGTTTGTGGCGGCTCTTCTTTCAGGGGCCGACGTGGTGTTCATTCCCTTCGACGTGGCTGGGCAGTCCCGTCGCATTGAAGGGGTTCGACCCCTTAAATTGCTGGAAGCTCTGGCTGCCGGGAAGCCTGTGGTCTGTGCCCGATGGGCCGAGGTGGAATCCATGGGCGGTCCGGCCCTGCTGTATGATGGGGTCGAGGATTGTGAACGCAAGCTGAGGCTGGCGCTGGAGGGAATGGTAAACGGCGACCTGGGCCGAAGATTCACTCGGGACCACGACTGGGACCGGCGTTTTGAAGAGTTGATGAGTCTCATTGAAAGCACCCGGGTGGAGGGATAGGCGGCGCGTCGGGACATGAAGAAAACGGCATTGATCACAGGAATCACGGGTCAGGATGGGGCGCTGCTCGCCGAGTGGCTCCTGGATAAAGGCTATACCGTCCATGGAATGCGACGACGTGCTTCCCTTTTCAATACCCAGAGAGTGGATCACCTGTATCGGGATCCCCATGAGGAAGAGGTCCCTTTGTTTCTTCATTATGGGGATCTCACCGATTCTCTGGCGCTTATCCGGCTGATTCAGAAAGTCCAACCCGACGAACTTTACAACCTGGCCGCGCAGAGCCACGTGGCGGTGAGTTTCGAATCCCCCGAATATACGGCCAATGCGGACGGTTTGGGTACGCTGCGGATCCTGGAAGCCATCCGCACCCTGGGTTTGCAGTCCAAGACCCGTTTCTATCAGGCATCCACCAGCGAGCTGTTCGGCGAAGTGGAACAGGCGCCCCAGAACGAGCGGACGCCCTTTTATCCCCGGAGCCCCTACGGAGTGGCCAAACTGTACGCGTTTTGGATTACGGTGAATTACCGGGAAGCCCATGGTCTCTATGCGGCGAACGGGATTTTGTTCAACCACGAGTCCGCGGTTCGAGGCGAAACGTTCGTGACGCGCAAGATCACCCGGGGGTTGGCGCGCATCGTTTTGGGGATGCAGCGCACGGTGTACCTGGGAAATCTGGATGCGCGCCGGGATTGGGGGCATGCCCGGGATTATGTGGCGGCCATGTGGCTCATTCTCCAGCAGCCGGTGCCCGACGATTATGTAGTGGCTACGGGCGAGCAACATTCCGTGCGGGAATTCTGCGAGACGGCGGCGCACAACCTGGGGATATCCCTGGAATGGAAGGGATCCGGGGTAGAGGAGAGAGGCGTGGCTTCTCGAGTGGATGCTTCCTTCCTGATGTCGGCCTATGGGACAAGGCCCATGGTGCGGCCCGGGGATGTTTTATTTCAGGTGGATTCCCGCTATTTCAGGCCGGCGGAAGTGGATTCCCTGGTGGGAGATGCCCGGAAGGCCCGTGAAAAACTGGGATGGGAGCCTCGGGAGACATTCGAATCCCTGGTAAAAGAAATGGTGGAAGGGGACCTCCGGGAAGCCGGCCGAGATCTGTTATGCAAGAATCACGGGTTTCGTTTCCACCTCGACCAGCCGATGTAACGCGTTTGTTTCCATACACCGATCTCTGTAAGAGCATGCCTGCGATGAATATTGCGATTACCGCGGAAATCATGGATGACACGGAACCCACCGGGTGCCAGTATTATACGTATCACCTCATCCAAGCGTTGCTCCGGACGGACCGGCACCGGTTCACCATCATCGGATCCGAACGGACCCCGTTTCATCTTTTTGATGGTTCAGGGCGGTTTATTCGCCATAAACCGATTCGTATCGGGGGAACCGCTTTCTTTTCGTCCATATTGCATCCTCTTAGAGGATTGGATCAATATGATTTGGTTCATTGTCCTTCGGTCATCGCTCCCTTCTTCTCCAAGCCAAAGAGCCCACTGGTCATGACCGTGTACGATATGACCCCAATCCTTTTTCCTGAATATCATAAATTTACAAGAACGCTTTATTTCAAACATTTCTTGAGGTTCAGGCTGTCCATTGCAAATAAGTTCATTGCTATAAGTAAAAGCACAAAAAAGGATTTGGAAGATATATTCCGTATTCCAATGGATAGAATAGTTACCATATATCCTGGCGTGGATCCTGTCTTCAAGCATTCAGATAGCTCAAAGGAAGACTACATATTATGTGTAAGTACTTTGGAGCCTAGAAAAAATTTTGAGCGTATAATTCAAAGCTATATTTCGATTAAGGAAAAGAATAACATATCCACCCGGCTTGTTATTGTGGGCAGATCCGGATGGAAATATGACACTATTTTCAAAGTCCCGAGTGAATACAAAGATCATATTGAGTTCACGGGCTATGTGAACCGGAAGCGTCTGGTGGAGTTGTACCAGAAGGCGCTTGTATTTCTTTATCCTTCTCTGTACGAAGGGTTTGGACTTCCCGTCCTGGAAGCCATGGCCTGCGGCTGCCCGGTGATCACCAGCAGCACCTCGAGTCTTCCCGAGGCCGGAGGAGACGCCGCCGTGTATGTGAATCCCTATGATGCGGGGGAGATCGAGCGAGCTGTGCTGGCGCTCCTCAGAGACGAAGACGCCCGGCGGGAATTGTCGGCGCGGGGATTGGCGAGAGCGCGCGAATTCACCTGGAAGCGGACCGCCGAAGAAGTTCTGGATGTGTATGAGTCTCTGGCGTGAAGAGCCGTTGGACGAACCCGAGGGTGGGAGCGGCCGCCGCGGTGTTCTCGGGGATGTGCATGTTCCGTTGAGAACCATGGCCGCCCCCCCGCAGGGTCTGCTTACCGCGGTTCGCGTATCCGGTTCAGGATTGCGCCATGGATAAGATCAAGCCGGAAACCTACGATGAATACATAAAGGCCCTGTTGAGCATCAGCCAGGCCATTACGTCGGACCAGTACCTCGAGGACATCCTTAAACTCATCGTAATGGTCACGGCCAAGGTGACGGGGGTGGAAATCTGCTCCCTCTGGCTTATTGACCGCAAAGAGCACCCTCCGAAGATTCGCTTGAAAGCGACCCAGGCCATCGATCCTCATTACGTCAAAGATCGTTCCTTAAGCATGCATGAAGGGGTCGTGGGATATGTGGCCACCCAAAGGGTTCCCCTGATTGTGCGGGACGTCTTGGAGGATCCCCGGTTCAAAGAAAAAGAAATGGCTGGAAAACTGGGTTTGGTGTCCATGGTGAGCGTGCCTCTGACGGTCCGGGACGGAGACGTCATCGGGGTGCTCAATTGTTTTACGTCGGAACCCCACGATTTTTCGGAAACCGAAGTGAACTTGGTGACCACGGTGGCCAACCAGGCCGCCGTGGCCATCCTGAACACCGAACTCATGGTGGAAACCAAGGTCATCCAGGAAGAACTCGAGGTCCGCAAGCTCGTGGAACGGGCCAAAGAGGTGATCATGCGACGTCGCGGCATCAGCGGCGAAGAAGCGTATCGATGGATGCAGAAACGGAGCATGGACAGCCGTAAATCCATGCGCCAGATCTCCGAGGCCGTGCTCCTCTCCGAAGATCTCTCCTGACCGGTCGTTGAAAAATGCGATCCACCGTCACACCTTTGGGGCGGCGCTTCATCCCCCGTCATTCCTCAGGATGCGCGCGCCTTACATCGCATCGTTTTTCACCGGCCTGCCCGCAATACGGTTTATCAACGGTCTGCTGAGTGGTCCCGCGCAGGACCGTCCCCATTTCCGGTTCACTTCCAATGGGTCGAACTTAATTATTGACAACCACGATCAGTGGTGCTAACAATAGATACACATGATCATCACCCCACCCACAACGGCGTGGCAGGGGGGTGAAGGCACAGAGACAAAGGCGTCTGGTTCCCGCTCGCGGGAGGACGCCTTTTTGTATTTTATACTTCAGGGAGGAAAACCGATATGAACCTTCATCGCCCCAACAACAACGAGGCCTTGCAGACCAAGAACCGTTCCCGGAGCGTTGCTCCGCAATCCGGCATTTGCAGTCGATGCCTGGATGGCTGCAAGGGAAACTGCGATCTTTTCAACGCCACGTTCCGGGGTAGGGAGCTCCTGTATCCGTCTCCGTTCGGGGAAGTTACGGCCGGAGCGGACAAAGACTATCCCGTGGATTATTCCCATCTGAATATCATGGGATATGCCTTGGGCGCCGACGGCGTTCAGGCGGATCCGGACCACGCCACCTTTCCGGCCGTGAATACGTCCACCACCTACGGCACGGACCACAAGGTGACCATGCGTATTCCCATGTTCACCGGGGCTTTGGGCAGCACGGATATCGCACGGAAGAACTGGGAGCATTTCGCCGTGGGTGCGGCGATTACCGGTATCACCCTGGTATGCGGCGAAAACGTATGCGGCATCGACCCCCGGCTGGAGCTGAATGGAAACGGCAAAGTGAAAGAAGCCCCGGATATGCGTCGGCGGGTGGAGGAATACCGGCGCTACCATAACGGGTACGGCGACATCATCGTCCAGCTCAACGTGGAGGACACACGGTTGGGAGTGGCTGAGTACGTGCTGGATCGCCTGGGCGTGGAAACCATTGAACTGAAGTGGGGGCAAGGCGCCAAGTGTATCGGAGGGGAAATCAAAGTGAATTCCCTGGAACGAGCCCTGGAACTCAAACGCCGGGGATACATCGTAACTCCGGACCCGGAGAGCAAGGCGAATCAGGCCGCGTTTAGGGACGGCGCCATCAAGGAATTCGAGCGACACTCCCGCCTGGGATTTGTGGATCAGGAGGGGTTCATGAGGGAGGTGGAACGTCTCCGCAGCCTGGGCGCCAAGCGGGTAACCCTCAAGACCGGGGCGTATCCCATGCGGGAACTTGCCATGGCCATCCGCTGGGCGTCGGACGCCGGAATCGACCTGCTCACCATCGACGGGGCTCCGGGTGGAACCGGAATGAGCCCGTGGCGTATGATGAGCGAGTGGGGAGTGCCTTCCCTGTACCTGCATTCCATGGCATACGATCTGTGCGACCGGCTTGCCCGCAGAGGGGCGCGGGTTCCGGACCTGGCCTTTGCGGGAGGATTTTCGGCTGAAGACCACATCTTCAAAGCCCTTGCTTTGGGCGCGCCCTACTGTAAGGCCGTTTGCATGGGCAGGGCGCTCATGATCCCGGGTATGGTCGGGAAGAATATCGCCCGCTGGCTGAAGGGAGAAGACGGAGGACTGCCTTCCACCGTGTCGAAATACGGCGCCACCGTGGAACAGATCTTCACGTGTTACGAAGAGTTGCGGGCCGAATATGGGAAGGAAGTGGAGGATTTTCCTCTGGGAGCCATCGGTATCTACAGCGTGGGAGAAAAAATCCGCGTCGGATTGCAGCAGATGATGGCCGGCGCCCGGAAATGGCGGGTGGATCTGATGTCCAGAAACGATATTGCCGCGCTGACGGAAGAAGCCGCCAAGGTCTGCGGTGTTCCTTACATCATGAATGCTTACAGAGAGGATGCGCTCCGCATCATCGACGCCTGATAAGAGCGAGGTTCCGGCGGGAATTCGGGTTCCCGCCGGAAACGTCTCTTTCCCGGCTCGTTTTACGGACGAGGTGTGCCGGACCTCCTCCGGCCGCGCGTGTCCCCCATGGTGTCAGATCTGTAGAGACGGCGGGCCGGAAGCCAGAAACCGCTCGCCGTCCCTTCTCCCCAGATCCCACGCCGCCTGAAGGCTTTCCGGATGGGTATAATCCCATTTGGACACCGGGATGGGGCGGGAAGGCTGGATGTAGGTGCGCCCGGCAATGCCTCGAATCCTTTGGGCGGGGTAGCGCCGGGTGAGCAAGATCAAACAGGGAATTTCTTCCGGCCGAATGGCGTGTACGGGCACGTTGTCCACCAAGCCGCCGTCCAGAACCCACCGACTTTTCCATTTCATAGGCGGAAGTATGGGCGGTGTGCAGGAGGAGGCGAGGATCAGACGTGTAAGTTCGTGGGCGTTCCGGCATTCCCGCACCGAAACGGCTTCGGCGCGGAATCCAAGGAGCCGGGGTAAACGGGGATGGAGCGGTTTGGTGAGTCTCTTTTCCATGCCATAGGCCGAAAATCCCACCAGGGTCGCCATGCGGGGTCCCATCCACATGGGCGGCCGCGCCAGAAGAATCCGGATTTCCGGTCCCTTCTTGATCGCCGCCAAGCTGGAATCGTCGAAGATTTCTCTCAGCAGGTTCCGGTAAACGTCGCCATGGGGGAAAATAGGCCTGTGGCTCAGCAGGTGTTCCGGATACACATTCCGGGAAAGAGTTGCCGTGGCTTTCTTCATCCAGATCATGGCATCGAGGGTCTTTCCTGAAAAAAGCAGGCAGGCGATATTGGCCCCGGCGCTGACGGCCGCTATGGATCGAGGGGTGAGCTTCCACAGCGGAGCCACGGTTTCCCAGAATCCGGCCTGCCAGATGCAGCGGTTTCCACCGCCGGCAAAAACCACCGATGCGTATGGTTGGTGCGGGTTCATGGGATTGAACGCTTCGTTCGCACACGACGTCCGGATCCAAAAACGCGGTCAGGGAACATGACAGAACCGCTTCAGACGCCTGGACGCGTTCTTCCAGACATCTTCATCGACGCCGAGAGCGTAATCGGGCTGTCCGGATTCCTCCCGGCTGGTCAAATAGCCTTCCCGGGCGAGGCGTTTCAACGCATTCTCGAAGGAAACCGTGGATAGGGCGGATGGATGGAGGACCTGACCCAGTTTATGAAGCCGCGTCCCTTTCGTCTTGATCTTCCGGACAAGCTCTTTTGCGGGAAGAGAGGTGTTCCGTAACACTCCGAGACTGTGAAGGACGATCCAGTAAGCTTCCAGGAAGTTGCAGGTGAGTTCGGACCAGTAAGGCAACTGACGGACACCGGTGGGCGTGAGCGTCACTTGCTTGCGGCCGTTCTGTTGCTCGATTTCCAGAAAACCTTTGACTTCAAAAAAGCCCAACAGATTCCCGACGGATTTCGCGGAAAACCGTTCATCCTGTACCAGGAACTCCAGGTCGAAGGTCCTTCGCAAGAACTCCAAATCGCGTTCAAGATCCCGGAAGGCGCATGAAGCCGAGTTCTCGGCCAAAAGGACCGTGGCCAACAAAGAAGCGGGCACAAAGTGATGGAGAATGTTGTTCTTGTAGTACTCCAACAGGAGCCGCTTGTCTTCTTCGATCATGTAAAAGGCTTCTTCGTCCAGGTCCTCGTCCTCCAGGCAATCCAAGATGTTTCGTTCCTGAAGTACCGCGAGGACGGTTTCCGTGCAGCGAGCGGGGTCCTGCAAGGTTTCCTGCAGGGGCGCCTCCTGAAAGATCAGATAGTCGAGATAGTGTTGTACGGCGCCGGTGAGTTCCGAAGCGGTGAATCCCTGTCGGGGCAAAGCCACGAGAGCGGTGGCTATGAGATGGAATGGAGTCACCTTGGTTACGTTATGGATGGCATGAATCAATTCCATGGAGAATTCCTGGAATAGCGGCCGTCTTTGGCCGGTGTCCAGGAGCACTTCCTCCGGAACGCCGGCAAAGAAATTCCTGGCGGATATGGGAGTTCCGAACTGGATGGTCACAGTGCCGTAACGACTACGCAGGAACTTTCGGGCCTTGATCATCTGCAGGAAGCCTTCGGTCTTTTTCTCTTTGCCGGTGATTTCTTTGACGTAGTATTGTTCTTCGGGGATGTGTTCGTAGCCGATATGGGCCGGCGCAAAGATCAGGTCCTCGCATTTTCCCGACAGAAATGTATCCAGAGTGATGCCCAGAAGGCCCAGCTTGGGTACAATCATTTTTCCGCTTCGACTCCTACCCCCCTCGATAAAGAACTCGATAGGGTATCCCTCCGCCAACAAGGTCTGCACATACCGTGTAAACACCCGTCCGTACAGCGGCTGATTCCGAAACGTCCTCCGAATGAAGAAAGCTCCCGAGTTTCGGAAGATGTGGCCCATGGGCCAGAAAGAAAGATTCTTACCTGCTGCGATGCGCGGTGTATGCATGCTTTCGTGGAACAGGGAATAATTCAACACCAGGTAGTCCAAGTGGCTTCGATGGCAAGGCACATACACCAGGGTCCCGCTGCGGGCCGCCTCCCGCACCCTCTTCAGGCCCGCCGAGTCCACCTCCACTCGGTCAAAGATTCGTTTGAACAGGAACGTCAACACATAATCCCATAAGTGCACATAGGTGGGGTTGTAATTGGCCGCGATTTCATCGAAATGGTTCTTGGCCTGCTTTCGCACTGCGGAGACGGCCTTGCGTTCGGTTTCGGCCGACATCCTGATCTCCTGCATCATTTCCGGGTGGTCCAAGACCAGTTCCCGAAGCTGGGGTCTGGATTTGAACGGCGGCCCAAGAATGATTCGACGCTGCCGGTCTATATGGTCCAGAAGCTCATCGCGCAGATCTCCGGCCATCGCCCTCAGGGAATCCGGGGATCCGTGAGCCGGCATGCGCTTCATCAGGTTGATTTCCGGCCCGACATCGATGAAGGCGCGCCTGTAGTACCTGAAAAACAAGACGATCTTCCGGAACGTCCCGGGATTCTCCTTGGAACCGAAAAAAATATCCGGAAAAGAAGGGGTGGTCTTTTCCGGCCTCAATTCATAAACGAAGGTGAGAGGGACCAGGTAAACGGGACGATCCATTTCCTTCTGGGCGTTCATTACTGTGACCAGGGGATGATCGATGGATTTCACGAACCGTTCGGAGAACCCTTTCTCATCCACCAGCACGATCAGTGAGGTGGTCCCGCGTTTGATTTCATCGGTGTAAAACCCGGAGGTATAGGGATCGGGCGGTCGTCTCAGTCGGATCCAATACCGGAGATTCGTTTTGATCACATGAAGCACCCGCTTCAGCGGCAGCCAGAACAACATGTTCAGGTCAAAGCCGATCTTGGGATAGGGAATTCGGTCGCGTCGGAATCGGAAATGGTATAAGAGAAACTCCAGACTTCCTCGGTATTTGATGGTGTAAACGACGGTCCCCGTTCGACCCAATTCGCGGAGCGCTTCCTTGATCTCCGGACGATAGCGCGCACGCCCGAACAGGGCGTATAGAGCCCGGTTCAGTAGAAAGCCCGGTTTTGAATCCAACACGCAGGTGTGCGGTTCGGTCCTGAAGTGCGTTTTCGTGTGGGTGCTCATAGAGATTCGTCTGCCGGAGTGCTCTTCATAACGTCTTGGATGGCGCAGTCTACTGAATTGAATCCGTCTTGTCACTGTCTAACTGGATCTCGATTCACCCGCCCTCCTATCTGGTGCGGGCACGATTCCTGCATTTGCCAAGAAACAGGGCGGAATCTCTCAGGCGGGATCGGTTTGCTTTGGGAGAACTGCTCATAACGGGCCGTTGAAAAACGCGATCTGCCGTGTTGCGCTTCATCCTTCGTCACTGCGGCGTACTATATGTACGCCTCATTCCACAGGATTTGCGCGCCTTGCATCTCATCGTTTTTGAACAGCCTGCCGAAATGCTGTTTATCAACGGGCTGATAAGCGAGGGCCGCAGGACACGGTTTGATCCAACCGCGTTCTTGAGCCCGGAATCAACCTCGAGAAAGGAATGCCGGCGAAAGTCCGATGGGTTTCGGCGGATGCCGATCTCCCTGTACTGTACTTCTTGTTCGAGAGTGAGTGTAAGTATGGATGCATGGAAAACAATTCTCCAAGATGCCGAGTTGACGCCCGGTCCTGAATTCCGCAAGATTCGGAAACCGCCGACGCCCCATACCCTGGATGAGTTTCGGGACCGGGATGTGCTGGATGCTATGAAGGAACATATCGCCGTATTGGACCGAAACGGAGTGGTGGTAGCCGTCAACCGCGCTTGGGTTCGATATGCCGAGGAGAACGGAGCCGGAGCCTCCATCTGGGGTGAGGGAGCGAGTTACGTGCAGGTCTGTCGGCGAGCGGCGGTTTCCGGTGAGCTTTATGCCGCCCAGGCCGCCGAAGGCATCCAGGAGGTGCTGGGCGGCTGGCTGGAGGTTTTTGAATTGGAGTATCCCTGCCACTCTCCCGTTCGGAAGCAGTGGTTTCGGATGCAGGTGATTCCCATCGGCGATCCCTTGCGAGGGGTACTCGTATCTCACGCGGATATCACTCTTCAAAAGGAGACCGAAGAGGAACTCAAAGGCTTGCTCGAAAACCTGAAACGGGCCATCCAGGAAGTGAAAACCCTTCGCGGGCTTCTCCCGATCTGTGCTTCGTGCAAGAGAATCCGGGACGACCAGGGGTACTGGCGTACTTTGGAGCAATACCTGAAAGAACATACCTGTGCCGATTTCAGCCACAGTATGTGTCCCTCATGTGTGCGCCGACTCTATCCTGAATGGGCGGGCAAGCGTGGCCGGAACACGTGCATCGAGTCTTCCCGGTCCTAAGCGGGCCGTTGAAAAACGCGATCTGCGTCGTTGGGCTTCATCCTTCGTCATTGCGGCGTACTGGTTGTACGCCTCATTCCCCAGGATTCGCCCGCCTTGCATTTCATCGTTTTTGACCGGCCTGCCCGCAATACTGTTTATCAACGGGTTGCTAAGCAGGCCGTTGATAAACGCGATCTGCAATCGGCTTGAGGCTTCATCCTTCGTCATTGCGGCGTACTGGTTGTACGCCTCATTCCCCAGGATTCACCCGCCTTGCATCTCATCGTTTTGCACCGGCCTACCCGCAATACGGTGTATCAAAGGACTGCCGGACCTTGTGCGATAGGATCCGGATGGAAACGCTTCACAAGGGGGCTTATCGTGGCGATCCGGGATCCGTTCCATGGGTGACGTCCGGGGCGGATACGCAACGGAACCGGATCAGGGGTGAAAGCGGCGGCTCCGTCACGAGAGCCGCCGCTTTTACGTCCGGGAAACGGAAATTCGACGCTTTGATGCTGTTTGTGTCGGCGACGAAAAAGCTATGAACCACGGATTCAGGTTGCCGAGCACCCGAAGATTGTCTTGGCGGAGTGCCGAAAGAAGCCATCCGCGGCATGGGGTTCCATTTTTTGTCACTGGATCGCCCTCAAGCAAGGCCGCTCGTCCTTCGGGATCCGCATACTCTGCATCCCAGCCTCCTTTTCCGTTCCGCCGGCAATTCCGCGGTTGAAGGGGATCCGGTGCTTTTAGATCCCACGGGAGCGATATCGAAGGTGGGGGGGCGGTGGAGACCACCTGGGTGATCGTTGGCTTCCTTCCAGGGGACCCGAGACCTCCGGAATCCTTTGGTTGACTTTTGACATCGCTCGGCATAACTAAAGAAAATCGGGTTGTTTTGTACCAGTCAAGTTTTCGAGAAGGGATGCGAAAAACCTCGGCTTTTTCTCCGAGGTCTTGGATCAGGGAACCATACAATCCGGATACAGGATCACACTATGAGCTACGCACTGGATCAGGCCCAATTGGATACCATTGACGGTGTCTTGAGGAGGGACTTGATCGAGATCGGTGTGCATTGCGCCTTCTTGACGGATATGGCCGGAAATATCGTCGTAGTGACCGACGATGGAACCAGCAGCCACAATATCATTGCTCTGGCGGCACTGTCGGCAGCCAATTTTGGAGCGACCTCGGAGATCGCCCGGCTGATCGGAGAAGAAGATTTCTCGCTTCTGTTTCACAAAGGGAATCGGGAAAATATTCATTTCAGCCGGGCGGGAGAAAACTTCCTGCTGGGCACCATATTTGGGAACGAGATTTCTCTTGGTTTCGTTCGACTCAAGATTGCGGAGGTTGTCAGTAAAATATTGGCGCTGATTACGGGCAAGGAGTTATGATTTTCCCGGTCTCGTTTCTCATTCCGAATACTTGAACGGTGCATATGGCCTTCATCAATCTCAAGAAAAAAGAGATCCAAACGAAAATCGTGTACTATGGGCCTGGGAGAGGGGGCAAGACGACGAATCTCGAATATATCTACCATCGATACCGGCAGTATATTCGGAGCGAAATGGTAACGATCAAGACCCAGGAAGACCGTACGCTGTTTTTTGACTTTCTTCCTATAGGGTTGGGCAAGGTTCGGGATTTCGATATTCGAATCCAGTTGTATACGGTTCCGGGTCAGGTGATGTATAATTCCACTCGGCGACTCGTGCTCAAAGGAGTCGACGGCGTGGTTTTTGTGGCGGATTCGCTCTCGAACCGCAGGCGGAAGAATATCGAATCATTAAATAATCTTCGGGAAAATCTGGAAGGATACAAGAAATCCATTCTAAAGATCCCGCTGGTATTTCAGTATAATAAGCGGGATCTCGCCGCAGAGGGTATCCCATTGACTCCGGAAGAAGTGCTGGACGCCGATCTGAATTCGAGATTGAGGGCGCCGTGTTTTCCGGCAAGCGCCGTGAAGGGGGTCAACGTGATCAATACGCTTAAAACCATTATCAAGCTCACTGTCGGAGCGATTCAGGAGAATGTTGGGGATCTTTCCTGAGACACCACCGGAGATCCCGCCGCCGTTCGATCAAACGGTTTTGAGAGTCCTTAGTTGATCTTCGGGGATTCTATCAGCAAGGAGGCATACCATTGGCGGATACGACCAAAGAAAGCTTGTTCTCCGAACTGGATGAACGACTGGACAGCCTGTTTGGGGAAGACGCGGCCGAACAGCCGGGGGACACGATGTCTCCATTGGAAAGCCTGAAGGGCAAAATCATGACCGTGGACTGGGAGATCAGCGACAAGACGCTCGCATCCATCGAAGAGGAGGTGCGGGTTCTGCGCCGAACATTCGGGAGCGATAAGGCGGTGATGCTCCTGCTGAAGATGCTTTCCAGCCTGGCGGGCTACATCCGGAAGTACAAGGGCGATTCCCACCCGGAATCCGTCCAGTTGTTTCATAAGGTCGCCAAGGATCTTTTCCGGATTACGGAGACGAAAGGGTTGAATCTGCGGGAACGAAACGCCATCGTCCGGAAAGACATCGACCGGTTTCAGGAATTGAAGGGGGAACTGTCCAGGTCCCGGAAGCCGCCGACGGAGCCTTATCGTCCGTCGCCCGCGCTGTTCAAAGAGACCGCTGCTCAGCCGTCATCCGCGCGAGATCCTGAGGGGAGCATTCCCTTTGACGAATCGTTGCTTTTTGACCCCGTCGACCGGGACACCGAGTATTCCGGTGGCGCTGCGGGAAGAGCCGCTGCGGAACCTTCCTTGTCGGAGGTGCTGGAGACGGAGGAGGTTTCCACCTTTGAGATCCCGGAATCCTCCAGCTATGACGCCAAGACGCTGGCCGCTGAAATCCAGGATCTGGAGTCCCTGTTGAGGGCCGGGGCGGAATCGTCGGAAGCGCCTGTCGAAAGGCTATCCGCAGACGAGAGGGTTATTGAGCAGGGCGAATTGCAGGATCCGGGGAGTGAGCATACGTGGTCCGTGCAAACCGTGACGGAGCGGGATGAGGGCAAGGCGGCTCCAGAGGCCGAAGGCAAGGAGTGGATCGATCTCGAATCCTTGTTCCAGGACGAACTTGCGCGAGAGAAGACCTCCGCGGAAACGCCGGCATCCGCCGCCGGAATTTTCCCGGAAGAAGATGCGGAAGCGCCGGACAGAGACGCTCAACCGGAAAGCCGGAGATCCGCCGTTCGCTCTGGAAAACGCGGCGACTTTTCTGACTTGGAAATGTATGACATGGAGGGGAGGGGCGCCGGCGACCTGGAATCCCTTACAGACGGCGCCGACATCGAGGGATACGTGGAAGAATCCCCGATGGAGATCGCGGCATTCCCGCACGGCGCATCACGCGCCATACGTGACACCGTCGGCGAATCTTTGGGTGAGGATCTGGAAGCTCCCGCCGTGAATCGCCGGGCCGCGGAAATCGGCTTCGATACCGGAGAATGGGATCGGCTTGTGCGAACGATCACGGACTTCCGAAGAGAGGTCCGGTCCGAACTGGCTGGATTGCGGAGCGAGATCTTCGAAACACGAAGGCTCATCGATGAGGTTCTTCAGGAACGAATCTCGGTGGAAACGAAGACCGCGGACACGGGAGCGCCCGGCTATTTTTCGGATCTCGATATTTCGGGGACGGATTCCCGAGAATACGCCCCCGAATCCTATGAGCATGCCTATGAGGATGTGGAACGTCAGGGTGAGCGTGAAGCGCTCGACCTGGAGTCCTCAAGTCTGGAGGATCTTTTCGAAGAGGCTCCGATAGAGGAGCCGGATGCCCGGGAAGAGACCGAGAGCCTGGAGGAATTGTTTGACCAGGTACCCGACAGAGACCTTTCATGGAAGCAAGCGGCGCCGGAGTTCTCGATGACACCGGAATCGGAAGAGGCCGTCTCCCTTTCCCATGAGGAAAAACCCGTCGGCGCATTGGATGGGACTTCATCCGGAATACAGGAGGTTTTTCCGGAGGCCGGGGAATTGGACTTCCAGTTTGAGGCCGAGGAGGATCGGCAGGATCGAGAAACCGATGAGGTTGCCGCCGGAGCGGGCGGGGAGGGGTTCCTCGTGCGCGTTTCCTTGGGAGGTACGCATTATGCTGTTCCTCAGGAATACGTGGTCCAAATCGGAAAACTCAAACGAAGGGCCCGGAAGAAAATATTGAGGAAAGGCTCCATCTCGTTGGAGGATGTGAGAAGTCCGTTCCGCTCGATCAAGAAGGGGGTGTTTCCGGCATGGGCGCTTCTGCCTTCCCGGGAGTTGTCGCAGATGGAGTTTCCCCTTCTGTCCATTGAGGACGAGGAGGTGTTGGATAGTGGTGAACAGGGTTATATCCTTTTGAAAGCGGAGCGTCTGACGGGGGCTTTGGTTACCGATGAGATACCGGATGTCGTGGACGCAAACGAAGGGAAAGGACTTGAACTCCTGTCCGTTGGAGATCTTTTGTCCGCTTCGTGACCTGAGAGGGTTTCGGGGAACGAGGAAGCCCGCGTGTGCACGAGAGGCAATATTGCATGTCGCTTGCGAAAATCCGCAGATTTATCCAGGATAAGCAGCGCGTAGCGGATACGTATTACAGACACGGTCTGTTGGTGGAGAGCCGTGACATGTATGCGTCCCTCCTGAGTTCGCTCAAGCGTATCGAAAAGGAACACGAAGGGGAGTTCGGAGCGGAGGACCGGACCGCTCTCCAGTCTCTCCGAGAGCCGCTGGAGCAGCGGTTGGGAGAGTTGGACTCTCGAATACGGGATTTGCACAGTTCAAGCCTGAACGTCAACCGTTCCGATGTTCCGGATGCCCGGGAAGGAGAATCCCCCGAATCGCTGTTTCAAAAAGGAATCGGGTTTCGTGACCTGGGATTGGCCGATGAAGCGTTGAAGAATTTCCAGCTCGCGCTCGAACAAGGATTCAGCCCATACGCATGCCTAATGGAAATGATCCGGTTGTTGAATCAGGGCGGAATGTACGACCAGGCTGTGGAACAGTTGGAAGGGAGCCTGTCTCTACCGGGACTTTCCAGACAGGAGGCGGCGGATCTTCAGGGGCGCCTGGGTCTGATCTGTGAGAAGATCGGAAGGCATGCGGATGCGCTTCGAGCCTTCAGGGATGCAGCCGACGCCGACCCGTCGCTTGGCGAGAAACTTCGAAAACGAATCGAACTCCTCGAGCAGAAGACCTCCCAGCCTTTACAGCCCGGCGCCCGCCCCAAGGCGGATGTCCGGCACGCTGGATCCGCTTCCTCCGTGTCTCCTGTTTCCGATTCGGAGACGCTCGATCACCTGACCATGGAAACGAATGGTCCATCGGCGGACCGGGAGGAAGTGGAACGCCTCCATAAACAGATAGAGAACCTTCGAGCGGAAAGTGAGAAACTCCGACACCTGTTGGATGAGTACCAGAAGCGATACCAAGACATACTGAATTTTTCCAATACCCTGCAAAAAGAGAATCGGGAACTCAAGAAGCAATTGGAATCCGGTCCCCCGCAGCCCAGGGGATCTCGGTGAAACGGTCCCTTGCCGCGGCGGACCGGCTCCGAGGGAACCCGAGGGATCTTCTTAACGCCCATTCGTTCTTCCCGTGCAAGGTCAGGCGGGTTTTCCGCCCGGCCGGATGGTTTCCGGCGGACTTCTTGTGCAGGTCTCATTAGGTTGAGACATTCCTCGCTAGTTGTCGAAAACGTGGCTTGCGGGATCACACTCGGTAAAATTAGTCTCCCATGTTTGTTGACTCATGGCCATGGATATGTTGAACGCGGATTTGCCCGGAAAGGCTTTCGCCGGACATCATCACCCGCAACGCGCCCGGCCGTCCTGACAGCCCGTTCCTAAACAGCATCGCGGGCAGGCCGGTGCAAAACGATGAGATGCGATCCACGCCGTTGGTGTGACGGCGGATCGCGTTGTTCAACGGCCGGCCAAGCGCGTAATGCGGCGCTTTTGTGGATGGAGTTCCGTGTAGCCCTTCCGCATCGTGGGCGGAGGACAGGGTTGCAGGCGGGATGGTTGGAGAGGATCATCGCAGATGGAACTGCTGCGCACCTTGATCGAAGAAGGCGAAGACCGGCTCCTGGAAAGAATTCTGGACTACGCGAAGAAACACAACTTTGTAAAGTACACTTCCACACTTAAAGAGGATTGGCGGATGTCCATCGCCGGTATATCCGCTTCGTTTCTTTCCCTCTTGGAAGAGCGTCGCCCTGATTTGGAATTTGGTCCGGACGAGGATTTCAGGCAGGACCCGGCCGCTTGGTTCGGAATTACGGAAGCGCAGCGCCACCGGGAGCGGGGTGTGAGTCTGCCCATGTTTCTGGGACTGCTCAAATACTATCGGCAGTCTTATATTGACGTGGTCTGTGAATCCGAACTTCCTTCCGCGGATTTGGAGCGTTTTCGAAGGTGCGTGGAGCGTTTTTTTGATCGTATGGAAATAGGAATTTGCATGGGATGGACGGAGCGCGCCCATGATGAACTCCTGGAAGAGCTTCAGAGCACTAACCGAATTCTGACCAATGAGAAAAACAAATACATAACCATTTTTGAGAGCCATCCAAATCCTATTATCCTTCTGGATCAGGATAACTGTGTCAACAGCATCAACAAAGTTGCGTCCGACCTGTTTCATGAACTCAAATCCTACTCGGATGCGAAGCGATCCCGTGATACGAATGAAGATAGGCAGACGACTTCAAGCGTGAAGGATGAGCCTCACCGTCACGGAACGAGTTGTTTCGACGGCATGGCCTGTGAAGAGCTTCTGCCGTGGGCCGCCGATGAATTGAAGGCGTTTGCCGCGGGAACAAATGCAAGGACTAGTTTTGAGAAAAGCGTTCGCGTCGGGACGGAAACCCGGTGGTACTATGTGGAATTGTCCAGGATGCGTGACATCAGCGGTAAATTTCGTGGAACCGTCGTCAATCTGCGGGATGTCGCCGAACGGAAACGAGCCGAGGAAGCGCTGCGAGCGAGCGAGCGGAAGTTTCACAGCCTGTTTGACAGCGTTCCCATCGGTCTGTATCGGCTGAGTCCGAAGGGGCGATTGATGGACGCCAATCTATGTCTGATTCGGATGATAGGGCATTTGGACCGGGAATCGTTTCTGGGATCCCGATCCATTGCCGCCTATGTGGATCATCCGTTACGAAGACAGTGGCAAACCATGATGGATCGGGATGGGGCGGTGGTGAACTTTGAATTTCCCGTGCGGCGGTCGGACGGATCGGTGATTTGGGTGGAGAACAAAGCCCATGCCGTTCGAGACGAGCAGGGGGAATTGGCCTATTATGAAGGGAGCCTGCAGGATATCACGGAACGCAAGCGCGCCGAGGAGAAGCTGCGCCAGAGTGAGAAGCGATATCGAAGTTTGTTTACGCACAATCATGCCGTCATGTTGCTTATCGATCCGAAGGACGGTTCCATTATGGATGCCAATCCGGCGGCGTGCCGGTTTTACGGATGGAGCACCGCGGAGCTTCTTGCGAAGAGGATAACCGATATCAACGTGCTGGACAGCGAACCTGTGTTTGACGCCATGAACCGAACCACGGAGGAAGGCCGCCGACGGTTTTACTTCCGCCACCGGTTGGCGAGCGGAGAGATACGGGACGTGGAGGTCTATTCGGGGTCCATTCATTTGTACGGCAGAGAGCTGCTGTATTCCATCGTGCATGATATCACGGATCGAAAGCGTGCGGAGGATCAGGTGAAGGCGGCCCTCGAGGAAAAGGAGGTGCTTCTCCAGGAAATCCATCATCGGGTAAAAAACAATCTTCAGGTCATTTCCAGCTTGTTGTCTCTTCAAGCGGCCATTGCTCGGGACGAGGCCATCCGGGAAGTGTTTGAAGACGCCCAGAACCGTGTTTCCGCCATGGCCTTGATCCATCAAGTGTTATACGAGGGCGGGTCAGTGGCGCGGATTGATCTGAAGCGCTATCTATCGAGCCTGGTGGAAGGCTTGTGCCAAGTGTACGGCGCCTGCGGCGGCTTCATCCGGACCGAAGTGGAGGCGGACAATCTGTCGTTGGGCATGGATCAGGCCATACCCTGCGGTCTCGTCATCAACGAACTGGTTTCCAACGCCCTCAAGTACGCGTTTCCGAACGGGCGAACGGGCGAGATCCGGGTGAGGGCGGTATCCATCGGGAAGAACGGGATTGAATTGACCGTAAAAGATACCGGGGTGGGACTTCCCCAGGATTTGGATATCCGGAATTCTGGAACGCTGGGGTTTCGGTTGGTCACTCTTTTGCTGGAAAACCAGTTGCGCGGCTCCCTTGAAATCGGCCGGGATGACGGGACATGCTTTATCATTCGATTCGATCGTTTTGAGGAATGAAGATGGCTGAAACGAAGATCCTGGTGGTGGAAGATGAAGCCATCGTGGCGGCGGATCTGCAGACGAGATTGACACGCATGGGATATGTGGTGGGTCCGTTACTGGATTCCGGTGAAAAGGCCGTTCAGGAAGCGGAACTCTTCAAACCGAACCTGGTCTTGATGGACATCCGACTCCGAGGGCGAATGGATGGTATCGAGGCGGCGGCGCGGATCTGGAGTCGCTTCAGAGTTCCCGTGATATTCATCACGGCCTATGAGGACGAGAAGAGTTTGCAGCGGGCCAAGGAGGTGGAGCCGTATGGGTACCTGCTCAAACCCATAAAGGATCGTGATCTCTATGCCGCGATCGAAGTGGCGGTGTTCAAGGCGGGGATGGAGGAACGGCTTCGAGAAGCGGAAGAACGGTTCCGGACCTTGGCGGACTTTGCCTACGATTGGGAGACCTGGCGGGGTCCGGATGGGAAGTATGTCTACATCTCTCCATCCTGCGAGCGAATCACCGGGTACGCGCCGGAGGAATTCGCGGCGGATCCGTACCTGTTGGAAAGGATTGTATACCCGGAAGACCGGGAAACCATCCGCGACCATATTCGGCGACCTCAGGAGTCTTCTCAGGCGAGTCTGGAGTTCCGGCTGGTGAACAGGAAGGGAGAAGTGCGTTGGATCCACCAGCACAGCCGATCCGTTTACAACGAACGGGGGGAGTGGCTCGGCCGCAGGTCCAGCAATCGCGACGTCACGGAACGCAAGGAAATGGAAGTGGCTCTTCGCCAGGCCCATGAAGAGATGGAACGCCGAGTGGAAGAGCGAACCGCCGAGTTGAAACGGGCCAACGAGCAATTGAAGCGGGAAATCGAAGAGCGGAGATATGCGGAGAATGTTCTGCAGGAGAGGAACGAGTTGCTGGAGAGCCTCTTTGCGAACATTCATTTTCTAGTGGCGTATCTGGATACGCAGTTCAACTTCATCCGCGTAAATCGGGCCTATGCCGAGGCGGAAGGTCGGGACCCGGATGAGTATGTGGGGAAGAACCATTTCGATCTGTTTCCCAATGCGGAAAACGAGTCCATTTTCAGGAAGGTGGTGGAAACGGGAAAGCCTTATGTGGCTTTCGCCCGACCCTTTGTCTATGCGCAACATCCCGAGAAGGGTGTGACCTACTGGGACTGGACCCTTCATCCGGTGAAAGGCGCCGCCGGGGATACGGAAGGACTGGCGCTCTGCCTGGTGAACGTGACGGAACGGATTCTTGCGGAACAGGCTCTGAAAGAGAGCGAAGCCCGCTTGCGTTCCATCTTTGAATCCGCAGCCGGCATCGCGCTTGTTTTATCGGAACCGGCGGATAATGAGGCTCGTATCGTGGAATTCAGTCCGGGAGCCGAGCGTATTTTCGGATATAAGCGGTCGGAGGTCTTGGGAAAACCCCTGTCCATCCTTCATCTTCCGGAAGACCGGGAACGGTTTTCGCTGATTCTGGGCGTTTTGGAGCACCACAATGAGGGCGTTCATTGCGAGGCGGCGCTCGTCAAGAAGACGGGAGAGATCTTTCCGGCGATGTATTCGGCTCATGCCATTCGGGACGCCGGGACCATGGTCGCGGGATGCCTGGTGGTGGCCCTGGATATAACGGAGCGTAAGACCTTTGAGCGGGCTCTCCGGGATTCGGAAGAGCGGTATCGCTCGCTTGTGGAGAGTTCGTGGGATGCCATAGCCAGTTTCGACCGGGACCGAACTATCGTTTCCTGCAACCGGGCCTTCCTGAAGCTGTTCGGCTACGCCCAGGAAGAAGTGCTGGGTCGATCGGTGCGGTTGATTCATCCATCCGATGAGAGCTTCCGAGTATTCGGAGAAATCGTGTATCCCTTGATTCTGCGGAATGGGTTCCATCGCGCGGAATGGAATCATATGCACCGGGACGGAACCGTGTTCCCGGTGGAGACGACGATCTCCGCCATGAAACGTCCGGACGGCCGCGTTCATGGTTATGTGGCGGTCATACGGGACATGACCCGCCGCAAGCATGCGGAAGAAGCGCTTCGCAAATCGGAACAGGAGCTTCGGGCCTTGTCTTCTCAGCTTCTAACCGCCCAGGAGAACGAGCGCAAACGGATCGCCCGGGAATTGCACGACAGTATTTCCCAGTCACTGACAGCCATAAAGATCATCGCGGAGAACACCATGGATCTGGTGCCTCCGGAGACATCGGCGTACCGTTCGCTGGAAGGTCTTACCCGGATGGCGTTTCATGTCATCGAGGAAATTCGTACGATCATCTCGGGCTTACGGCCTGCCATACTGGACAATCTGGGCGCCTTGGCCACTCTCTCCTGCTTATGCCGGGAATTTGAACAGATGCATCCTTCCATCCGAATCGAAACGCGTATGAACCTGGAAGAAGACCGGATTCCGGAACCCCTCAAAGTGGTTCTATACCGGGTGGTTCAGGAAGCCCTGAACAATATCGCAAAGCACAGCGGAGCCAGTCACGCCGCCGTGTTATTGACGGTCAGGGAGGAACGGATCCATCTTCGGATTCAGGACGACGGCTCCGGATTTGATCTTCACCAAGTTTCCATGAGTCGCGTGGATGCCGGCGGCGTGGGGCTTACCAGTATGCGTGAACGTGTCGAGCTTTCCGGTGGTCGGTTCCTGGTGGTATCCGAGAAGGGGGGAGGCGCCGTGATAGAAGCCACGTGGCCTGAGGACCTCGCCCGATAGCTCCCCAACGGGATACCCCGGAGCCGGGCTTCTTCCGGGTGCAACGCCCGCCGGTAACACAAAAAAAACGCACAAAAAGCTTTACAAACAGGTCAACTGAACGCAATATAATATATTGCACTAAAAACCTCTATCCTTCCATGTCAGGGACAAGACGGTATATCCGCGGCCCCTGCATTTCCATACGCAAGGAGATCCCATGGCTCGAATCACCGTGGAAGATTGCCTGACCCAGGTGGACAATCGCTTTTCCCTGGTACATCTGGCGGCCAAGCGCGTGCGCCAGCTCAAGAAAGGAGACAATCCGCGCATCAAATGCAAGAATCGCGAAGTGGTGACCGCCCTCCGGGAAATCGCCGGCGGGATTATTACCCCGGCCGCCCTGCGTGAGATCGAAGAATCCAGGAGCAGGGCCGTGGAGCACGGCGCCTCCGAGAGAACCCGGCGCGGGACATCTCAGATCACTCTTTCCGCCGAGGATGAGCAGATCAGGAACACTTTGGAGGAAGAGGTTTCCCGATTGGTTACTAGTGAGATGCACGCTGCGGAGATGGAACCCGGCGAAGGGGAGGACACGGACGAAATGGATCTGGAAACCCGTTTGGACGAGTCGGATTGAGTTGAAGATCTGGTATGTGTAAGGAGTCCGGCTTTGGCGACGCAGAACTCCAAGCTCTTGTCCTGCTTACGGAAACGCGACCTTTTAAACGACCCGAACGGCGACGTGAACCGCCTGATCCGGGAAGGAGAACGGTTCCTGGAAGAAGGTTTCCTCATGGATGCTTTGAATTGTTTCTCGCGTGCGCGTCATACCGAAGGCGTGGAAGCGGTGTGGTCCGCCGCCGTGGAATCGGGGGACACGTTTGTATGCATCGCCGCGGGACAGATCCTGGGACGGACCGCGCCGGAGGTATGGTCCCAGGTCGGCGAAAAGGCACTGGAGGCGGGGAAGCTGTTCTTTGCCCGTAGTGCGTTCGAAAAGGCGGGCGACCTCCGTCAGGTCGAAGAAATGACCAAACGCATTCAGGAAGGCGGATTCGGCAAGGGATGATGAAACGCGATTATTATGAGGTGCTGGGGGTTTCCCCTGGAGCGTCGGAAGAGGAAATCAAACGGACCTATCGCAAGTTGGCTCTGCAATATCACCCGGATCGTAATCCTGGGGATGGGACCGCCGCAGAGCGTTTCCGGGAAGCGGCGGAAGCCTATGAGGTGCTCCGGGACCCGGAGAAGCGGCGGATTTACGATCAGTTCGGCCATGACGGGCTCCAGGGGACGGGTTTCCGGGGATTTTCGGGATTTGAGGACATCTTTTCCAGCTTCGGAGATATCTTTCAGGACCTGTTCGGTTTTGGCTCCGCCGGGGCACGGCGGTCCCGCAGAGCCCAGCGTGGCGCCGATCTCCGCTACGATCTGGAAATCACGTTCATGGAGGCGGCCAACGGCAAAGAGATCGACCTCGATATTCTGAAACACGAGACCTGTCCGGTATGTTCGGGCAGTGGGTGCACCCCCGGCACCCGTCCCGAACGGTGTCAAACCTGCGCGGGTACCGGCCACGTGACTCGGACCCAGGGTTTCTTTCGTATCAGTACCACGTGTCCCTCTTGTGGCGGCGAAGGCAGTGTGATCGCCGATCCGTGCAAGGAATGCCGGGGTCAAGGTCGGGTGCAGGCGAACCGGAAAGTGCATGTGCGCATTCCGGCGGGAGTGGACACGGGTTCCCGCCTTCGACTTCGGGAAGAAGGGGAGCCCGGCGAACATGGCGGTCCTCCCGGGGACCTGTACATCGTGATTCATGTGCAGATGCATGAGTTCTTCCACAGGGAAGGGGACGATGTGGTCTGCTCCGTGCCCATTTCGTTTGTTCAGGCTGCCCTCGGGACGACGGTGGACGTGCCCACTCTTGAAGGCGCCGAAACCCTGTCTATTCCCAAGGGGACTCAACCCGGTGAAGTCTATAAGCTTAAAGGCAAAGGATTTCAGCGTCTTAGAGGCTTTGGCAGAGGAGACCAGTTGGTTCACATCGATGTGAAGACCCCCACGAATCTTACCCGGAAACAGGAGCAGCTGCTGCGAACGTTTTCCGACCTTACGGGTGATGAGATCGATCCTCCGCATCGGTCCATCTTCGGTCGTAAGAAGAAAGAAAAGAAATAGAAAAGTTCACCTTGGTTGTCGGTGGGGTGTTTCGATGGGAAGGACTTGGGATTCGGGTGTCTGGAGGTATGGAGGGATCTTTTCGGAACATTTGCACTTGCGTCCGGAGATTATGGGTGCTATCCTCCAAAAGATTCGATAGTGGGCCTCAGAAGAATGGACGACCCGGTGTGTCCTATCACAGGATTCTTATGCGCCGTGATGCTTGCTGCCCGGTTTTCGCTATTCTGAATTCCAACCAGGGATGTACCCCATGAACCCCGAACGACTGGAGTATTTCAAGAAGCTGTTAGAGCATCGCCTCAATGAGCTGATTCATAGTGCCGAAGGCACTGTTTCGGGTATGACGGATGGAAAGGATAACTATCCGGATCCCACGGACCGTGCCGCGATGGAATCGGATCGGAATTTTTTGCTTCGCATCCGTGACCGTGAACGAAAACTCATTCAGAAGATCCGTGAAGCCTTGATGCGTATCGACGAAGGGTCCTTCGGTATCTGCGAAGTATGCGGGGAGGATATTTCCGACAAACGCCTGGAGGCCCGCCCCGTGACCACGTTATGCATCCGCTGCAAGGAAAAACAGGAATCCATGGAAAAAGCCCGGGGCCTTTAGAGGTGCGCCTGTCGGATTGGCGGCTTTGTTTCACTCCGACGCCGTTCTCGTCCGGTTTGGAAATTACACGGCGGGGATGCGCTCCAATCCCCTCAGATAGGGTCTCAACTTCTCCGGTACCTCTATGCTGCCGTCCTCCTGCTGGCCGTTCTCCAGGATGGCCACCAGTGTCCGCCCCACAGCCAAACCCGACCCGTTCAATGTGTGAACCAATTCCGTCTTGCGCTGACCGGAGCGCCGGAATCGGATATCGGCTCTTCGAGCTTGAAAACCGGTGAAATTGCTGCAGGAAGAAATCTCCCGGTACCGGTTCTGACCGGGCAGCCATACTTCGATGTCATACGTTTTCGCCGCTGCGAAACCTAAGTCTCCGGTGCACAGATTAACCACCCGGTAGTGGAGTCCGAGGGTCCGAAGCACCTCCTCGGCGTGGGACAGTAAAAGCTCCAGCTCCTGGAACGAGTCTTCGGGACGGCAAAACCGCACCAACTCCACTTTGTTGAATTGGTGTTGCCGTATCAAGCCCCGGGTATCCTTTCCGTAGGATCCCGCTTCGGCCCGGAAGCATGCGCTGTAAGCCGCATAGCGAACGGGCAGTTGGTCCTCTTCCAGGATTTCGCTCCGATGGATGTTGGTTACCGGGACTTCGGCGGTGGGGATGAGGTAATAATCCGTTCCCTGCAGGCGGAAAAGGTCCTCCTCGAATTTAGGGAGTTGCCCGGTGCCTGTCATGCTTTCGCGATTCACGATGAAAGGGGGGAATATCTCCGTGTAGCCGTGACGGTGCGTGTGCAGATCCAGCATGTAATTGATCAAGGACCGTTCCAGCAGAGCCCCGGCTCCACGATAGAGAGTGAAGCGCGCCCCGGAGATTTTGGCTGCCCGAATAAAGTCCAGGATTCCGAGATGTTCGCCCAGATCCCAATGAGGTTTTGGTTCAAAAGAAAAGACCGGCTTGTTTCCCCAGAATCGCACCACGGAGTTGTCTTCATCACTGTTTCCGATGGGGACAGTGTCGTCCGCCAGGTTGGGCACATTCAAAATGAACTGCTCCAGGAGAGCCTGCACCTCGGCGAGTTCCGTGTCCAGTTTCTTGATCTGTCGCCCGACCTCTTTGGTTTCAGCGGCGAGAAGCGAAATATCCTGTTTCGCCCTTTTCATTTCCGCAATGCGGCTGGATACTTGGTTCCGATGGTGCTTCAAGGATTCCGCCTCGCCCAGGAGCGCCCGCCGGCGCTCGTCCAGGGTCAGGAACTCTTGGAAATCCAGGGAAAGACCCCTGTGGCGAGTCTTCTGTGCGACCAACTCCAGGTTCTCCCGGATGAATTTGATGTCCAGCATGGGGCTCCCTCCACGAGTGCTTCGAGAATGCAGAACGGCTGCCTGACCCGGCTGTCCGGTACGGAACCGAGAATGTTTTGTAAAAGCGGGTTTGCTGTGATACCAATCGTGCAGCCCTGTGCACACTCATCAGAAAAGACGGTCTGAAATCATGAACAAGCTATTCGATTTTCTGGCCTCGGTCAAGCTGACCGTGGTCTTGCTCATTCTCATAGCGGCTCTGGCCATTATCGGCACCGTGATTCCCCAGCAGGAACCCCCGGGACATTATGTGCAGATGTACGGCGAGTCCACGGCGGAGCTGTTTCAGCGCGCGGGCTTTACGAACATGTACTCCTCCGGATGGTTTGTGCTCCTGCTGGCGTTGTTGGGTCTCAATCTCGTGGTGTGTTCCCTCCGTCGCATTCCCAAGACCTGGAAGCAGGTTCGATTCCGCCCCGAACTCAAGCTTCGGGATTACTCCCATATGAACTTTCGGCAGGAACGGAACTTTGAACAAGTACCGCCCGGCTGGAAAGACATCCTTCAAACCGCGGTTTCCAAACGATTTTCACGAATTGAACGGCAGGAGTTCGGAGAAGCCTTGGTGGTATTCGGCGAAAAAACGCCGTGGTCGCGGATGGGTGTATACATTGTACACGCCTCGGTGCTGCTCCTGTTTATCGGCGCCGTCATGGGGGGACTTTGGGGCTTCAGGGGATCCGTAACCATCGTGGAAGGAGAAACGGTGGATACCATCGTGCTCCGAGGCGGTGGGGAACCTTACCCATTGGACTTCCAGGTACGCTGCGACCGATTCACCGTGGAATTTTACGAGACGGGGGCTCCCAAGGAGTTCCGTTCGGACGTGACGTTTTTGAAAAACGGTGAAGAGGCGGCCCGACACGCGATCCGGGTCAACCATCCCGTTACGTTTGAGGGAATCACGTTCTATCAGTCCAGCTACGGGACCACCCTGGGAGGAACGGCCGGCTTTGAGTTAGTGAACAACCGGACCGGGGAAGTTCACGGGCTGCAAGGGAACGCCAGAGAGCCTTTTCCGCTTCCCGACGGCCGGGGAAGCTTCCGGGTCATCCATTTTCAGCCCAACCTCACCTCCGGAGGGATGTCCTTCGGTCCGGGCGTGCTGATACACCTCATGGGAGTGGAAACGCCGTCTCCTCCGTTCTGGGTGCTGCAACGATTTCCGGAATTCGATATAGAGCGCAAGGGGAGCTACACGTTTAAACTTACCTCCTTCGATCAGATCTACTATACGGGGTTGCAGGCGAATCGGGATCCCGGAGTGTGGGTGGTGTATGCCGGTTTCACCTTCATGCTCGCGGGGTTTCTGGTGACGTTCTTTCTATCCCATCAGATGCTCTGGGTGCAGATGAGCCCTTCCGGCGGAGAGTGGAAACTCATCGTGGCCGGAACGGCCCACCGAAATCGGGGCTCGTTTAATCATCGGATGGAAGCCTTTTGGTCGGAACTGGTTTCCACGCTCGAATAACGTGAAAGGACGAGGGTATGTCAAGTTCTTGGGCTTTAAGCGTGGTTACGTTCGTTTACCTGGGCGCTTCCCTGCTGTATCTGCTAAATTTGGTGTTTCGCTCGGCGGCCGCAGGGAGACTGGCCACAGGGACGGTTGTGACCGCATGCGCCCTTAATCTCTATGGCATCATCCTGCGTTGGATCGAGTCGTACCAGATGGGTATAGGGCGCGCTCCTTTGTCTAATCTGTACGAATCCCTGGTATTCTTCGCATGGACCATCATCCTGCTGTACCTGATTCTGGAATGGCGCTACAAAGTGAAAACCATCGGGGCCTTCGCCGCCCCGTTCGCCTTTTTTGCCATGGCGTACGCTTCCTTTTCCCCTTCCATGAGCAGTCAGATTCAGCCTCTGATTCCGGCCCTGAAAAGCAATTGGCTCATCGCCCATGTGGTGACGTGTTTTCTGGGGTATGCGGCGTTCACCGTGGCCTGCGCCGTCAGCATCATGTATCTCATCTGGGGTCGAAAACCACGTGAACAAGGGGGGGTGGCGCACTATCTCCCCAAGGGCGTCGTGATGGAAGAAATTTCCTACAAATTGATTCTCATCGGGTTCTTATTTCTTTCCGCGGGCATCATCACCGGAGCGGTCTGGGCCCACTCGGCCTGGGGAAGCTACTGGAGTTGGGATCCCAAGGAGACGTGGTCTCTGATCACCTGGCTCGTATATGCCACACTGCTGCACGCCCGGTATATGCGGGGATGGGGGGGCGAACGCATTGCCGTATTGTCGCTCGTGGGCTTTGCCAGTGTCCTTTTCACCTATTTCGGCGTGAATTTTCTATTGAGCGGTCTGCACAGCTACGCCACGGGGTAAGCGGGCCCTCACGCGGGTTTCCTGGAAATACGGGGCCGGTACCGCTGAACACCGGAGAAATCGCGGTGGAAGGGAAGGATGTGTTTCCTGAAACCGCCTATTCGTCCGGACTGAAATTCCGCGGCAACCGCGGCGATCACGGACAGACCCTACGCCTGCCTGAAGAAATGATCTTACTTTGGGATCGAGTGACTCATCTGACGGGGGCCGCTTCCCCAACGGGAAAGAATCCCTCAGGATTCAACGGCTTCGCAACCCTCGATCTTGATCGCATATTCGATGGGGTTTGCCGGGAGTTCGGCAAACACCACGGAGAAAGGCACAGTGCTTCCGGGCGGGATCCGCTCATTCAAGCCGTCTCTGCCGGCTTTCGTACGCATGGCGTCCTGAATTTCCGGGAGCGTACGGGATGCGAGTTCCTTTTCGGAAAGAGGGTTGCCGGCGAACAGGCGCACATCGAGGGATGAGTCCGGAACTTCTCCATGAAGGAAGGCATGCAGGCGGATATACCGCACGGGAAACGGATACTGGTTCCGTACGGTTCCATGGATTACGAACAGCCTGTCGGAGTGTTGCGTTTCCAGAAAAGACCCTTCCACCGCCTCCAGGGCGAGTCGCTTGTTTCCCGGATCGTCCGCTGGAAAAGGACTCTGGAGGGCCGAACCGGTCTTGAACGATGGGATCCATGTCTTCCAGAGCATTCCGACGGCGAGCAGAACCACTATGGCCGCCGATCCCCCCAGGATCCATTTCTTGGCTTGAATCGAGGAGATGGAAGGTTTGGGCAGCCGTACGCGGGGAATCCGCCGGGAAGACGGGGTATCTCCCCGATCGTCCTCGGACGCTTTAGGGATGAAGGGCAGGCGATCCTCGTCTGCGGAAATCTCGAAAACATGACCGCATCGAGAACACCGGACCTTGGCCGTATCCGTCTTGATTCGGCGCGGATCCAGACGATACCGTGTCTTACACTGTTCGCATCGGACAATCATGGCCCCATCCTCAACGGGTGGGAACGTTAACCTGGAGGTTTTTTCTCCAGGAGGCGACGGCGCCCTGGGGGTTCGGACCCTGGGCGGCGGGCAATCGGCTGATCGTGGGCCCTGGATTTCATCGGAAACGGACGTCGCCTCCGCCTGAGTCCTCCATTCGTGCATGCCTCCCGGCCGATTCGATGCCTGTACGTCCCTTTTCCCGCAGGATCCCGAACTCCGGGCGGCAGCGGGGTGAACGGTGCGGAGGAGATTCAGTCGGGGTCGAGATGGTATACCGCATTCAGATACCGGTATTGCTCCGCATAGTCCAACCCGTATCCGACCAGAAAGCCTTCTTTGATGGTGAAGCCGACGTAATCCAGTGAGAGGGAATGTTCCCTGCGCTCGAGTTTGTCTATAAGGGCGCAGATCTTGAGGCTGGTCGGGCCTCGAGAATTCAGTTCCCGGACGAGCCAATCCAGGGTGATTCCGCTGTCCACGATGTCTTCCACGATGATCACATGACGGTCTTTGAGACTCATGCAGACATCGCCGATGAGATGGATTTTGCCGCAGGAGGCGGAGTTCATGCCGTAGGAGGAAATCCGGACGAATTCGATGTCCACGGGGATGGTCAGGTGATGCGTGAGATCAGCGAGAAAGCGGAAAGCGCCCTTGAGAACGCCGATCAGCATGGGGCGTTTTTCGGCGTAATCCCGGCTCAACATTTCAGCGAGTTCCTTCACTTTAGATTGAATCTGGTCTTCACTGAGGACAAGATGTCTGGTATCATGCATTCCGGCTCAGTCCTCCGGCAAAGGTTTGTTGCACCCCCGCTTTTTTAAACCATCGCCCCGGATGTGTCAACCAGCCCGTGATGGGCGCGTTACGGCCGACTCCGCATCGAGGAGGATTGCTGCGGGGTGAAGCGGGGGTTGTGTCTCTTGACGGTTCCGCGATGGAAACCGGACATGGAACGGAAGATTATGATCGACGAGCTGGACAAGGCGCTCCTGAAAGAGATCCAAGGGGATCTGGCGGTGGAAGCGCGGCCTTTTCTGCGTATCGCCCGGAAGCTTGATCTTACCGAGAACCAAGTCCTCGGCCGTATCCGGGAGCTCATCGATCGAGGCGTTATCCGCCGATTCGGAGTCACCATCCGACATCAGATTTCGGGATTTCAGGCGAACGCCATGGCCGCATGGTTTGTGGCGGAAGAACGGGTCGAGGAAGTGGGGAGACTCGTCGCCGCCTATCCCCAGGTTACCCACTGTTACCACCGGAAGTCCATGGGATCGTGGAAATACAATCTGTTCGCCATGATTCACGGGGCTACGCGCGACGAGTGTACGCAAGTGGCCCGGGAGGTCGCCGAGAACGCCGGGATAGAAGAGTACGAGCTGCTGTTCAGCGACCGGGAACACAAGAAAACGAGCATGAGGTACTTCTGATGAAACCGTATACCGTTTCCCGCGCCCTGTTTGAGGAAGCGCTCCGGATGATTCCCGGGGGAGTCAATTCTCCCGTGCGGGCCTGCCGGAGTGTCCGGAGGGATCCCGTTTTTATTCTCCGGGGCGAGGGACCCCGTATTTACGACGTGGACGGGAACGAATATCTGGATTATGTGGGTTCCTGGGGTCCCATGATTCTGGGGCATGCGGACCCGGATGTGGTGGCGGCCCTTCGGGAGGCGGCGGGACGGGGCGCCAGTTTCGGGGCGCCGACGGAGTTGGAGGTGGATATGGCTCGGTTGATCTGCGCCCTGATGCCTTCCATCGAGTCGGTCCGGATGGTGAATTCCGGCACGGAGGCCACCATGAGTGCGGTAAGGCTGGCCCGCGCGTATACGGGACGGGACCTGCTGGTCAAGTTCGACGGGTGTTATCATGGGCACGGGGATGCGTTTCTGGTCCGGGCGGGCTCCGGTCTGGCCACTCTGGGACTTCCCGCGAGCCCCGGAGTGCCCGAGGATGTGGCCCGTAACACGCTTTCCCTGCCATACAACGACCTCTCCGCCTTCGAAGGCCTCATGGACGATGCAGGTGATCGGGTGGCCGCGGTGATCGTGGAGCCGGTAGCGGGCAATATGGGGGTGGTTCCCCCGGCTACGGGTTTTTTGGAGACGTTGCGTCGACGCACGTCGGAATCCGGAAGCCTGCTTATTTTTGACGAAGTCATCACCGGTTTCCGGGTGGCCCTTGGAGGTGCTCAAGAGCGGTTCGGAGTGATTCCGGACCTCACGTGTCTCGGAAAGATCCTGGGTGGAGGGCTTCCCGTAGGAGCTTTCGGGGGCAAGCGGGAGATCATGAGCCGACTGGCTCCGGAAGGGGATGTGTACCAGGCGGGCACCCTTTCCGGAAACCCTCTGGCCATGGCCGCGGGATTGTGTACGCTTCGGAAACTCTCGGCGCGGGGTGTCTTGGAGTCCCTGGAATCGGAGAGCGCTCTTTTCTGGGAAGGGCTACGGCGCTGTGGAACGGAGACGGGGATAGCGGTTGAGGTGAACGCGGTGGGCTCCATGGGGACCTTGTTTTTTACCGAAAACCCCGTGCGCAATTTTCAGGATGCCGTTTCCTGCGATGGGGAGCGATTCATCCGGTACTACGGGGCTCTCTTGGAGCAAGGGATATACATGGCTCCATCGCCGTATGAGGCCATGTTCGTATCCGTGTCCCATGGTCGAGAAGACCTGGAGCGGACGTTGGAGGCGGTGCGTAAGGCCTTTCAGGGACTACGTTAAAAGAATCACAAAAATGGGTTGACACGTCTCGAAAACTCATGTTAGAGGGCATGTACTCCCTTTCACAGACGGTCCGGCTGCGTGTCGAGGGAGAGGGACTATGGTTTTTTTCAGGAAAAAGAGGCAGCCGGAATACATTCGATTATTGGCTATGGCCAGCTCCATGGGGATATCCATTGTACTCGCCACCGTTATGGGGCTGGGAATAGGGTATTACTTGGACCGTCGTGTATTCAATACGTCGCCGTGGCTGACTCTCATCGGCTTGGTCTTGGGGATCATTGCAGGCTTCAGAAACATCTATATTATTGGCAAACGGGCTCAAAACAGAACCGAAAGACTGGACAAATGAAGCCCATAGCGTCCGCCGTCTCAAGATATATAATTGGATCATTCTGATCCTTTTGGCGGCGGCGACCGGTGTCTTCCTGGGTGCGAGGTTTTCCCTGAGTGTTCTTTGCGGGGGTCTCGTCGTCATCGCAAACTTCCATCTTTTGTACCGGGCGCTGAGAAGAGCCTTTTCGTCCACGAGCATACCGGATTCCGCGGGATTGGTATTCAAATACTATCTGAGACTGATCGCCACGGGCGTCGCGCTTTTATTGCTTATCAAGGTTGCCGGTATGAATCCTGTGGGTTTGATTGTGGGTCTCAGTACGGTGGCGCTGAACCTCATGCTGTGTGCAATGATTGAGATTGTGAAGCTTTTCAGATAAGGGGGCCTGAACCGGATGGAACATCCCTTCATGTTTTTGGTGGCGCTGTTGGAATGGATCGGGGTGGGGGATTTTGCGCATCACTATCCTCACGTGGTGTATTCCTGGTTCATTATCCTCATGTACGTGGTCCTGGCGAAGGTCTTTGTGCGGGCCCTGGAGATAATTCCCTCGGGAGGGCAGAACGTCTTTGAAGTGGTCATCAAGGGAATCGAGGATTTCCAGGTATCCATCATGGGCGAGGAAGGGCGACCGTTCTTTCCGCTCATTGCCACGTTGGGCCTGTATATTTTGGCATGTAACTGGATGGGATTGATTCCGGGCATGTTCGCGCCCACGTCCAATATCAATACGCCGTTGTCCTGTGCGCTGGTAGTGTTCGTGGTTACCCATGCCATAGGCATTAAAATGCATGGAGTCCATTACATCCGTCATTTCACGGGCGCCGTGTGGTGGCTGGCTCCCCTGATGCTGCCCATTGAAATCATCGGGCATCTCAGCCGGGTACTCTCCCTGACGTTTCGTTTATTCGGTAATATTATGGGGGAAGATCTGGTGCTGGCCATCCTGTTCTTGTTGGCGGGCAAGTATTTCGCTCCCGTGCCCATGATGTTTCTGGGTTTATTCACCAGTGCGGTACAGGCGTTCATTTTTTCGCTGCTGACCATGATGTATATTGCCGGCGCCATGGAAGAAGCCCACTGATCCGACGATGGGATTCACCGGTACGGCTATTGCGGGAATACGCCTTGTGGAAGAAGGCAACCAATAAACTGTCCAAGGAGGAAGAAATGAGTAAGAGGGTTTTCCGTTTGACCATGCTGAGCACGTTTTTCGTTCTCGGAATGAGTTCCATGGCCTTTGCTGAGATGGATCCGACGGTAACGTCGACCGCACTGAGGCTGTTCATCGCCACGGTGACCGCGGCCGGGTTTGGAATCGCCATAGCCGCGGTGGGTACCGGTTTAGCCCAGGGGATCGCCATCAGGAACGCCGTGGAAGGCATTGCCCGCAATCCGGAAGCTTCGGGCAAGATCACCGTGACCCTGCTTATCGGTATCGCCATGATCGAGTCTCTGTGTATCTACGCCCTGGTTGTGGCGTTGATCCTTTTGTATGCGTATCCCATGGCGGAACCCGTCGCCAAGTTTATTGGCGTTCCGCTGTAATCATTTGCGGAGAAAAGGGGTTGTATTCCGTGCACGAATCAGCCCCTTTTTTCGTGTCGGCAATGTGGATACCTTCACAAGCAGCCGAGGAGCTGAATGAAGTACTCTAAGATTCCTTCCGCAACCATCACTCGACTGTCCATGTACTCGCGGGTACTCGAACGCCTGGGTGCGGAGGATGTAAAGATTATTTCCTCCGAGCGCCTGGCCACACTGTGCGAGGTCAACCCGGCCCAGATCCGGAAGGATTTGTCCTACTTCGGCGAATTCGGCGTTCGTGGCGTCGGCTACTACACCAAGGAGCTTTTGTTTGAAATCAAGAGAATTCTGGGACTCAATCGTGAATGGCGTCTAGGCATCGTGGGTGTGGGGAATCTCGGCCTGGCATTGTTATCCCACGAGAACTTCGCCCGGCAGGGATATGTCTTTGTGGCGGTTTTCGACAACGACCCCCAGAAGATTTCCAAAAAGCTTCCCAACGGACTCGTGGTTCATCATATCAATGATTTGAGCTGGGTAGCCAAGAAAACCGTCATTGAAATTGGTGTTATCGCCACGCCCGCCAACTGGGCTCAAGACATCGGCAACCGTTTGATCAAAGCCAACATCCGCGCCATTCTGAATTTCGCGCCCAGTCAGATCCACGTCCCCGAGGGATTTCAGGTGGAACATGTGGATTTTACGGTAAAACTGGATAATCTCGCGTATCACCTGTCTTCTTCGTCCTGACCGGAACAGGCCGGGCGGACTTCTTTTTGGTTTGCCCGCCTCGCGATTCCATTCCTGAAGTGAATCATTCGAGTGATGGAGTTTTTGGTTTCGAGTGTCCGTCTCCTGTGATCGGATTGGCGAACGCCGACGCTATGGTGCGCGGTTCTGAGCGGCGCCCGGCCCGAAAAACATTCAGATGACCTGCTGGGCCGGATCCGGTTCGCCGCTATATGCGACACGGTTGCGCCCCAAGTGCTTGGCCCGGTACAATGCTTTGTCGACAGACGCGATCACGGCATCCACCGTGCTTGCACCGGTTGCTTCCACAACCCCGATGCTGATCGTGATGGAAAGAGCCCCGACATGCGTGTCGAACGGTTTCTCGTCCACAAGGGCGCACAGTCGGGTGAAGGGACCTGCTTCCGGACTGCCGCGTGATCCGGGGGCGATGACGAGAAATTCATCTCCTCCGAATCGGCCCAGGAGATCATACTGTCGGATGTTGTCTTGAACGAGACGGACCAAGCCACAAAGTGCTTCGTCTCCTGCCTGATGTCCGTAAGTATCATTGATTTCCTTGAAATGATCGATGTCGAACAAACCCACGGTGAGCCTGCCGCCATGTCGCCCGGCGCGATGCAGTTCCGTTTCCAGGGCATGAACGACGGCTCTTCGATTCATAACACCGGTCAAGAAATCCCGGGCCGCATCCCGTGCTTGGGCGTCCCGTGCTTGAATGAGTTCTCTTTGCAGTTCAACCATCTTGCGCCCGACCCCGATGCGGGCCCGTAATTCTTCGGCGTCGTAGGGTTTGGAGATGTAGTCGTTGGCGCCTGCTTCGAGGCCCCGGACAATGTCTGCTTTGTCGCCCCGGGCGGTGAGGATGATGATATAGGGAGGATCGGACACGTTCTTTGCTCTCGCGAGTCGGCAGACCTCGAGACCATCCATGCCGGGCATGTTCCAATCCAGAACGACCAGTGTGGGAGGATCGCTCTGGTGCAAGACGTTCCAGGCTTCGGCGCCGTTACAGGCGACGATGGGATCGAAACCCCACTTCCTCAGAACGGCTTGAAGCATGGTGCGCGAAGTTACGTCGTCTTCAGCGATAAGGATGCGCATGGCGTTCTCCGGGTGTTGCATCCAAGTCGGTGCGGGTTGTTATTTGCGGAACACCCCAATTTCTCCCCGTGGAAAAGAATATACCACCTTCCGATTCTTTTAACAGCCGGAATCAAGAACCTCATCGGGATGGTGTCAACTTCCGTTCATGGCTTCTTTCAGGCGTTCAAACTGCGCTTCCAGCTCGGGCATCCAACGTTTCAGCACTTCCAGTCCGCCGGCCTTGGCCGCCTTTTCCATCTCGAAGGCCGCGGAACGAAGCGCCTCCCCGCCTATGTTAGCGCTGGCGCCTTTGATGGTATGCGCCTGCATTTCCGCGGCCTTGGATTCACCGGCTTCGACATGCTCCCTGAGCCTGGCGATTCTTTGGGGAATGTCTTCCAGAAAAGCATTCAACACGATATTCACCAAGGCTTCATCGTTCATGAGGCGATGGAGCAGACCCGCTCGGTCGAAGACGATTTGGTTTGCAGTGTCCTTTTCGGAATGCCCTTTCTCTTCCGGATTTTTTATTTCCCCTTTCTCTTTGCCCCTGCTTTCCTGTCGGGGCAACCATTTGTGAAGGACTTCGGCCAGGGCCTCAGGCGTAACCGGTTTGGAGAGATAATCGTCCATGCCCGCTTCCAGACAGAGATCCCTGTCACCGGGCATGGCGCGGGCGGTCATGGCGATGATGGGGATGTCTGGATGGGGGATTTCGCTTCGTGGATCTCGGATTCGTCGTGTGGCCTCCAGACCGTCCATTTCCGGCATCTGCACATCCATGAGCACCAGGTCGTAGGAGGTCGACATCAGAGCCTCAAGGGCTTCCCTGCCGTTATCCACGGTGTCCGCATGCAGACCCAATTTTCCGAGAATGCCTACGGCCACCTGTTGGTTGGTCACGTTGTCCTCTGCAAGGAGGATCCGCAGGTTGCCCCGCCGCTGTTCCCGAACGGAGTGACGCGTCACGATGGGCTGTGTACTTCGGCGGGGCGCCGTGCCGGTCAAAGCCGTGACCAAACAGTCGAACAGTTCGGAATGACGGACCGGCTTGGTCAGGTACGCCGTGAAGCCTATATCCGCCATCCGCCGCGCGTCTCCGCGCCGGCCCAGAGAAGTCATCATGACCAGGATGGTGTCGGCGAGGTCTTTGTCGGCGCGGATGGCGCGACCCAAGGCTTCACCGTCCATGTCGGGCATCTGCATGTCCGTGATGATCACGCGGAACGGGGTACCGCTTCGTTTGGCTTCGCGAAGGCGCCTCAGAGCCGTGGGAGCGTTTTCGGCCTCAACAGAAGGCATCCCCCAGGATGCGAGGCGCTCCATGAGCAATTCACGGTTGGCGGCATGGTCATCCACAACCAATACACGGACGCCGCGCAAATCCGCCGGCGCCGTATCCTCGGAGTCGCGCGCCGATTGCAGGGTCAGGCGGACCGTGAACCAAAACTCGGAGCCTGTTCCGACGGCGCTCTTCACCCAGATGCCGCCTCCCATCATTTCGACCAACTGCTTGGCTATGGCCAGTCCCAGACCGGTGCCTCCGTAATTTCGGGTGGTCGAGGCATCCACCTGAGTGAATTTGTCGAAAAGAATGGCGATCTTGCCTTCAGGGATACCGATGCCCGTATCCCGCACCGAAAAGCGCAGCAATATGTCCGTATCCGTCTCCGATTCCACGCCGACCCGGACGGTCACTTCGCCCCTGTGGGTAAATTTGAGCGCATTGCCTACCAGGTTGGTCAACACCTGACGCAGCCGGCCGGGATCCCCCCGAAGAAGGGCGGGAACGTCCGGATCCGCAGCACAGACGAATTCGAGATTCTTTTCCGCGGCCTTGACGGCCATGAGTTCAGAGAAATCCTCCAGGAGACTCCGGAGATCGAAGTCCAATGTCTCGATATCCAGCTTGCCTGCCTCGATCTTGGAGAAGTCCAGGATGTCGTTGATGAGATTCAGAAGAGATTCGCCGCTGGTCCGCACCGTTTCCGCGTAACGCCGCTGATCAGCCGTCAGTTCGGTATCTAAAAGGAGCGCGGTCATGCCGATCACGCCGTTCATGGGTGTACGGATCTCGTGACTCATATTGGCCAAAAATTCGCTTTTGGCTATATTGGCCATTTCCGCCTGCACGGCCATTTCATTGGCCCGGGCAATGGCCTGTTCAAGCTGGGCGTTGGTTTCCTCGATTTCACGGCGGGCCTGAACCATATCGCTGACATCCACCACATTCAGCAACACCCCGTCATATTCTCCCTCGCGGTATATGGGCTGCACCCGGAGAAGGACCTCCGCCGCGCCCATGCGCCTTTGTGTCTTGAAGGCTCCGGAATCCGGCCGCTCTTTGAAGAAGGTGATCATTTCACGAACACGATGGAGGGCATCGCCTTCGTGGAATTCATCAAGTCGCCGGACCACCATGCGGTCCCGCGGCAATCGAACAAAATTGCAGAAGAAATCATTCACCTCCACGATCGTATTATGACGGTTGGCAAAGACGACTCCTTCCTCCATACTTCCGATCATGGCGGACAGCTTTGCCGTTTCCGCTTGGAGGCGATCCACTGCCGACTGGAGTTCTTCTTCGGCCCGTTTGCGTTCCGTGATGTCCGTGATCACGCCTACGATGCCCTGCACCTTGCCGTGGACGTCCCTGAAAGCGGCTTTGTCGAAAAGGACTTGTCGAAGGACACCGTCCTTGCCTTGGACGTTCCATTCATAGTGCTGATCGCCGGCGTTTTCGAGAAGCAGCTTGTCCTTTTCCGCGTAGCGGTCCGCAATCTTTCTTGGAGAAAGCTCGTATACGGATCTGCCGATGATTTCCTCTCGGGACCGGCCCACGAACTCCTCAAAGGCCTTGTTGCAGCCGGTGTAGATCAGTTCGGCGTCTTTGTGAAAGACCGGGTTTGGGATGGTTTCCAACAACGTATCCAGGAAATCCCGTTGTTTTCGAAGGTCTTCCTGAGCGTGTCTTTGCTCGACAATCTTCCACACGGCATCCATCAGTAAAGTCAAATGGAGGATGTCCAACTCGTTATAATCGGTTTCTTTGTTGGCCACTCCAATGACTGAGACAATCCGGGTTCCGCTGAAAATGGGAACGGTCAAGTATTTCAGAAGCGGCGCATGGCCCTCGGGGTAGCCCTTCTTGGAAGGATGAGCCGTCTGGAAATCATTCAGCACGATCGGCTTCCGAAGGCGGACGGCATCGCCCCACACACCGGTTTTTGCCAATTCGTAACGTGTTTGCGGGTCACGGATCGTACATTCGCTCATAACCTCTTTAGACCACGAGTTCAGAACGAATTCCTCCCGGTCCTCGGAATAGTGGTAGATGTAGCCGATCCTGCTTCCCGTCAGGGCGATGGCTTCTTCCAGAGCGAAGTCCAGAAGATCCTGAATTGTCTCGAAGGGCTTCTGAAGAATACGTACGAGACTTTTGAGTCGGCTCTCGTTGCGACGCACTTCCTCTTCGACCCGTTTCCGGTCGCTGATGTCGATTTTGAACTCTGCGACGAGCCATTCCCCGTCCGTGTTCTGAAAGGGAATGGTATGGGCTTCCACCACTCGATGATCTTGGCGGGAAAGAACCTGCTCCCGGACTACCACTTGTTTGGTTTCCAAAGCGTGGGGGACTCCACAGGTTTCGCAAGGCGTATCGCGGCCGATGAAGTACTCGTAACACGTGCGACCTTGCGGTTCGCCGTAGATCTTCGTCGAAGGCTCGTCCACATACCGGAGGTTGAACCCGGCGTCCACAATGTCGATGCTGGTTCGGGTAGCGCCCAGAATGAATTCGAGTCGCCGGTTGGTTTCCTCCAATCGGCGATGACTTTCCCGCAATTCCGCTCGTCTCTGATATTCGTCGGTTATGTCCCGGAACACGAGCACGGCTCCCAAGAGGTCCCCCGTCATGTTCCGGATGGGGGCGCAGCTGTCCGCGATCTGTCGCTCCGTTCCGTCCCGGGCCACGAGGACTGCATGGTCGGCCAGACCCGGAGTGATGCCTTCTTTCAGCGCGTGTTCCACGGGATGGGCTGCTTCGGTCCGGGTCTTCCCATCCAGGATGCGGAAGATTTCAGTCACGGGAATGCCGCGTGCCTCGGAGGCGGTCCATCCGGTAAGGATTTCGGCCACCGGGTTGAGATCGATCAGCCGGCCTTGGGAGTCCGTTCGGATGACTCCGTCGCCGATGGAACGCAGCGTGGCCGCCAGATGCTCCTCGCTTTCGAGAAGCTCCCGCGTACGCTGTCCGACCTGTTGTTCCAGGTAAGCACGACGGTTTCCGAGAAAGCCGGCGAAAACGGCGGACAGCGCGGTGAGCAGCATACCGGCCGGTCCGATCAACCAGTGCGTCCGCACCGAGTGCAACTCGGGAAACGCGGGGCCGGGGTGAGCCGCCAGGACGTACGTTTTTCCGAAAGCGAACACAGGTGCTTTCACGGTGAGGTCCTGGGCTGACGGATGGCGTCCCGGACCGTTTTCGGCGCCGTTCTTTTCGGAGCTTTCCGTCCATGTGGAAGACAGGAAGACAGGAGGGCCCTCTGCCTGCAACTGATACAGGCTCAACAGGACCGTGGATTGCTCTTCAGGGGTGAGCCGGACCGTAAGCGACAGCAAGGACGGCATGCGCGGTACGGCCACGGCGAATCCGCGCAGGTTTCTCGGGATCCGTTCGTCAAAGACGGGCCGGACCACGAGGATGCTCCTCGTGTGTTCCTCGACATCCTGAATAATGGGGACGGGATCCGTGGCGGTTATCAGGCCGCTCCGGAACGCTTCTTCCAAAGCGGCCCGGCGAACCGTTTCCGAACCCAGATCGTAGCCGAGGACCGCCTTGTTCTCCGCCTCCGGCGCCGTATACAATACGGGATAGTACATTTCACGATGGGAGGCGGGTGTCGGACGATCTTCCGCATCCTTTTCCCAGAAGATGAACTCATGAAGACCCTCCTGTCGGGCTTCCGCCTCGACTCGGCTTCGGTCTTCCGCCGGGACGGCTGGGACCCATGCCCACGCCTGCACCGAAGGGTTTCGCGCCAGATGTCCGGCGTAGGAAAGGAACTCGTCCCGCTCTACCTGAAGGCTGGATTCAAAAAAGCGCGCCAGTCCCTCCAATTGGTGGGTCCGGATGTCCAGAAGCGCCTGCCTGAAACCGCCTATCTTTGCCTCGGCCAGGCTCTGAAACGTTTCCCTCTTGTTGTTTTCCTCACGGTCATGCACCAGATAGGTAATCAGAAAGGTGATCGTCAGGCCGACGGCAACGATGAGCAGGGCTTCTCTCCGCCGCCGCAGCCGGCTGATTCGACTCTTGGGCGCCAGGGGCTCGCGCCCGCGAAGCAACGATATGCCGCCCAGAACGATAAGCAGGAGCGCCCCCGTGGATCCGATGGGAACCCACAAGCGGCGAGCCAGCAGGGTTCGTCGTTTTCCATCGTCCACATCCATGCCCAGAACGGCGATTACGTTTCCGGAGAACGGGTCGAGCAAGGGCGCCAGGGCGCTGATCCACGTGCCCCAGCGGTCGGAGTAGGGACCTTCGGTCTGCATGCGGCCGGTGGAAAAAGCTCGATGGAAGGCGTCCGTTGCCTCCTGATAGTGTTGTCCGGGCGGAGATTCGTCCGGAGAACCGGGGGGTTCGGAATCTGCAAAAAAGAAAATGGTTCCGTCCGGTTCCCGCCCCATAAGGTAAAGAAACCGGCAGTCCTGAAAAACCTGTCGGGTCAGGATCAGCTGTTCTTTGATGCGCAGATACTCAGGAGTATTCCGGTCCGCTTCCGTTCCGGAAAGCGCCGCCAGGAGTTGGAGATGCACCGCACCGGCCACGTATCGGGCTTGCTGCAGCAACTGCTGTTTCAACTCCCGATCCGTACACTGCACGGTCCAGGCGACAAACGCCGCGCCCGCGGCCAATACGCCGAGCAAAGCCATGGCGGGACCCAGAATGGTTTTCAAAACGGCACCCAAGCTTTGGCTGTCCTGCAGTGTGCGTACCTTTCTTGCATCCGCCGAAGGGCGGTGCGATGGACCATCCGAGTGATGGAGTAGCCGTTTCGCGGATTATCGAAACCGCCTTCCATAACAGCCCGCTGCTAAACCGTGTTGCGGGCAGGCCGGTGCGAAACGATGAGAGGAAGGCGAACGAATCCTGAGGAATGATGCGTACATACAGTACGCCGGAATGATGAAGGATGAAGCCCAACCCCGTAGATCGCGTTTTGCAGCGGCCCGATAAGGTTTCTATCGGCATCCATGGCTGGAAACATGAATGCCGCAACGGCAAATTCTTGGGATGGCGGATTCGGAAAATGAAGAACCCCGTCTTTCATCTTGAAAAGACGGGGCAAAAAGGGCTGTCCGCAAACAGGGTGGAAAGGTGGTGGGTCAGATCACCAGGAACGTCGTTGGCGACGTCCGCCGCCACCGCCGCCGCCGCCGCCGGCGCCGCGATCCCTGGCTTCATTCACTCGAAGGGTGCGTCCTCCGAAGTCGGCGCCGTTGAGCGCTTCAATCGCTTCCCCCGCCTGATCACGGGACATTTCGACAAACCCGAATCCGCGAAACCGGCCGGTTTCCCGGTCCGTGATCAGCTTCACGGAATGGACGGTGCCATGCTGCCCAAACAACTCTCGGATCTGTTCTTCAGAAGCGGTGAAGGGCAGATTACCCACATAAATCGTCTTCATCATCTAGAAATCTCCTTGAAGTGAAAACCCCGCCGGCATGGAACCGGGCGGTAGGAATGCATAAAAAACAAGGCGCCGGGCGCCGGATGGCTCAGGGTCAGCGCATTGCCGAACGCTGAAACGGACAATCAACGGAACCACGGGAAGTCATGCACCGGAATTCCCGTGGTTGTTACCGCTCGGGAGGACCAGGATGCGTTCCCCTATGGTTGATCGGGTACATGTACGTATACGTGCTCTCGAGAGGCTGCCGCGCACCTTTAGACCCGTGCATTTCGTGCCGTGCTCGGTTCTTCCGGAAGAAAATCCGCGCAGACAATCGGGAGAAAAGCATGAAGGACTCTACCCTCAGCGGTGGTTTTTCGCCTCAACCCTGTGTGATAACCAACATGCGGACGGAATGTGCTGCGTCGAGGCTGGAACGACCCACGGTTTGCCGAAGATCCGATCGCTCTGGATCAGTGATGAGCAAGAACGGTCTGCTCCGGTTTGGTAAGCGGTTTGAAACGGACACGGTCGCTCGTGTGTCAGGCGCCATCGAGCTTCCCACCTTTCCTGAAAAAAGCCGATCAAACCATGACGTATCTTCTCCTTCCTTCCGACCGGTGCTGCCGGGTGAAAAGCGAGCATCCGAGACAACCCCTTTTCTCTGATCTCTTAACACAGGCGCATATTCCCTGCAAGGGCTTCTTTTCGGTGTGTTTTGGGGATCCGGACGACATGAAAGGACAGGAGTATTCCCAAGATATGGAATCAAGCTCCATGGGGATCGCAGCGGTTTCCGCGCACCCGCTTTGAGAAATCATCCGTACCGTGTTCCTGGCCATGCTAAGGAGTGGCATACACGCGCCGGCCGTGTCGGAGAAGGTCGATATGGCGCCGCGGGCGGGCCTGACCGAACATCTGCTATGGGGTCTTCAGCGTCAAGCTTCTGAGATAGTTCACCAGGCGCCATATGTCTTGTCGGCTGAGCGTATTCTTGAATTTGGGCATGGGCGGATTCCCGGTTTCGATCTTCCATGCGATGTCGCCGTCGGAATGGTGAAGGGTCGACTGGATCAGGTCCGAAGGTTTTTTGGAAAGGCCAGCGGCGGCCGGACCGGTTCCCCTACCGTCGGTTCCATGGCAGGCAGCGCAGCTTTTCTCATACAGATACGCGCCCCGTTCGATGGATTCCCGGGAATAAGGCACGGGATTCTTCCGTTGAGCCGCCTGACCGGGAGCCATCCAGTGATTATGCTTCTCTCCGTGGACTGGGGAATGCGCCCCCGGTTCTCCGGCCGCCCAAACCCCGGTACACAGGGACAGACACAGGCCCCAGGTTAATATTATACCGCAGAAAAATCGCCACATGCCGGTTTGCCTCGTTCGTAAATGGGAAATGTTCGAATACCGCTTCCTGGTCTCATGCGTACCATGAACGTAGATCAATGGGGCGTAAGGTGGCCCGCCAGGTGGGAAGCTTCCGGTAACAGGATCCGTTCCATGGCCAGTCTGCACGCATTGGGATTGCCCGGAAGGCAGAACACGGCCTTGCCGCTTATAATGCCGCCCACCGCCCTGGACAGGATGGCGGCGGGCCCGATCTCTTCGTAGCTGAGTCGGGTGAAAAGGGCGCTGAAGCCCGGCAGTCTCTTCTGGAACAGAGGTTCCAACGCCTCTACGGTTACATCGGTGGGGGTGATCCCGGTACCGCCTGTAAGCACCACAAGAAGCGCCTCCGTATCGAGGAGTCCGTGTAGTGCGTCCCGAATGGCGTTCACCTCGTCTTTCACCAGGCTGCGACCCGATACGTGATGCCCGTGGGCGCGCACCAGGGTTTCGATGAGATCGCCCGCGGAATCCTGTTCCTGGGTTCGGCTTGTGGACACACTGAGAATGGCGAAGTTCGCCCGGGAGGGCGCTTGCTTGACATGAGGGTGGTCTGAAGGCGTTTTGCGGCCGGATACGGCGCCTTTTTGCTTTTCAAGAATTCGGATCTCGGAAATGCGAGTGTGCGGATACTGGCCGCCGGCGTCTTTTTCAAGGTATTTCACCATATCCCACAGGGTGTTCAACGCCAGGGTCACTCCCAGTAGAGCTTCCATTTCGACCCCGGTGCGGGCCAGTGCCCGCACCCGACATCGCACCCGTATTCCGCCGGGGATCGGGTCGAAGCGGAATTCCACTCCTTCCACGGGGATCGGATGACAATGGGGGATAAGCAGGTGGGTTTGTTTAATGGCGGCCATTCCGGCGGCTTCGGCGAAGCTGAAGGGATCTCCTTTCCGGATTTCCCGTTCGGCGATGCGTTTCAGCGTCCCGGCCTGAAGGAGGATGGTTCCCTCGGCCTCGGCTTCTCTGGATACCACTTCCTTGGATGACACGTCTATCATGCCCATAACGCTGTCTCCCGCGGGCGCTATTCTTGCCGCCCTTTGAACAAGGGGTCCGCCTCTTGGAGGTGACGGCGCATAACTTTGCCCACCAAGGTTTTGGGCAGGTCTTCCCTGAATTCGATGTGTTTGGGGACCTTGTAATGGGTTATGTTTTCCTTGCACCAGGCCGACATTTCTTCCTCCGTGATGCTCCCGCGGCGTTCGGGTCTGAGTACGATCCAGACCTTGATGGCTTCCCCCGAGGCTTCATCCGGAAGGCCCGCCGCGGCCACTTCCAGCACGTCCGGATGCGATCCCACCAGTTCCTCCACTTCCTTCGGGAATACCGAGTAGCCCCGCACCTTGATGAGCTGCTTCTTTCGGTCGCTGATGGTTACGCGGCCCCATTCGTCCATATGGCCGATGTCCCCCGTCAGGAGCCATCGCTTGCCGTCTTCCGTGACAATGGTGTCGGCTGTTTCCTGAGGTTGGTTCAGGTATCCCACCATGACCTGGGGTCCCGCCACCCACAATTCGCCGTCCTCTCCGGGAGCCAGGGTACGCGTTCCGGTCTCGATATCCATAATCTTCCAGTCCGTGCCGGGCATGGGCAGACCAATCTTTCCGATCATCCGAACCCCTTTGGTAAGGGGGCCGGCGCACACCACCGGGGATGCCTCGGACAGCCCGTATCCTTCCACGATGACCGCGCCGGTGGCTTTTTCGAATCGTTCCTGCACGGGACGGTGCAGAGGGCCGGCTCCACTGATGCAGTAACTCAGCTTATCCGCGATGGGATACTTGTGTACATCGGGAAAGTCCGCAATCCGCTGGAACAGCACTTCAGCGCCGCAATAGAAGGTATGATGATCTTCTCCGATATCGCAAATGGTCTTCAAGAGACTTTCGATATCGGGGGGCTTGGGAAACAGCATCATCCACATACCCGCCTGGACGGACAGATTCATTACGCAGGTCATGGCAAAGGAATGGAACAGAGGCAGCACCCCTACGTTACAGGCTCCGGATGCTCCCTGGTAAAGCCAGGCTTCCAGTTGGACCATATTGGAGACGCAGTTGAAATGGGAGAGGACTGCGGCTTTGGGCACGCCTGTGGTACCGCCGGTCATGATATAGGTGGCCACATCGTCCGAGGAAACGTTCACCTCGGGAGGATGGGGCGGAGTGCGCATCAGGTCTTTAAACGGGATGGCGCCGGACGGAAGGACACCCGTAGGGATTTTCCCCAATTTCTTTCCCAGCCATTTCTTGAAGCCGCTCATCTTCACCTGATCCACGATGTTGGTTACGATGATGGTCGGGATGGGATATTCCTTCAAGATGGGATTGAGCAGGGTTTCTATAAGTGAATCCAGCACAATAACCGCTTTTACGCCGGTGATCCGCAATTGGTGCAGCACTTCGCCGGGCTTATAGGTGGGGTTCACCCCGGTGACGATGGCGCCCAGTCGCATGCACGCGTAGTAGCCGATGACATACTGGAACGAATTGGGCAGAATCAGGGCGACCGCGTCGCCTTTCCGGATCCCCTGCGCGGCCAGGCCCGCGGCCAGGGAAAGGACGCGCCGATGCAGCTCTTCGTAGGTCATGAAGGTTCCAAGGAACCACACGGCTTTCCGGCTCCTGTATCGTTGCGCCGAATGAGCCAAAGCCTCGTAGAGAGAGTGTGTGGGGAAGTCTAGATTTTTGGGCGCCTCGGCCGGCCACCCTGCTTCCGGCTTGAACCAGGGCTTGTCTTCGTCCACGTAGTAGGGATTGCTCATAAGGAGACTCCTTTCGCCTGCCGGAGGGGCGGCTGACCGGAAATTACCGGGCATGACCCGGGCGGTATCGTACAGGGCGTTAGAGAACACAAAGACTTGCGTGTCCGGAATTTCATATGCGGGGCCCTCGATCTTGAGCTGTGGAAAGGGAAAAGCCCCGAATGAATGAACCCTCATTCTGAATGATGTCAGGATTCATACCCTTTTTCAAGTCCAATCGACCGGCTCTTTCCTCTTATCTCGAATCGTTCCGGAGCTCCGTTTTCCTCCTGTTCCCTCGGGACCGCCCGAACACCAGCCCGCCGCAGATCGCGTTTTTCAACAACCTGTCACGGTTCCGTCTGGTCTTCCCGCACCATCCCCGCTTCCGGGTCATGATCCCCCTGAAGATTCAATAGGGTCTCCAACTCTTTCCGCATGGATTTCTCCATTTCCAGGGACCAGGAAAGCACCCAGGAACCATTTTCCCGGGTCTCCAGTCGCTCCGCCACTACGGTCCGATGCTCCGGCGCCACGTGTCCCGAAACCCGAACCGACTGCAGGAAATGCCTCGCTAAAAGGGTAACGCTCACATTGGGAACGAAATAGTAGGCGCCTTCCTCCGTGGCCACGATGAACACATGCGTTCCGGAAGCCACCACATCCTCCATGCCCACCGGGCACGGGCGCTTGTAAATCAGTCACAACAATCCCTTTACCGTTCCCTCCACCTGGCCCGCCGCCGCGGGAAGGGAGACGATGCAAAGAAGACAACACGCCATCAACAAACTCAGCCCACGCTTCAACATACCTCTCCTTTTTCGGAATACTCCGGGTCTCCTTGCGGCAGAAAACGTTACGAAAGGTCTCCTTGTCTTTTCCCCGGTATGAGCCAATGGACCGATGCGCTCTCGCTGCCGCTTAACAGCCCGTTGGTAAACCGTATTCTGTGCAGGCCGGTGCAAAACGACGAGATGCAAGGCGTGTGAATCCTGAGGAATGAGGCGTACAACCAGTACGCCGCCATGACGAAGGATAAAGCCCAACGCCGCACATTGCGTTTTTCAAAGGCTTGCTTAGCCTCGAAGCCTTTACAAACCCTGCTTCTCCGTTCCATGGAACGTCCCCGGTTCGGGGGAAGGGTCATGATGCGGCCATCGCCTTGCGGTAGAGCGGGGACATGTCCCGAAGGGTCTGTACGGAACCCTCCAAGACCGTCAGGAACCGATCGATGTCTTCTTCCGTGTTGTCCGTTCCGAACGAAACCACCAGGGTGCCTTGTGCATCGGCAAAATCCCGGCCGATGGACAGCAGCACGTGAGAAGCCTGCAGGGCTCCCGCCGCGCAAGCGGATCGGGTGGACACGGCGATGCCTTCCTCATCCAGCATGAGCACGATCCCTTCCCCTTCGATGAACTGAATGGAAACGGAAACCAGGTTCGGAACGGAACGCTCGGGGTGTCCGTTAAACAGGATGTGGCTGATACGGGCTTTCAATCCTTCCCGCAGACGATGCTTCAGGCGGAGGGCGTGAGCCGTCCGTTGGCTCATATCCCGGACCGCGAGTTCCGCAGCCGTTCCCATGCCGACGATTCCAATGAGATTTTCTGTTCCGGCGCGTTTGTTGTTTTCCTGGACGCCTCCATCCAGCAAAGGCCACAGGGCCGTTCCCTGCCGGATATAGAGGCCGCCGACTCCCGAGGGGCCATAGAACTGATTTGCGGCAAAACTGAGCAGGTCCACAGGCATCTTCTGCACATCCACGGGAACCACTCCCGTGGAGGCCACCGCATCACAGTGAAACAGAACGTTCTTCCGGCGGGTGATATGCCCGATCTCTTCTATGGGTTGCAGCGTACCGATTTCGTTGTTGGCATGCATAATGGTCACCAAAATGGTGTCTTCTCGGATGGCTTTGCCGACGTCATCCGGGTTTACGAGACCTGTGTCGTCCACAGGCACCGAAGTGACCTGAAAGTCCATCATGCGCAGTCGCCTAAGGGTTCGCAAGACTGCGTTGTGCTCGATGTTCGAGGTTACTATATGTCTGCCTTTCTCCCCTTTGGATAAAGCTACTCCTTTGATGGCGTGATTGATGGATTCGGTCCCCCCGGAAGTGAATACGACCTCCTTTTCCTGTCGGGCGTTGATCAGGCAGGCCACCTGCTTCCGAGCCTTCTCCAGGGCCTCGGCGCCCCGATCTCCCAGGCGATGTTGGCTGGACGGATTTCCCCACTCGGCCCGGACAGCTTCCACCATGGCTTCCTGAACCTCAGGCGGCAGAGATCCCCCTGAAATCCGATCCAGATTGATAATCCTCATGATCCTCCTCCTTCCACCGTGAAACCCACCCATCGGTTCCGCCGGAAATGAATCCTCGTCACACTACCGGAAACGGGGAAGCGGGTACGTTCCGCCCGCAGTTTTCACAAATCCCCGCACTGCTCCGCATGTTGGCGTCGCAATAGGGACAGTAGCAGGATTCGCCGTGCTCGTGCATGTGGCTTTCTCCCTCTCGACCTTCCAGAGGGGGTTTTCCCTCTTTCTTGCGCTGATAATTTTCGATGGCCAGATGTAAGGCGTCGGCCCCTAAGTTGGAGCAATGAAGCTTGTTCCGGGGAAGGCCTTCCAGGGCTTCGGCCACCGACTTGTTGGTGATTTGGTTCGCTTCCTCCAGAGTCTTTCCCTTCGCCATTTCGGTGATCATACTGGACACGGCGATGGCGGCCCCGCAGCCGAAGGTGAGAAACTTGATGTCATGGATGCGATCGTCGTCGCCGACCTTGATGAAAATCGTCATCATGTCTCCGCATAATGGATTTCCTACTTCCCCAATTCCGTCCGGGTCCTTCATTTCCCCCACATTACGGGGATTCCGAAAATGGTCCATTACGGTACTCGAATACATGGGTCTCCTCCTTGTCGAAGGTTATACTCCGCAATTCCAAGTTGAATATACGCTAGTATAACCATGGAGACAAAAATGTATAGGGTCGTTCGAGAGCGATCCCCGGCGCCGGCCCGTCTCAGCGGTAAATTCGGACGACTCTTGACCCCCCGGCGTCGCTCCGAGTATACTCCATCTCCATGTCCGAACGAATACCCATTCTGGAGACCTTGGATAACGGCGCATGGGTGTGCCTGGAGCCCTTTGAGGGGGTGCGCTCCTTTGCGGTGAACTTACGGTTTTATGGAGGCGTGGCCCAAGAACCTCCGGACCGCCTGGGATTGGCGAACGTGATGCAAACGGCTCTCATGAAAGGGACGAAAAGCCGAGATGCGGCGGGTGTGTTCGACGCGTTCGACGCATTGGGAGCCGAGCGAAGCGTTGCCGTGGAGGCTGAGGCTCTCACGTTCCGCGCGAATGTTCTGCCGGAACATGCGGAACAGGTTCTCTTACTGTACCGGGAGCTTTTTGAAACGGCTTCTTTCCCGGAGGAGGAGGTGGAACTGGCCAAGCGTCTGGCCTTGGAACACATCGCCGCCCTGGAAGACCGTCCTCGCAGCAAGGCCTTCCAAACGGCCTTGAAATCGGCGCTGGGAGACCCTCTGGGCAGACCCGCGCCGGGCAGTCTCCAATCTGTGCCCTTGATCAGCCGGGAAGACGCAATTCGTTTTCGTGATGATCTTGTGCGGCCTTCCGGGCTGGTGATAACCGCAGCAGGCGGTATCGATCCCTCCTCGTTCTTTCAAGCCGTAGACAAGGCCTTCGGAGATTGGGAGAACACAGGGAATCCTCCCGGAGAGGTTCCCGTGACCTTGAATCCGTTGACGGTGCATGAACCCAAGGAAAGCGAGCAGACGCATATCGTGGTCGTGTACCCGGGTCCATCCAGGGGAGTCGGGGACTTCTACGCGTCCATGGTGGCCCAGGCGGTGCTTTCGGGTAGCGGATCCAGCCGCCTCTTCACGGAGGTTCGGGAAAAACGGGGGTTGGCGTACACGGTGGCTGCGGTATACCGGCCGTATCGAGGAGGGGCTGTGACGCTGCTGTATGCCGGAAGCCGGGCGGAACGCGCGGAAGAAACCCTGGCCGTATGTCTCGCGGAGGCGGACCGGGTCGCCCATGACGTTACGGGGGAAGAGGTGGACCGGGTCAAGTCCATGCTGACGGGACGTCTCCGAACGGTTGGGGAACTTACGGCGGGGCGCGCTTCGGCCCTGCTGGACGACCTCTTTCTGGAGGGTCGTCCCCGTTCGCTCCAGGAAATCGAGGCGCGAGTAGCATCGGTGACTCTGGAAGAGGTTCGGCGGGCGGCGGCGCATTACCCACCTCAACCGAGAGCGGTAACGGTGTTAGGCCCTCGAGAACTCCGGTGATCGGCGAGGAGCGCACCAGGCTGTTGCGGAACGCGATCTGCTGTTACGCCAACGGTCGCGCCGAAGGCGTGGTTTGCATCTCATGGTTGTGCACCGGCCAGCCCGCCACAAGGTTTGTCAACGGCTGATACGGACCCGAGAGCGCACACGGGGCTTGCACATTCCGTATCGTTTCCAGGGCTTCCGGAACATGAAACGTGTGTGCGCCGGGGAACGGCGGAATCAAGACATGGCTGAATCCACATTTCATACGAGCGTACTGAACAACGGTCTCAAAGTGGTGTTCGAAAGCATACCGGCTTTAGGGTCGGCGGCGGTGGGGTTCCTCGTGCGCACCGGTTCGAGGGACGAGCCCAGGGAGCGGGCGGGCATGTCCCACTTCCTGGAACACATGTGCTTCAAGGGAACTTACCGGCGCACGTGGGAAGAAATCAACCGGGAGGTGGACACATTAGGGGCCCTGTGGAACGCCTTTACGTGGTGGGAGGGCACGGCCTATTACCACTGGGTGCAGGCCCGCAGGGTGGACGATTCCGTGGACATCCTTTCGGATATGATGCGACCGCGTCTGGACATGGACGATTTCACCACGGAAAAGCAGGTGATCTTGGAAGAGATTTCCATGTACAACGACAACCCGTCGGCGCTCATCGTGGACCGCCTGATTCAACGGGCGTTCGGGGATCATCCTCTTGGCGTCAGCGTGCTGGGCACCCTGGAATCGGTAGGCGCCGTGGAGCACTCGGACATGTCGGCCTATTTCCGGCGCCGATACAACCCGAACAACATGGTGTTCTTGGCTTCGGGTTCCTTGGATGGGGATCGGCTGTTGGAAACCGTGGCTCGTTGCACGGCCTCCTGGTTCCCCGGCGACGGAGGACGGCGTCAGTCTGCACCCGCGTTTTGTCCCGGAGCCCGCTGGTTCGTACGGCCGGAAATCACGCGGGAACATCTGGCCATGGCCTGGCCGGGGCCTCCCATCGGAAGCGACTGGGAGATCACGGCCCGTGTGTTGGCACGGTATTTCGGAGACAGAGAGAACAGCCGGCTGTACTGGGCGGTCAAGCAGAAAGGTCTTGTGGACCAGGTCAGCGCGTCCCATTACGGTTTTACGGATGCGGGATTTCTGTATGTATACGCCTCGTGCGCCCCCTCCAAAGCCCGGGAAGTGTTAAACCTCATCCGTGGAGAATTGGCCGAATTGCACGGGAACGTCCACGAAGCAGCCCTCGGCCGGGCCCGGATCAAGGCGGAATCCTCTTTAGCTCGGGAAGCCGAGCATGGGCTGTACCGGTGGATGCAGCTTGCGGAGCGGGAAAGCGCCGGAATTCCTCCGGAAAATGTTTTGGAAACGACGCGCCGAATTCAGGCCGTGACCCCGGAACGGGTCGGTGAATTCCTGAAGGTCTTTCCCCTGAACGGTGATCCCGTGCTCGTAGGAGTCGGTCCTTTGGAAGGGCTCGACTGATCTTTCCATCCTTCCCTGGTCCTTTCCGCCACACCCGCTGAAGCCGTTTATCAGGCTGTTGAAAAACACGACCTGCGATCATGCCGACGGCGTCACGTTTCATCCTTCGTCATTGCGGCGTGCCGGTTGTACGCCTCATTCCTCGGGATTCGCCGCGCCTTCGGCGTGGCTTGCATCTCATCGTTTTGCATCAGCCCGCCCGCAACACGGTGTATCAACGGGCTGTTAGGGGTCGCCTGAGGCCGGCGTGACATCGGTGTTTCCATGTTCTCAAGGAGCAGTCGGAACACGGGAAATACCGCCGGGATCTTCCTGTCGGAAGCGTGTGTTCCAACCCGGGTTGCGCTTCAGGAGTTCGTGGTACAGGGTGCGCAGCTCTTGCGCCATGCGTTCCAGGTGGTAATGTCGTTCAAACCGTTTGCGGGCTTGTGCTCCCATCTTCCGCCGCATGTCGGGGTTTCCGGCCAGCATGTTCATCGCCGCCGCAAGGGCCGTAGCATTGCCCGGGGGTACGGTGAAACCGGTTTGACCATGGACGCCTACATGGGGCGCCCCGGTGGGCAGGGCCGTGTTGATGACCGGCAGTCCGGAGGCCATGGCTTCCAACTGCACCAAGCCGAAGGCCTCCGCCGCCGTTACGGAGGGCAGTACAAAGGCGTCCGCCGCCCGGTAGTACGCGGGGAGGTCTTGTTCGCTCAGGAAGCCCTGGAAGCGAATGCGATTCAGAAGCCCCAACGATTGAGCCAGACGGCGCAGTTCGGATTGCTGGGGACCCTCCCCGACCAATATGAGGTAGATCTCCGGGCAGTAGGACATGGCTTGAATGAGCCGATGAAACCCCTTGTACGGCACCAAACGCCCTACGGCAAGGAATACGGTGCGATTCCCCGCAGAAGATCGGATTCTGCGGATCTCGTCTGTCCTATCAATCGCACCCGAAAAGGGCTCGTCGTCCAGTCCGTAGGGGAGCGGGCGAATTTTTTCGGCGAAGCATCTTAGTATTCTGGATTGGCGGGCCAACTGGGCGGTTCCCACGGCGATGAGATCCACGCGATTCAAAAACCGCAGCAGAATGGGGCGGTAAACCAGGTTCAGAATCTTCTGGCGGTGTACGTCACAGTGGTAACTGACCAGTGCCCGGGGGAACCCATACCGGAGGCCCGACCACGTTCCCAAGGGAAACGGTTCATGGAAGTGGACGAGATCCGTTTTTCTCGAAAGGCGATGATACCAGGCCGGAAAGCGGGAGGAGACGGGCATGGATCTCGCCATGCCTAGTGAACCGACCCTCACCACGGGAACACCTTCCCATGTTTCCCGTACCGTGGGACCCTTGGGAGCGCAGACCAGTACCTGGAAGTCGAATTCGGTCCGCAGGGAGCGGATCATGAGTTCCGCGGCCCGTTCCACGCCCCCGGTCCAGGGAGGATACAGTTTATTGACGACAAGAACTTTCGGGCGGTGGTGCACTCGGGTACGATCCTTTCGGCGCCTGGAAGCGCGCCGACAAAATCAAAGGGGATTCCCGGGTGTCTTCGTCACCAAGGCGCCCGGCCTGAATTCCGATACCCAAGCCGGGTCCCGACGCCCGGAAGACTATTTCTTTCCGTGGGTTTCGTGCGCCTTATGCAGGAAAGACTCGTCCACAACGTTTTCCATCGCCACGGGGGCCTTTATGAAGTTGACCTCCAGGGCAAATTTCTCGGCGGCGCTATGCGCCTCCTCGGAAAAGAAGCCGTCGTTGGAAAGCGATCTCAAATTATGCTCAATGGTCTTGGTAAACACATCCCTATCCGTTTGAGGAAACAGAGGGGCTACGATGGCTGCAATTTTTTCCGCGGAAGTTTCTTTTTGCAGGTACATGCCTCGAACCACGGCGTTGGTGAACTTCTGGATCATTTCGGGGTTCTTGGCCACCAAGGCGTCGTTTACTTGAACCACGAACAGAGGATAAACGTCATAGCCCAGAACCTCTTTGTGCTGTTGTGGATCCGTCATGTCCACGAGGAGGGTATACCCGCGGTTCAACAGTTCAATCTTCATGATGTCTATCCCCAAAACACCGGCCACTTCTCCCTTTTCCAGGGCGGCGAGTTCGGAGCCTCGGGGAATGTTGATGAAGAACACGTCCTTGTCGGGATCGAGTCCCCCGAACTTCACTACCGCTCGGGCAAACGACCGGTACGAGGAAGCCTCGAGTCCCCCGTCCAGTTTCTTGCCTTTGAGTTCGGCTATGCAGCGGATATCCTTGGCGCCGATGTAGGACCAAGGGTGTTTTAAGGTGGTCGTCATGATCATTTTGGTACTCTTGCCCTGTTCAAAGGTCTTGAGGACCTGTTCGTAGCCCGTCAGACCAAAATGACCGTCTCCTTTTATTACCGCGGCGTGAACATTGTGTCCACCCATAACCGTGGTGAATGTGACATCGAGACCCTCGTCCGAAAAATACCCCGACTGGTGCGCTATATAGATGGGAAGCCAAGGCACCAGAAAGTTGGGTTGAACGATGATGACTTTTTCAGGCTTTGCTTTCGCATATCCGGTTCCCGAAATCGCGGCAAACAGGATTACGGCACAGATGATTAAACAGCTTTTCCTCGTGTTCATTTTCGATCCTTTCCGATAAATAGTAGTGTTCAATTCAAGGGCGCCACTTCAGAATGCGTCTTTCGAGGCTATTGACCCCTTCGTTCAGCATAATCATTAGCAGTGTCATAACCAATATGGTGGAGAAAACCCTGGTCGTATTGAACATATTGCCTGCGTATTGGACCAGGTAGCCTAGACCGGCGGCGGAACCAATGTACTCTCCAACGATTGCCCCTAGAAGAGCCACCCCGATACCCGCTTTTAAACCCGTAAGTATCCACGGGACGGTGGACGGAAGGATAACCTTGATGATTACCTGGAAGGATGTGGCGCCCATTAAAATGGCGGAATTGATAACTCGCTGTTCTACGTTTTTGAATCCGCCATAGGCGTTGAAGTACATAATAAAGAATACCCAAATAAACGACAAAAATATTTTGGACTGAATTCCAAGACCGAACCACAAGATAAAAAGAGGGCCCAGCGCAAGTTTTGGAATTCCATAAAGCGCGATAATGATGGGATCCAGTACTTTCCCTGCGAGATCGAATCGCCCCAAAAAGAACGCCATTACAAGACCCAAAAGTGATCCCAGGAAGAGACCCGCAAGGGTGGCCTGTAGGGTAATCCAGATATGGGGAAGAACGAATCCTGTGGAAAACAGTTCTATGAAATCCAAGAGTATCGAGGAAGGCTTGCTGAAGTAGAAGGTATCGATCAATCCGAAGAAAGCGGCCGCTTCCCATAACGATGCGGTGCATAAGAGAATGGTAGTCCGCCATAGCGCGCCGGCCGCCTTGTTTCTACTTCCCTTATCCATCCTGCTCCATGTCGGACCGGATCACTTCCTCGCGAAGGTCCCCCCAGATCATCTTGTTCAGTTCGACGAAGGTGGGATTGAAGCGGACTTCGAGAGGGGTTCGGGGTCGTTCGAGGGGTATGCGATATTCCGCCTTGATGGTGGAAGGGCGTGCGGTCATGAGCACGACCCTGTCCGCCATGGTGACGGCTTCCGCAAGATCATGGGTCACGAATACAATGGTCTTCCTGGTTTTCCGCCAGATGTCGAGGATGTATTCCTGGAGCTTTTCCTTGGTGAATACGTCTAAGGCTCCGAACGGTTCATCCATGAGCACGATCTCGGGATCCACCGCAAGGACCCGGATAATATCCACCCGCTTTTTCATACCGCCCGAAAGTTCATACGGATAACTCTTTTCGAATCCGGCCAACCCGGCCCTCGAAATCAGCTCCCGGGCGGTTTCCCGCCGTTTCTTTCGGGGTGTTCCTTTGAGTTCCAGGCCGAATTCCACGTTTCCGAGAACCGTACGCCAGGGAAGAAGCGAGTCGGTCTGAGAGATGTATCCGATCTTGGGGGAGATTCCAGTCAGCGGCTCTCCATCCAGGGTAACCTGTCCGGATACAGGTTGGATGAGACCGGACAGGATGTTGAGCAGACTGCTTTTTCCGCAGCCACTGGGGCCGACAATCGAGAGAAATTCGTGGTCGATCACATCCATGTCTACATTACGCAAGGACTCGACGCCCCTTACCCCCGATTGAAGATACGTATGGCACAATCCCTTTACCGAGAACTTTACCTTATCGTGTTCTTTTATGGACGGAAAGCTCCGGGTGGATGCGGCTGTCGAGGCTCGATGCAACCCTATCTCCTGACACGGATTATGTTAAAATAGTAATTATAGAATGACCAAATATAGTTGTCTTATGTTCCTGCTTCCAGGAGCGCTTCTATTCGTGTTCTTAATTGCTCCATGTCGTTCTGGGAGTAGTCCGTTATTATCTTCATGAATTTGATTCCGTGTTCTGTCTCAACATGATTACCTATCTTGTATGATTCGATATTGTATGAGTGGCATGCATGAAGCACAACATCAATAACGGCGTCCGGTCTAAACTGAAGGATCAGTTTATCCATCTCTGTGAGCCTTCGAGTGTTGGGGGTCATGCAGGAACAGGGAATCTTCAGATAGCGCTCCGCGATGGCGCGCACGGGATCGGCCGTGTTCTCCTCGATTTCACCCATGAACGGCTTCATGCCGGTGCAGGCGTCCAAGGCCACGATGACTCCACCCAACTCCTCGATGATCTTAAGCACCTTGGCGGAATCCCCCGCAACGGGGCACCCGGTGACCAGAATTCGAGGCGATCCCGGTTTGCCATGGGAATAACCGTTTTTTGCTCTCGCCTCCAATTCGCGTAATGGGTCCTGAAGGATCGCCTCCATGTCGGACCCGGAAGCCACCTGAGCGAGAAAGAATATTTCGTAGAGTTCCTGCCAACCGACCACGGGGGGCTCCATGGCCGTATATTCGAATACCCTCCGCATCAAACGGGCCTTTTGGTTCGAGTCGTGGATGGCGGCTTCGATCTTTTCGTCTCCTGCGGAAGCGCCGAACGTCCTCTCAAGAAACCGTTGCAGTTTCCGAACCATGACGGTCCAATGGTCGATGGCTTCCGGTTCGTCGGCGAGCTGGGGCAGGTCCATGACGAACGTGGGTTTACGCTCCGATATGAGTTCAAACATCTTCTTCTTGCCGTCGCAGGTGGTTTCGGCGATGACCGCGTCGGATATGCTGTAAAAGGGACAGGTGTCCTTCAGTATGAAACCGTAGCTCGATTTGATCAGGGGGCAGAGATTGGCGGGAAGGGTCTCCTCGGCGGGGCTGATCATGGCGTTGGAAAAAGCGCACAGAATCGCCGGCACCAAGCCGTGGGCCTTGATCACTTCCATGGGAGCGTATCCACAATATATGCCCGCAACTCCGGCTCCGTGGTCGCGCTTTTCCTGAATATAAGCGAGCATGCGCTCCGCCGGCGGCGCCCCGGCGAAATCATCGTCGATGAGATATTTCATTTTAGTACTCATGGGTGGGGTCCCTTTCCCTATTGGATGCTGTGGGCTGTTGGAGTCGCCGAAGGGGTCTCCGGCGCGTGTTTCCGATTTTGCCGGTTGAATGCGGAAATACTCTTATATAGGCCTATATCCGATATGTCAAATCGAATAAGCCGATACATAAGATCCTCTGAAGCGGCAAAGATAAATGAGTCCCGGACGCCATACGCAAGACAGGCCCCGGCGCCTGTCTGGAGGGCGGTTCGGCAACGCGGCATCGGGCGGGTATCCGAGCATCGGCGGGGCCGCCATATCGCTTTTCCTGTCCGGCAGGAAGGATTTCGTGCTATAAAGCCTGCCGGCTGTATACATCCGCATGGAGAATGCAACACGCCGGGAACCTTGGGTTCGAGGGATTCCGCGCTCGGGATGGATATTCATGGATCCGGAAAGACCGTCTTTGCCGTCCGAAAATCTGGCCGCCCTTCGAATCGACAAAGAGCGGACTGGTTTCCGCAAGACAAGGAGGGCCCGAACGGTATGGGCGCTTCTGTGTTTGTTGTTGGTTGTCGCGGGGGCCTTGCTGGTTCAAACAGGGGTGCTCCTTCCCGCAATGGATGTACAGGTCGGCCGGGTTCAGAAGCTCCATCCATTTCAAGTACATACGCTGCTGAACGCCAGCGGGTATGTGGTGGCTCAGCGGAAGGCCGCGGTGGCCTCTAAACTCACCGGGCGCTTGATCCATCTGGGCGTGGAAGAAGGAAGCCGGGTCCGGGAAGGCGAGGCCATCGCCCGCTTGGAAAGCGAGGATGCCTTGGCGGCCCGGGATCGGGCCCGGGCCAATGTGGAATGGGCGGGATTCCAACTGAAGCGCGCCCAGGTGGAATTCGGCAACGCCCGGCTGGACTATGGACGCAAACAGAGACTGGTGGAAGGGGGGCATTTGGCCCGGTCTGAGTTTGACGCCTCGGAAGCGAGATTCAAGTCCGCACAGGCCGAAGTGGAAGCACAGAAAGCGGCCCTTCGAGCCGCCGAGGCCGCTCTGGCGGAGGCCGAGGTTCTTCTGGAATACACAGTGATCCGCGCGCCGTTCGACGCCGTGGTATTGACCAAGAACGCGGACATCGGAGACATCGTTACGCCATTAGGCGCGGCGGCGGATGCCAAATCCGCGGTGGTCGCCATAGCGGACATGATGTCCTTGCAGGTGGAAGCCGACGTGTCGGAATCGAATATCGGCCTGGTAACGGTGAGGCAGCCCTGTGTGATTCAATTAGACGCGCTGCCGGAGGAGCGGTTTCCGGGACACGTGCATATGGTGGTTCCTACAGCAGACCGGGCCAAGGCCTCTGTGCTGGTGAAGGTGGCGTTTCGGGAATTGGATCCGAGGATCCTCCCCGAAATGAGCGCCAAGGTGGCGTTTCTGGCCCGAACGATGGATGGGGAATCGGAAGCTCCTTTTACCGCGGTGTCATCCTCCGCCGTTGTCCGCCGGGAACAGGAAACCGTCGTGTTTCGGGTTAGGGGGGATCGGGTGTTCCGGACACCGGTTCGAACCGGTTTGAATTTTGGGGACTTGACGGAAGTAATCCAGGGGGTGGAACCCGGAGACCTGGTCCTGTTGGCGCCTTCGGACCGACTCAAGGACGGGAGCAAAGTACGCTTCCCGCAGATGTGATTCATGAGTCAACCCGCCATCATTGTAAGGATTTCGGAATTGTGCAAGTCCTACCGGAGAGGTGCGCAGATTGTACCTGTCCTGCGGGATATCCATCTGGCCATCCGGGAAGGGGAGTTCCTGGCCCTGATGGGACCATCGGGTTCAGGAAAAAGCACGCTGCTGAATCTCATCGCCGGCCTCGACCGGGCGGACCAGGGGATGGTCCACGTTGGCGGTGTGGACATCACCGAGCTTTCGGAGGGGGAGCTGGCCGCCTGGAGATCGTTGCACGTGGGCTTCATCTTTCAGTTCTACAATCTCATTCCGGTACTCACGGCTCTAGAGAACGTGGAGCTTCCGCTGTTGTTGAGCGGACTCTCCCGGAAAGCCCGCAAAGAGCATGCGCTCACGGCGTTGCACCTCGTAAACTTGGAAGACCGCATGCATCATCGACCGTCGGAGCTTTCCGGGGGGCAGCAACAACGGGTGGCCATCGCCCGGGCGGTGGTGACGGACCCCACCATCCTGGTGGCCGATGAGCCCACGGGAGATCTGGATCGAGCCTCCGCCGAGGACGTACTCCGACTCATGGAACAGTTCAGCCGGGACCTGAACAAGACCATCATTATGGTCACCCACGATCCAAGGGCCGCCAGGCGAGCCAAGACTTTGAAATATTTGGATAAGGGGCTTCTGACCGATGCTCCTGAAGATTCTCTTTCGGAATTCGTTTAGACGACCCCTCCGTACCGCGCTCACGGTATTCGGGATTTGTGTGGCCATCCTGGCGTTCGGTCTTCTGCGAACCGTCATCGATGCGTGGCATGCCGGAGTGGAGGCGTCCTCGGCCTACAGACTGGTGACCCGCAACGCCATATCCCTCGTGTTCAGCCTTCCCCTTTCCTATAAGGAAAAGATACGCGGCGTCGAAGGGGTCACCTCGGTTTCCGTGATGAATTGGTTTGGAGGGATTTACATCGACGAGAAGAATTTCTTTGCCAACTTCGCCGTGGAACCCAAAAGCTTCCTCAACCTGTACCCGGAATACCTGCTTACTTCCGAGGAAGAGGAGGCTTTTTTCAGAGATCGGAGAGGCTGTGTCGCGGGTCGAAGACTGGCGGATCGCTTCGGCTGGCGGATCGGGGACAGCATCACCTTGCAGGGAACCATTTTCCCGGGTGACTGGGAATTCGTACTCCGGGGCATTTACCGAGGCCGTGACAGCACCGTGGATGAAAACCAGTTCTTTTTCCATTGGGATTATTTGAACGAAAGCATCAAGAAGCGGCATTCGTCCCTGGCGGACCAAGTGGGGATCTACGTTTTCGGCATATCGGATCCCGATCAGGCGGCGCAGGTGGCGAACGCCGTAGACGCCCTCTTCAAGAACTCCTTCGCGGAGACCCTGACCGAAACGGAAAAGGCCTTCCAGATGGGATTCATCGCATTGACTCAGGCTATCTTGACGGCCGTCCGGCTGGTGTCCCTCGTGGTCATCGCCATCATTCTGGCCGTGGTAGCCAATACCATGGCCATGTCCGTGCGGGAACGCATGGGTGAGTATGCCGTGTTCAAGACCCTGGGATTCGGGGGAATGTTTCTGGGCGCCGTGATTCTGGGGGAAGCCCTTTGGCTTACTCTCATGGGGGGGATCCTGGGCATCGTCCTGACGTTTCCCGCCGCACGCTTCTTCGGCGACGCCGTGGGAAACTATTTTCCGGTATTTATAGTCAGTCGGGATACCATTCTTATGGATCTGCTGGCGGTGTTCGTCGTGGGTTTTCTGGCCGCGGTCGTTCCGGTGTGGCGCGCCGTAACGGTGCCCATCGCCGAAGGATTGAGACGGATCGGATAACGTGAAGCTCCTCTTCGCTTACAGCACGCGCAACCTGTTCACCCGCCGATTGACTACGGTGCTCACCGCACTGGGCATGGCCTTGGTGGTGTTTGTCTTTGCGGCGATTTTGATGCTGGCGGAAGGGCTGGAGCGGACCCTGGTGGACACCGGGTCCGTTGAGAATGTGGTGGTCCTCCGGCGGTCCGCCGGCTCGGAAGTCCAAAGCGGTGTGAACCGCGCACAAGCGGCTCTGGTGGAAATCCAACCGGAAATCGCACTGGACGGCCGAGGCCGAAGACAGGCCGCCAAGGAAGTGGTGGTCCTGATCACCCTTCTGAAAAGGGACACGGGCAGCCCGGCTAATGTGACCCTCCGGGGAATTTCGCCGGCTTCCCCCGGATTGCGCCCGCAGGTGAAGCTGCTGGCCGGACGGATGCCCAGAGCCGGATCCACGGAGATCGCCGCCGGACAGAGTGTGGCGGAGCGCTTCGAGAACGTGGAGCCTGGAGCGAATCTCTTCTTTGCCACGCGGGTCTGGAATGTGGTTGGAATTTTTGATGCGGGCAACACGGGGTTCAGTTCCGAGATCTGGGGGGATGTGGATCAGTTCATGCAAGCATTTCGCCGGCCTGTATACTCCTCGGTGATCTTCCGCCTGCAGGATCCCTCGGATTTCCAGGCCGTGAAGGGACGGCTGGAAGCCGATCCCCGTCTCACAGTGGAAGCCAAGAGAGAAACGCAATATTATCGGGATCAGTCGGAAATGATGGCCACGTTTCTGCGTATCCTGGGAATATCACTTACCACCGTTTTTTCAGTAGGCGCCGTAATCGGAGCCATGATCACCATGTATGCGGCGGTGGCCCACCGCACGGCGGAGATCGGCACATTGAGGGCTTTGGGGTTTCAACGGGCGAGCATTTTAGGGGCGTTTCTGATCGAATCGCTGCTACTCGGTTTCTCCGGCGGCGCCGTGGGGCTGATCTTCGCTTCCTTGCTGCAATGGGTCACGGTGTCCACCACGAATTTCCAGACCTTCTCGGAGCTGGCTTTCCGGTTCTCGTTGAGCCCGGAGATCGCCTTCCAATCCCTGGCTTTTTCGGTCTGTATGGGACTGGCCGGCGGGATTCCCCCAGCCTTTCGGGCTGCGCGGATGAATATCGTTGAAGCGGTAAGGCGCGTGTGAACCCAACGACCGGGAGGAAATGAGGCCCGGGCGCAAGCAATTTCCGCCGGAGGTCCGGGTTATTTCTTGCTGAACTGGAAGGGTTCGGCGAGAGAGAGCAGGACGTTTCCGTAAACCTGAACGCCCTCACAGGAAGGTTCCACCCGCAATCGGCCCAGGTCATCATACAACCTGCCTTGAATTCGGGTCAGGTACCCGTTGGGGAACCGTTCCGTGTGCACCGTCAGAAGCACATCTCCGGAGCCGGACGCGATGCGGAATCCGCCGGGTTCCGGCTGGTAGAGGCAGGAACCGGGGTTCTCGATCATACGATTCCAATGCAGTTCCACGAGCAACGCCGCCGAGGCGTCAAAGAAACGTCCTGAAATGCGGGGAGTACTTTCCCCGGGCAACACGACATCCGCGAGGAAATAGAATCCACGGGGTGAATCGGGGTTCCCCAATACGAAACCCGGTGAAAGCATGTTGTTGACCAGGTAGTTGTGATGAGCGCTGACAAGGCTCCGTCGATCTGCGGCCATGGGGGCTGGATCCTCGGTTATAGGCGTTTTCGGAGTTCTTCCAGGAGAAGCGCCATAATGGAACGGGCGTCTCCTACAAGACCCAGATCCGCCATTTTGAAGATGGGGGCGTTGGGATCTCGGTTGACGGCAACAATGATTTCCGCGTTCTGAATGCCGGCGGTGTACTGAAGGGCGCCCGAGGCGCCGGCGCTGATCAGTAACTTGGGCTTGATGCTTTTCCCGGTCTGACCCAGCAGGCGTTCTTCTTCCGCCCAACCGGCGCGTACGGCGGGGCGCGTGGCCCCCACTTCTCCTCCTATCAATTCCGCCAGTTCGTACAATATTGCGAAGGCTTCGGCATGGCCCATGCCGCGTCCCCCCGCAAAAACCACGGAGGCTTCTTCCAGGCCTCCCTTGCGGCCCTGCTGGGGACGACTCCGGAGCAGTTCCACCCGTGTGTCGGGACGGATCTCCACGTCGGGGTACACAATACGGCCCACAGCCCCCGAGTCGTGGGGTCGTTCCTTGAAGACGCCGGGATGGACGGTGGCCATTTGAGGCCGATGATCGGGAGTGATCACCTCGGCCAGAAGATCCCCGCCGAACGCGGGGCTTGTCTGAAGCAGCAGACCTGTTTCAGGATCGATTTCCAGGGCTATGCAATCGGAACTCAACCCCGTTTCCAGACGGACGGCCAGTCGGGGAAAGAGTTCGCGGCCGAAGGATGTGGCGCCCCCCAAAAGAATTTCAGGCCGGTACTCGGCGGCGATCTCGGCGATGATACGGGTATAGGTTTCCACCTGATACGCCTTCAAGTGCGGATGGTCGACCGCCAACACGACGTCCGCCCCATGAGCGACGTATTCCATGGCATATTGGTGTATGCGATCCCCCAGCACGAGGACGGTGACCTCGGTTTCCAGACGCTCCGCCAGATCCTTTCCCTTGGCGATAAGCTGCAACGTCACGCGGTTTTGAAAATAGTTCCGGTAGTCTCCGAAAATCCAGACACTACCCAGAGCTTTACTTGGTTCCGTGTTCTTCATCGATGATGCCCAAGGCTTCCAGTTTTCTGATGAGATGTTCCACCAGCAAGGATGAGGCGCCTGTGATGGATTCGCCCTTCCTGCGGGGGGGAGGCGTAAACAAGCGCGTCACTCTTGTAGCCGAACCTCGAAAGCCGACCTCCTCCTCCCTCAAACCCAGATCCTCCAGACCCCAACGAGTCAGGGGTATATCCGAAAACGCCCTTTCCAGACGCCCGAGAGGAATGTAGTGGGGTACGCACAGCTCGTGGCTTACGGTAAGCAGCGCGGGAAGCGAGAGCCGGAGTGTGTCCAGGAATCCGTCGCTGATCCTCTTGACCGTCAACGCGTCCTGTTCCTTGTGAATCTCTGTGACTCCGCATACCTGGGGCAGATCCAGCAATTCCGCTATCTGAGGTCCGACGTGTCCGGTGTCGCTGTCGATGGTCTGGCGGCCGCAGAGTATCAAATCCACAGCCGGTTGGAGAAGGGAAATGGCGCGGGCCAGGGTTTTGGAAGTGGCCCACGTATCCGCGCCGGCGAAACGGGGATCCGTAAGGAGAACGCCTCGATCCGCACCCGAGGCCAAGGCTTCGCGGAGGGCCTCCTGGCTCTGGAGGGGACCCATGGTCAGAGCGGTGATGGCGCCTCCTTCCTTTTCCCTCAAGGCCAGCGCCGCCTCCAGGGCGACTCCGTCCAACGGATTGATGATGCTGTCCACTCCTTCCCGTATAATGGTCATGCGCTGATGGTCGATGCGGACCTTGGCCACATCGGGAACCTGTTTGATGCACACCACGATGTTCGTATTCACCACCTCCCTCGGTTCCGGTTTCGCACACGGAGGGGCATGCCGCCGGTTTTTCCTTCACGCATTCAGCAGGTGTCGCGCGATCACCATGCGTTGTACTTCGGAAGCGCCTTCATAGATTTCGCAGATCTTGGCGTCCCGATAGAATCGCTCCACGGCATACGGCTTGGTGCACCCGTATCCTCCATGGATTTGGACTCCCACGCGCGCGCAATCCACCGCCAGTTCGCTGGAAAACAGCTTGGCCATGGCGGATTGGCTGCTGTAATTCTGTTTTTGGTCCCGGAGCCGGCAGGCACGGTGAAGCAGCAGACGCGCCGCGTCGATACGGGTGGCCATATCCGCCAGAAAACCCTGGATGGTTCCGAACGACGTCAGGGGGGCGCCGAACTGGTACCTTTCTCCGGCGTATTTCAGGGAGTTTTCCAGGCACGCCTCGGCAAGACCGATTGCTTGTGCGGCGATGCCCAAGCGTCCCCCGTCGAGTGTGGACAACGCCATTTTCAGTCCCTGACCCTCCTCCCCCAACCGGTTTTCCACGGGAATACGGCAGTCATGAAATGAGATGGAACATACCGCGTTGCCCCGCATTCCCAGCAGGTCCTCGATGGGTCCTTTCTCCAGTCCCGGCCGGCTGGATTCCACGATGAATACGGAAAAGCGCTTACGAGGTTCCGAGGGATTCGAGACCGCAAAAACGAGGTTTGTTTCCGACACGCCGCCGTTGGTCACAAAGATCTTGTTGCCGTTCAGGATATAGGAATCTCCGTCCCGAATGGCCGTGGTTTCCAGAGAAGAGACGTCGGAACCGGCATTGGGTTCCGTGAGACAAAAGGTGCCGATGTGTTCCCCCCGGGCCAGGGGTACCAGAAAAGAACGCCTCTGAGCTTCCGTGCCGAATTGATAGATGGGATAGGCGCCCACGCTGTTATGAACGCTGACGCACACTCCCATGGCGGCGGAGGCCCTGGAAATCTCCTCGATGATCAGGGTGTAACTCACCGAATCCAGCCCGGCGCCCCCGAATTCGGGCGGGATCTCAAGACCGAAATAATCCAACCCCGCCATCTCTCGAGCCAGTTCCAATGGGAATTCACCGGAGGCGTCTATCTGCACGGCCCGGGGAGCCAGCCGTTCCTCGGCGAATTTTCGAACGGTTCTGCGGATGACCGCCTGTTTCATGGTGAGTTCCAAGTGCATGATTTCCGGATCCTCCAGGGAGTGGGAAAGGACTATAAACCAGGGGGTACGTGGAATCAACCCTCAACAGGCTGTTGAAAAACGCGATCGCTTTGTTGCGCTTCATCCTTCGTCATTGCGGCGTACTGGTTGTGCGCCTCATTCCTCAGGATTCGCCCGCCTTGCATCTCATCGTTTTTGAACAGCCTGCCCGAAATGCCGTTTTTCAACGGGTTGTCAAGGCGATTGGACGCCGTCATTCCTCTTGACAAGCGCCCTCGGATCTGTTTATGCTTTAAGCTAAGATACTTTAAGGGTTTTACATGCGCGGAATGAAAAACATCGACATGCGGAACGGTAACTGGTGGCGCAGCACCGGCAGGAAGGGGTGTACCGAACCGGTTCTCTCCACGTAAGTCATCCGTGTAACGTGAAGCATCAAACCGTCGGCCCCCAAGGCCCACGGTTTTTTGATTTTCAAGGGCTGTGGGATTTCCCGCAGCCCTTTGTCCTTTCCCAACCGGCCGGCGCGTCCGGCAAAACATCCGCATGGACGGATCGAACAGTCGAAGGAGAAGCGGCTATGCTCGTGGTTATGGATCAGAAGGCGACACCCCATCAAGTGGACGCCGTAGTCAAGACCATCGAATCTCTGGGATACGCCACCCGAGCCATACCTGGCGGCCAGCGTGTGGCCATCGGGATCCTCAACAATCCGGGGCCCGTGGACCCCTCCCCCTTCCTGGCATTGCCCGGTGTGAAGGATGCGATTGCCGTAACCCGCCCCTACAAGTTGGTGAGCCGGGAGTTCCAGGCGGAGGATACCATCGTGCGGGTGGGTTCCGTGGCCGTCGGCAACAGTCGCCTGACTGTCATGGCGGGTCCTTGTGCGGTGGAAAGCGAGACCCAGGCGATGACCATCGCCCGACTGGTTCAGAACGCCGGGGCTCACGTGTTCCGGGGCGGCGCCTTCAAGCCGCGCACGTCTCCGTACACATTCCAGGGGTTGGGGGAGCAGGGGCTGGAAATCCTGGCTCGGGTGCGCCGTGAAACCGGCTTGCCGGTGGTTACCGAAGTCGTGGACACGGACACGTTCGATCGGGTGGAAGAAGCGGTGGACCTGATCCAGATCGGGACTCGGAACATGCAGAATTTCAGCCTGCTCCGTCGCGCCGGCCGGGCGCGAAAACCCATATTGCTCAAGCGGGGCATGGCCGCCACCATCGACGAATGGCTTATGGCGGCGGAGTATATCCTGGAGGGAGGGAACAGCCAAGTGATCCTGTGCGAGCGCGGCGTCCGCACCTTCGCGCACCACAGTCGAAACACGCTGGATCTTTCGGCCGTGGCCGTAGTCCGCAAGGAGAGTCATTTGCCCGTCATCGTGGATCCGAGTCACGCCGCGGGCCGAAGGGATCAGGTGATCCCGCTCAGCCGCGCCGCCGTGGCCGTGGGCGCCCACGGAATCCTGGTGGAGGTGCACCATGCCCCCGAGAAGGCCATGAGCGACGGGGCACAGTCTCTGTATCCGCATCAGTTCGAAGCACTGTGTCGGCAGATCCGGGCCATCTTCGACATCTCGGCGGGAACGTGGGAATCAGGCGAACCGTCGGTGTGAGCCGCCTTGGGATTGGCATGTTTTTCCGGTACAAGAATGCAGGGGGATAGAGGAGACGGTGTCCGTTTACGGGGCGGTCCGGAAACGCATCTGCTTCACGCTTCCGTAGACGACCCGTGGGAATCGGCGGGCGGCCGCCAACCTTCTCGCCAGAACGGCGCATGCGGCGGGAGCGGCCGACACGTCCACCTTGTTGAGAAAAGGAATGCAGCGGGCAAGCGCAGGGGTTTTCTGGAACAGTCCTTCCGGGTGCAGCGCCAACCGCGCCAGGACCTCGGGGATCAGGAGAGCCCCCATGGAACGGCCTGTAATCCGACTGAGTGACTCGCTTCCGAACACCCATTTTTCGGAAAGCGGCTGGTTCAATGCATCCATTCCCATCAATCCGACCACCAGGGTGCACTCCGGGGGCATGACGGGTTCGAAGCTTCTGGGGACCTTTAAAGGCTTGCGTGCGGCCCCATCCGCTTCCACCAGGACGCATGCATCCGGGACCTCCCGGAAGAGTTCCGACAGGGTGTTCAGGGACAATCCGGCCACTTTGGATTCCACCGTTATGCGGCTTCCCACGGTGATCCGGCCGTGGCGCATCAACAGCGACCTCGGCGAAACGGCGGAAACCGTTCTTCCGTCCAACAGCACCAGGCAGGGTGTGTCCTCCTCGGAAGGCAGGGCGATCCGGGTGGACGTGGTGGTCACCACGGCATGGCCGGCGTCCGCCAGTTCGCGAGCCAGAGCAAACATCAGGGTGGTTTTTCCCCCGGCTCCCACCATCGCCGCCCGTTCCCGGGGAGCCACGCCCAGAGCATGAGTCAGGGGGGTGTACGCCGGATACCCATGCGGCGCCCCGGCCATTTCGGAGGCGCGCACTCGTTCAAGATCCTCGGGCGTATCCACATCCACCCCGAATCGGGGTTCCACGTCCACCCTTTCCACCTCGTTGGGATGCGCATTCAGCAGATTCCGGGGCCTTTCATCCCCCTTCAAGGCGGCAAGCGCCGGAAAGAAGGTTCTCGAGAATACCACGGGATGCCCCCGTGCACCCCGATGGAAAGCCGCGCACACGGGCTTGTCCGAGGCATGGAATCGTTCCAGAAGCCTGTCGATCAGCTCGGGGGTGATCCGGGGCTGATCGCCCAGCAGCACCATGGCGCCTCCCACAGATTCCTCCGCCAGCCGCCGGAAGCCCACGGAAAGCGATGTTCCCATGCCCGCTTCAAACGCGGGATTGGACACCACGGTGATCTTCCAGTGGGAAAGCCGAAGCCCTAACTCTCTTCGTATGCGCATTTCCCAGGAGCCGAGAACCAGCCAGACGTGCGACAGTGAGGACTGAACCGCGGCATCCAGAACCCACTCCAGGAGCCGCTTCCCTCCCACTCGAGTCAGCTGTTTGGGCAGGCTCATCCTGCGAGCCGAGCCGGCTCCCAAGACGACGCCGTCCACAAGCCCCCGCCTTGTCATGGACCCGCCTTTACGAAGGGCCGCACCGCCGCCGCCTCCTCCTCCGTCAAAACGCCTGCTCGCACCAGATCTTCCATGCTTTCTACGCTTCCCCGTTCCATGCGGAACTGCACGATCTTCCGGGCGGTGCGAACGCCGAGGTTGGGAATGCGTCTCAGGCTCTCCACGTCCGCTTCGTTGAGATCCAGGAGGATACCCAAAGCAAGCCGTTTCGCCGGGTCCGTGGTTTCCACAATCCATTCCTCCGAACCCTTTCCTCCATGAGTCCGGACCGCTACTCGGGTCCCGTGAACCAGAGGTGCCGGATCCGTGTCCCGCATGGCTGAATCGGGGTCGCGCATTCCGGCGGCTTCCGTTACCTCACAGAGCGGAGGATCACGCGGGAACAGCAGGAGTTTGGACTCCCCCTGGGGACCTACCCATTCCACCACGGTAGGGAACACGAAGCCGGCAGTGACAGGAACTGAGCCGGGCGAACGCATGAACCGGAGCATTCCCCACAAGACGAGGAGCACCACCGCAAGAGCGGCCATAACCCAGAACCATCGGGGGGTCGAATTCTCCATGATCTCTTCGCGCTGCTCGGTTTTCGCCCGGGGGCATAAGAGGATTTACCTCTCGTTGGATTATAAAGCAGGGAATCGGGATCCGCCAGTCTTAACAGGCCGGCAAAGGGCGCGGCGGAGATCGTCGGCGAGAATGTTAAAATGGTGCTTTCCGAAGCGGTCTCCGGATGCTATCATGCATGCTTACCACTCATCCTCCGCGGACTGGGAAGTCAACGCTCGAATCGGTTCCAAGAATAATTCGGACATGTGGAAAGGACCCGGATTCATGAATGAACGGGAAGCCATACTGGGATTCATGATGGGAGAACGCCTGAAGGCGGGGCTCATCGCGGCCGGCAGTCTTCTCCAAGTATTGGAGTCCCTCTCCGGCGAAGAAAAACGAGGAGCGGAGCGCCTGTTCCGCGTATATCTCAACGGGCTCATCAGCGAAACGACTCTGGCGGAGCGCGTCTCTCCCCAGGATGAATGGGGATATATCCGCGGTTCCCTGGAAACCGGGATCGTTATGGTCAGTTCCGGCGCCCCGCAGGGAGCGTATCACCACCTGACGGAAGCCATCAGCCGGGCCACCACGGTGAGCAGTCGGACCATGCAGTTTCTTCAGGGCAAGGGATATCTCTGATGAAGAGGCGGATACGGCTCGCCTCGCAGATACACTCTGGAAGGCCCGGCGTGCGGCATCGGTTCGGGTTCGGAGAGTACGAACGACTGGAGCCGGACAGTGGGGCTTTCGTTGCGGGGTGGTTGGAAAGCACATGAAACCTGACAGGCTGATGAAAAAAGCGATCCGCCACGCCGCCGGCGTGGCTTGCATCTCATCGTTTTGCGCCGGCCAGCCCGAAATACGGTCTATGAAAGGGCTGTTAAAGCGGGGGGGGGGGAGCCTTTTGGGCCGCCGGACCCCGGCGGCCCAAAAGGAAGATTACGCTACGGTCTTGGATACGGTTCGATGGCAGGAATCGCAGTAGAAGTAATTCGGGCCTTCAATGATCTGCCCGCATTTGCGGCAGACGCGCTTCTTGCTTTTCAGATTGGCTTTCATCCGGTTTTCTTTCCGAATTGACTTTACCGATTTCCTTCTGCTCATGGTCTCATCTCTTTTCCTGGGATTGGATGCGCCCGACAAGCTTCGCCAAGCAAATGAAAGGATTATACAAATATTCAAGAAAAAGTCAACAGTTAGATGCAAGAGACTCTAAATAATCGAACCAGCCGGGAAAATGAGCGTGCTGAGCCCCGCGATGTGCAAATTCGTGTTGCTTTCGACGATTTTTCCCCGTCCCGATTCCTGGAGAGCGTTCCCCAATGGAATCAACTGTGCGAGCTGGTAAGGCAACAGAACCGGTCGGTCTATCTGGTGGGAGGCGCCGTTCGGGATCTGCTCCTGGGTATCCAACCCTCGGATCTGGATTTTACGGGCATCTCGGTGGACGAAGATCTGGTGCGTATTTTCGCGGACCGCATCGGCGCTCCCTGGTTCCGCCTCCGACAACGCATGGTGTTTTATCGAGTCGTACACAGGGCGCCGGCCGGAAAGACCTTCACCTTCGATTTCACGGAACTCCGGGGAGCGAACTTGTCGGCGGATTTACGCCGCCGGGATTTTACGATAAACGCTATGGCCCTGGATGTGTTGCATCCCGACGCAGGATTGATCGATCCACTGGGAGGGCGGAAAGATCTTTGTCGTGGGATACTCCGTTGGGCGGATCAGGATGCCCTCGATGAAGATCCTTTGCGACTGCTGCGGATATATCGTTTCGCCGCACAGTTTGGTCTACGGCCCGACGATTCCCTGCGTTCCGCCATGAATCCCGAAGCAGGTGAACGTCTGTATCGGGTATCGGGCGAACGTATCCGGGATGAGCTTTTCCAGATTTTGAAGCAAGCCGGGGCCGCTTCCGTGATTCGGTGGATGAGCGAGGACGGGGTGCTGGAACGTCTCTTTCCCGTCATCCGCACCATGCAAGGCGTGGAGCAGAATGAATACCACCACAAGGACGTGTGGGAGCATTCGCTGCTGGCCCTGGATCGTCTGGAATATTACATGGAACGCCCCGGCCCGGTGCCTGAAGAATACCGATCCCGGCTCCGCGAGGCTCTCGAGCGAGAACTCGTGCCCGGCCGGCCCACGGGAAGCTGGCTGAAACTCGCGACCCTCTTTCATGACGTCGGCAAGCCGGAAACCCGCTTCGTGGACTCCAGAGGCCGGGTCCGGTTTTTCCGGCACGAAGTCGCGGGGTTACCTAGAACGGAGGAAGCATTGGCGCGCCTGTACCCGGCGAGGAGGGAAATGGATTGGGTCCGGAACGTAATCCGGAACCACATGCGGATAGGTCAAATCCTTGCAGCCCCCGTGGTACACCCCAGGACTCTGAACCGCTTCATTCTCAAGGCGGGGTTCGACTTTTGGGCATGGCTGCTGCTCTTCTTAGCGGACTATGCCGCGACCCTGGGACCCCGGTCCGCCCGGGGTGATCTATGTCCGTTGCAGCCCCGATTGACCGAACTCATGCAGGCGCACACCCATCACTCGGAACAGTCGAAACGCCGGCCTCCGCTGATCACGGGCCATGATTTGAAAACCACTTTCGGACTGCCTCCGGGACCGGTTTATGGTACCATCCTCAGGCAGGTGGAATTGGGGCGCCTCGAAGGTCGCATTCACGACCGCGATCAGGCGTTGGACGAAGCCCGCACCCTGCTGAAGAAGTGAAAGCTGAAGTCCGCCCCATAACAGGCTTTCGAAAAACGCGATCTGCTTCGTTGCGCTTCATCCTTCGTCATTGCGGCGTACTGGTCGTACGCCTCATTCCTCAGGATTCGCGCGCCTTGCATCTCATCGTTTTTGGACAGCCTGCCCGAAACGCTGTTTTTCAACGGGCCGATAAGATTCAGGGATGCGGAAAGGAAGAATACGGTTCGTACGGATACCCGCTTTCCCGATTTCGCGCAGGACGTCCCCCCTGGGGAGACGTTCACATATGGACGGCATGGAAGCGGGTTCGGAAGAAGGTTGGGGGAAGCGGTTTCCATCCCGGAGGGATTTTCATCGCCCCGTGAACCCATGTGATTGAACGTTGGACGGAAGCCTTATGGGTGACGTTATCCATCTCGGCTCATCCCAGGAGGGTGGCGAGAACATTATTTTGCGGAAGCCGTTGGAGATGCGATGGGGAGATTGGCACGGCGGGTTTCCCATCCAGGTGTATCGTTCGGAAGCCCGCCGTTTCGAAGCCTACCGTGAGTCGGTGGCGCGGAGCGGCCATTTCCACGCAGCCGGCGTACCCAGTCACTTCGTCTTGAGGGACGGTTTGGACACCACCTTCTGGGCCTTGTGGCGATGGAAACAGGAACCTGATCGAATGCGGGAAGTCTACTATCTTGCCGGACTCATGGAATGCGTCACGCATGTTCCGCACTCGGTGCTTCGTTCCGTGATGATCCGACCTTTCTACCGCCATCTCATGGAAGTGCAGGAGGCTCTGGATGTTCGCTGGCGGGGCCGGGTGCATCATTTTCTGTTTCCGATGGGGACCCAGCATCGAGGCATTCACACGTTCCGGCAACGAATCCAGGAAGCCGAAAGTCTCCGGAAGCTTCTGGAAGCCATACGGGAAGAAACCCAGGAAGAGTTCCTGATCCTGGGAAGCGAGTATGTGTTTTATGTTCCCAGGCCCCGCATTGCCTAGTTTTCGGGCAGGCGATATCCTTCGGTCCGCCCCCTTTTCAACTCCAAGGACAAGCGGAAGCCGCCCTTGAGACTCAACGCGCTCGGATCCTGGAGAAGACGGCGCACGCGCCTTGCCTTGCAGCGATCCGGGATCGGGCGCAAGATGGCGGATCGCGTCCTTCCGCAGCCGATGGGATGATCCGGAGCCTTCAGGATTCTTGACATGCGCCGCACTTTTCTTTATCGTTCTTTCCTTGTTTGATTGAGGGTACACATTCCATACGTCTGTTGGAGGAACCCTACGTGAAAATACTAGTCAGCGACTCTTTGGCCCAGGAAGGATTGGAGATTCTCCGCCGATCCAAGAGCCTGGAAGTGGATTATCGGGCCGGGATCTCTCCGGAAGAATTGGTGGCCTGTATTGATGCATACGATGGGCTCGTCGTCCGGAGCGCCACGCGGGTTACGGCGGAAGTGATCGAGGCCGGCGCGCGCCTGAAAGTCATCGGTCGGGCGGGTATCGGCCTGGATAACGTGGATATTCCTGCGGCCACAAAGAGGGGCATCGTGGTGATGAATACGCCGGAAGGAAACACGATCACCACCGCGGAACACACCATCTCGATGATGCTGGCGCTTTCTCGAAACATTCCTCAGGCCACGGCGTCCATGAAGGGCGGAAAGTGGGAAAAGAAGAAATTCCAGGGACGGGAGATTTTCAACAAGACCCTGGGTATAATCGGTATCGGAAAGATCGGCCGCATCGTGGCCAATAGGGCGCTGGGACTGGGGATGAAGATTCTGGGATGCGACCCATACCTGAAACCGGAAACAGCTCGTTCCGAAGGTGTGGAATTGGTTTCCATGGATCGGCTGTTGAGCGAATCCGACTACATAACGATTCACGTGCCCCGCACCCCGGACACCAAGAATCTTCTGGGACGCGAAGCCTTCGCCCGGATGAAACCGGGCGCCATGGTCATCAACTGCGCCCGTGGCGGAATCGTGGACGAAGATGCGCTCTATGAAGCCCTGGCCGGCGGCAAATTGGGGGGAGCGGCCCTGGATGTGTTCGTTCAGGAACCACCGGGGGACCATCCTCTGCTGACGCTGGAGAACGTAATCTGCACCCCTCATTTGGGAGCTTCCACCCAGGAAGCCCAAGTCAATGTGGCCGTGGGCATCGCCGAGCAAATCGTGGAATACCTTACCGCCGGAACGGTGCGCAATGCCGTAAACGTGCCGTCCGTGAGTGGAGAACTTCTGGCCAAGATCAGGCCTTATGTGGAACTCTGTGAAAAACTCGGCCGGGTGCTTACCGGGCTCACCTCCGGGGCTTTGTCCAAGGTGGAAATCACCTACCGGGGCGGGGTATCCGAGATGCAGACCGAGGCCTTAACCACCGCCGTTCTTATGGGACTTCTGTTTCCCAAATTGCGGGGCGCGGTGAACTTCGTAAACGCTCCCATCATTGCTAAGGAACGGGGCATCGACGTCATAGAGAAGAAATCGGGAACATCTGAGGATTTTCTGGATCTCGTCACGGTGCAAACGGTGACCAATGGAGATCATCATCTGGTGGCGGGCACACTGTTCGGAAAGAAGGAACCCCGCTTGGTGCGCATCGACGGCTTTACCCTGGAGGCGGTACCCGAGGGAAACCTGCTGTTCATCAAGAGCCTCGATCGGCCGGGCGTCATCGGCCGCATAGGAACCTATTTGGGAGAGCATTCCATCAATATCGACAACATGCATGTGGGCCAGGACTTGGAGCACAAACTCAACGTGATTTTGATTCGAACGAACATTCCCATGCCTGATGGACCCCTGCGCGGATTGAACGCTCTGGAAAACGTCATGACAGCCCTCACGTTGGAGTTGTGAAATCCCCGGCCTTGGAGGACGCGGTATGAGTGAAGAAGAAAAGAGCTTTACCGTGAAGGATCGGCGCCATTTCACCGAAACGGGCGATGCCCGTAACGAGAAGGACTCCCGGGAAGAGGTTGCCGGGGCCGAGGATTCGCGGCCCTCGTCCGCTCGCGAGCAGGCCCGGACGGAAACACCGGGTACGTCTCCGGAGGGGAAATCTCGATCGGCGCCCCTACCCACCATCACTTTTTCCACGTTCATCTTTTCTTTGAGCACCTCGGCCATGGTGCACTTGGGGGAGATACCGGATCCCGCGACCCGTGATACGAATCCGGATCTTCCATTGGCCAAACAGACCATCGATCTTCTGGGGATGCTTCAGGAAAAAACCCGGGGGAATCTGGATGACGACGAGAAGAACCTGTTGAGCAGCCTGCTCATGGATCTCCGGCTGAAGTACGTGTCCAAGGTCAAAAAATAGGTCCGGAAGCGCCGGTTTAACAGCCGTTGATAAACCGTATGGCGGACAGGCTGTTGAAAAACGCGACCCCCTGCGTTCCGCTTCATCATTTGTGGTTGCGGCGTACCGTTTGTACGCCTCATTCCTCAGGATTCGCGCGCCTTGCATCTCATCGTTTTTGAACGGCCTGGCAAGAGTGGGTCCGTCGGACCTTCATTTCGACAGGATTCCCGTTGGGTCTCAACCCGGTCCGGGGGCCTGATACACGGGAAGGAAACTCGAATCAATGCATGCGCCGTGCAGAACAACCCTCATCGCCCCTGCCAAGATCAACCTTGCTCTGTGTGTTGCAGGCAAACGGCCCGACGGGTACCACGAGGTGGTCACCGTACTTCACCGGCTGGATCTCTGTGACGAATTGGAACTCACGTTGTCGGATTCCAGTGGAATCCGCTTGGAATGCCCCTCGGGCAGGGCTCCGCACGGGCCCGACAATTTGGCCTACCGCGCGGCGGAGCTGTTTCTGGAAAAGACCAAAGTGCGTTGCGGGGTTCGCATGGTGCTCCACAAGCGGATTCCCGTCGCTGCGGGTTTGGGGGGCGGAAGCAGCGACGCCGCGTCTGTGCTTCTGGGTCTGAATCGACTGACCGGGGAGTGGTTGAGCCGGGAAGAACTTGCCCGGATGGGCGCAGCGCTTGGATCCGACGTTCCTTTCTTCGTGTGGGAACTGACCACCGCACGGGGGACGGGACGGGGAGACGCCATCGAGCCGGTGGATGTCCCCGCAGGATGGTACGTGGTGGTGAATCCAGGGTTCGGAGTATCCACGGCGTGGGTGTACGCCCATCTGAATTTGAAGTTGACAAGGGGCGAAAATCCTTTTATAAAATCTCTGTTAAACAGGGACTCTTTCGAAATTGACCAAATTTTGCACAACGATTTGGAAGAGGTGACCGGCCGGCGGTATCCCGTGATTCTAGAGATCAAACAAGCCCTGTTGAAACTGGGTAGCCGGGGATCACTGATGTCCGGAAGCGGCCTCAGCGTATTCGGGTATTTCACCGATGAGACCGGAGCCGAACACGCCCTTGAACGACTGGGTCGGGAAACGGGGTTTCTTTGTTTTCTGGCTCGGTCCTACTGACTTTACTGGGGTGTCGTCAAGCGGCAAGACACGGGTCTTTGGAACCCGCATTCGGAGGTTCGAATCCTCCCACCCCAGCCAGAACCAAGTCTTACCTCGTTTCGGCGAACGGGGACTCGGACTGCGGCCTGACTCACCGTCATCTCAAGGGAATCCCATATCAGGATGGACGAACCACTCATTTTCTGCGGCAGTTCCAGCCGTGAACTATGCAGGGAGATCTGCTCTTTCCTGAGCGTGGAGCCTGGCGTGGCGCGGGGGCGGAGGTTCGACGACGGCGAATTTTTCCTTGAAATCCTGGAGACCGTTCGGGGCCGGGAAGTTTTCGTTATTCAATCGACCTCCACGCCGGTCAACGAGAACATCATGGAACTGCTGATCATGGTGGACGCCCTGCGCAGAGCTTCAGCGGGGAGCATCACGGCGGTGATCCCCTATTACGGGTATGCCCGACAGGACAAGAAGGAGTTGCCCCGTTCCCCCATTACCGCCAAGCTGGTGGCGGACTTGCTTGCCGTAGCGGGTTGTCACCGCGTGACCAGCGTGGATTTCCATGCGGGACAGGTGCAGGGGTTTTTTGATATTCCGGTGGATCATCTCTTTGCAGCGCCAGTGTTTATCCGGCATATTCGTGAACATTTCTCCGCTTCCTCCGTAGTGGTCTCCCCGGATGCCGGGGGCGTGGAGCGGGCTCGATTCATTGCGGAACGGCTCAAGATGCAATTGGCCGTTACGGACAGCCGTCGGGAATCACCGGAATCGGATCACGGCGTGAGCATCATTGGAGAAGTGGAAGGCCAGGTGGCCATTTTAGTCGACGACATGGTGGACACGGCGCGTACTCTGTGCAGCGCGGCCAGAGGTTTGGCGGAGCAGGGAGCCGAGGCCGTGTATGCCTATTCCACCCATTCCGTCCTCTCCGGGGAGGCGGTGGAGCGGATTATGGCGTCCCCCATTCGCCGTCTCGTGGTGACCAATACCATTCCACCGAGCAAGAAAGCCAGGGAATGCTCCAAAATTCAGGTGCTTTCCTTGGCCCAACTGCTGGGGGAAGCCATACGAAGAACCCACAACAAGGATTCCGTAAGCTCTCTTTTTGTATAGCCAATTTGTGAAAAATGTCATAAACTGCCCCCCGTCTACAGGAGTGAACCGCATCTCGGACATGGCGCGCCGCCATACGTATTCTTCGGCTTATGGGAATCGGCAAACGCCTCGGGTTGCATGGGGTCTCTGTGGAACGGGTGAACATCCCAGGTATGGGGAGGATTTGTCGATATGAGAGAACGAGTCGATCTTACCGCTGAAATACGTGTCGCCACGGGAAAGGGCCCGGCCCGAAGGCTGAGGATGCGGAATCGGATCCCGGCCATTCTGTACGGCCCGGCAACGGCGCCCATATCTCTGAGTCTGGACGAGTCCGCGCTCATTAAAGCATTCGGAGCCGCCACCCGAGCCACGTCTCTGTACAATCTGACCATCCAGGGTGGGGAACAGCCGATTCAGAAAACCACCATGCTAAAGGACTTCCAGCGGGATCCTCTCAGCCGGCGTGTTCTCCACGTGGACTTTTACGAGGTTGACCTGGCAAAAACCTTGACGGTGGATGTTCCTGTTCGCCTGGAAGGCGCCCCGGTGGGATTGGATAAGGGCGGAGTTATGGAACAAATCCGTCATGAAGTTACCGTTTCCTGTCTGCCGACGAACATTCCGGAAGCCATCGTGATCGATGTGACCCACCTGGATTTGGGAGACTCTCTTCACGTTCGGGACGTGCCCATCGGGGAAGGGATCGAGATCCTGGCGGACACCGATTTCACGATAGCCGCCATTGTGGCGCCCAGCGCGGAAGTCCCGCCGGTCGAAGAAAGCGAGGAAACAGCGGCATCGGAAGAATAGGAGGGAGGTGGAAAATAGACGGGTTCCGCATCGTGTGCCTGAATCGGGGTGAGGACGCGTGTATCTGATCATAGGGCTGGGCAATCCCGGCGGTTCCTACGCCGAATCCCGGCATAATTTGGGGTTCATGGTGGTGGATCGACTTGCCGAAACCTGGTCCCTTCGAACCCAGGGACGCCGATATCAGAGCGTGTACGGTAAAGGGATGGTGCGAGATAAGCCGGTGGTGCTCGTCAAGCCCCAGACGTACATGAACCTGAGTGGAGAGGCCGCAGCGCAATGGGTTCGTTTTTACCAGGCCCCTCCGAGTCGCTTACTGGTGGTTCACGATGATCTGGACCTGGAGCCTGGACGCATGAAGCTGGTCCGAAAAGGAGGAGCCGGCGGGCATAAGGGAGTGGCGTCCATCATCCATCGAATAGGAAATGAGGACATCCCGCGCCTGAAACTGGGTATCGGGCGCCCCCGGTTCAACGAACCCATCGAGCAATATGTTCTCAGCCCTTTTTATGAAGACGAACGATCCATCCGAGATGAAACGGTTGTTGCAGCAGCCGGTATTGTAGAATTGGTGATTAGCGACGGTTTGGATAAGGTCATGAATCTCATCAACTAATTGTAATTAACTAGGAGGTAAAGAGACCCATGCTTGAGTGGACCGTGTACGCACCCTTTTTAGGGGCTTTTGGCATTGTCGTCGCGTTTCTTATCTACGGATACGTGAAGAACCAGCCCAATGGCAACGAAACCATGCAGGAACTGGAAGCCATGATCCATAAGGGAGCCATGGTATTCCTGAAACGTGAATACACCATTCTATTCTTTTTCGCGGCGGCGGTATTCATTTTGTTGGGGATTGGAATCAACTGGCATACGTCCATAGCCTACGCCTCCGGCGCCCTGTGCTCTATGTTCGCCGGCTACTTTGGAATGACCGCGGCCACGCGGGGTAACTCCCGCACCGCAGAAGCCGCCAATAAGAGCGGGCGCGCCAAGGCTTTAAACATCTCCTACCTGGCCGGATCCGTCATGGGCCTTTCCGTGGCTTCCCTGGGTTTGCTGGGCGTAGGCGTTTTTTTCTATATTTTCGCTAAGGATCCGGCCACGGCGAGCACCATCAACGGCTTTGCCATGGGCGCCAGCTCCATCGCCCTCTTCGCTCGTATGGGCGGTGGTATCTATACCAAGGCCGCGGACGTCGGCTCGGATCTCGTGGGCAAAGTGGAAGCCGGCATTCCGGAAGACGATCCCCGCAATCCCGGCGTCATCGCGGATAACGTGGGCGACAATGTGGGCGACATCGCCGGCATGGGTGCGGATATTTTCGAATCCTACGTCGGTTCCATTATCGCCACCGTCGCCATCGCCGCCACCATGACCATGACCCAGGAGATGGAAGGACTGCGGTCCGCGTACATGGCCATTCCTCTGCTGGTGGTTATGGGCGGACTCCTGGCGTCCTTTTTGGGCGTGGCTTCCATCAAGGTGTTGCAGAATATTCCGCCCCAGGCGGCGCTCCGGTATTCCACCTTCGTGGCCGCGGCCGGTCTTATAGTGGCCACGTACCTCGCCGTGAAAGGCCTGGGATTGCCCATGGGCGTCTTCTGGGCCGTAATCTCCGGGCTCGTCGCCGGTATCGTCATCGGGCTCCTGGCGGAATACTATACCTCCGCCGCGCCTGTCCGCAAAATCGCGGCTCAATCCGCCACGGGACCGGCCACGGTCATCATCACGGGTATTGCAGTGGGATTTGAAAGCGTTGTACTTCCCATGCTGGCCATTGCCGCCGCCACCTTTATGGCTTACGAGACAGCCGGCGTGTTCGGAATCGGTATCAGCGCCGTGGGCATGCTGAGCACCGTGGGGGCCACCATGACGGTGGATGCATACGGACCCATTGCAGACAATGCGGGCGGCATTTCGGAGATGTCCGGTCTCGGGCCGGAAACCCGTGCCATTACGGATGAACTGGACGCCCTCGGAAACACCACGGCCGCCATCGGCAAAGGCTTCGCCATCGGTTCGGCGGCCCTCACCGCCCTGGCCCTGTTCGTGGCATACACCCAGGCCGCCGGTTTGGATCGCATCGACATCACCAACCCCTACGTGGTTATCGGCGTGTTTATCGGTGGTATCGTTCCTTACCTAGTGGCCGCCCAGACCATGACCGCGGTGGGGAAAGCCGCCGGTGAAATGGTGGAAGAAATCCGGCGCCAGTTCCGGGAAATCCCGGGACTCATGGAAGGAACCGGAAAACCCGATCCGGCCACCTGTGTGGATATCTGCACCCGTTCCGCTCTGAAGATGATGGTCCTGCCCGGTCTCGTGGGTGTGCTCACACCCGTGGCCGTCGGATTTATCATCGGCACGGAAGCCTTGGGCGGCATGCTCGTGGGCGCCACCGTGACCGGCGTTCTCCTGGCCCTGTTCATGGCCAACGCCGGCGGCGCCTGGGACAACGCCAAGAAGTACATCGAACAAGGTCACCATGGCGGTAAAGGTTCGGACAACCACAAGGCCGCCGTCGTGGGCGACACCGTGGGCGATCCTTTCAAGGATACTTCCGGACCTTCCATGAACATCCTGATCAAGCTGATTTCCGTAGTGAGCCTAGTCATCGCCCCGATCCTGGTTCAGTACTGGAAGTAATCGTCTCACCGGATACGCGAACCCTGTCTGGGGCCGGACTCTTCGGAGGTTCGGCCTCAGGCTTCGGTTTCGGAGCGGTTCCATGGGATTCCGATGTGGACTGGTGGGGTTGCCCAACGTGGGCAAATCCACCCTGTTCAATGCGCTTTCCGCCGGTCACGCTCAGGTGGCCAATTATCCCTTCACCACCATCGATCCGAATCGAGCCATAGTGGCGGTTCCCGATGCCCGTTTGGATCGATTGTCCCGCATGCTGAACCCGGAGAAAAGCACCCCCTCTCATTTAGAATTCGTGGATATCGCAGGTCTGGTCCAGGGAGCGAGTCGAGGGGAAGGACTGGGCAACCAGTTTCTCGGCCATATCCGGGACGTCCATTTGCTCGTGCATGTGCTGCGCTGCTTCGAGAATCCGGACGTTGCGCACGTGGACGGATCGGTAGATCCCGTACGTGACCTGGAAGTCGTTCGGACCGAATTGCTGCTCGCGGACCTCGAACTGCTGGAAAGAAGGCTCGAAAAGACCCAGAAATCGGCAAAAGGAGGAGCCCGGGAAGCCGCGCTGGAATTGGATCGTATTGTACGATTCGTGGAACCCATGCAGCGAGGCGTGGAACTGCGCAAAGCCGATGATCTGTCCCCGGAAGATGCGGCGAAAGCCCGGGAATGGGGACTGCTGACCTACAAACCGGCTGTGGTGGTCGCCAACGTGGATGAAAAGGAGTGGTTGGAACCACGCATTTTGCAACGCCTTCAACAAGACGTCGAAGACGACTCCTGTCCCGTGATCCCGGTGTGCGCCGCCCTGGAAGCGGAAATCACGCGACTCCCGGAAGAAGACAGACGAGCCTTTCTGGAGGACATGGGTATGGAGGAATCCGCGTTGAACCGTATCATCCGGGTGGGATACCGCCGGTTGGGACTGATCACTTTTTATACCACGGTGGGAACGGAACTGAGAGCCTGGAGCCTTACGGAAGGCGCCCCGGCCCCCTCGGCCGCGGGCAAGATCCATTCGGACATGGAACGCGGCTTCATCCGTGCGGAGGTGATCGCCTACGAATCCTTTTTGGATGCGTCTTCCATGTCCCGGGCACGGGAACTGGGGCTGGTCCGTTCGGAAGGCAAAGACTACCTGATCCGCGACGGGGATATCGTCACGTTTCGATTCCAGGCTTGAGGCACAGCCGTTTCCCCATTGCTCGAACAGATACCGCTTGAGTTTTCACGGTCAAGATGGTATGATTTTTTCACTCAGGAAAAGACTGTTCGGAGCGTTCCGGCGGTAGCTTTCAAAGCAGCTCCGGCCAATCAGGATCCTCTCGTCGCTGTCGAGGGGCCATGGATGTCAACCGATAGCCCTGCACTGTGCACCCTAACAATTTCCGCGGCCAGTGAGCGCTTTCCCCCCCAGTTCCATCTCAACAGCGAACGGGCCTAGTCCTGTTTTCTGCGGTCCAGGTCATCCTGCAGGGGTTCGTGAAACGAGGATCCGGGTGAGGGAAACCCTTGATGCGTCGAGTTGTGCCGTGAGAGGTATATAGTCATGTTCAGTATCGGTGATCTTGCAGTATATCCCGCGCATGGAGTCGGAAAGATTGAAGCCATCGAATCCAAGACCATTCTGGATCAGGAACAGGATTTTTACATCATGCGCATCCTGGATACGGACATGATCATTATGATCCCTACCAAGAATGTCGGAACCGTAGGACTCCGGGAGCTTGTTTCCAAGAAGGACGTTGTAAAGGTTTTTGAAATCCTGAAGCAGCGTGACGTGATCGTGGATAACCAGACATGGAATCGAAGATACCGGGAGTATATGGAGAAGATCAAGACGGGATCCTTGTTTGACGTCGCCGAAGTTCTCAGGGACCTGTCTCTTCTTAAATCGGATAAAGATTTGTCTTTCGGCGAACGCAAAATGCTAGACACAGCACGCAGCCTCCTGGTGAAGGAGCTTTCTCTGGCATCCGACATGGACGAAACCGCCATCGAACAAGACCTGAATCGTATATTCCAGTTCTGACAGGCTGTCGACCGTCGCCGAATCCGGCGCCCCTCACGTGCGCCTCAACACTTGAAATAGGTGCGCCGTGCAGAGTACGTTTTTTCGTCCGCTTTCGGGAATATCCATTTTTGCTGCACCGTTAAAATCCTTTTGACCGCAGGCCCCGGGATGGATCCCCTGAGGCCTCATCGCCCGAGACCAAGGTCATTTGGGAGAAGAGCGCCGCACTTTTGAAGTCACCCTGAATGAAGAGGGCCGAAGAATCGACGCGATCCTCTCCGGATTGCTGCCCAACCTTTCTCGTTCCCAGATTCAACGGTTGATTCGAGAACAGTGTGTTTTGGTGGATCGAAAACCGGTCAAAACCAGTTTCAGGCCCAGGAGGGGGGACCGGATACACGTCGAAATGCCTCAGGCCGCCCCTTCCGAACTGCAACCGGAAGACATCCCCATTTCGGTTCTCTATGAAACCGCAGACCTGCTTGTGCTGAACAAACGCCCGGGCCTGGTCGTTCACCCCGCCCCGGGGCACGGGACCGGAACGCTGGTGAACGCATTGCTTCATCACGTTCGGGACCTTTCGGGCATCGGTGGCGTCATACGGCCCGGATTGGTGCACCGTTTGGATAAAGACACTTCAGGAGTTCTGTTGATTGCAAAAAACGATCATGCTCATGACCGGCTCGCCCGATTATTCAAAGAAGGGCGCATCGAAAAGATTTACGTGGCCCTGGTCCACGGGAACGTATGGCCGTCTCAGGCAAGTATCGATTTCCCCATCGGACGCCATCCGGTTCATCGGAAGAAAATGAGTATCGTCAGTCGGTCCGCAAAACCCGCTTTTACGACCTATGAGGTGATGCACCGCTTCGCGTCCGTTCCGGTTTCCTATGTCCGTGTCCGGATCCAGACAGGAAGGACGCATCAGATCCGGGTTCACATGTCGGCCGTAGGACACCCCGTACTGGGCGATCCTGTGTATGGGGGGCGCCGGGACACGGACCGAATTCTGAAGCAGGCGGGAAGCCCGGTCTCCAGGCAGATGCTGCACGCCTTGCGCCTCCGGTGGCGGGAGCCGGACGGCGATGGGCCCGTCTCCGTGGAAGCCCCTGTTCCCGACGATATGCGGTCCGTCCTTTCCGCACTCGAGGCTTTAGACGGAATGGCGGAGAACGACGGGGCAGACCCGTGACACCATACGGGATGCAGGCGCCTCGGATCCAGCTGAGCCGGATCGGGGTGGATTCTCAGGGCGGGACTCCGGGACAACTCCTATAATCTTGAAAAGGATATCGAAAACGGTTGACTTTCTTCCGGGAATGACTTACATGGGCCGAAGTTTCCTACCGGTAAGAGCCGTGTTATCGATTTTCGAGCATCCCCTTAGAGCAGTTATTTCTTGATAGCGTCCTCTTTGAACCATTTTCCAATGTAGGGAATATCAGGAAACCGGTATCCACGCAGTGGCGTAGTCCGTCTCGATTGCGCCTCATTAGACATGTCCACCAGGTGAGAGAATGAATCTGATCGAACTCAAAGGCAAGAGCATCAACGAACTTAATTTGGTGGCGCGGCAGCTGGGCGTGGAAGGCGCCAGCGGGATGCGCAAGCAGGAACTCATTTTCGCCCTTCTCCAAGCACAGACCGAAAAGAACGGCATGATTTACGGAGAGGGCGTACTCGAGATTCTGCCGGACGGCTTCGGTTTTCTGAGGGCTCCCGACTACAATTACATACCGGGACCGGACGACATTTACGTATCCCCGTCCCAAATCCGCCGCTTCAACCTTAGGACCGGCGATACCGTCTCGGGGCAGATCCGTCCGCCCAAGGACAACGAGCGATACTTCGCCCTTCTCAAGGTGGAGTATGTGAATTACGAAGATCCTGAAGTGGCTCGGGACAAGATTCTCTTTGACAACCTGACCCCCCTGTACCCGGAACAAAAGCTCAAGCTCGAAATCAACGACGACCCCAAGAACTTTTCCTTGCGGATCATGGATCTCCTGACGCCCATCGGCAAAGGGCAGAGAGGTCTCATCGTGGCGCCGCCCCGAACCGGAAAGACCATGCTCTTGCAAGCCATTGCCAATGCCGTTGCGAAGAACCACCCCGAAGTCGTGCTCATCGTTCTTCTGATCGACGAACGGCCGGAGGAGGTTACGGACATGCAACGTTCCGTAAAGGCCGAAGTCATAAGCTCAACCTTCGATGAGCCCGCTCAGCGCCATGTTCAGGTGGCCGAAATGGTCATCGAGAAGGCGAAACGGCTTGTAGAGCACAAGAAGGACGTGGTGATCCTGTTGGACAGCATTACCCGTCTCGCCCGGGCTTACAATACCGTGGTCCCCCCAAGTGGGAAAATCCTGTCCGGAGGTGTGGATTCCAACGCTTTGCATCGACCCAAGCGTTTTTTCGGGGCTGCCCGAAACATCGAGGACGGAGGCAGTTTGACCATTATCGCCACGGCCTTGATCGATACGGGAAGTCGGATGGACGAAGTGATCTTCGAGGAATTCAAGGGTACGGGAAACATGGAGATCCACTTGGACCGCAAACTTGCGGACAAGAGGATTTTTCCCGCCATCGACATCAACCGATCGGGGACCCGCAAAGAGGAGCTGTTGCTGGAATCGGACGTGCTCAATCGGGTGTGGATTCTCAGGAAGCTGCTTTCGCCGCTTACGTCGGTGGACAGCATGGAGTTTCTCTTGGAAAAGATGGAAGGGACCAAGGGAAACCGCGACTTTCTGGACTCCATGAACCGATAGCAGACCGTTGAAAAACGCGATCTGCGGCGTTGCGCTTCATCTTTCGTTATCGCGCCATACTGTATGTACGCCTCATTCTTTAGGATTCGCACGGCTTGCATCTCATCGTTTTGTACCGGCCGGCCTGCAATACGGTTTATCAACGGGCTGATAGAAGTCGCTCCAGGGATGGCCTTTCCGCGCATGTCGTGAGCCCGGCGGCGACAGGATATGGAATCTCCACCCCGGCCTGAAAGAACACACACCCTGGTTTTGGGGTATTGCAAATCCGGATATTCGTGTTATTATAAACAGTTCAGACGCACCGCTCAGAGGGGGTCCCCCCGGCGGTGGATCGTTATTCCTGTTTTGGAGGAAATCGTCCCCATGAAGAAAGACTTGCACCCGGAATACTACAAATCGCAGATTCGCTGTGCGTGCGGAAATGTTATCGAAGTGGGATCCACCAAGCAAGACATTCGGGTGGAAATCTGTTCCAGTTGCCATCCTTTCTTTACCGGCAAGCAAAAGCTGGTCGACTCGGAAGGTCGCGTGGAACGCTTTCTCAGGAAATACAAAGGCTATCAGTCCCAGGCCTGACAAGCCCGTGCGCCGTCCGTTTCGCAGTGGGGTGGGTAGCCGAAGACGGAACGGAAGGTCACGGACTCAGAGGAATACGGCGCACACAGTGTGACCCCGGTGACGCCCGGGTGGACGCATGCGCCGTAATCGCCGCGACCCACGCGCGGAAAGCCGAAGCGGCGCCCCGCAGGCTTGGCGCGGATCGTGTTTTTCGGCGGCTTGCCGAAAACGGCTGTGATGCAATGGGTTTCACCTTCCCTTGCCGGATGGAAGGCGTCGGCGTCGGCGTCTCATCCTGGAACCGCATTCACTTGGTTTGTCTCGGAAACAATCCCCCTATATAGGACCCATGGGGTCTTTCGATGGATTCTTCGAATAAATGGATTGAAATCGAATCCCGGTATGCGACTCTGGAAACGAAACTGGGGGATCCCCAAGTGATTCGGGACCAGGAGCAGTACCTGAAGCTGGCCAAGGAACACAGCTCGCTGGCTCCCATGGTGGCGGCCTACCGCACGTGCGTCTGGTTAAGAGATGAGATCCGTAAGAACCAGGAATTGCTGTCCGATGCGGACGTCGAATTTCGTGAATTGGCCCGTGAGGAAATTCAGAGCCTCAAAGTCAGGCTCGAGGAGGTGGAAGGGCGTCTCGTCGAACTTTCCACACCCAAAGACCCCAACGACGAAAAGAACATTCTGATCGAGATCCGTGCCGGGACCGGCGGCGAAGAGGCCGCGCTCTTCGCCGCCGACCTGTTCCGTATGTACTGCCGATACGCGGAGGATCAGGGCTGGCGCGTGGAATTGCTGAGTCACAGTGACAGCGGCGTCGGCGGGTTCAAAGAAGTAGTCGCCCTGATAGAAGGCAGCGGCGTCTACAGCCGACTGAAGTTCGAAAGCGGCGTCCACAGGGTACAGAGGGTTCCGGCCACGGAAGCTCAGGGCCGAATACACACCTCCACGGTTACGGTGGCCGTGCTTCCCGAGGCGGAAGAGGTGGATGTGGATATTCATCCCGACGAACTGCGCATCGATGTGTACCGATCCAGCGGCCCCGGAGGCCAGCACGTCAACACCACGGATTCGGCCGTCCGGATTACGCATCTCCCCACCGGTCTCGTCGTGGCGTGTCAGGATGAAAAGTCTCAACACAAGAATAAACACAAAGCGCTCAAAGTGCTTCGATCCCGACTCCTGGATCTGAAGATCAAGGAACAACAGGATGAGATCTCCAGGACCCGCAAGAGTCAGGTGGGTACAGGGGAAAGGAGCGAGCGCATCCGCACGTACAACTATCCCCAGGGTCGCGTGACGGATCATCGAATCGGCGTAACCCTGTATCGGCTTCCAGAGTTCCTGGAAGGCGATCTGGACCCTTTGATTCAGCCCCTCATGGCGCAACAACAAAGCGATCACCTCATTACCGGCGGTTTCTGATCCCTGTGTCCGAACGGAAGTGGACCATTCTCGAAATCCTCGAGTGGACCGGCGCCTATTTCAAGACGAAGCAGGTGGAACAGCCTCGGGCCGCGGCAGAGATATTGCTGGCGCACGTATTGGGCATGGAACGCATCGGCTTGTACCTGAATTTCGACAAGCCTCTGTCTTCTCCGGAGCGGTCCCGATACCGTGATCTGATCCTGCGTCGAGCCTCAGGGGTTCCCACGGGATACTTGACCGGACATCGGGAATTCTGGTCCATGGACCTCAAAGTCAATCCCGGCGTGCTGATCCCCCGCCCTGAGACCGAGATCCTGGTGGAAGAGACCTTGAAGTGCATCTCCGTCGCTATGCCTTGTCGCATCCTGGAACTGGGCACGGGGTCGGGGGCTGTCGCCCTTTCTCTGGCCAAAGAACTGCCTTTGTCCCGGCCCGTGGCTACGGATCGCTCGGTCGCCGCACTGAGCACGGCCCATGCCAATGCCGTGGAGCTTGGATACGCAGCCCGCATCCTTTTCGTGGCCTCAAACTGGTTCGATGCGTTCAAGCCCGGACCCCGGTTCCAAGCCATTGTCTCCAACCCTCCGTACGTTTCTCCGGAAGAATTCAGCCTGCTTCCCCGTGAAATCCGGGAACACGAACCCCCGGAAGCCTTACTGGCCGGAGACGGCGGCATGGCGGTCATTCGGCGCATCTTTCGGGAAGCTTACGAGTACCTGATTTCCGGGGGATGGCTCCTCATGGAAATCGGAGGCACGCAGAAGGATCGGGCTTGCCGCGCGGCCTCCGAAGTGGGACGATACGGCGCAATTTCCGTACGAAACGATTATTCCGGACTACCGCGCGTAGTTTGTGCTCAAAAAACGTAGGCGAATCCATGGATAAGATCCGTATCGTCGGGGGCGCGCCTCTCATGGGTGAAGTGGAAATCAGCGGGGCCAAGAACGCGGCCCTGCCCATTCTCGCGTCGGCTATCCTGAACGAGGGTGTCAACCGCTTTTTCAATGTTCCCCAACTCAAAGACGTCTTCACCGTCGAGAACCTGCTCACCAGTCTGGGGGCTCGAGTGGAACACGGCGCACATGTTGAAATCGACGCCACGCACCTTGACCGGTACGAAGCTCCTTACGATCTGGTGAAAACCATGCGGGCGTCGGTGCTGGTCCTGGGTCCTCTGTTGGCGCGATTCGGCCGGGCCAAAGTTTCCCTGCCCGGGGGGTGCGCCATTGGAGCCAGGCCTATCAATCTGCATCTTTCGAACCTGGAGAAGATGGGGGCCCAGGTGGAGCTGCTGCACGGGTATGTGGTGGCTCGGGCCCGGCGTCTCCAGGGTGCTGAAATCCACCTGGACCTGCCCACGGTGACCGGTACGGAAAACCTCATGATGGCCGCCGCGTTGGCCAAGGGGACCACGGTGATCCGAAACGCGGCCAGGGAGCCCGAAGTGGCCGATCTCGCCGACGCGCTGAGCAAGATGGGAGCCAAAATCCAGGGAGAGGGGACTTCCACCATCGTTGTGGACGGTGTGGACCACCTGTACGCCGCGGAGCACACGATCATTCCGGATCGGATCGAAACGGGAACGTACATGATCGCCGCGGGAATTACCGGCGGAAATGTTCTGCTGAAAAGCGGGCGATTGGAGCACCTGCAGGCCCTCGTCAAGAAATTGGTCTCTTCGGGGCTGGATATCCGGGCAGAGCCTCAGGGGATCCGCGTTCGAACCAACGGGGCCATCGAAGGGGTGGACATCACCACCGCGCCTTTCCCCGGCTTCCCGACGGACATGCAAGCGCAGTTCATGGCGCTGATGGCCGTTTCCAGAGGGCTGAGCGTCATTACGGAGAATGTCTTCGAAAACCGCTTTATGCATGTAAGCGAACTGGAACGTATGGGAGCCGACGTGAAAGTTTCCGGCCGGAGCGCCGTGGTTCGGGGAAACTCCAGGCTTCAGGGAGCCCAGGTCATGGCCACGGATTTGCGGGCCAGCGCATCGCTGGTTCTTGCCGGTCTGGTGGCCCACGGAGAAACGGTGGTGGACCGGGTCTACCACCTGGATCGTGGATATGAACGCCTGGAGTCGAAACTCTCCGGGCTGGGGGCGCACATCGAACGCGTCTCGATGTGACCCTGCTGTCGGGCGGTTCGCTTTCTTCGGCGGGGGCTGCGTCCATACTCGCGGTGGAGACTCCCGTGCACCTGCCACGACCGCTGTGCTTCGCCACAGGTATGCTTCTCACCGGGATCATCCTGGGGGGACGCACGAATCTTTCCCCATCCTGGATCCTAGGAGCGGTCTGTTTGACGCTCCTGGGCTCCCTGCCGCCGTTTCTCCCCCTCAAGCTTCGCACGGGCATCCTCCTGGGAGTCTTCCTGGGAATCGGAATTCTCCACGGCGCCGCACCCGACCCGCGAACCTTTCCGGCAGGCCATGTATTTCACCTTGCGCAACAGGAGGTTCCCGCTTCTTTCGTAGGGGTGGTGCGTGAACCTCCGGACCGGTACCCGGACCGGGAAATCCTGACTTTCCAGGTGGAATTCATGCGGCGTCACGGTACCTGGGAGGCGTGCACGGGCAGAGTCCGAATGACGATTCGGAAACCGACTTCCCCGTTTCACGAGGGAGATCGGCTGGCGGTCTTCATGACATTGAAACCGCCGAGAAACTTCCACAACCCCGGCGGATTCGACTATGTGAAGTTCCTGGAGAGGAGAAACACGCACGCGCGGGCCTTTGTGGGCTCCGACGATCTCGTACTGCGCCTGCAGGCCGTAGATCCTTCTTCGCTGAAAGACCGGCTCTCCCATTTCAGGAACCGCCTTTCCCGATTCCTGGATCAACACGTGGGACCCGTGGAAGCCGGCGTGCTCAAAGCCATGATCCTGGGCGATCGGGGAAGCGTGGACGAAGCCGCCCGGAGAGCCTTCCAACGGACGGGGACCGGGCATCTGCTGGCGATCTCGGGGCTTCACATGGGTCTGGTGGCTCTCACGGGTTTCTTGTTCTTCCGCTGGATCCTGAGCCGTTCCGAGTTTGTCGCCTTGAGGCTGAATACGTTCAAAGGCGCGCTTATCCTGAGTGTTCCGCCTCTGGTGCTGTATCTGCTCATTTCGGGAGCTTCCATCTCCGCCACACGGGCTTTCATCATGTCCGGAGCCTTCATCCTCGGATTTCTTCTGGACCGGGAGGCGGATCCCGTATCGAGTCTGGCTCTGGCGGCCCTGATCGTTCTCGCCATATGGCCCCAGGCCGTGGTGGAACCTTCCTTTCAATTCTCCTTCATTACCGTTCTGGGTCTCATCGTCCTGGGCGATCGGTGGGTGCGTCCCTGGTTGCGCCGACGGGCCTACCCCGGCATCGTCCGGTACGTATCGGGGCTCCTGATCACCGCGGTGATCGCCGCTTTGCTGACCACCCCCTTGACCGCGCGGTACTTCAATCTGATGCCCGTTGCAGGCGTACCGCTCAATTGCCTGGCGGTGCCCCTGGTGGGGCTTTGGATTCTTCCCCTGGGACTGGCCGGGGCGTTCCTTTTTCCCTTATTCCCAACGGCGGCCGCGGCGGCGTTCCAACTTTCCGGGGCTCCCCTGGGCATACTGACACGCTTGCTGGAGGCTGTTTCAAACCTGCCCGGTTCCGCCATAATCGTCTGGACGCCTTCTGTTCCTGAAATCCTCCTATACTACGGGATCCTGTTTTCTCTCGCGGCCATGAAATTCCGTCGGCGGATCGCAGCAACGGTCTTCGGCCTCTGTTTGGCTTTAGCCGTCATGGATGCGGGATACTGGACAGTTACCAAATGGGGTTCCCGGGAAATGCGTATCACCTTTCTGGATGTAGGCCAGGGAAACTCAGCCTTGATAACCTTCCCCGGCGCGGTTCATATGGTCGTCGACGGCGGGGGATTTGCGGGATCCGCGTTCGATGTGGGGGAGAGAGTGGTGGCGCCGTACCTCTGGAAAAACAAGATCATGACCCTGGATTATCTGGTCCTCACCCATCCCCAGGCGGATCATGCGGGCGGCCTTCCTTATCTCGCGGAAACCTTCCGTGTAAAAGAACTCTGGACCAACGGACGGCCTTCCTCCATCGAAAGTTACCGCCGCCTCATGGACACGGTCCGGGAACGGAACATCCGTCACCGGGTGCTTTCCGCCGGAGATCCCGTTGCAGCCATCCAAGGAACCCGGATACACGTGCTTCATCCCCCGCCCGCAGAGCGCCCGGATTTCTCGGGCCTAGATCCCAACGACGCGTCGCTCACGCTGCTCGTGGAATCCGAGTCCTTCCGCGTCCTGCTTCCCGGAGACATCGAGGCGGCGGGAGAAGCGGCAATCCTCTCGGAAGAAACGGATATCCGCGCCCACGTGATCCTGGCGCCGCATCATGGAAGCCGGACTTCCAGCAGCGAGGCGTTCCTGCGTCGTGCGGCTCCCCGGCTGGCCGTGTTCAGCGTGGGTTCCGGAAATCCCTGGGGCATACCCCATCCGGAAGTGCTGGAACGATATGAAAGACTCGGCTGCCGATTATACCGTACGGACATTCATGGCGCTGTGCAACTGCGGTGGCATCGCGATTCCCTTCGGCTGCGAACCGCCCTCGGCGCGGAGAACCGCTGGCGTGAGGTTTCTCTGGAACCGGCCCCCATACCGTTTTCTTCCGGTGCGCTTCCCTGAACGGATTCGTCCGGCAGGCCGTTGAAAAAAGGCAATCTGCGTCGTTGGGCTTCATCTTTCGTCATTGCGGCGTACTGTATTACGCCTCATTCCTTAGGATTCGCCCGCCTTGCATCTCATCGTTTTTGACCGGCCTGCCCGCAATACGGGTTTATCAACGGGCTGCCAGGAAGCCCGACTTCCGAAGACTCGTCGGATTTCCGCTTCTTGGCTCATGCAGCAGACGTTTTTCGGCCGGAACGGGACACTTTTTGTTCCTTGCGACCGCTTCGGGAAACGCCCGTACAAAACAATCGTCGGTCTCGCTGTAGATGGGACGTAACGTGTTATACGGACGAGCTTCTTTTCGCTGTGATTTCAGTTGGCTATATCGCTCAAGCCCGGAGGGCTGCGCCAGGTCGAAGCCGAAGCAGGAAGACAGGGACTTTTTGGAGATCGGGCACATAACTTGCCTGGTACAATAGCCGTGTAGTCCATGAGATTTCATGAGCGGCAGGCCGGGCCTGTGGGCGGCGCATGGGGAAGGAGAAACAGCGGTGAACGTGGAAAGCCTGGGAATGGTGATCTTCATGAACAGCCTGGTATGCACCCTGGCCGTGATCCTGCTCTTGTGATAACGGGTTATCGGACCGTTGAAAGACGCGATCTGCGTTGTTGGGCTTCATCCTTCGTCGTTGCGGCGTACCGGTTGTACGCCTCATTCCTCAGGATTCGCCCGCCTTGCATCTCATCGTTTTTGACCGACGAGTCGCAATACGGTTTATCTACGGGCTGCTACGCTGAAAATCGGGTAGGTGATATCCTGGGGGAGTGTACGTACGCCTCTACCCCCATTATCAGACTGTTCACAGGCCGTCGTCAACCGTCGTGTCGCGTGCCCGAAGCGGGCAACGGATACTAACCGAAAGGCTCCCGGGCGTCTTCTTTCCGTAACGGGTTGGATTGCGTCAACCTGACGGATCGCCGGGTGACGGTGCGGCATCCGCGGCGGAGGCCCGCCTGATGCAGCGAGGTCGTTCGCCGGCCTTGGCCCGTTCGAGGAGATTGACCAGTCTGCGTTTGAGCGCCAGGAATTCGGGGCCGGCCGTCACGTCCAGGGTGCGGGGCCGGGTGAGCGCCACGGTCACCTCTTCCAGAATGCAGCCCGGACCGCTTGTCATGACGAAAATCCGGTCGGAGAGAATCAGAGCTTCGTCCACGTCGTGGGTGATGAAGAGAACGCTTTGCGACGTGTCCGCCCAAACATCCAGTAAGAGGGTTTGCATCGAGGCCCTTGTCAGGGCGTCCAGGGAAGCAAAAGGCTCATCCATGAGCAAGGCGACCGGTTTGTTCACAAGCACGCGAGCCAGGGCCACGCGTTGCTTCATGCCACCCGAGAGCTGGTCCGCATAGAAACCGGAAAATCCTTCCAGGCCCATCAGCCGGATAAACCGGCTGACCTTGGCCCGAATTTCTTTCCGGCAAGAGCCTGCACGAGCGAGACCGTAGCCGATATTCCCCCGAACCGTGAGCCAGGGAAACAGGCCGTCTTCCTGAAAGACCACACCCCGGTCGGATCCGGGTCTCCGGATTTCCCGATGGTTCACCAGAACGCGGCCGGAGGTCGGTCTTTCGAAGCCGGCGACGATGTTCAAGAGGGTTGTTTTCCCCGATCCGCTGGGGCCCAGAAGACAAGCCAGTTCACCGGATCGCACGCACAGATTGACCCGGTCGAGAACCCGTACGCGTGCTCCCCGGCCATTGGGGATCTCATAAGACTTGCACACGTCCTCGGCAGTGAGCAGGCATCCGCGTTCTTGCTGGCCGATCAGATCATTTCCTTCCGCCATAGCAGTTTCCCCAGGACAAACACCAACAGGCGATCGCTGAGGCGGCCCAAAAAGGCGATGGAGATCATGCCGACGAGAATGATGTCCACGTGCCCCATCATTCGGGCGTCCATAATGACGGCCCCCAGGCCGTCCGGAACACCCGTCAGTTCCCCCAGCACCAGATAAGCCCATGAGAGACCCAGCGCCACCCGCAATCCACTGACGACCGAAGGCATGGCCCCGGGAAGGATCACCGTGCTGAACAAGGACCATCGATCCGCTCCGAGCATGAACGCCGCCCGCTTCCAGATAGGTCGGACATGCCTCGCCCCCTGGGCGCTGTTAAGATACACAGGGAAGAAGCCGGCGAGTGAAATTAGAAACACGGTGGTCTTGGCGCCTATGCCAAACCACACGATGGCGATGGGGAGCCAGCCGATACCCGGTACGGCCCGGATTGCGTGAATGCTCATGTCCACCAGCCTCTCGATGGTTCGAATGCTCCCAGCGGCCAACCCCAGAGGAACGCCGATCACGGCGGCAAGCAGAAAACCGACGGCCACCCTTTCCGAACTGGCCAGCGCATGTTTCCAGAAGGTTCCCGAATAGGCGGATCGGTTCAGAGTTCCCGACAGGAAATCCCATGTGGTCAGTATCAGCGTGCGGGGACTTGGAAGCACGTACTCCGCGATCGCTCCTTGGGATGTGGCGAGTTCCCACAGCCCGAGGACCAGGGCCGGAAGCAAAAAAGGGAGAAATGGTCCGATCTCCGTCCGTGGGCGCTTGTTCTCGACAAAGGTCGTCGGATTCATTCCGGCGGATTTCAGTCCTTCAGCAATTCCTGTTCTGCGTGTCCGATAAACGACAGGTCGAAGAGTTCTGCATAGTCGGGTTGGCGGTCTATCATTCCCAGTGCCTGCATACGCAACCCTAACGCTTGGGCCCGACGGATATATTCGTCGTCCATTCTCCAGACCAGGGCGATATTTTCAGCCGATTTGCGCAGGATTTCGGGTTGAATTCCGAAACTCTCCGCGTGCTTCAACCACAGGTCCGGGTGTCGGTTGAGATATTCGGTGGCCCGTGCGTGGGCGGTAACCGCCTCTTGGACGAGGTTGCGCCGCCGGACGACGGATTCCCGGGTGACAATCATGGCCGCGTTGATGGGCCCGATGGAATCGTCGTAGTACGGATAGCTCACCAGTTCGCCATAGCCTTGGACGACGGCGAGGGTGGGATACGGCTCTCCGCTCAAGAAGGCATCAATGTTGCCACGGGCCAGCGCCAGCCCCATGTCAAAGAAATCGACGCGCAGCAGGGTGACGTCCTTGGCCGGGTCCAGACCGGCCTGGATCAGGGTTTCGCGAAGGAGTACGTCGTGCATGGTGCCGGGAACGTAGCCGATCCTCCTGCCTCTGAGATCGGCCGGCTCACGGATGCCCTGTCCTTTGCGGGCCACCAGGGCCGAGCATTTGTCACACAGGGCGCACACGACGACGACGGGTGCGCCTTTGGCGGACGAGGCGATGGCGTGCACCAGGGTCGTCCCCGTCACGTCAAGGCTCCCCGCCAGCAACGCCGTCTTCTGATCTCCGGGATTGGTGAAGGGAAACACGGTGATTTCATAGTCTTTGCGGGCGAACTTCTCATAAAAATAGGGGGTGATGGTCTGAGCCGTTTTCCAGGTGCCGACCTTCAACGAAACCGGTTTCTTGTCTCCGGCGTATGATTCGGAACCGATCCGGATAGAGGCCGCGAAAGCGACCGGAATGCATAAGAACAAGCATAGAAACCGATGTCCGATCATGGACTCCTCCTCATTTGTCCCAATGGATTAATTCCCGTGGGCGGCCGCTTTTTTGCAGCGTGCGAAGTACATGGCGTCGGTACCGACGACGTCAGGCATTGGACACGTTATACCCGGCCGACGCCAGCAACGCCCTGGCCTCGGAAATCGTGAAGGCCTGCCACTCGGACCGTGTCGCCTCCATCTCCCGGGGTACAGCACCCGTTTCCACCACCACAGTGTTCGCTCCGGCCTGGAGTCCTTCCCGGCAGGGAGGATGGACGCAGATGTCCGTCGCCCTGGGTCCCGCGACGATCCTCGTCACGGCGACGATCCTGGCCAGCTCCGGTTTGAGAAGCGGACCGTGGACGGCCAACGGCGTTCCGGGAACCGGCACCCTGGCCATGGCGCCCGTGAGAGAGGCGCCATGAGCCAGGGCCTGGAGCAGACAATCGGCGATCTCCCGGGGGGAATGCTCCACGCCCACGGGTTCCACCAAATGCGCCAGATCCAGTCCCGCGTCTCGAACGGCCTTCATGGTCGATAGCCGGATGTCGGCGGACAAGGTGGTGTCCGTTCCCTCCCGGAGCCGACACGAGTGGTACACCGTGGTGAAGCCCGCCTCCCGGAGCCTGCCCGCCGATGCCCGGGTAAGCTCGCCCGTGTTGGCCGCCAGTTTCACCTTGCCCCGTGTGGCCCTAATGATCCGCCTGCAAAGGCTGCAAAGCCGGTCGATGGAATAATGCTCCGTGGTGCGCAGGGTAATCCAGTGGGCCCCCTGGTCGGCGAAGTCGACGGCTTGAGCCTCGATCCGTTCGACGGGCCACTCCATTGCGGACCGGACGATTCCCCAACCCTCACCGAAAGCACAGAATCGACAGTTCATGGGGCAGGGCTGGTAATCCACGCCGATGGCGGCCCAAACACGTCCTTGGTTGTTGCTGAACCGGTGCGCGGCGACTCGTCCCGCCTGGTGGAGCAGTGCGGCGGCGTCACCGGCGGCATCCACGGAAAGCAGAGTAATGACCTCTTCCCGTTCCAGTGGGACTCCCTGGGCGGCTTTGTTCAGTATCCTTCCGATGGAACCGTCCAGGTCCTTCTCTTCCCAAGACGCCGCCGTTCCATCATACATGCCGTTCGTCTTTCGTATCCGGGTCAACATGATCTTCCTCGTGTCCTGGGGGTGGGAGCACCCTGGTTGTATGGTTGGAGGAACATCCCAATTCCCGCAATGGTCCTCTTGGTCTTCCGTGAGTACAGCCCCGCGATTCCTCAGGGAGCAAGGGGATCCTGTCGGGTTGGACCCCCACCAAGGGCGGGTCCTCCCGCATGCCCGTCCGTTCAAGGAACACGGCGGTACCACGTGCGGGTAGAGGATTTCGTCCTTCAGACGCCTGAAAGGCCGGCGGACTGCAAATTCGGATCCTCCCGGTCGTGGGATGCGCAATCGCAGGGCCGGGCCGCCGCGGATTCCCCGACTTCCCTTGCCATGGCCAGAAAGGCGGTTACCGACTCCAGGTGTTTTCTGAGAGACACGATCCAGCGGGCCAGGCAGGCGTATCCGTCCGTTGTGACGGCGTATATCTTTCGGGCGGGCCCCGATCCTTCCACATCCCAGGATGCGTGCACCAGGCCGCGATGTTCCAAGGATTTCAGCACCCGGTACACCCCCGTGGGATCCGGCTTGGCGCCGTTGAACATGGGCGTATCCGCGATGCGTGCTATGAGTGCGTACCCGTGGAGTGGTTTGTTGGCGAGGAGCAGGAGGATCGTGGGTTGGATCAGTTTGTCCAGGTTGACGCCGGTGCAGGAGCAGTTTTCGAATTCCATTACAGGATATCCTCCACTAATGGATTATATCTTATAGAGGACATTGTCTGTCAAGCATGGTTTTCAGATTTGGCGTAGTCCGGGAAGAAGATTCCCACAGCCGAAGCCGTTCCCCGTACGGCCTGTATCGGGCCGCCCGCGGGTCGAAGGTTCGCTTGGGTGTTGACTCGGCCTGAATTAGGTGTATATAAACCTATCTCGCGCCGCGCGTACGGAGGAGCCCGGTGCGGGAAGGGAACGGAAATCCGCCTTCCTGCAAGGTACGCAAACCGATGGCAACCCCTTACGGCCCAGGAGAGTTCCGCCGGGCAAGACAACGCCGGTCTGAACGGCGGAGTGAAAAAAGCCGCGAGGGCCGAAGCCGCCCGCGCCCGAGCCCGGACTGCACGGTCCTTGTTCGGGAGAAATTCCACCCACTCGAAATACCGGGTACACCGTACCCCAATGGCCCGTCGCCGAGGCCGCAGGAAAGGATCCCCATGGGTATATGGCAAAAGACCGGATGCGTTTTATGCGCCCAGAACTGTGGGCTGGAAGTGCTGACCGAAGGGAACCGCATGGTGCGGGTTCGGCCGGACAAGGACAACCCCCGGAGCGAAGGGTACGCGTGCCGTAAGGGGCTCAACGTCCTGTACCACCAGTATCCCGCTGATCGTCTCACCCGGCCCCTGAAACGGGTGGGCGACGGCTTCGAGCCCATATCCTGGGACCGGGCCTTGGATGAGATCGCCGCCAAAATGCGCGACCTTCTGGACCGGCGCGGTTCCCGCTGTTTGGCGTACATGGGGGGCAGCCCGCAGGGAGGGCAGTTCGAGACCATGTTCGCCCTGCGCATGATCCGGGCCTTGGGGTCCCAATACTATTACTCCTCGGCGGGGCAGGAGTTCAGCGGAGTCTGGTGGGTCAACGGCCGCCTGCTGGGCAAGCAATATAACATCACCATTCCCGACGAGCACCGGGCGGAGATGCTCGTGGCGTGGGGATGGAACGGCATGATGAGTCATCAGATGCCTCAGGCCCGCCGGGTGCTCAATGCGTTTCACAGGGACCCGGACCGGCTGCTGGTGTGCATCGACCCCAGAAGAAGCGAAACGGCCGCCGTCGCCGATCTCCACATCCCCGTCCGGCCGGGATCCGACGCTTTGCTGGCGAAAGCCATGATCTCCATCATCCTCGATGAGGGCTGGGAGAACCGGGACTACCTCTCCCGCCACGTGGAAGGGTGGGATGCCATGCGCCCCTGGTTCCAGGGCTTCGATGCGCGGGCCGCGCTCGATGTCTGCGGACTGAGTTACGGGCAAGTTCTCGAACTGTGCCGCCTGATGACCGCCAAACGCTGGGCCGTACACACGGATCTGGGCATTTACATGGGACGCCGCAGCACCCTGAACTCCTACCTCATCGCGGTGTTGACGGCTCTCTGCGGTCGGTTCGGCGTGCCGGGAGGCAACGTGATTCCCGGCTTCATCATGCCCATGGGATTCCATGCGGACGAGCGCAGCCCCAACACCTGGCGTACGGTGACCACGAACCTTCCGCCCGTGGCCGCGGGATCCTTTCCGCCGGCCGTGGTCCCGGAAGAGATTCTCAGCGACCGTCCCGAACGGCTTCGAGCCTTGCTGGTCAGCGCGTGCAACCCGTTGAGGTCCTACCCGGACACCTCGGCGTACGAAAAGAGCTTCGCCGAACTGGACCTGCTTGTGGTGAACGACATCGCCCTGACCGAAACCGCCCGCCTGGCCCATTACGTGCTGCCCTGCCGCACCTTCTACGAATCCTGGGACGGCGCCTTTTTCCCCAACAACTATCCGGGCATTTATTTCCAGATGCGGCGTCCCATAGTGGCTCCTCCCGCCGAGTGTAAGGAGGCGGCCCAGATCCATACCCTCATTGCAGGCAGGCTGGGGCTCATTCCGAAGATCCCGGAAGAGCTGGTGAAGGCCGCCGCCGGGGATCGAAGGGCCTTTGGAGCGAAACTGATGCAATGGGCGGCCGGGGAGCCGCAGGCGGGGCCCGCCATGCCCTTCGTACTGGCCGAGACGCTGGGCAGGGCCTGGGACAGCGCGGCCTTGGCCGGACTGTGGGGACTGCTCATGACCGCCCCGGAAACGTTCCGCGGGCATGCCGTCCGGGCCGGCTTCGAACCCGGCATGGACCAGGGGGACCGCATCTTCCAGGCCGTTCTGGATCATCCCGAGGGCTTGTGGGTGGGCCGGGCGGATGCCGAAAACCCCATGGACGGCGTCAAGACCCCGTCGGGGAAGGTGGAAGTCTGTATTCCCGAGATGGAGGAGCCGGTCCGGTCCCTGAATGCGCGCAGCGAGGCCAAAGATCTGAAACTGCCGGAAGCGTTTCCGCTGATCCTGAACGCGGGCCGCCACATGGACTACAACGCCAATACCCTGATGCGCAACCCGGAATGGAACCAGGGCAAGCGGGCCTGCTGCGTGGCGGTGCATCCGGAAGATGCCCAGGCGTTGGGACTGGCCGACGGAGCGCGGGTGCGGGTGACCACGGCGGCCGGCGCCGAGGTGGGGGAACTTCAGGTGACCGAACAGGTGCGGCCGGGCATGGTGCTCATCCCCCACGGCTTCGGCCTCATTTACGGCGATACCGTATACGGAATCAACGTGAATCGGTTGACCCAAAGCACTCACCGGGACCCCTTGGGTACGCCGCTGCATCGGTACGTGCCCTGCCGGATCGAGGCCGCTTGAACGCCGGGAAGGGCCGTATCTTCCTTGCACGAGGGGTGAAATCGCTCCTGGTGTGACGGGCGGCGTCGAGCGCGATACGAGACGGCGCGACCCCGCGGGATCGGGGTCACGTTGAGGAGGCCGATGTCCGGGAGGCAATACCTCGAAGCGGCGTCTTCTTGGTTCTCCTCGATGCTTTTCCTCTTCTCGCAGTCTTTCTCCGGTTCCGCGCACCCTCGATACCGGGTATCCTCGCAGTCCCGTATCAGCCCGTTGAAAAACCTCATTTCGAGCAGGCTGGTCAAAAACGATGAAATGCAAGGCGCGCGAATCCTGAGGAATGAGGCGTACAACCCGTACGCCCCAATGACGAAGGAGGAAGCGCAACGACGCGGATCGCGTTTTTCAACAGCCTGGTATGCGGGGGAATGCCGGATTGACAGAGAAGGACATGGGAAGCTACCATGCTGGCAGAATATAGAAGCGGCGGTTTTCGATGCCCCGGGCCTTCGAACCCCTTGGGCCGGGATCCGGCCATACACGGTGAGCGACGGATTGGTTGAGACAAGTCCGGCCGCCGGGCGCCCGCCGCAGAGAGCACCCCGCTGATAAACCGTATTGCGGGCAGGCCGCTGAAAAACGATGAGGTGCAAGGCGCGCGAATCCTGAGGAACGAGGCGTACAACCCGTACGCCCCAATGACGAAGGATGAAGCGCAACGACGCGGATCGCGTTTTTCAACGGCCTGCCGGGAGGTCCCATGATCGCTTCCCCACAACGGCCGCATTTCACGGCCACGATGATGGCCGCGGTGCCTTATCGGGATATGGACCGCACCGCCCGGATCATTCTGGAGAACTTCCCCGAGGCCCCCTGCCTGCCGGTTATGACCCGCAGCATCCGGTGGCTGCTCGAGGGCATCCCCTGTGTGGTGGTGGACCGGGAAAAACGGGCGATCTATTTGGACCCTTCCCCGGATCGTGAGACCGAACTCCTCGAGTTTTACGACAAGGTCGAGCAGGACGATCTGGATTACTTCGCCACCAGCCGCGAGACGGCCCCGTTTTTCCATGACATGATCGACCGCATCCGGGCCGATCCTTCGCCCGACCTGAAGTGGCTGGTCTTCCATTCCGCCGGACCGGTCTTACTGGGAGACATGCTCAAGCAACTCGACGGCCGGCCGGCCATTCACCACGAAACGCTGCGGGACGTACTCATCAAGGGTGTCGCCATGAAGACCCGCTGGCTGGAACGCGCGATCCAGGCCGAACTGCCGGGCGTGGAAGTGGTGGCCGACCTGCCGGAAACGACCTTGGTGAATTTCACTTCGTCCGGAGGGACGGGCACGCGGCAGGCGATCGTCGAGGCCATCAATCAGGGCTTCGAGGGCGTGAGCTGCACGACCATGATCCATTGCTGCGCCAATATCGACTGGTCGCTGCTGACCGAGACCCGGGTGGGGATCATCAATTTCGACGCCTACGCCCATGCCGAGTACGCGGCCGCCTACTCCCGGGAATTCAAGGCGTTCGTCGACCGGGGCGGCATGATCGCGTGGGGAATCGTGCCGGTTCAGGAAGAGCTTCTGGCGGAGGAAACGACGCCCCGGCTGGTGGAACGGCTGAAACGGGCTTTCGAGATGTTCGTGGGCAAGGGCATCGACGAGCGACGCCTGGCCGCTTCGTCCTGGATTCTCCCTTCGTGCGAAACCGTACTGTTGACCGAGGACCAGTCGGACCGGGTGTTCCGGATGACCCGGGAAATCTCGGAGATCATGAAGGAGACCTATGGATAGGGGAAACGGGTTTTCACCTTGAATCGACTTCCATGTCACCGGCCTTCGGAGAGTATTTCTCGGACCATACTCAGCAGGTCGTTCATGGAAAACGGCTTCGCGATGAAGTGCACGCCGGCGTCCAGCACCCCGTGCCGGGCGATGGTATCCGCCGTGTACCCGGACATAAACAGGTTCCTGAGATTCGGGTAACGCGATCGGAGGCGCCGGGCCAATTCCAAGCCGTCCATTTCCGGCATCACCACGTCGGTGATGATCAACTCGATCCGGTCGCCGTGTTCCTCGGCCGTCCGGACGGCTTCGCCGGGGGTCCGGGCGCTGAGCACCGTGTATCCCTGGCGTTCGAGCATCGTTGCGGTCATATTCAGGATGGCCGGTTCATCCTCCACCACCAGAATCGTTCCGCGGCCCTGCTCCGGGGGGGCCGCCGCGCTTTCTTTCCGCAGCTTTATCGCCGGGTCTCTATGCCGGGGCAGGTAAATCCGGAAGGTCGTCCCCCGGCCCGGTGCGCTTAAGACATGGATGAACCCGTCGTTCTGCCGGACAATGCCGTACACCATCGCCAGTCCCAATCCCGTGCCCTTGCCGACCTCTTTGGTGGTGAAAAACGGGTCGAAGAGATTCTCCAGGACCTCCTTTTCCATGCCGGAACCGGTATCGCTCACGCCGAGCATGACGTACTCGCCGGGGACGAATTCGGGATGTTCGACACAGTACGCCTTATCGAAGGATGCCCGGGCCGTTTCGATGGATACCTTTCCCACCCCCGTAGTGGCGTCCCGCGCATTGAGGCAGAGATTGGCCAGAATCTGATCGATCTGTGCGGGGTCCATCTTGACGGGCCATAACCCCGGACCGGGTTTCCATTCCAGTTCGATATCCTCACCGATCAACCGCCGCAACATCTTGAGCATGCCTACGACGGTATCGTTCAGGTCCAGCCTTCTGGGACTGATGGTTTGTTTTCGGGCGAAACCGAGGAGCCGCCGGGTGAGGTCGGCCGATCGCTCGGCCGCCTTGCGGATTTCCTCGAGATGGGCAAAGAGCGGCTGGGCCGGGTCCGTCAAGCCGAAGGCCAACTCCGTCTGGCCCAGGATCACGCCCAGCATGTTATTGAAATCATGGGCCACGCCTCCGGCCAGACGGCCCACGGACTCCAACTTCTGGGCCTGCCGGACCTGCTCCTCGAGTTGAAGGTGCTCGGTAATGTCCCGGTTGACGGCCACGAAGTTCACGATGGTTCCCGTCTTGTCCCGTACCGGGGATATGGTGGCGTATTCCGTGTACAAGGCGCCGTTCTTGCGCCGGTTGACCATGCGGCCGTTCCATACCCGTCCCGAGGTGATGGTTTCCCACAACTCCCGATAGAAACCTTCGTTCTGCTCCCCGCTTTTAAGAATGCGCGGGTTCTGTCCGACGATCTCGGCGCGCGTATACCCCGTGGTCCGCTCGAAGGCCGGATTGACGTATCGGATGGTCCCGTCGGGATCCGTTATGACGATCATCTCACCGGACTGCTCGATGGCCGACAGGAGCCGTTCACGCTCGGCCTCCGCCCGCTTTCGGTCCGTGATGTCCGTGCTGATGCCGCAGAGGGCCGTCGGTCGCCCCTGTTCATCCGTGACCACATGGGTCCGGCAGTCCAGCAGGACGGCGGCGCCGTCCGAGCGGTAATTGACCACCTCGCCGCGCCATTCACCGTCCCACAGCGTCTTGTTTATGATCTCTTCCTGCGTGGCCCCGGTTGCCGAATTCTCCCCGAAGATCGAAACGCGCTGTCCCAGCAATTCTTCGCGGGTCCTGCTCAGCATGCGGCATACGGCGTCGTTGGCGTACGTGATGAGACCCTGGAGATCCGTAACGGTGATGAGATCCTGAATCTGATCCAACACGCGCGATTGAAAATGGAGGCGCTCTTCGGCCTGCCTGCGTTGGGTATTGTCCCGGACAATGCCTTGCATGGCCAGCGGCGCACCGGAGGCGTCGCGGATTACACTCCAGCGGTCATGCATCCATCGCACGGCGCCGTCCGCACCCACCTGGCGGTATTCGACTTCACCCCCGGTGCGGCCCGGCTCCAGGGATTCCTGTGCGGCGCTCCGGACCCGGTCCCGGTCGTCCGGATGGACGCTCAGCAAGACCGTTTTCCTGTTGAGCGTTTTGGCGTTCTTCGCTCCGTACAACTCAAAGCCGGCCTGGTTAAACAGTACGAAGCGCCGTGTACCCAAGTCGTACCGGTAAATCACGTCGGGCGACGTTTCGATGAATCGTTGCAGCTCTTCCAGAACCTCCGTTTGGCGCTCCAACCGCTCTTGAAGCTCACGCACCCGTTGCTCGAGGTTTTCATAGGTGGGTCTTGCCTGCATGGTTGCATCCTTGGACCGGCAGGCGGTGATAGGAACGCCTTCCGCTCGTTCCATTCTTCACCGTTGCGGCCGAATCTATCCGTGCTTCCGTACTCGGGATGGGCATACCCTGCATCTCATGGGTGTGACCGCACGGAGCGCCCGGTTTCGGGGGCTCCGCGCCCGCCGGTTCGTATCAGTAGAGTCCTAATGCCTTCAGAGTCATGGGGCCGGCAATGCCGTCGGGGGCCAGGCCGTTTTTTTGCTGGAATTCGGTGAGGCTTCGGGTCACTTCCGGGCTGAATACCCCATCGACGGTACCCGAATAGAACCCCTTCTTTTGAAGCGCCGCCTGGAGCTTTTCCACCTCGTATCCGGCGGCTCCTTCCTGCAGCAGGGATTTCTCGTGTTTGCCCTTCTGGGCCTCGACCAACCGTTCTTTACTGCGTTTCAGATAGGCGGCCCGGTACTGCACGTCCCGCTCCGCCTGCTCCATTTCCTGGGTTTCCATGCGGAGGGCCTCTACTTTCTTACCGATCCGCACATCGCCGAGTCCGCGGTTTTTCTCGGACAGGGAGGAGTCCAGGGCCCGAATATGTCCCAGGGCCTCTTCCTTCCGCCCCTGCTCGTACATCCGGACGTAGGCTTCATGCCGCTTTTCGGCTTCCAGGAGCACGGCGTCCGCCGTGACGTTCTTGTTCTCCCGGGCCGCCACCACGACGGGGTCTCCCGTCACCTCCACCTGAATCCCGTATTCCATGGAACGGGGGGTGTTTTCGCGGGTGTCCAGGTACGAAAGAAGCACCTTTCCCAGGGCGAGGGCGCCGGGCGTTTCGGGTTCCACCTCCAGGCGCAGGAGGACCGTTCTACCTTCCCCCGAGTAGAAATCCTCCTGCCCGATGAGGGTTTCCAGCCCCCGCTCCTCCATGGAGTAACCGAAAACCTCCACCTTCCGGACGCAAGGGTCCCGCAGGAATCGAAGGTGCACGTCCCCGGCCACCGTTGTGAAAAGCACGTCCATTTCCTGCCGGAAAATGCGAGCCATCTGTTCCGGATTTTCGATGTAGTAATAGTTTCCTCCGGCATGTTGTGCAACGGCCTGCATCAGGTCTTCGTCGTAATCCAGGCCCAGACCCATGGTGGAGATCCGCACGCCCTGCGCCCGGGCCTGCTGAACGATCCGCACGATTTGGCCGCGATCCGTGACGCCGACATTGGCCAGCCCGTCGGAAAGGAGCATCACCCGGGTGAGGACCTCCGGATCCGTTTTCCCCTGAACTTCCTCGACGCCCCGCATCATGCCGCCCGTGAGATTCGTACTCCCTCGGGGAGTCAAACCCTGGATGCGTTTCTTGATCATATCAGGCGATTCCACGGGGAAAGAGGGCCACAATACACTGATCCGATCATCGTATTCCACCACGGCCAGCCGATCCGTGGATTTTAAGCTGTCCACCACGAAGGCGGCCGCTTTTTGGGCATATTCCAGTTTACCGCCCGCCGCCATGGACCCGCTCCGGTCGATGACCAGGGCCAGATTCAACGGGAGCCGGGATCGCGAGGGGTCTTCCGGGAGTTCGGGCGCGTCGAAGCGGATCAGGACGTACACGGGTTGGCGTTCTCCCAAGAGAACGGCGGGCCGATCCACTTCCACGACGGGCTCCACGGGTGCAGCCATACCCTCGGAAGCGGACATCCACAAGGCAAGCCCCAGTCCCAATGCAGCCATGAGTCGTTTCTTCATCGCTTTTCCTCCCCGTCGGCCGTGTCCGGTGTTCCGGATACGCGTGAATGGTTTCCAGGCGCCCCATTGGTCCCGGGGACACACTCCCCGGATAGATTGTATGACACCGGCCCTCAGAAAGAAAGGCTTGCGTACGGCCCGTTGAAAAATGCGTCGGTGGTTCCCAGGGGAAGGTTTTTAGAGGTCTGCCCGAAATACGGGTACTGAACGGGCTGTTAAGGGGATGCGCCCTTCCTTCCGCGGGGATCGTGGCTACTTTATCAAAAAGAGTACGGCGGTGGAATCATGGATGTGCGGTCCGCCGTGGCCGTCCATCCGGGATCTTCGCGGGAAGCGGGGGGGCCCGAGAGGCCGGTGCACCCGGCCGCAGGAAGGCGAATTATGAAAGCGATGTGGTTTCTGATGATAGCCGCGATGCTCGGAGGTGGGATACTGTTTTCCACGGTCTCGGGTATTGATATGCGAAAAGAACCGGGAAAGGTTGGAACTATGAAAGCAAACTTCGAGGGACTCAAGAAAGCGACCTTTGCGGGAGGCTGCTTTTGGTGCGTGGAGGCGGATTTCGAGAAGGTGGACGGCGTGGTGGAAGTGATTTCCGGATACACGGGGGGAGAGCGGGAGAATCCGACCTACGAGGAAGTCTCCGCGGGTGGCTCGGGACATCTGGAGGCCGTGCAGGTGCTCTACGATCCCGCCAAAGTCTCCTATGAGGAGTTGCTCGAGGTCTTCTGGCGTCACGTGGATCCGACGGACGACGGGGGGCAGTTTGTGGATCGGGGCCCCCAATACCGGACGGCCGTCTTTTATCACGACGAAGAACAACGACTCCTGGCGGAAGCATCCAAGAAGCGGTTGCAGGAATCGGGCCGTCTCAGCCGCCCCGTGGTGACGGAAATCCTCAGGCTGGATACGTTTTACGAAGCCGAGGAGTATCACCAGGACTATTACAAGACCCATACGCACCGGTACCAGTTCTACCGGTGGAACTCGGGGCGGGACCGGTTTCTGAGACAGGTGTGGGGGGATTCCGGGCCGGAGAAGGTTTCGGGCGCGCAGGCCTCCAAGCGTTCCTTCGTGAAATTGTCCCGGGAAGAGTTGCGGAAGCGGTTGACCCCCATGCAGTATAAGGTCACCCAGGAAGAGGGCACGGAGCCGCCCTTTCAAAACGCGTACTGGAATCACAAGGAGCCGGGGATCTATGTGGATGTCGTTTCCGGGGAACCCCTGTTCAGTTCCACGGACAAGTACGATTCGGGCACGGGGTGGCCCAGCTTTGTGCGGCCCCTGGAGCCGGCCCACATTGTGGAGAGGAAGGATCGAAGCCTCTTCATGACGCGTACGGAAGTGCGCAGCACCCTGGGGGATTCGCACCTGGGCCATGTGTTTCCGGACGGACCTCAACCCACGGGATTGCGGTATTGCATCAACTCGGCGGCCCTCCGGTTCATTCCTAAAGCGGACCTGGAACGGGAGGGGTATGGGGAGTACGTGAAGCTGTTTGAATGAGCCGCGAAAGGCTATCAGGCTGTTGAAAAACGCGATCTGCTGTGTTGCGCTTCATCCTTCGTCATTGCGGCGTACTGGTTGTACGCCTCATTCCTCAGGATTCGCGCGCCTTGCATCTCATCGTTTTTGACCAGCCTGCTCGAAAGAGTGTTTACCAACGGGCCGCCGGGGTATTTCTCCGCAAAAACTCGGAGGAGCGTTCCCGTAGAGGGTCCCCCGAGTTTCCGTTCACCGTCCCGTCAGAACCAGTCCTGTACGCCCATGGGATCCTTGAACTCCACGGAGGGATCGAAGGGGATTTTCTTTTCCCCGCGCTGATCCACGTATTTTAGAATCTCCAGGTCCACCTTCATGGGTACGTCCATGCCGGTCTTGGCCAGGAGTTGGCGTAAGAAGGCCTCGGACTTGGTGGCGAAGGCCACGGCGTCTCCTAATATTCTCAGTCCTTCAGGGGGATTGTGGAATCCCACGGAATTCTCGGCGCCGATGAACAACTGGCGGTAAAAGGCCTCCTCGTAATACTCTTGGGCTTTGTCGTACAGTTCCTGGTCGATGACCGCTCCGGCCTCTACGGCCGCATGCACGGTTTCGAAGAGCTTGGCCGCGGTGGCGGTGGCGTAGCCGGCGCGCAACATCATGGAAACGGTGCGATCCTGGATGGAGAACACTCGCTCACGCAGCCAGTCGGGCCCTTGGGCGTGACACTGCCGGCACGCCTTCATATCGGCCTGGATGGGACTCATGACCCGGTGGTCGGAAACCTTGAACACCCCGGCCGCCGTGTACGGCATATGGCAGTCCGCGCAGGAGGCCCCGGCCTTGTAATGCACGCTGTCCCGGGTCCAGAACTCGAATTCCGGGTGGCGTATGAAGGCCATCTTGAACCCCGTGACGGATTGGGTCCATTCCTTGATGGTATCGTCCGTGCGGATCCGGCGGATGATGTCTTCGATGGTTATGGCGCCCCACCGGCTGTTCTGCCAGGGGAAAAAGAGTCCCACGGACTTGCCCTCGGCGTCCTTCTCGATGTTGTACGTGACGTGGCACTGGGCGCAGATGGCCGAACGCATTTGTTGACGGGTAAGCTGTTCCGGGTCCGTTCCCATGGCCTTCAGGGCTTCCACCAGGGTGAATCCCCGGGAAAAGCGGAGCGTCATGTCCTTGTTGTCGTGGCAGTCGATACAGGCCACGCCGAGTTCGCGGTTTTCCTCCGGGATCTTGTGGAGCACATCCATGAAGGATTTCCGGTAATAGTCTTGGCCCATCTCCGCCTGCAGAAGGGGGGCATAGGGAGTCTTGCAGCTCAGGCACACGCCTCCGGCCTTCAGGCGGGAAGAGTCGATCTCGAGCTGATCGCGCACCATGTATGCGTGACCCCGGGGCTCGTTGTACTCCACGCCGAAGCCCCATCCACTGAACAGCAGGGCCATGTACGGAAACTGGGAGAGTTTGTCCACGATCACATGTTCCCCGTCCATGCCCAATTTATACCGGCTCTTGCGTTCCCCGACGGCTTCTTCGGTCTTCTTCCAGGATTCATATTGTTCCGGGTAGGCCTTTCCCCAGAGCGCCGGGTCGATGGTTCCGTCCGGGATTTCCACCGTCTGCCGCGGCAGGGGTTTGGGCGGCTCGCATGCCGCAAGGCCGACGATGAGGGCGACGCACAGTCCTAAAACAACCCCGTTTCCTACACCACGAGACATGGTTGCCTCCTCTTTCCGTCTAATTCGTGAATCGGACACCGGCGAGCCTGTGCTGGAGAAACCGGTGGCAGCTCCAGCAGTTGCGTTCCTGATCGATCATTTCCACGCGCGCTTCGTGGCACCGGATGCAGTTGGCCTGTACGAAGCGCTCCTGCCGTGGGGATATCCGGATGTCTTCCGGGACGTTGCCCGAGTAAAAGAAGAGCACGTCCTTCATGCCGTCCACGGTTTTCCACACGTAGTACATGGGCAGGTTCTGATGCGGCAAATGGCAGTCCACACAGCGGATGCTGCGATGGGCGCCCACGTGGAACCAGGCCTCGTATTGGCTTTCCATCACATGACAGGAAGCGCAGAAGAGGGGAGTTTCGGACTTGGCCAGCAACCGGGGCGGGCCCAGCGCCAGGAAAAAGCCGGCGGCGGCCGCCGCCACGGCCAAACCGGCCAGTATCTTCCACGTGCGGACTCGGGGAGTGCTCATGGCCTGGAATCCTCGACGGCATGGAGGTGGTCGTTAACCCTGTTCTTCCAAGGGGACACCGGAACACCGGATGTTTGGCGGAAGTTTTTTCTACCTAATCAGATGGGTAAAGGATGTCCGGGTCGATGTCAACCCGGAAATGGGGGTGGGGGGGAACGGGACCGCGAAAAAGATTGAAAACCCGGGATCCGGCGCGGCTTCCGGACGAGGGGAATTCCCGGAGGGCGGTGTGAAACGTTTGAAAAAAGAGCACGGGGGAAAACGTCGCGGACGGTTTCCCCCGTGAATGACCGGCAGGAACTTCACGAATGCCCTGCGTCCCTGCTATTTCATTCCGGATGATCTCCATTGCCGTTTTCCCATCCACTGGGACGATCTCTTCAGTTCGGGGGCGGAGCATCCGTAGTCAAAGTTCGGCACGATGCGTTGCTCGATCTCGGAACCGATCATGCGATTGATGGCGCGCACCATATCGTTGTCTTCCAAGGTAACGAGGGTGAAGGCTTCGCCGCTGCGAGTCGCTCGGCCCGTCCGTCCAATGCGGTGGATGTAAGCCTCGGGGGTGGAGGGGATATCGTAATTGATCACGTGAGAAATCCGGGTGACGTCGATGCCGCGGGCGGCGATATCGGTGGCCACCAGAATCTGGAATGTGCCGTCCCGGAAGCCGTCCAGGGCCGCCTGGCGGCGTGTCTGGGAAAGGTCCCCCTGCAGCGAAGCGGATCGGTATCCCGCGGCCGCGAGTTTTCTTCCCAGGCTTTCCGCGCGATGTTTGGTTCGAGTGAACACCAGCACGGAGCGGGCTTGGGTGTTTCCCAGCAGCTTCAAGAGCAGCGCGGTTTTCAAGTGCTGAGGCACCGGGTAGATTGCGTGACTCACCGTATCGGGAGGCGCGGTGACTCCCACCTGAACGGTGGCCGGATCCCGCAGGAGATCCGCGGCCAGGCGACGGATTTCCGGGGGCATGGTAGCCGAGAAGAGCAGCGTCTGCCGCCTGGCGGGAAGATGTTCCAGAATCCGCCGGATGTCGGGAATGAATCCCATGTCGAACAACCGGTCGGCCTCATCGATGACCAGCACTTCGAGTCGGGAAAGACGGATGCTGCGGCGCCCGATATGGTCCAGAAGCCGCCCCGGGCAGGCCACCACGATGTCCGCGCGCCTGAGGTTCTGAATCTGCGGCTGAATCCCCACGCCGCCGTAAACCGTGGCGCTGCGGATGCGCGTCTTACGCCCCAGCGTCCCAACGGCCTGATGAATCTGTTCGGACAATTCCCGCGTGGGTGCGATGATGAGGGCGCGAACGTGTCCGGACTTGCCTCCCACCAGCCGATTCAGGATCGGTAGAACGAATGCGGCCGTCTTGCCGGTGCCGGTTTGAGCCAGCCCCAATAGGTCTCGGCCGCCGGACACCTGCGGGATCGCCTGCTCCTGAATGGGGGTCGGGTGTTCATACCCCGCAGCGTCCACTCCCGCCGCTACCGTTGGATGAAAATTAAATGCTTGAAAACTCAATACGCGCCTTCTTTCCGTGTTCCTATAGAAAAAGCCCCGGAGTGATTCCGGGGCTTACGTGATGGCTAGTTACATCCAGGAACACTAATAATTTTTGCAGTATAGAAGTAATCGAAAAACTTGTCAAGGTAATTGTGGAAGCATGGAATTCGGATATCCGATTCCGGAAGCAGCCGTGGAAAAACGGCGCCCGTGAATAAAAAATCTTCACGTTCCGGAATCTGGAACGAAAGGGGAGTACCGGGTTATTCCGAGCGGAGAAAAAGCCCGGATGGACGTCGGACCTGCGGGATACGAAAAGCGAAAAACGTGGTGAGAACCTACCGGAGGTGTTCCATGAAAAACAAGCACCTGGCCGAGTTGTTGCGCCGGAAACGGGAAGCCCTGGGACTGCGTCCCGTGGCGGTGGCCCGGAGAATGGGATACAAAAACCTGTCTAAAGGATCCACGCGCATTTACCGATGGGAGCGGGAAGGCGTCGGTACCGCGGATCTGGTGCTCCGGTTGATCCGGGCCCTGGAAATCGACCGGGAGGAGGTCCTGGAAGCCCAGCGCAAAGACCGGGGGGATTGGGAGGCCTGGGCGGACGAGTCGGTCCCCATGGTCTTGGTGGAACGACTCATTCCGGGCGTGTACCGGCAACAGGCGCTGCCCGAGACGGTCCGCACGGAAGAGGATGCCTTGGCATACGCGCGGGAACATGCAAGGAAGAACCGCCGCAAGGCGTGCCTGGTGGTGTCCCGGCGCGTATCCGTCTGGATCGACCGGGACGGAGGACCGGGGTTTCGGACCTTGGCCGAACCCGGCGTAGTTAATGTCCCCTCCATGCAGATCCGGGGGAGGGGGAAAACGTTCGTGTTGTAAGGCGCTCAGGAATGAAGGGAAAGACGGGGCGGCGCTGGGGCCGGTCCGCTGAATAGGACCGCTCGGCGCCTCGCTGAATTGTTGCGCCGAATGACACCGTCGGCGTCCGATGGGGAGGGATTCGCCGTTTGGGACAGACGGGTAGGGTGATGGGAAGGGATGGATAATGAGTAAGGATAAGGACGAGAAGCGAATGACTCGGGATTTTATTCCTGCAGCGTTTTAAACAAGCAAGAGCTGAATCCTTGCTGGATCGGAAAGCGTACTTGAAAGGCCACTCCATGCATGGCCGCAATCCATAACGTCCATTCAATGCATGAACGAAATCCAGACGCACCACAAGCTACAGTAGGATTCGCAACGCCGGAGCGATCTGACCTGGGTAACGCTCCGGCTCGGGTGCATCCCTTCCCCCTATCAAATTCCCCATTCCGTGAGCTTGTCTTTGATCGGCCGGATCACGTTGGCCTCTACGGCGTCTTCGTTCACCAATAAATGTAGATCGAACAGGGCCAAAGCCGCGCGTCCGGATAGTTTGGGATGCGGTTTGAATGATTCATGGGGACAGTCCAAGAAACGGTTGCGCTCTATGGGAAGACCATATTCATCTACTTGTTCGGCGAGCACGGTGAAGTCAGGATTTTTGACCTGGGTCCAGTCTATCGCGGGACCTTTGGTAACCGAGTCGATAACATAAAGGAAACAATATAACCCGCTTGTGCTGTGTTGAGGTTCTTTCTTTGTATAAATGTCATTGCATAGTTGTAGGTACAAATAACAGCTATCCTTAGTCGCTTTAAAGGTATTTGAATTATAGTATCCTTCTAGGGCGAAATCGCATAACGTTGCTACTGAATCATAAGACGTTTTACTAACGCTTTTTGGTTTCTCTTGTAGAAAACAAAAAACGTTCAAATCAAGTTTGATAATATTTTGGAAACCCATATACTCGAGGTTGCTCTTCAGGATGTCTCTTAATGCGTTTGATGCATCACAAAGGTGCATCATAGCTCTAGAAGCCTTTCTATATTCAACCAAATGCGCCTTCAGTTCTTCTGGAGTCAATTCAGTCATGACACACCCTCCTGAGTGATGAGTTTAGGATTCCCGCATATGTGTATTTTTGATCCAGTTTATTGGTAATGTAGATACCGTATAGTCAAGATTGATCCATATATTGCGTTTCAGCCAGTTACGTAAATTAGGACTGCTTATCCTACTTAACTCTTTGTGTTGCAAAGGCCAAATTGAATGCGGAAACCAGGAGCTTTCCAGGATACGATTTATGGTTGAATCAGCATCCAGGAACGTTTCCCAAGGCCATACAAACCCGTGAAAAGCATTGAGGTCCGCATTTTGCAGGAAATGTTTTAGGTCCTTAAGTGCCCTATCTACAAAAGTGGTTGGTTCTTTAACAAGGCCAGATACAACACACTCTATATCGCTCCATGATATATATAATAAAGAAAAATTAGATAGCTGTTTTGGACTGATATCCTGAACTGAGTGGAGGATTCCATTTCCTTTGCCTACAATAAGTAGCCAGTGATTCAGGCGCTTGTTCTGTTTGCTTAACTCAGCGACGAAGTTTGTATACTTCTCCAACTGAGGTTTATCGAATTTTGCCCCGAGCTTTTTGGCTTCCAGAAGGATAACATGATCCTTCAATTTCCAACAGCCATCGGGCGCATTGCCCCCATGGAAATGTGAGTTTCCGTTTCCGGACTCCCACCACTCGCGCAACTCCGTGAAACTGGGCCAGAGTTCGGCCCTATCTATGTCTTCCTCAGTCTGGTCGGTGGGAAATGGGATCTTATTCCAGCCGGGAGGAGAAATGGCTTTGCTCAGAATGGGCGCCATGAGCGCTTCGAAGGGGAGATGCTGTGCCAGGCCGAACACTGCGGCAACCAAAACATCCTCCGCGCGATACCACTCAGACTTCGGATCCTGTGCCGAAAAGATACGACGAATTTTCCTTTCAATCTGCAGCATGATGAACCCCTTCTGACCATATTCTCGACTTGCACTCGGATGATGTCATTCGAGAGCCCTGTGGCTGGATATCCCGATCGGTTGGAGTCCGCATCCGGAAGTCACGATTCAAGGAGACGAGTCCATTCATGGGTTCCTTCCATGAAACGCAAGCACCTACATTACGGCTAAACCTCATTCGTTATGTATATGCCATAGTAATTAGCAGGTCAATAGAATAAATAGAGAAGATTTATATCCCATGTCCCCCGTGAGCGTCCCAAGGACCCGTTCACCCTCCCCCAAACACCCCAGGCCGCCCCTAATGCGGGCATTCAGCTCCACATCATCGATCTGCGCCTCGTGCCCCCCACGCACGTGCCTTGGGAAGAGTTGGGGGGCACGTTTCCGGCGGATGGGTTCGTCAACTCGTTTTCTCCTTTTCCCCAAAAAAATGTACATTCCGTTTCATCGTTCCGATTTCTGGAACGATCTCCGGGTATGTTTCTTTTAAAGGCGTTCAAACGGAAGGAGACACACCATGAGAACACGCGGAACGTTGAGATGGATGAGTGCCCCGGGCCGGCTTTTCAGCGCCCCCGAGGATCGGTATCTCCAGGCGAACTGTGCGCTGTACCTCCAACGGATCCTCGCGCACTATCGACTGGTGGATCCGGATACCCTGGAATTTCTGGCGTGGGTGCTGGAAGGGGACGTGGGGGATTTCTGCGAGGCGTTCTCCCATCTGCTTCACGAAAGCACCCGTGAGGCGTTCCAGGCGGACCTGGCGGAGTGCGGTCCCGACCCGGACGATTTGGGCAGGATGCTGGATCATTGGGTCCGGATAGGCGCGGTGCGGCGCAAGGCGCTGGTCTCGCTCATGTTCGGCTCGTTGGACCGGATTGTACGGAACCACGCGTCGGCCCGCCGGTGCCGCATGGACCGAAACTTCGCCGCCCTATGCGCCCTTTTCGACCTGAAGGCCGAGGAAACGGACCTGTGCCGATTTCTCTACATCACCGCCACGTACCGGTACCCGGAACGGTTCTTCAGCGGTCACCTGAACGCCTGCGAAGTGTCCGGATTTCCCTATCTGGCCTGCGCGCTAGACGTAAGCCGGGACACCCTGCACCGCATGATCGAAGGCGCGCTGAGCGAAATCGGAATGATCGAATGTGAAGGGAACCGGCTGGAATGCGAGCCGCACCTGATGCGGATTATTCACAGCGCCTCACGGGGGCGGCTCAAGGATCACTTCTTTCGTCCCCTGGCCCGGGAGGACGTTCCCATCGAGTACCACGACGTGGATTTGGATATTGTCCAATATCTGTTGGAACTCCTGAAAAGCAGGACGGAAACCCCGTCTCATATCCTGTTGTACGGACCTCCCGGATCCGGGAAAACCAGCTTCGCCCGGGCCCTGCTCGCACAGGTGGGCCTGCCGGCCTACGAGGCGAATCATACGGTATCCGGAAGACTCCAATCCCGGAAGTCCGGCATCGTGGCTTCCCTGAAAACGACCCGAAAAATCAAGGGAGGCGGCCTGCTGTTGATCGACGAGGCGGAAGACCTGCTGAACACGGAGAGTTTCTGGGCGGTGAAAGGGGCGCCCGAGGAAAAGGCCTGGCTGAACCAACTCATGGACGAGCCCGGCAACAAGTGCCTGTGGATCACCAACCGGGTGGACGACATCGACCCGTCCACCAAGCGGCGCTTCGCCCTCAGCCTGGAATTCAAACGTCTCGGCCGGAAGGAGCGGATGCGCCAGTGGGACCGGGTGTTGCGCCGGAACCGCCTGAAGCGGCGTTTTTCGGCGGGGGAGATCGAGGCCCTGTCCGAACGCTACGACGTGAGCGTGGGTGTGATGGACCTGTGCCTGCGAAAAGCCGTCGAGAGCGGCGCCGCCGGCAAGGCGGAACTGGATCGGCGGCTGCGGTGCGGGCTGGACGCCCATGCGGCCCTGCAGGGAGACCGGGAGCGGGCGCCGTCCCGGTTGGAGGCCGGGAAGGAATTCATTCTGGACGGCCTGAACCTGTCCAAACAACCGGAGGATCTGGTGGCCATGGTGGCGTGCTTCCGCGATCGTCCTCGAGAACTCGAAACGCGCCGGGCGACGGGACTCAATATGCTCTTTTACGGTCCTCCCGGAACCGGGAAAACCGAATTGGCCCATTACCTGGCCCATCACGCGGACCTGTCCCTGATTTCGCGAACGGCCGGCGAGCTTCTGGATCCCTACCTCGGCATGACGGAACGCCGGCTGGCCGAGGCGTTCGCCGAGGCGGAGAAGGAGCGGGGGATCCTCTTGTTGGACGAAGCGGACACCTTCCTGTTTTCCCGGGACCGCGCGGTTCGATCCTGGGAAGTGAGTATGACCAACGAATTGCTCACCCAGATGGAGCGGTTTTGCGGTATCCTCATCTGCACCACGAACCGGCTTCCGGATCTGGACGAAGCGAGCCTGCGGCGCTTCACCGCCAAGGTGGAATTCGGGTTCCTGGCCCCCGAGGCCGTGCCGGTCTTCTACGAGCGGTACTTCAAACCGTTGACGGGCGCGGTCTGCGCTCCGGAAATGCGACGGCGGGTTTCCCGGATCGCGCCTTTGGCCCCGGGGGACTTCAAGACCGTCCGCGACCGGTTCGCGTGGATGGGGACCCGGAAGGCGCGCCATGAAGCGCTCATCCAGGCCCTGGAAGAGGAGGCGTCGCTCAAGACGCGGTTTTGGGGGAAGAAGACCATCGGGTTTTAGCAGGCCGGCGAGAGACGCGATCTGCGTCGTTGGGCGTCATCCTTCGTCAGTGCGGCGTACTGGAATGTACGCCTCATTCCTCAGGATTCGCGCGCCTTGCATCTCATCGTTTCTCGCCGGCCTGCCCGCAATACGGTTTATCAACGAGTTGACAGGAGCATGGTATCGAGGAATCCGTAAGTTCCGGGTGTGCGATTTCGTTCTTCCGCCCGGCGGCGTATCGGCGGAACGGACCGTGGATACCGGGGGGCGTTGCGGGGTTCAGTCGCCTCCGGGTATCGTGGGCTCCGCGCCGTACAGCACGGCGAGGTCGCGCACCGCGCCGGCCAGTTCGGCGCGCAGGTCTTCCGGCTCCAGGAGTTCCGCCTCGGTCCCGAAACTCAAGACCCAGGACAGCACCTCGGGCCGGCTCGTGGCCGTAAACGTGAGAATCACGCCGCCGTCCGGTTGAGGAACCAGCGTTTGCCCCTGGCTCCAGGTACGTTCCGAGACATAGACGGCGGCTCCGGGCCGGAAGGCCACGCGCACGGGGAAGGGCTCGCCGTCCATGATGCCGAAACATGCGGAAGGTTCGTCCAGGGAGTCCTGCTTCAGAAAGGTGCGATCCATGGTTTGGGCGGAAATCACCCGGTGAAGGGCCAGCGTCAGTTTGAAGGGATCCGGAGGGTCTCGGTCCTCCCAGAGATACCAGGCGGGCACGTAGAGGCATTCCCCGGAAAGCATGAAGCGAATGGGGGCCACGAAATGGACCACGGGGGCTTCTTGGCCCGGTCGGGCGTATTGGACCCGGCACACCTTGTGATCCCGCATGGCGGCAAGGAGCGTCTGGAAGATGTCGCGCTTGGCCGAGTAGTCGATGGCGCCCTTGGGCCGGGTCTGGGCCGATCGTTCCGGGATGGCGTCCAGTTCCGCGTCCAGGGGCAGCAGCGCGGTGGTGTGGCGGATGGCATTGCTGATTTCGTTCCGGAGCGTGTCCGGAAGCAGGTGCCAGACGAAATCCCGGCACAGGAGCAGGTTGTGAATATCGTCCGGATTCAACGTGACGTTGAAGGCGCCCCGGGGCGGCTTGACCCGGAAGAACTTCTCCCGCCCTTCCGTCCAGGTTTCGATGCGCGTGCCGCGGACCCGCTCCATTTCTTCCAGATAGCGACCCACGGACTGTTTGGAGCATCGGAGGTTTCTGGCCAGTTCCGTATAGGAGTATTTTTTTCGGCTGAACAGGAGGAGGCAATACAGGCCCAGGGCCTTCATGGCGGGGGTGGAATACGGATCTTTTTTTTCGGGCATGACAAGATTCCCCCATGCAAGAATTTCAATGACCTGCTCGTCTGAAAATATCATAGGCGTATGGCCGAGGTATGCAAGTCATTTTGATCGGAAGCGACGGCGAAAAAGGCCGGCAGCGGCCCACCAAGCGACCGCCGGGGAGGCGAGATGAAATCGTACATTCTTTCCAAGACCAAGTACTTGTCCGGTTGGCAGTGTCTCAAACGCCTGTGGTATGAAATCCACCGGCCCGAGGAAATCCCGGAGCCGGACGAGGCGACGCAGTCTCTCTTGGCGGGCGGCGCCTTCGTCGGCGAGTGCGCCCGCACGCTGTATCCCGAAGGAATTCTCATTCCCTGGGAGGGAGGGATCCATGAAACCGTCCGCCGGACCAAAGAGGCGCTGGATGCGCGCAAGCCCATTTTCGAGGCCACCTTCCTGCGCGAAGCGGCCCCTTGCGCCCGGATGGTGCGGGTGGACATCCTGAATCCGGTGGGATCCCGGCGGTGGGACCTCATCGAAGTAAAAAGCGCCACGCAGGTGAAGCCTATCCATCAGGTGGATGTGGCCTTCCAGCGGTCCGTGGCGGCGGAAGCGGGGATTCGGGTCGGGAAATGCATCCTGATGCACCTGTCCCGCGAGTACCGGCGTTCGGGGGCGCTGGAGCCGGCGCGCCTTTTTGCCGCGGAAGAGATCACCGCCGCCGTGGAGCCGTCCATGCGGGAATTGTCTTCCCGGCTGGAGACCATGGCCGCCGTCCTGTCCCGGGATGCGAATCCTCCGGACATCGCCGTGGGTCCCCATTGCGGGGATCCGTACGAATGTCCGCTGCAAAGCGTCTGCTGGTCGTTTCTTCCGGAGCACAACGTATTCCAGTTGTCGCGGATGGGAAGCCGGGCATGGGACCTGATCCGGGACGGCATTTATTCCCTGGAGGACCTGCCGGTGGATTTCAGACTCACGGACAAGCAGCGGTTGCAGTTGGACCGCTTTCGGGACGGCCGCGTCCATGTGGACCGGGACCGTATCCGGGCCTTTCTGGACGGATTGGACTACCCGCTGGTTTTCCTGGATCTGGAGACCTTCTACACGCCCATACCTCTGTTCGATGGGCTCCGTCCCTACGACCCCGCGCCCTTCCAGTTCTCCGTGCACGTGCAGCCGAGCGCCGGGGCTCCGCTCGAGCGTCACTCCTTTCTGGCCCATATGGTGGACGGGGCGCCCGACCCGAGACCTCCGTTGCTGGAACGGCTGAAAGGGGTGCTCGGCGCCGCCGGTTCCGTCGTCGTGTATAACCGGACCTTTGAAAAACGGGTCCTCGAGGAATGTGCGGAGAGTTTTCCGGCGTATGCGGCATGGGTGCGGGAACACGTGGTTCCCCGCATGGTGGATCTGATGGTTCCTTTTAGGTCCGCGTGGTTTTACGATCCGAAGCAGCGAGGCCGCCATTCGCTCAAAGCGGTGCTGCCCGCCGTCACCGGGAAGTCGTACGACGGGCTGGCCATTGCGGACGGAGGCGCGGCGAGCGCCGAATTCGCGCGCGTCGGCCTGAATCCCTGCGACGAGGAGGAACGGACGCGCGTCCGCCGGGAGCTGGAAATCTATTGCGGATTGGACACGGAAGGCATGGCCTGGATCGTGGATCGTTTACGGGCTTTGGTCGAGTGACGGTATGGGCCGTCTTGCCCTTTCAGGGAAGCGGCATTGCATTCCATGCACCTGCCCGGCGTCGAACCATTCCGGGTTTGGCGGCCTGTTGATCCATCCTATTGCGGCCAGGCCGGTGCAAAACGATGAGACGCAAGTCACGCCAACGGCGTGACCGAAGGCGTGACGGTAGATGGCGTTTTTCGACGGCCTGCTACCAGGCCGTGGGCGTTGACCAAGCCAAGGACCCAGTCGAACACCTTTTGGAAAACCTCTTCATCGAGCCGGTGTCGCCATACCGAAAGAGAGGAATGGTCGGGTGTG